>ERZ1673703.32-NODE-32-length-176881-cov-89.013120_pt1 | contig 176881 bp, 145 predicted proteins | sample MGYA00580233_ERZ1673703 | MGnify/ENA primary metagenome ERZ1673703 (study PRJEB41218, sample SAMN15661748) | gut metagenome | host: Homo sapiens | place: Canada: London | collected 2015-08-20/2019-03-30 | study: EMG produced TPA metagenomics assembly of... | reverse complement strand
TTTCCTGCCCCCTTCCGGCGGCGTTTTCCGGCTCTCCCTTGCGGGGTCATCGCCGGGTATCCCATGCAGACGGTCATGCGGTTTTCAAGGTGCGGTGCTGGATTTGGCAATAAAAAATCGCCACACAACAACCTGAACCTGACCATCCCTTCCGGGATGGCCTTGGTTCGGGTTTGCTATGTAGCGATAAGAAAGTTAAAAACTTGCTCCGGCTCCTTCGGGAGCCGAGCTGGAACTCTAAGTAAATATGTTATATTAAATTGTTGAGATAGACTACCACAAAAATCGAGCCATGTCAACAAAAAGTTTTGAAAATACGATACTTTCGGCAGCTTGCAAGAAAATGTAAGGGGAACTTTGGCAAAAAGATAGAGAACAAGGTAGCCTATCCTGTTTGATATGGTGTTGTGAACTCGAAAATCATCTAGGTTATGAAATAACCGCCAGTTTCAAGTCAAAGTTGAAAGCTGACGGTCTGGTTTACAAAATGGCTTTGAAATTTGGAAAGCCCCCTAGGAGTCTCCGTAGCGTAAGCCAACAATTCGTCAGCATATAAACGGCATTTCGTTTTGCGGAATGTTTATTGGGAACACCTAAACCCGTAAACCGCATCCGTTAGATGAAGCCTGCACTAGCATACTGTCGCATAACTGTCGCTTGCGATTATGTAGAAGTCAGTATTGGTTTTTCTATATTATTAGCTTTTCAGTCCATTCCGTTTTTTCATCGGTAAACCGCAACTTCCAAATCATAGCGTTAATGTTGATTTTCTGGCTCTTATGGGTTAAAATGAACTTAATTAGCAAATGGTCAAATCCATCCACTGAAAAAGAGGTGACTTTCATTGAGTTTTGAAGCAGATGACAAACACGTCTACGACCTTTTCACCAAGCGTTGTTATGGAACGCCCCGAAACCAGCGACAGTATGTATGGAACAAAAGAAACTGGCAAGAGTTATTTGATGATGTCTTGCTCGTTGCTACCGGAAAAGAAGCAACCCACTTCATCGGAAGTATCGTTCTTTACAAAGAGAACGACCGCAAAAACGGCATCTCATATTTTACAATTGTAGATGGTCAACAACGAATTATTTCCCTAACAATTTTTCTTGCAAGTGTAGCCTTTTGCCTTCATTGCTATGAATTTGACGACGAATTTCGAGGAACAAAGCAGTATTTGTTCACTCGTGACGATTTAAATCAGGAAGCCATGGTCATCAAGTCTGAGCAATATATTGCACTAGAGCGAATTATTACTGGACTCTTTTCAATTTCTCCAAATATGGCAAAGCGTTTTGAAACCGCAGCACTTGTAAAGCAGTTTTCTCAAAACAACAAGAATCTCGCAGCTGCCTTTGTGTTTTTCATAAACAGCATCTATAAACATATTGAAGAATCTACTCTTTCCCCAATTCAAGTCCTACTCAATTTACGAACCGCCATAACGGACAATCTGCTATATGTTGATATTACCGCATCTTCCGAGGAAGATGCGTACACGATTTTTGAGATTTTAAACGCTCGCGGCTCAGCATTGGAAGGGCATGAACTATTAAAGAACTTTATTCTAAGAGGCATTAGACCCGATGGAGATGTCGACACTGCGAAAACCACTTGGTCGGAGATCGAATCGCTTTTAGGTAACAACATCGAACGCTTTGTAAAACATTATGCAACCCACAAATATAGAACCTCTGTTCAGGAAGGTATCAGCGATTATAAACTCATTCGTGATTCCAACAAAGGCATTCCAACTGTTCCGCTTCTTGACGATATTTATCAGAAGTCCATCTACTACAACCGCCTTCTTTCTCCTTCTCAATCTGAGGAATCTGCAAACTGTTCGAATGTTGAATTTAAAGTGTATGCTTTTTTCAAAAAGCATCGGCAAGAACAAATTCGTCCTATCCTTTTAAGTCTAATTCATCAATATGAACTCGGTCACCTCAGCCAAGAGAAGTACGAGGAGACCCTTCTGTTTCTCTATGATTTTTTCATCTGCTATACCATTATTGGACAAGAAAATTCGAACAAAATAACAAATGCGATTTACAAAAATTCCAGTATTCTCGAAAACCACTACTCCGACTCCGCATTGGAATGCTTTATCTCAGAGTTAAAGAATAAACTTCCCAGCAAAGAAGTCTTTCTCAAAGCATTCTCCAATTTAGGGTGGTCACATCACGCTGGGTATTACGACGATGACCGAAACAAGGAACGTGTGCAAGTTGTTTTGGAAGTCCTTGAACGATACAAATGTGCCAGTAAGCAGTGTGCTGCCTTCACGATCGAACATATCTTGGATGATACAAATTCCCCTGAAAATGGCATTATTGGGAATTTGATTCCTCTTGAAGACAGCCTAAATTCACGGTGCAATGGAAAAGATTTCGCCAGCAAACTTAAAATTTATGAAACATCAATGTTTTATACCGCACGGAATATCGCTCAGCGATATGCTGGAAAGTCCACGATTGATATAAATGAGCGGACGAATATCATGGCAATGGACTTCTACAATCGTATCTTGAAATCCAGTATCTGCTCGGTTCAAAAAAACACCAATGATACAAAGATGCGCAAGCAAGGGATCGAAACCAAGTCCACCATCAAAAAAACCATTGGAAACATGATGAAAAAAGCCAATCATTCCACACCTGAAAACGATTTGCCGGACGTTCAACAGCTTTCATTTTTGTAACAGGCATAGCACAAAAAGGCGGCCATCTGCACCCATGCAGACAGCCGCCTTTGTTTTTATGCTGTATTCTATTTGTCAGTCTCTGAAAATCTTATCCAGTTCCCTTTCCATGGTGCCCGCCTTGGCAAATTCCAGCGTATCCGCCTGACGGATATGGTGGGCGGTGATGCCGTGATCCTTTGCAAAACCCAGAATGTAGCTGATGGCAATGCGGTAAATGATCTCTGTCGGGGCAAGCCCATAGACCTGCTTGGCAAAGATATGTTCCAGCCGGGCGTTATCGTCCGGGAAAGCCTGCCGCATCTTCTCGCTGCGGTAAAGGCGCTTGACGATTTTCGTAATGTACAGACCGGACTTCATGTAGGGGTCCAGGAAGGTCTTGCCGGGGTCATCGAAGCAGCCGGGGTTTTCCTGCTCCAGCAGGTCCACCATCTTTTTCACCACCCACTTGGGGGTAAAGATCTGGTTGGTTTTCTGGGGCGGGATGTAATCGAAGATATCCTCGGTGCGGCTCTCGTCAAAGTAATCCGCCAGTTTGACCTTCAGGTTCAAAAACTCCTTCACCGAATCGTCAAACACCACCGGGTCGAACAGGTGGCCTGCAAAATGCTCCTCCTGTCCAGTGGTCTGGTTGATGTACGGCCCGCCGTCCCGCAAAAAACGGAACTGCTCCAGCGTGATGCTGGTGACCTCCTGAAAGACCTTGTCCGGGATGATCCGGTCAAAATTCGCCAGTGTCACGGTCTCGTCGCCGTAGGCCATGAGGAAGGACGGGATGGTGCGGGAAAAGCCCCGGAGATGGTCACGGACGGTGTCCTCGTAGCCCTTTTTCTCCTGCTCCTTCTGGTTGGTCTCCACGGTGCGCACGATGGTCTGCTGCATTTCCTGCGCCGTCTGCTGGATGGTGGATTGCAGGTTTTCCATCAGGGCGGCGGTGCTCTGCTGCTGCTTTGCGTCAAACTCCCGGTTCACCTGCTGGCGCTGCTGGGCGGTGGCGCAGCTTTGCAGCTGCTGGGTGCGCTGGGTCTCCAGCTGGCTCTGGTCGATGCGGTAGTTGTCCACCACCTTGTTCACCGCCACGTCCATCTTGGCTTTGGCGGTGCTCTCGAACCGCTTCTGGTCGGACAGCTTCAGGTCCCGACCATACTCCTGCTTTGCCTGTTCCACCATAGGGGTGATGATTTCCTTGGTGATGCTCTTTTTCAGTGGTTCCAGATGCTCTTCTTTGGCAGGAGCCGGGGCATCGGTCAGGTCTTGCAGGGCGGTGTCCAGTGCCGGGGTGCTTTCGTAGATTTTTGCCCCGAACACATCCGCTGCCTTGCCGATGACGTAGCCCTCGTCCAAATCTACCTCACCCTTGTCGTTCAGGGAGAGGTCTGCGCCGGTGTCCGGGGTGATCTGGATGGGCTTTGCCTTTGCTTCGCTGATGGGCTGGAAGTTTTGCAGAATGTCCAGCACCTCCTGCGGGGCACTGAACACGTTGGAAATGTTCTGGAACAGGAAGTTGCTCTGGAAGCCCATCCGCACCACTTCCTTGGACTTGATCTTCCGGGGGATGCTGAGGACTTTTTCTGCATCCAGCGGGATCATCTCCCCTTCCTCGTCCTCGCCGATGACCGGGAAGAAGTTGAGCAGATTCTGGATATGCGCCTTGCGCTCCTCGGTGTCGCCCTTGCCGCTGGCGGTGTCCTGTGAAAGGTCGTTGGCGAACTGCTCGTAGATCAGCAGAGTGCGGGCAGGGTCAAAATCGAACACATAGGCGTTCTCTTTGCGGCGGAAGGTGCCGTTTTCGTGGAAAAGGCAGGGGTTCTGGGCACGGAACGCTGCCTGCATATACAGTGCCGGGCTTTTCAGGTTGGAGAGCATCAGCACCGCCGACCACTCCGGGATGGTGACACCGGTGGTCAGCTGCCCCACCGACAGGGTGATGGTCTTTTCGTGGTGGGCGATGGCGGCTTTTACCCGGTCAAAGCTCTTCTGGTTCTCGTCCGTGTCGTCCAGCTTGCCGTCACCGGCGGCAAGGATCACCTCGTAGTCCCGGAATACCGGGTGCGCCTGCAGCTTTTTCGCCAGCGCTCTGGCGCTGTCCACCCGGTTCAGCAGCCAGAAGGTGTGCTTCAGTTCGGCACGCAGTTCCGGGGTGGAAAACGGAAATTTGTTCTGGGTGGTCATGGCATCCAGAAAGCGGTCTACCTCGGCTTCGTGCTCAAAGCTGCCGCCCGACTTCACCTTGAAGAATTCGTTCAGGTCAAAGGCAAATTCCTGCGTTTCGCCGTCGATCTCCACGCCCTGCCGGATCTCGTCCCGGATGATCTCGGACATCTGGTAGGTGTAGAGGTTGAGCATAGGGAGGTTTGCGTAGGGATTCTGCTGCCCCGGTGCGCCCTGCCAGTTCCGCTTGGCGGCCTGCTCGTCGGCGTAAGTCCAGTTGAAGATGGCATCCCCGGCAAACTTGTCGTTCGCCAGTGCCTTGAAGGGCGTGCCGGACAGGTGCAGCGTGAACTTGTGGCGGATGCGGTCAAAGGCAAGGTCGGTCTTGTAGGTGTCCACGCCCTCGTGGGCTTCGTCGATGACCAGCACATCCCAGTTCAGCTCGGTCAGGTGGCGCAGCTTGTCGTACTCGCCGCCGAAATACTTGGAGCCTTTCATGTCCTGCAAGCTGACGAACTCAATGCGCTTATACAGTTCCTCGCCCTGTGCGGCGGCATCCAGATAGCCTTGCTCGTCCAGCACATGGGGCTGCCCGGCAAGGGCATCCACATGACTGACGAACAGATAGCCGGACTCCCTGCCCAGAAAGCGCACATAGTCGCTGTACCAGCTGTTGGCGATGGCAGGGCGGTTGGTGACGATGAGCACCGTCTGTGCATCGACCTGCTTGCAGAAGTCGTAGACGGAGAGGGTCTTGCCAAAGCGGGGCTTGGCGTTCCAGAGGTATTCCCCGCCGGGGTGGCTCTGGTAATAGGTTTTGGTGTCGCGGACAGCCCTTTCCTGTTCTTCCCGCAGGGTGTAGGCGATGGCGGCATCCAGCTGCACCCTACCCCGGTTCATGCGGAAATCCTGAAAATACCGCCGGGACTGCTGTCCATCCAGATGGAACCACTCATTTTTGCGGTCGTTCTCCACATTCAGCTTGCGGAGGTAGGCGTGGAAATCGTGGTCAGTGAACACCTCGCCGCTGCCGTCATCGTAGACGGCATTGCCCCGCCACTCCTCATGGAACAGCACATCGGCGGTGTGAGTCTGCTGTTTCAGGCGTTTGTCCACCGACTGCTCGGTGTAGCCGATCTTCGTCCAGCCGTTGTGCCGGGCAATTTCCGGGGTGGTATAGGCGTAGATCATGGGCACCACCTGCCGGGCAGTGCGCAGGGTTATGCCAGCCATTATGCCATCTCCTTTATCATTCCTTGAATATAGTTTACTTCTTTACTAGACAAATCATATCTTTCAAACAGTTGTTTGTCTGTCCATTTTCTTGTAAAATCCTGACAAGGAACAAATGCGAATGACGCTTTGCTTAACTGCTGCGTCATTGCAATTTGTAGGATAAGAAATCGAACAAATTGCGTCTTTAAGTAATCCATATAGTTGGTTGCTTCTTCTTTTGAATCAAATGCTCCCGCCACAAGATACGTTTCGGAACATATTTCACCCGGCTTCAAAAGATCCATCGTCGAAAGAACACGGTACTTTCCATCCTTGGCTGGTTGTCCTGCGTGTTCTGCCGTAAGACGAGAAATGATAATTTTCCATTGGTCAATCATTTCTGTTCCTACCCTTATCTCGGTACTTTTATATGGGCCACGTCCTCCATTGTATCGTAGTGTAATGTCACCGGTTTTCATTGGCTTTGCTGTTGTTGCAAGTCCAAATGGTTTTCTGCTGGAAACCACTTTATCCAGTGTTAATTCTCCATCTTCTTTTACTTTTTTGACTATTTCGGATGCAACTGGATAGCGAATAAATGTTTGAAACTCATTCAAATCTCTGTATGCTGTTGTAGCTTTTCCATTACGATAGTTTGTATACTTACACTTACCGTTATATGCTTCTTTCCAGACAAAATAGCAAACGCCACCTGCAACATCTACATTCGGAAAAACATCTAGCGAATTAGAATAATCAACCAATGTTGAAATATGTCTATCTCCTAGCATTTCCTCTCTGAACTTATCTAGTCCTTTACCGCCGGAGTACCATTTTGCAGGAATAATCAAGCAAATTGCGCCTGGATGTGTAGTTTTGATTGCTTCGATAAAACGATTATAGATAGGCGTTGCACTTACGCTGGCACCGCCATCACTTATCTGATACGGCGGGTTTCCGATGACATAATCAAACTTCATGCTGGTACTCCCTTCCTGAATGGTTTCAAAGTTCTGGGCGGTTCCATGGCTACCCTTGCGCCAGTTTTTCACTTTACAGGATACCGTGGGCAGCTGCGGCTCTGCCGCCCCGAACATGGAAAAGAGGTCAAGCTGTTCTGTCTCCGGCTGGGGCTTGCCGCCGGGCACAGAGAGGTGCAAGCCGTCCATCTGCCACAGGTTCCAGCTGATGATGTTGGCGATAGGCTGTAACTCTTCTTTTGTGGGTTTGCGCTGCCAGCGGGCTTGCAGATGCTCTGCATAGGTCAGCAGCAGGTTGACCCTCGCCAGCAAAAGGTTATCACCCTGATACTCGTAGCCGTAGGTGGACTGCACCGCATGGGTGGCATATTTGCGCCACTCGTCCTCTGTGGCGGCGTTCTCGCTTACCACACGCAGCTTGCGGTCCAAAATGCCAATGCGCCGGGCTACCGGGATCATCTCGCCGGTGGCGGCATCGTACCGAGACGCCAGAAAGGGGGCTTCGCCGCAGGTCACCTCCAAGCGGCGGCTCTGCACATACTGCACCCATGCCGGGGTCCTGCCCCCGCAAGCTGGGAACCGCACCGGCGTTTCCACCGTCTGCCAGCCTTGGGGCAGTTCCACCGTGAACTGCCCGGCGGTCTCCCCTGCCCCCAGCCCACGGAACCAGTCGGCATCCAGTGCATTGTTCATCTTGTTGCAGACCCATGCGGGGCTGAACACCTCGCCTTTTTTGCGGGTGCGCTGCTGCTGGGTGTCGGTCTGCTTCATCATCCGGGGCAGCACCACCTCGTAGTGGGTCAGCCCGAGCTGCTGGGTGGTGATCTGGGATCTATCCGTCACCGGCTCGTACATCACCGTTTGCAGTTCCTCCGGCGGGTCGGTGGCCCAGATGATGTTTTTACCGGTGGAGCGGTCTTTTAGAAGTGTATCCAGCACCGCCTGCACTTCCGGTGCGTGAAAGTCGATCAGTTGTTCCAACGGGGTATTCCTCGCTTTGCCTTAGCGTTGCGGCGGAAGTAGTAGTATTCATACTACTTTTGCCTCTTACTAGTAACAATCCTACCGCTTTTCCCCTTTTCTCCCTAAAAAGTGCTAATAATATTATTGCATTTAGGAAAAAGTAGGAAAATTTTCTATACTGTGATAGAAAGGTAGGATGTAAAAGCATGATTGGAGAGCGACTGGCCGAACTGCGAAAAATAAACGGCGACACACAACAGGGCATGGCAAACAAGCTACATGCAACGTTGTCTGCTGTTCGTTGTTGGGAACAAGAGAAAAGCTCTCCCAGCCATGAAATGTTGATTGCCATCTGCAAGCTCTACGGCACCTCCGCCGACTACCTGCTGGGGCTGACCGACATTGACCCCTCGGACGAAGCCCGCAAACAGCGCCAGCGCCTGACCGAAGAAGAACAGAACGAGATGCACCGCTACGAAGAATATCTGTTGTGGAAACGCAAAAAATAAGCCGCCCAGCGAGACCGTAAGGTCGCTGGGCGGCTGTTTTGTATATAAACTAGTTGTCTTCTCGAATTTCTTTCAAAATGTCCTCTGTTCGTTTTATTCCCATTTTACTAAAGTCAGATTTCAAACTATTATAGCATTTTTCAAGTTTTTCTTTATCATGTAGATATAACAAGGTCATAACATTATAACAAACCATTTTTTTGGTTTTTGACATATTATCAACAGGGAACGAATTTCTTTGATACAAGGGATCAATTTCTTCATCAATATAGCGATGCATCTCTAGCGTTCCTGTATACCAGTCCTTAAGCCAGTACGAATACTCATATGCAATTTCTTCATCTAGACTATCCCCAAGTTTCTCGATGTATGTTCTTATAATCTCTTTTTTCGTATGTATAAGCACTTCATCATATATATTACGAATTTTTTCTGTTGCGCCATGGAATTCATTGCTATTGTAATAGTCCAATGGACTTCTTTTATCGCTTCTGTTCTCACATAAAAACATGTTTTTTAAAACATCTCTGTAATATTCAATAAGTTCGTCATCATCTTTTTCCAACACCTGAAACCAATAATCATATTCCCCTGCCAGCTGCGTCAATTCTACACTATTTGATGCTTCATGTAATTTTGCTTTCCAACTTTGAATGTAAGTTTCTATCTCCTCATCAGTTTTGTAATAATTTGCTTTATCACCGGCTTCCTTGAATTTTTGATAATGTTTTTGAAGGGTTTCTTCACTAAGCATCTTAGAGCTTTTAAAATAGTTATAGATATCATCCAATAATGCGCCACTAGATTGAAGACATACATAGTTTGCAAGTCGGACATTTAAATGATTGCTCAAGATATGCCCATCTTTCCGGTATCTGCTGTTAGTATTTTCTTTCTCTATTGAATCGTTTTTATAGTATAACTTATCTACATCTTCTACAACAACAGCAAAGCAGAGCATCTTTACTTCGTTCATAAATTGTTCGTTTTCTATTTTCAGGCAATACTGTTTCACATCATTATAAAAATTTTGAGCCTTTTGCAATGTTCTCAAATTTTTTGCTTTATGATGCATCAAAAAGACATCAATAAATTCTCCATCTATTCCATACACTCCCCACTTAATCGATGCCGAGTGTTCCGTTACCTCAAAGATACGATCAATAGTTTTTTCTTTATACTTATTGAACGTAGTTCTTTCATTTTCATGAATTTCATTTGAATTGGCAATAAGAATAACCTTAATATAGTTGGACTGCTTTAGTTCCTCAATCACTCCAAAGAGTTCCTCCAAATCCAATCCAGCCTTTCGGCGTTCCAAATCGTCAATGACGATAATTCTGTTCTTTTTAAATTTGCTTGCCGTAACTGCAAACAACTCTCGCTCAGATACCGTTTGTGCAAGTGCACTATTCAAGTTTGCAACTTCTGCGCAGAAATTACCGGCCGCTTTGGCAAATCCTTTTGCCCTGCTTGCGATTTTCCCTCCATGAGAAGTACGCAATGCCAACTGAAAAAATGCTTCATGGTATATTTTTTGAACGTCATCCATTCCAAAAAGTGAGATAAAGCACGTTCTGTCCTTCATATCCTCCAGCGCTTTTCTTACCATGTAGGACTTACCAATTCCCCAAGCGCCATCAACTAAGATACATTTATAAGATTGCTTATCAATATTCCTGATGATATTTTCAACATAGTCAGCATTCATTAATTCTACCTCACACGAAAAGAAACTACTTTTATATCATTGTTGCCGTATGCTTCTTTAGCCCATCTCACGTTCTGATGTTACGATACTGCTCGTCGATCTCCTTTATGTTATAGTCCATCAGGCCGGGAATCCCCATTTCGCCGCCACATTCGTTGCAGAAAGCAGCCGTGATTTCAAAAGTATACTCCTTTTCCCGGATGGTCCGGTTGATTTTGATTTTCTTCAAGGTGTAGCTCGTTTCTCTGCGGCATTCTGTGCAGAAGTCCTTTTGATTCTCCAAGGCGGCACACTCCCTTCCGTCTTTACATCCCTTTCTATTATTGTATTCCTATCTCTATTCTTCGTCAATAAAAAACCGCTGACAGTCTGCCGCTCGCAGAATCCATCAGTGGGTTTCATAAGTCTTCAAATCCCCTAGACGCAAAAAATCGGCACCCGCTTTTCAGCGAGTGCCGATTTTGTTACCCTATAGTGCGCTTTGATTTTTGGCGTAAGTGGCGTAAGTTTGGCGTAAATCCGCTTTTGCGCGCTCCAAAAATCAAGGATTCATGCGGTTTTTAGGCAGTTATTAGTACATGCCGCCCATGTCACCGCCGGCAGGTGCGGCGGGAGCCGGGGGTTCCGGCAGGTCAGCAACAAGGCTCTCGGTGGTCAGCACCATCTCAGCGACGGAAGCTGCGTTCTCCAGAGCGGAACGGGTGACCTTGGTCGGGTCCACGATGCCTGCAGCGATCATATCCTCGACAAAGACCTCGTTCTGGGCATCGAAGCCGTAGTTGGGCTTGTTGGCAGAGACGATCTTGTCGATGATGACGCTGCCCTCCAGACCGGCGTTCTTGGCGATCTGGCGCAGAGGAGCCTCCAGAGCCTTCAACACGATCTTGGCACCGGTGCGCTCGTCGCCCTCCAGCGTATCGCACAGGGCGCGCACAGCGGGGATGGCATTGATGGGAGCGGTACCGCCGCCGGCCACAACACCTTCCTGCACAGCTGCCTTGGTAGCGTTCAGTGCATCCTCAATGCGCAGCTTCTTGTCCTTCATCTCGACTTCGGTAGCAGCACCGACCTTGATGACAGCCACACCGCCGGCCAGCTTAGCCAGACGCTCCTGCAGCTTCTCGCGGTCAAAGTCGCTGGTAGCGGCCTCGATCTGGCTGCGAATCTGGGCAATGCGAGCTGCAATGGCGTCCTTGTCGCCTGCGCCGCCCACGATGGTGGTGTTCTCCTTGGTCACCTTCACCTGACGGGCATGACCCAGCATCTGGACGGTTGCGTCCTTCAGCTCGTAGCCCAGATCAGAGGAGATCACGGTGCCGCCGGTCAGGGTAGCGATATCCTGCAGCATCTCCTTGCGGCGGTCGCCGAAGCCGGGAGCCTTAACAGCCACGACATTCAGGGTGCCGCGCAGACGGTTGACAATCAGGGTGGACAGCGCCTCGCCCTCGATATCCTCAGCCACGATCAGCAGCTTCATGCCGTTCTGCATCACCTGCTCCAGCAGGGGAACCAGATCCTGAATGACGCTGATCTTCTTATCGGTGATCAGGATAGCAGCGTTGTCCAGATCGGCCACCATCTTGTCGGTATCGGTGACCATATAGGGAGTCAGATAGCCGCGGTCAAACTGCATACCTTCCACGATCTCGTTGTAGGTCTCTGCGGTGGTCTTGTTCTCCTCGATGGTGATAACGCCGTCAGAGGTGACCTTCTCCATAGCCTCGGCAATCAGACGGCCGATCTCGGGGTCGCCGGCAGAGATGGTGCCGACGCGGGCGATATCGTTGCTGTCCTTCACCTTCTGGCTGTGTGCCTTGATGGTCTCCACAGCGGTGGTAACGGCCTTGCTCATGCCGCGGCGGATATCCATGGGATTTGCGCCGGCGGTAACGTTCTTCATGCCCTCGTTGACCATGGCCTGTGCCAGCACGGTAGCAGTGGTGGTGCCATCGCCTGCGGCATCGTTGGTCTTGGTTGCGACTTCACGCACCAACTGTGCGCCCATGTTCTCGAACTCATCCTTCAGCTCGATCTCTTTTGCAATGGTCACGCCATCGTTGGTGATGACCGGTGCGCCGAACTTTTTGCCCAGCACCACGTTGCGGCCCTTGGGGCCGAGGGTAATCTTAACGGTGTTAGCCAGGGTATCAATACCGGCACACAGTGCCTTGCGGGCGTCCTCGCCCTGCTTGATCTGCTTTGCCATAATACATCGCTCCTTTATAATACAAGCTCAATTGAAAAGGGAAAATTCAGTTTCAGTCTTCCACAACAGCCAGAATATCACTCTGACGCACGATGGTGCACTCTTCGCCGTCCACCTTGACCTCAGTGCCAGAGTACTTGCTGGTGAGGACCTTGTCGCCGACCTTGACGGTCATCTTGACTTCCTTGCCGTCCACGACACCGCCGGGGCCAACTGCGATGACCTGTGCGACCTGCGGCTTCTCTTTTGCGCTGCCGGTCAGGATCAGGCCGCCCTTGGTGGTCTCCTCAACTTCAACAGTCTTGATGACAACACGGTCTGCAAGAGGAATGATTTTCATAATTCTTGCCCTCCAATTATATTGAATTTATTTGAAACTTTGTTGTGTCCTGCGGGGGCTTCGTGTGTGCTCCGCAGCGGTTTAGCACTCCTTTTCTCTGAGTGCTAATTGTATTGTACTCATCTTGCTCTGAAAAATCAAGGGGTTTTGCAATTTTTCTTTGTTAAGAATTTATGACGCCCAAAAATCGCACCCTACTACGCAAAAAAGCGGTGTGTCCTTGACAGGACGCGCCGTCTTTTTTATACTTATAGCGCATTACAAAAACACAGCTGACGCGCTTTGCGGCAGAACGGAGGATACTTTGACAGACAAAAAGCTGATCTCATCTTTGCAGGGGCTGCGGGCAGTCGCATTTCTGAGCGTAGTCCTCTCCCATTGCGGGGCACCATGGCTGGGGCCGTGGGCGATCACGGTATTCGTGGCGCTGTCCGGTTTTCTGATGACCTGCAACTATTACGACCGCCCGCGCACAGCACCGGGACTGCGGTCCGCCATAGCCTTTTCTCTGCAAAAAATACGCAAGCTGTACCCGCTGCACCTTATAATGATGGCTGCCGCGTTGTTATTTGTGCTGAAGTGGCTTCTGGCGCAGCCCTCTGCCTGCGGGGTGCTCTCCTGTGCGGCGCAGCTTGTGGTGAGCATTTTCCTGCTGCAAACATGGATCCCCTCCAGCCGTTTCTGGTTCTGCCTGAACGGAGTGGCGTGGTATCTTTCGGTACAGGCTTTTCTGTATGCCATCTTTCCCCCGCTTCTCGCCGTACTGAAAAAGGCCGATGTCCGCAGGCTGCGTTGCATTGCCGTCGTGATCTTCTGCGTGCAGTGTCTTTTCTCCCTTGCGGTCTGGAAAGCCGGGCTCAGCGGAAAGGCCGCCTTTTACCTGACCTATCTGTGCCCTGTGTTCCGGGCGGGAGATTTTACCATCAGCTGCTGCATGGGCTGCCTTTACCACAGCCGCAAACAGGAGAGCGGCCTGCCGGGCGGTGCTTTCTCCCTGCTGGAGCTTGCCGCTGTGCTGCTTGCGGGCGGCTGCCTGTTTATCGCCGCCAAGCAGGTGGGGGTTCTGGGCGCGGTGGCCTTCCGGTACAACGTGCTGTTCACACCCTCTGCGGTGCTGCTGGTCTGGCTGCTTGCCGTGGGCAAGGGAATCATTTCCCGGCTGCTTTCCGCAAAGCCGTTTTTGTGGATGGCCGGGCTGTCCCCTTACGGTTTTCTGATCCATCAGGTGCTGATCCGGTATATGGAGTGGACTGCGGACAAGTTCAGCCTTACGGTACATCCTGTGGTCTGGACCCTGACCGTATATCTGCTCACGCTCTGCCTGAGCAGCTTTTACAAGGCGCTGGAGCACCGGGTACGGCAGCGCCTTGCAAAACAATAAGCAAAACACAAGGCCGCTGCACGGAACAATGTGCAGCGGCCTTGTTTGGATCTGATGATTTATTTTTTACTTCACGCCCGCCTTTTTGGTGGTAAAGCGCTGGTAGGCGGGCAGCGGCAGCAGCACGCGGCCTGCCAGCGGCTGCACCTGTACCGACACCTGCTTGCAAGGGGCGCACTCACCGTCCACGGTGGCAATGATGGGCCCACGGCCATCTGCTGCCCGCAGACTGACCGATTTTGCGCGGCGATAAATAAAGTAGGGCTTTGCAGCCTCGGTCAGTTGGCCGTTTTGAAAGTGCTGGCCGTTTTTGTACAGCATCAGCAGCTTTGCAATGACCCGGCGGCTGACCTTGCGCACGATGAACACATCCAGCCAGCCGTCATCCGGCTGTGCCTCCGGCCCGGCCATAAAACCGCCGCCGTAGGCGCGGCCGTTGCACACTGCGCACATCAGACAGTCCACGGTCAGCACCTCGCCGTCAATGACGTACTCCACCCTGCGGCCGATATGCCCGCACAGCTGCTGGACAATGGACAGCGCATAGGCCGCCTCGCCGCCGCACAGCGGGATGCGCCGGAACTTGGGGATGCCGTAGGCCACCTGTGCGTCCAGACCGGCGGCGCAGATGGTGGCAGAAAGCCCCAGACTGGTGCGCATCAGGTCGATGGGCACCACCCCGCCGGCCAGCTGGGCGTCCAGATCCAGAAACTCCTCCTTTGTACCGTAGGTGCGCAGAAAGTCGTTGCCACTGCCATAGGGCAGGCAACCCACGGCGGTCTTGTCAAAGCCGTGAGCGCCGGTGAGCGCCTCGTTGAAGGTGCCGTCACCACCGGCGGTAAAAATGCGCAACTCCACCCCGGCCTTCTGGGCGGCAGCTGCGGCTGCACGGGACAGTTCCCGGGCGTGGCCTGCGTGGGTGGTGACGCGGATGGTGTAGTCCTCCGGGGCAAGCCCGGCACCGGCAGCAGCTGCCGCGATCTGCTGCGGCAGGGTGCGGGTACAGTCGGCCTTTCCGGCTGCGGGGTTCAGAAGAAACAGCGTGTGCATCGGGGTCCTCCCTGTTGTAACTCTATTTCCTCTATAATAGTCGAAAACCGTGCCGGTTGCAAGCGAAAACGCTATTTTGCTATTTTCTTATAGGGTTATGGTTTCATCCTCCCGCAAAACGATGCTGCCATCGGCGGCGCAGTCTGCTGTCCAGTGCTGCCCTACGCAGGCAGTTCCGGCAGCAATGCGGTTTGCAAGTGCCTGCTCCACCGCCCTGTCCACCTGACGGCGCAGTTCCCGCGCACCGTAGGCCGATTGCGCCCGGGCAGCCAGTGCCGCCCCCACCTGCGGGGTGTGGCGCAGTCGGTAGCCGCTGCGGGCGGCGCGCTGCTCCAGCTGACAGAGCATTTTTTCTGCAATGGCGCAGAGGTTTTCTTCCGCCAGCGGGCGGAACACGATCACCTCGTCCAGCCGTCCCAGCAGCTCCGGCCGGAACCACTTTTTAGCTTCCTCCACAGCCTGCGCGGACTGCTTTTCAAACACGGCTTCTGCCCCGGCGGCAAAGCCCAGCGGCGCGTTCTGCCCCGCCAGGAACCGTGCGCCCAAGTTGGAGGTGAGCAGCACGATGGTGTTGCGGAAATCTGCCTTGCGGCCCATGGCATCGGTCAGCTGACCGTCCTCCAAGATTTGCAACAAGATATTCTGGATATCCGGGTGCGCCTTTTCGATCTCGTCAAACAGCACCACGCTGTACGGGCGGCGGCGCACGGCTTCGGTCAGCTGCCCGCCCTCGTCATGGCCGAGGTAGCCCGGCGGCGCACCCAGCAGCCGGGCGGCGGTGTGCTGCTCCTGATACTCCGACATATCAAATTTGAGCAGCGCCTTCTCGCTGCCGAACCAGCTGACCGCAAGCGCCCGCGCCAGTGCGGTCTTGCCCACGCCGGTAGGCCCTAAAAACAGCATAGCACCGATGGGCCGCCCCGGCTCGCCCAAACCGGTGCGGCTGCGCCGGATAGCCCCCGCCACGGCCGCCACCGCCCGCTGCTGGCCAACAATTTCCGCGTTCAGGCGGCTTTCCAGCTTGTCCAGACGCTCCCGCTCCTGCTCGCCCACCCGCTGGGCGGGCACGCCGCTGGCCGCTGCCACCACCCGGGCGATATCCTCCGGGCTGAGCACCGGCTGGGTGCGCTGCTCCTTTTCGGCAAGGATGCGCGCCGCCGCGCAGGCTTCGTCCACAAGGTCAATGGCCTTATCCGGCAGACAGCGGCCGGGCAGGTACCGCACCGAAAGCTCCACCGCCGCCTGCAAGGTCTGGGGCGGCAGGCGCACGTTATGGTATCGCTCGTAGCGGGGCGCAAGGCCGTTGAGGATCTCCACCGCCTGTGCGGGGGTAGGCTCCTCCACCTGCACCCGGCCAAAGCGGCGCTCCAGCGCGGCGTCCTTCTGGATGTGGGTGCGAAACTCCTGATTGGTAGTCGCGCCGATAAGCTGCAACTCGCCCCGGGCAAGCACCGGTTTTAAGATGCTGGCAGCGTCAATAGCACCCTCGGCGGCACCGGCTCCCACGATGGTGTGGAACTCGTCGATAAACAGGATGGCGGTGCCGTCCCGCACCAGCTCTTCCAGCAGATTTTTCAGCCGCTCCTCAAAATCGCCCCGGTACTTGGTGCCCGCCACCAAGCTGGCCATATCCAGCGCCAGCAGCCGCCGCCCTTGCAGCGCTCTGGGCACCTGCCCAGCGGCAATGCGCAGCGCCAGACCCTCAGCCAGCGCTGTTTTGCCCACGCCCGGCTCGCCGATCAGACAGGGGTCGTTTTTCTGGCGGCGGCACAAGATTTCCACCATGCGGTCAAGCTCGGCTTCCCGGCAGAACACCGGGTCCAGCTCCCCTTCGGCGGCACGGCGGGTCAAATCGCGGCAGTATTTATCGCTGGCGCGGCTGCCCCGGGGGATGCTGGCCGACACCCGGGGCTGGGCGGGCAGCACAAACTGTCCGCTCAGCTGGCGGCACTCCCGCACCGCCTCGGTGAGCGAAAGCCCCATCTCCGCCAGCAGCAGCCCGGCGGCGCAGCCGTCATCTTCCAGCATGGCGCAGAGCAGATGCTCCGGCTCTGCCCGGCTGACGTGGGCGTTCTGCGCCCCAATGAGCGCATAGTCCATGGTGCGGCGCAGGTCCGGTGCCATGGACTGCCGGTCCAGCCGCTGTGCCGGGCCGCTGCGCTGCTGCGCCAGCTGGCGGCGCACCTCCGGCTCGGTAATGTTTTTCCGGGTGAGGAACTGCGCCGCAGCGCCCTGCTGCTGCAGCATTGCCAGCAAAAGATGGCTGGTATCCGCCTGTTCACAGCCCAGATCTCCCGCCAGCTGCACCGCCTGCTGCAACAGCCGCGCCGCCGGGCGCGAAAAGCCCCGGTAACCGCCCATGCCCAGATTTTCCCAAATGCCCATGTGTCTGCTCCTTGCTGCATATAAAATCGTCTGCACTGGAAGTATAGCCCCAAAGGCGCAGAAAAAATCAGTCGTTTGTGTCGGGCGGCAGAAAAGTAAAAACCGATCCGCAGCGGTTGCCGGGGCGCGGGTGCGTCCGGCTGCTGCGGATCGGTTTTTGAGATTTTATCTTGCGGGGAACGTTTTCAGAACGAACCGCCTCCGCCGCCGTGGGTGGAGCCGCTGGAGGAGGTATGGGTGGAGCTGCCGCCGGAACTGCCGGAGTCAGTCTCCTTCGGCCGCTCGGTGCGGTGGATCTCACGGTACAGATACAGATCCCGCTGGTTGGTCAGCTTCATGCTGCCCTGCCGCACATAGCTAGTTGCGTCCCGCTGCGGTGCCACGCTCTTGAGCCGGCTCTTCATCACGCCGGTCACGATCAGTGCCGTGATCAGGCCAATGACCAGCGCCACGCCCAGATACACGATCGAGAACGGCTCCTTGGGCATGTTGTCCACATCGTAGGGGTGGCCTTCGCGGGCGGCGGTGACATATGCGTCCGTCCACTGGATAAAGGTGCGGAAGGCGGCGGCGTAATCACCGTCTGCCATATCGGGGGTCATCTGCTCGCCAAGGTACTGGATGCCGGCATCCGTAAAGGCGGTAATGCCGTAGCCGCAGGTGGAGATATGCCATTTGCGGTCGCCTATGCTCACCACCAGCAGCACGCCGTCCCGGTTTTCGCCGTAGCCGAACTGGCAGTAATCATACAGGTCATCGGCATATTCCTCCATGCTGGTGCAGCCCTCGCTTTCCAGCGAGTCGATGGTAGCAATGATCACATCAAAGCTCTGACGGACGCTCAGTTCCTCCAGTGAAGCTTCCAGCTCGCCGTCCTCGTCCTCGGTCAGAACTTCTGCGCTGTCGTTCATGCGGTAATACAGGTCGGCAAAGCCGTCTGCGGCAAAGGCCGGTGCGGCCAGCGCGACCAGCAGCACCAGTGCTGCCAGCGCGGCACAGAGGGAGCGCAGTGGGGTAACAGTCTTTTTCATCTTCCGTCCCTCCTTTACAGAATCCCGGCCAGCCACAGCAGCCACATCATCGCATAGGATGCTGCACCGACGGCTGCCGTAAGTCCCAGCGTCCACTTGCGGGCGGCGACCTTATCCACCGGCAGGTTGCCCACAAACTTGCCGGTCTGGCCGTTCATGGCAAAAATGTAGTTGTTGCCCTGCCAGCTGGTGCTCAGCACCCACACCGGGAACAGGGCATACTTTGCCTTGCCGCCGTGCAGCTGAATGCTGCTGTTCTCCATTTTCACGGAGTCGTAGCCGGTAACGGTCTGGGTAAAGGCGTCCTCGGTGGACTGACGGATACGCTCGTTGGCGCGCTGGATGCTCTTTTGGGCGTCCACATCGTACTTATCGGCCACATAGCCCGCCAGATACGCTGTCTTGAAGGGCACGGCATCCTGCATGGTAAACGGCTCGATGGATTCCATCAGGTCGTCTGCCATCTTGGAGGAGCCGTCCACCGGAACCGCGTCAAAGCCCAGCACGCCGTCCCGGCGCACGGAATAGTAGCTGGTCTCGGTATAATCGTAGTCGTCATCCGACCAAAAGCGGGTGCGGGTGGCGGTAAAGCGCAGCTGGGCGTCGGCATCACTGTCGTACAGCCAGAAGGGCACATACACGCCCTTGATCTCGTCGATGTGGTTCTGGCTGCGGAACACCTTGGGCAGCAGGGTCTTGCCCTTGAGGTGCTCCTGCAGCTTTTCCTTCGCCGCTTTTTTATCCAGCTTGAAGGGGATGATGAGGTCGGGGCGCAGGTCTCCGGCAAACTGTCCGGTCAGAACGATGGGGTTGCCGCAGAAGGGGCAGGCCGAGGCTGCCATGGTGTCGTCGCCCACGATCTCGCCGCCGCAGCTCTTGCAGACATAAGTATGCAGACCGGCGGTCTCGCCCTCTGCCCAGCTGCCGCCGGGGGTGGCCCAGTTCATCTCGCTGGGCTTTTGGTCTTTCAGGTCCTCATCGTAGCCCTTCAGTGCGTCCACCTCAAACTCGGTGTCACAGTAGGGGCATTTCATCTTCTGGGTGGTGCTGTCAAATTTGATCGCACCATCGCAGCAGGGGCACTTATATTCCAGCATTCCTGCCATAGCGTTTCCTCCTATTATAATCTGCGGGGCAGGGACTTATTGACTTTCCTTCCCTGCCCCGCAGTGTGTTCAGTTATTGTGCAGCGGGCTTAGCTGCGGTCGTTCTCGTCAAAGGGGTCGCCGCACTCCGGGCAGAACTTGGGCGGGTGTGCAGGGTCTGCCGGTTCCCAGCCGCACTTGTCGCACTTATACTTGGGCGTACCGGTGGGCTTGGGTTTGCCGCACTCGGAGCAGAACTTGCCCTTGTTCACCGCGCCGCAGCTGCAAGTCCAGCCCTCTGCTGCCGCCGGGCGGGGCTTGCCGCACTCCGGGCAGAATTTGCCGGTGACGGTGGCACCGCAGCTGCAAGTCCAGCTGTCCGCGGGCTTCGGCTCCGGCTTTTTGCTGCCGCATTCCGGGCAGAACTTGCCGGTGGCGATAGCGCCGCAGCTGCACTTCCAGCTGTCGGCGGCAGAAGTCTGCTGCTGGGGTGCTGCGGGCTGCTGCCCCATGGCGAACAGGCTCTGGGCGTTCATGCCGTTTGCACCAGTTGCCATGCCCATGCCCATAAAGCCGGTCATAGCACCGGCGGTGTTCCCAGCAGCAGTCTTCATGGCATCGATCTGACCGCCCACCAGACGGGCTGCGGCGGTGGTGGGGTCGGTGGTCATGGCGTTTTCTTCCCACTCGGTGATCTTCTTCTGCTGCTCCTCCGGGATGGACAGGGAGTTGATGTTGAAGGAGAACACCTCAATGCCGCGCTTTTTGCGCCAGACATTGGACAGCTGCTCGTTGAGGGCGTCCGAAATCTCCAGCGTGTGGGCGGGGATCTCGTAATACTGCACCTTGTTGGCAGAAAGAGTAGCCAGCGCAGGCTGCAAAGCGTTCAGCAACTCGCTCTTCAGGCGGGGAGCGATCTCGGATGCGTCATACTGGGTGGAGACGTTGCTGCACACGTTGGTGTAGAACAGCAGCGGGTCGCAGATGCGGTAGGTAAAGCTGCCGTTGCACCGCAGGTTCACCGAGAGCTTGTAGCCCCGCTCCTCGCTGACCACCACCCGGAAGGGGATGGGGGTGGCGGTGCCGTACAGGATCTCGCCCAGTTCCTTGGTGTTGATGTAGTACACCCGCTGATCCTTGCCGGTGTCGCCGCCGTAGGTAAAGCGCTTGGCTACGGTCTGAAAGGTTGCTGCCAGACTGTCGCCGAAGTTGCCGGTGAACACGCTGGGCTCGGTGGAGGAATTGAAGGTATACTCGCCCGGTTCGGCGCACACCTCCACCACGCGGCCCTGCTCCACGATGAGCATGCACTGTCCGTCTGCCACAGCAATGCCGCTGCCGTTGGTGATGATATTATCCTCGCCGTAGTTGGAGCTGCGGCGGGAAGTGCGCTTCTGGCCCTTGACCATCAGCACATCCTTATCCAGCGCATCGCAATAGAAAAATTCTTTCCACTGATCTGCAAGAGTTCCGCCCAGTGCGCCCATACCTGCTTTGATCAAACCCATAATAATTTCCTCCTGTATGTTTTATTGTTTTTGCTCTCTTCTTTATCATGCAGAACGATTTCGTTTGTAAAAAAGGTTCTGCCTGCTCAGGGGTAAGGGTCAGATAATTGATATTATAATCATACTGCAATGCGGCGCTGAACGCAAGGCATTTCTAACCGTTGCCACCTGCCTTTGCAGCTTCTTTCACAAAAAAGAACACCGGAGCGTCCATAGAGACTCCGGTGTTCCGAAATAATATTTTTATGCTTATCCCGTACCCAAAAAAGGCTTAGAACCGCCGCCATGTATCCGGCATAAACAGTACCAGCATGGGGAAGATCTCCAGACGGCCGGCCAGCATATCGAAGATGAGCACCAGCTTTGCGGGGTCTGCAAAGCAGCCGAAGTTCTGCATTGGGCCTGCCATTTCCAAGCCCGGGCCGATGTTGTTCAGGGTAGCAGCCACGGCGGTAAAGTTTGTCACCATATCAAAGCCGTTCAGGCTGATGAGGAAGAAGGAGGCCGCAAAGATAAAGATATAGGCCGCAATGAACACGTTGGTGGTGCGGATAGTCTCGTGGTTCAACAGTTTGCCGTCCATGCGGGCGGGCGCTACCACCTGCGGGTGCAGGGCGGTCTTGAGTTCCTTAGCCAGGGTCTTACCCAGAATGAGGAAACGGCTCACCTTGATGCCGCCGCCGGTACTGCCGGCGCAGGCGCCAATGAACATGAGCATGACCAAGATCTCCTTGGAGAGGGTCGGCCACAGGTCAAAATCGCAGCTGGAAAAGCCGGTGGTGGTAATGATGGAGCCCACCTGAAAAGCGGCCTGCCGCAGCGCCTCGCCAAAGCTGTTGTACATACTATAAATATTGGCAGTGATGATGCCCACTGCCACTGCGATGACCACAAAGTAACCCCGCACCTCCTCGCTGGCAGCAGCGCGGCGGAACTTGCGCATGAGCAGCAGGAAGTAGGCGTTGAAGTTGACGCCGAACAGGATCATGAAGATGGTCACGACCCACTGGATGTAGGGCGAAAAGCTGCCAAAGCTGTCGTTGCGGAAGCCAAAGCCGCCGGTGCCCGCCGTACCAAAGGCGGTGAGCAGTGCCTCGAACAGGGGCATTCTGCCAATCAGCAGGAACACCAGCTCCAGCATGGTAAGGGCAAAGTAGATGCCGTACAGGATCTTAGCGGTGGACTGTACCTTAGGCACCAGCTTATCCACCTGCGGGCCGGGGCTTTCCGCTTTCATCAGGTTGACGTGGGAGCCGCCGGTCAGCGGCAGGAGCGAGAGCAGAAACACCAGAACACCCATGCCGCCGATCCAGTGGGTGAAACTGCGCCAGAACAGAATACCGTTGGGCAGCCCCTCTACGGCGGGCAGAATGCTGGCACCGGTGGTGGTAAAGCCGGAGACTGTCTCAAACAGGGCATCCACGGGGTTCGGGATGCAGCCGGTGAGCACAAAGGGCACCGCGCCTATCACCGAGATGAACACCCAGCACAGCGAGGTAGCCGCAAAGCCTTCGCGCATATAGAACACCTTACTGCGGGGTTTGATGGTGTGCAGGGCGTAGCCGATGCCGGCGCTGACCGCAGCTGTGAGCAGAAACACGCCCAGCACCATCCACTCGCCATACACTAAGCTGGCGGCGGCGGGCAGCAGCAGCAATGCGCCTTCAATCATCAGCACATAGCCCAGCAGACGGAAAACGATCGCATAATTCATAGTCCGCCTCCGTCAGTGCTCCACGATATCGCGCAGATCGTGCAGACCATGCTCCAGCGTGACCACGATGACGTTATCGCCCACCTGTATCTGGTCGCCGCCGCGGGGGATCAAAATCTTGCTGCCGCGGGTAATGCAGCACAGCAGCAGGTTCTTTTTCAGGTGCAGCTGGCTCAGGGGCACACCGGTAGCGGCGCTCTCCTCGTGCACTGTAAACTCCAGCGCCTCCACGCGGTCGTCCAGTATGCGGTACAGAGTCTTGATGTTGTTGCCCGCCTCGTTTTGCAGGGCGCGGACGTACTGCACGATGTAGTCACAGGTCATGTACTTGGGGTAGACCACGCTGCCCAGATCCAGCCCGGCCAGAATATCGTCAAATTCCAGACGGTTGACCTTGGTCACCAGCTTGCCGTTGGAGTGCTTTTTGGCAAACAGGGTCAGCAGCACATTCTCCTCGTCGATGTTGGTCAGTGCCACGAAAGCCTCGGTGGATTCCAGACCCTCGGAAAGCAAAAACTCGCGGTTGGAGCCGTCCTCGTTCAGGATCTGTGCGCCGGGCAGCTGCTCAGCCAGTTCTACGCAGCGGGCAGCGTCCCGCTCCACGATACGCACCCGCACATGGTTTTCCAGCAGTTCCTGACTGAGGTAGTAGGCAATGGCACCGCCGCCCACGATGAGGGCGTTGCGTACCGGCTGCACCGGCAGATGCAGCTGCTGGAAGAAGGCGTGAGCTTTTTCCTGCGTAGCAAGGAAAGTGACCTGATCGCCCTTTTGCAGCACAAAGTTACCGTTGGGGATGATGACCCCGCCCTCACGCTCCACCGCGCACACCAGAATATCGCTCTTGAGCCGGGTGGGGATCTCGCGGATGGCTACGCCGTCCAGTGCATCGGGCAGCGCAAACTTGATCAGCCGCACACGGCCGTCCGCAAAGGTATCGATCTTGCTGGCACCGGGGAAACGCAGCAGATGAGAGATCTCCTTTGCCGCTGCCATTTCCGGGTTGATGATGGCGGAAATGCCGATCTGCTTTTTGATAAAGTCCAGCTCGTGGCTGTAGGATGGGTTGCGCACACGGGCAATGCCGTGGCAGTGGCCCGCCTTTTTGGCAAACATGCAGCAAAGCAGGTTCAGTTCGTCCGAGCCGGTGACCGCAATGAACACGTCCGCATCCTCAATGCCCGCCTCGGACAGAGTGGCGATGGACGAGCCATTGCCCACGATGCCCAGCACGTCGTAGCTTTCGGTCAGGTGCTCCACGCGCGCTTTGTTGGTGTCCACCACAGTCACGTTGTGGCCTTCCTCGCTGAGCTGGCGCGCCAGAGCCGTGCCGACCTTGCCGCCGCCCACCAGAATGATCTTCATAACAAGTCCTTTCTCCTTTGGCAGCCCCTTTTTCCGGGGCATACAAGTACAGTGTAGTATACCATATCCCGATGCAAAGTTCTACCGTTTGTCCCGCAAATACAGCGAATTGCTTAAAAAGCGACAGTTCTTTTGTGCAAGATGGCCTGTTCTCAGCGTGAAAGCGCAAAAAGGGACTGCCGCACAGCTTTGTGCAGCAGTCCCCTTGGGACGAAACGATTTAGAATGCCCACCGCGTACGCTCTGGGCATCCTCAGCGGAAAAAAAATTGTTATAAGAGCAAGGTCGGTCAGCCTGCGGGCTGCCCGACCTTGCATTTTCGCGGAAAACAGGGTTCTCCCCTGCTGTCCGGTCTCAGTACCGCTCTACGCCGTCTTTGGTGACAAGGGCGTACACCAGCGGGGCTTCCTCCGGCTTTTCAGCGCCGTACACAAGGCCGCTGCGGTACTCGGCTGCGGCAGCTTCAAACTTGTCCGCAGCGCCGTAGAAGGTGGCAAGGCTTTCGCCCTTATGGACGTAGTCACCGCGCTTTTTGTGCAGGGTGATACCGGCGGCAAAGTCCAGCGGGTCGCCCTTTTTCTGGCGGCCTGCGCCCAGCAGCACACTGGCAGAACCGATCTTTTCGGCATCGTTTGCCACAATGTAGCCGTCCTGCTCGGCCAGCAGTTCGTAGCTGGCGGCGGGCTGTGCAAACAGGCTGTAATCATCCAACACCCGGATGTCGCCGCCCTGTGCGGCAAACATTTCCTTGCACTTGGCAAAGGCAGAGCCGTCCGCAATGACAGCCTCGGCCATAGCGCGGCAGTGGGCGGCATCGCCCTTGCCTGCCAGTACCAGCATGTTGGCCGCCAATTGCAGGCACACCTCGGTCAGGTCTGCCGGGCCGTGGCCTTTGAGCACGTCCATGCTCTCCATCACTTCCAGACTGTTGCCGATGTTGTGCCCCAGCGGGGTGTCCATATCGGTGATCATGGCAGCTACCCGGCGGCCATGGTGGGTGCCGATGGCAACCATCAGCTGCGCCAGCTCAATGCTCTGGTCAACAGTTTTCATAAAAGCACCGGTGCCGGTGGTGACGTCCAGCAGGATGGCGTCCGAACCGGAGGCCAGCTTTTTGGACATGATGCTGGACGCAATCAGCGGAATGCAGCTGACGGTAGCGGTAACGTCCCGCAGGGCGTACATCTTTTTATCTGCCACGGCGATACCCTCGCTCTGGCCGATGACCGACAGACCGATCCGGTTCACCTGTGCAAAAAATTCCTCCTGCGAGAGGGCAGTTTTTGTGCCGGGCACGCTCTCCATCTTGTCGATGGTACCGCCGGTGTGGCCGAGACCCCGGCCGCTCATTTTAGCGATCTTCACCCCGCAGGCCGCCACGATGGGTGCAATGACCAGCGTGGTCTTGTCGCCCACACCGCCGGTGGAGTGCTTGTCCACCTTGATGCCCGGAATGGGCGAAAGGTCTACCATCACGCCGCTGTGCGCCATTACATCGGTCAGTTCGGCGGTCTCCTCGTTGGTCATGCCGCGCAGATACACCGCCATCATCCATGCAGCCATCTGATAATCGGCCACTTCCCCGCTGACAAAGCCGTTGACAATGGCCTCCAGCTCCTCCCGGGTGTGGGTGCCGCCGTCGCGCTTTTTTGCGATCAGATCATAAATACGCATTGTTTCACGCTCCTGTTCTTATTGTTTTTGGGGCGTTTTATGCCCGGATCTCCTGCCATACGCTCTTGCCGTCCAGCGTGGAAGCGTCCACTTCCAGATATTCGCAGATGGTCTGGGCGATGGTGCCGAAGCACAGCTTGGTGCCCAGATCCGTCCCCGCCTTCACACCCTTGCCGCAGACCAGATACGGCACATACTCGCGGGTATGGTCGGTGGTCTTGGTGTAAGAGGGGTCGCAGCCGTGGTCGGCGGTGATCATGAGCAGGTCGCCCTCCCGCATCCCCGGCAGGAAATCAGCCAGAAAACGGTCGAACTCGGTAGCGGCGGCAGCGTAGCCTGCCACATCGCGGCGGTGGCCGTAGAGCATATCAAAGTCTACCAGATTCACGAAGGCAAGGCCTTCAAAATCCCGGGTCTGCAGAGCCTTGGTAAAGGCGATGCCGTTGGTGTTGCCGGTGGTCTTGATCTTTTCGGTCACGCCCTCGCCGTCAAAGATATCGTAGATCTTGCCCACGGCGATCACGTCCTTACCGGCATCCTTCAGCAGATCCAGCATGGTGGCGCGGGGCGGCTTCAGGCTCAGGTCGTGGCGGTTGGTGGTGCGGTAGAAGGTATCCGCGCTGTTGCCCAGGAAGGGGCGGGCGATCACGCGGCCCACGCCGTACTTGCCCTTGAGCATTTCCCGGGCGATCTCGCAGTAGCGGTACAGCTCCTGCACCGGTACAAGCTCCTCGTTGGCAGCCACCTGAAAAACGCTGTCAGCGCTGGTGTAGACGATGAGGGCGTTTTCCCGCATGGCCTGCTCGCCGTAGTCCTTCAGCACCTGCGTACCGGAATAGGGCTTGTTGCACAGCACCTTGTGGCCGGTCTTTTGCTCATATTCCCGGATCAGTTCCTCCGGGAAGCCCTCGGGGAAGGTGGGCAGCGGCTCCGGGCTGACCACACCGGCGATCTCCCAGTGGCCGATGGTGGTATCCTTGCCCATGCTCTGCTCCTGCAGGCGGGCAAAGGCAGCCGCCGGGGCATCCGTTTTCTCCCCTGCGGTCACGCCGTCAATGTTGAACAAGCCCAGCTTGCGCAGATTGGGGCAATTGAAATTGGGGTGGTTCGCAATGGCACCCAAGGTGTTGGTGCCTGCATCGCCAAAGGCAGCGGCGTCCGGCTCTGCGCCGATGCCAAAGCTGTCCAGCACGATCAGAAAAACGCGTTTTTCCATAATGGTCACTCCATTCTCCGGGCGTTCCCCGGAACAGTACTACTTTATTACCCCTATTATAAGCAAAAAACCCCTCCGATGCAAGAGGAAGCAGTCTTGTATGTTCTTATCAGTTTTTGCGTTTTGCAGCAGTTTTCCCCTGTCAGACAGCACGCAGAAAGCTGCGGCGCATCGTTAAAAGTTTTGCAATCTTTCCTTTGGGCATCAACAGATGCAAAAACTTGTATTCAAGCAAAAATTCCTCTTGCTCTCTTGCGCCGGAATGATTATAATAATAGGTGGTAGAGTTTTGGGTTTTCCCGCTCTGCCATATAAACCGACCCGCTGTACCGGGAGCTTTTACTCCCATTGGTCATACACAGCAGCCTGCAGGGATGCTGTGCCGGATATAGGTAAGAGAGAGTTGACGGAGGTATATTACATGAGAAAGACGAAAATTATTTGCACCCTTGGCCCTTCCACCGATAAGGAAGGCGTTCTGCGCGAGCTGATCGCCAACGGCATGAACGTGGCTCGTTTCAATTTTTCCCACGGTTCCCACGAGGAGCATCTGGGACGCCTTGAAAAGCTGAAGGCTCTGCGCGAGGAGCTGGGCAAGCCCGTGGCCGCACTGCTGGACACCAAGGGCCCCGAGATCCGCCTGAAGGACTTCAAGAACGGCGTTGAGAATCTGGTTGCAGGCCAGACCTTTACCCTGACCACCCGCGATGTGGAGGGCACCAACGAGATCTGCTCCATCACCTACAAGGATCTGCCCATGGACGTGGAGCCGAACGGCACCATCATGCTGGACGACGGCCTGATCAAGCTGCAGATCCAGACCGTGAACGACACCGACATCGTCTGCACCGTACTGAATAGCGGCAAGATCAAGAACAAGAAGGGCGTCAACGTGCCCGGCGTGCACCTGTCTATGCCGTATATGAGCCAGCGCGATAAGGATGACATCATCTTCGGCATCCAGCAGGGCTACGATTTCATCGCCGCTTCCTTTGTGCGCACCGCACAGGACGTGTACGATATCCGCAACCTGCTGAACCAGTACGATTCCAACATCCGCATCATTGCAAAGATCGAGAACCGCGAGGGCGTGAACAACATCGACAGCATTCTGGCTGCTGCCGATGCCGTGATGGTGGCCCGTGGCGATCTGGGCGTGGAGATCGACTTCACCGAACTGCCCGGCATCCAGAAGACCATCATCGACCGCTCCTTCTCCTTCGGCAAGCCCATCGTCACCGCTACCCAGATGCTGGACAGCATGATCGTGAACCCCCGCCCCACCCGCGCCGAGATCTCGGACGTGGCAAACGCCATCTACGACGGCACCTCTGCCATTATGCTGTCCGGTGAGACCGCTGCCGGTGCCTACCCTGTGGAGGCGCTCAAGACCATGTCCGCCATTGCTGAGCGCACTGAGCAGGAGGGCTTCCATCTGCGCGGCCGCATGATGGATTCCAACCCCGGCAAGATCAGCGTCTCTGACGCTACCGCCCATGCCGCCTGCCTGACCGCACGGGATGTGAACGCCGCTGCCATCGTTACCGTGTCTGAGTCCGGCACTACCGCCCGCCTGCTGAGCAAGTACCGCCCGCAGCAGCCCATCATTGCCTGCGTCATGCGCGAGCAGGTGCAGCGTCAGCTGTCCCTGAGCTGGGGCATCACCCCGCTGATGATGTCTCTGGCACACAGCACCGATGAGCTGATCGAGATGTCCACCGCTCTGGCCAAGGAGAACGGCTACCTGCACAACGGCGAGCTGGCTGTTGTGACCGCAGGCGTGCCCGTGGGCGTTTCCGGCACCACCAACATGATCAAGATCCACATGGTGGGCAACTGTCTGGCTACCGGCGTGGGCGTCGGCCCCGAGAACAATGATGTTGCCAGCGGCAAGGCCTGTGTCTGCCGCACCATGGACGAGGTGCGCGCCAAGTTCAAGCCCGGCATGGTGCTTGTAGTGCCCTCCACCAGCAACGAGATGCTGAGCTTCGTGCGCGACGCTGCCGCTCTGGTGGTAGAGGAGCCCGGCCTGAACAGCCACGCCGCTATTGCCGGCAAGGCACTGCTGAAGCCCACCGTTGTGGGTGCCGCCGGTGCTACCAGCCACATCCGCGATGGTCTGATGGTGGCTGTGGACTGCGCACACGGCAGTGTGCAGCGCCTGCAGGGCTGATAAAGGAGAGCTGTAGTATGGAACGTATCGCAAGTTTTTGCGTGGATCACACCCGGCTGGAGCGCGGGATGTACCTGAGCCGTCAGGACGGCGATGTGCTCACCTGGGACATCCGCATGAAAAAGCCCAATCAGGGCGATTACCTGACCACTGCTGCCGCCCACACGCTGGAGCATCTGTTTGCCACCTACGCGCGCAACAGCGCCGTGAAGGATGGGGTGATCTATGTTGGCCCCATGGGCTGCCGCACCGGCTTTTACCTGCTCACCCGAGGGCTGACCCCGGCACAGGCGCTGCAGCTGACGGTGGACGCCTACCGCTTTATGGCCGATTTTGAGGGTGCCGTGCCCGGTGCCAGCGAGGTGGAGTGCGGCAACTACCGCGATATGGATCTGCCTGCCGCCAAGGCTGAAGCCGCTGCCATGCTGCCCGTGCTGGAAGCGCTGACCGCAGAGGATCTGCACTACTGATCTGTCAATATAAAGAGAGCGCCGCACAAAATACCGTGCAGCGCTCTTTTTGTTACAAAATGATGCGAAAGTATTATTTATAATTTTAGGGCAGGGGAACGTCTGCGGATGTTCCCCTGCCCTGTTTTTACTAAAAGAAATCTCAAATCAGCCCCAAGGCTGCAAACTCCTTGGCAATGCCGTCCTCGTACACCGAGGGGGCAATGCGGTCGCAGCGCTGCTTCAGGCTTGCAGAGCCGTCGGCCATACAGACACTGATGCCGACCACATCGGTCATCTGCAGGTCGTTGTCGCTGTCGCCAAAGCCGATGCTGTTCTGCAGGGGCACGCCGAGATAGTCACATACGGCCTTGATGCCGCGCCCCTTATCAAACTTGCGGTTGATGAGCTCGCCGTTCACATAGCCGCCGTTCAGACCGTCCGGCTTGCTCTCGCAGAACACGAATCTGTCCTCGTACAGGCGCTTGGCCTCGTTCAAGTCCTCGCTGCGCTCTGCGATATATACGATCTTATACAGCGGCTCGCCCTTGTACTCGGCCAGCGGGCTCATGGTCATGCCGTCCTCCATGGCCTTGCGCCAGCGGGCGGCTTCGCTGTTCAGGGGGCCTGCATCCCGGTGGGTGAAGCTCCAGCGCTCGATCATCTTCAGGCTGCCGTAGGTGGCATCCCGCGCTTCCAGCGTGCACTCCACGCCGTGGCGCTCCATGGCGCTGCGCACGCCCTGTGCCAGCTGCGGCTCCATGGGCAGATCAACCAGCACCTTGTCACCGCAGAACACATAACCGCCTGCGCTGCACACTGCGCCGTCAAAGCCATAGTCCAGCAGCGGCTGGGTCATGCGCAGGTTGCGCCCGGTGCACAGAAACAGCTTGTGGCCGTTGGCGTGCGCCTTGTGCAGCGCCTCCACCGTGCTTTGGGGGATCAGCATCTCGCCCGGGGGCAGCAGAGTGCCATCGATATCTAAAAAGATCAATTTCTGTTTCATTCGTTCCTCTTTTTTTACAGTGAGCCGCGCTCTACCAGTGTATAGCCCAACGTGGTCTGGCGCACCGGCGCAGCGTCCGGCCCGGTATGCTCCAGGCTTTGCAGCAGCATCCGGGCAGCTTCCTGCCCGACCTGCCGCTGATAGAAGCGGATGGTAGTCAGGCCGGGTTCCACCACCTTGCCTGCCCAGTTGTCTCCGATGCCGGCAAGGCCGACATCCTCCCCTACCCTGCGCCCGGCAGCGCGCAGCACCCGCAAAGCGCCAAAGGCTACGGTGTCTGTCACGCAGACCACACCGTCCAGCTGCGGGCAGCGTGCCAGCAGCTCCTCCATGCAGCGGTGCCCTTCTTCCATGGAAAAGGCGGCGCAGTAAGCGCGGGGCAGACCATCTGCGTTCAGTCCGGCCTCCCGCAGTGCATCCTGCACACCCTGACGGCGGGCTATGCCGGTGGCGGCGTCCTGCTCGCTACCGCCGATGTACACGATATTTTTGCGGCCATGCTCCAGCATCTTCCGGGTCAGGTCGCGGGCAGCAGAGCGGTCGTCGTTATAAACGCAGGGCAGGTCTGCAAAACGCTGCCCCGTTACCACCACAGGCACACGGCAGTCTTTCAGCGCCTTGCACAGCTGCGGGCTGGAATCATAGCCCAGCAGGATGATACCGGCCACATGATTGCGCTGCAGCGCTGTAAGATATTCCAGCTCCATCTGCCCGTCCAGCTCGGTGTCTGCCAGCAGCATCAGGTAGCGGCTGGCCCCCAACTCGGCTGCAATGCCGCTGGTGATCTGCCCCACCGACTGGGAGCTGATGCTGGGCACAATGACCCCCACCTGACGCACCTTGCCGGTGCGCAGGGTCTGCGCCGCAGTATCCGGGCTGTAGCCGGTCTTTTCCACTACGGCTTGTATCACGGCGCGCTTCTGCTCGCTGAGGGGGCCGCCGTTCAAATAGCGGCTGACCGCAGCGCTGGAAACGCCTGCCATCTTTGCAATATCACTGATGGTCATGGGGTATTTTCTCCGTTCCCTCTCCGGTGGTAATGTGTAAACGTTTTCATGCTTATTATAAATCCGTTTCATATTTCCCGCAAGAGGTGCAATGACCGTTTTTCTGTGGGGCTGCCCGCTGCTTTTTTGGTGATTTTACACAATCCAAACAATCTTGCTTTCTGATTTACCGCCAGAATTGCGAAAACCGTAGCGCTTATACAAGTCCCATGCTGATGGCGCGTGCGATAAGTCCCAGCACCAGCGCTGCCAGAATAATACCAAGTGCCACCCTGCTCTCGCCGCCGGTCTGCTGCTTTTTGCTGCGGGAGGCTGTGCCGCGGCTCTGCTTTGTACCGGTGCTGCGGCTGCGGGCGGCAGTGCTTTTGGTGCTGCGGACAGTCTGGGGATTGCGGGGCTTTGTGCGGGCGGCGGCTTTTCCCTGCTGTGCGTTCTGCGGGCTGCTCTGGCGCACTTTAAGGGGCTTGCCCTCGCTGCAGCGGCTCAGGTAGTCCTCTGCCTCACGGTAATACTGCGCCAGCTCGTTTTCCTTAAAGGCAGTACCGGCGTAGCCCTCCTCCAGCGCCTCGATGGCTTCGTTGAACAGCAGGGCTGCCTGTGCGCCGTCTGCTGCAACCGCCGCATGGGCTGCCTCGTTGCGGGCGGTGCGGATGGCGTTGCAGGCATGGCGGGCGGCAGAGGGGTGCGCCGTGTTGCCCAGCAGGTCCAGCGGGCGGGCGGCATCGGTCTCCGGGTCCAGCAGCACCCGCATACACAGGGTAGTGTCAAGCTGCTGCCAGCTGGTCTTGCCGGTAATATCCGGCATACGGTCGTAGTAATCCGGGCTTTCCTGCTTGCGGGCAGCAATATGCTCCAGCAGCGCATCCAGACTGTGCGCCCCGGGCTTGCGCTCCCAGTGCCAGCGCAGCAGACGGCGGCTGATCTCATCGCAGGCGGTCTTGATCTCAAAAGCCACCTGTAAGGCTTGTTCCGGCATGGTATTTCCTTTCTGTGCAGTGCACACAAAAGGCGGAGAAGGCACGCTGCCCCCTCCGCCGGGATGATCTCTTATTTTACAGCACGAACTGGTAGTACACAAAACCGCACAGCGCGATGGCTGCGCACAAGATGGCCGTAATAGGCGGCACCCAGCGGATCAGCGCTTCTGCCACGCTGTCCCGGTTGTCCTCGTACTCTTCGTCCTCCTCCACAGGCGCGGACTGACGCACCGGAGCCGGACGGCGGGCGGGGATCACGCGGGTACCCTCGTCTGCCGCAGCAGCGCCGGAATGCGGTGCGCGGACAGAGGCATCCAGCACCCGGGTAGGCTCCGAAACAGGCTGGATGGGGTCAGCCTTTGGCTCGTAGACCGGTGCTCCCACGACCCGGGTGGGCTCTTCTACGGGAGCCGCCGGAGCAGCAGGGGCTGCGCCCACGATGCGGGTAGGCTCCTCCACCGCAGCGGGCGCTGCGGGAGCAGCCGGGGCGTTGAGGGGCATTTCCATCTCGTCTACCGGGGCAGCGGGCTGCAACAGAGTGTTCAGCGCGTTCTGCAACAGGATACGGTCGCAGCCGCACTCTGAGCAGTAAACCGTGTCCTCCTCGGTGGGGTGGAAGGCACCGCAGGCGCAGTACCAGCCGTTCTCGAACACCTGCGGCTGATACTTGAGCCCGGTGCGGTTCATGCGGGCCTCCAGCGCCTTTTGCAGCTCCGGAGCCAGACGGCGGGGTGCGGGCAGACGCACACGCTTGATGCCGTCCAGATGCACCACGCGCTTGCCGTTGTACACATTGCACAGGGTAACATCCACGCTGGTGATGGCCTTGGCCGTGATGAACACAGCATCATCCTGCCCAAACAGCTCGCCGGGTTTTACCTGCAGATCCCGGTACTCGAACTTATCCTCGCACAGGATCACGCCATCCACGCCCTTGCACTTGAAGTGGATCTCCAGTGCGGTCAGGGTCACGCGGGAAATATTCTTGAAGGTCAAGCAGACAGCATGCTCGCCGCTGACGTCTCCCTTGAGCAGCTCCACGCAGACAAACTGCACCGGACTGCCGGGGGTATAGTAGTTTGCGCGGGTCTGTGCGACCGGGTTAAAATTTTCCTCCACGATGCTCGCTCCTTTCCTAAAAAAGCTTAGTCCTGCTGCTCCGGTGCATCCGGCTGCGGCATTTCCGGCTGGGTAGGCTCGGCCTGCTCGGCGGGTTCTGCACGCTCGGCAGTCTCCGCAGGCTCTGCAGGCTGCACCGGGGCGGGCTGCATGGTCTGGTCGGGCTGTGCCTGCTCGGGCTTTGCATCCTCGCAGGGAGGCAGGGTGCCGCCAGCCATAATGGTGTTGAACTGCTCCTCGTTGAGCTTTTCGCGCTCCATCAGAGCCTTGGCCAGCGCATGGAGCTGGTCGATGTGCTCGGTCAGGGTGCGGCGGCAGGTCTCGTAGGCCTCGTCAATGATATCGCGGGTCTCGCTGTCGATCTCGGCAGCGGTGGTCTCGCTGTAACCCTTGCCCTGACCAAAGTCGCGGCCAAGGAAGGTCTCCTCCTGCGAGGTGCCGTAAACCACGGGGCCCAGACGCTCGGAGAAGCCGTAGCGGGTGATCATCTGGCGGGCGATATTGGTGGCCTGCTGCAGGTCGTTGGAGGCACCGGTGGAGATGTCCTCCAGAATCAGCTGCTCGGCCACACGGCCGCCCAGGCTGGACACGATGTCCTCAAACATCTCGCCCTTGGTCACATAGCTGCGATCCTTCTCAGGCAGATACATGGTGTAGCCGCCGGCCTGACCGCGCGGGATGATGGTGATCTCGTGCACGCGGGGATGATGCTTGCAGTAGAAGCCTGCCACTGCGTGACCGGCCTCGTGGTAGGCGGTGAGTTTTTTCTCCTCCGGGGTGACCACGCGGCTCTTCTTCTCGGGGCCAGCCATCACCTTCATGGAGGCTTCCTCGATATCCTCCATGGTAATGGCCTTGCGGTTGCGGCGGGCTGCCAGCAGAGCGGCCTCGTTGACAAGGTTCTCAAGGTCTGCACCGGCAAAACCGGCGGTGCGCTGGGCAATGACCTTCAGAGAGACGTCCGGTGCAAGGGGCTTGTTGCGGGTATGCACCTTCAGGATCTCCTCGCGTCCCTTGACATCCGGCAGACCCACATAGACCTGACGGTCAAAACGGCCGGGACGCAGCAGCGCCTTATCCAGAATGTCAGCACGGTTGGTGGCCGCCATGACGATGATGCCGTCGTTGGCCTCAAAGCCATCCATCTCCACCAGCAGCTGGTTCAAAGTCTGCTCGCGCTCATCGTGACCGCCGCCCAGACCTGCGCCGCGCTGACGACCCACAGCATCGATCTCGTCGATGAAAATGATGCAGGGCATGGTCTTTTTGGCCTTATCGAACAGGTCACGCACGCGGGATGCGCCCACGCCAACATACATCTCCACAAAGTCAGAGCCGGAGATGGAGTAGAAGGGCACCCCCGCCTCGCCTGCACAGGCACGGGCCAGCAGGGTCTTACCGGTACCCGGAGGGCCCACCAGCAGCACACCGTGGGGGATGCGGGCACCCAGCGTATTGAACTTATCGGGGCTCTTGAGGAACTCCACAACTTCCTTGAGCTCCTCTTTTTCCTCGTCCTCACCGGCCACATCGGCAAAGGTGGCAGTCTTTTTGTTCTCGTGCTCGTCCTTTACCTTGGCCTTGCCTACGTTCATGATGCCGCCGCCACCAGCACCGCCGCGCATCATGGAGAACAGCAAAAAGCCGGTGCAGCCCAGCATAGCCAGATAGAACAGGATCTCCATCCAGGGGATGGTCTCCTTGGCGGGCACATAGTCGTACACCATGGGTGCATCGGGGTTGGCTGCATCGTACTGGGCGATGTAGTCCGACACATGGTCCACGAACATCCGGGCGTAGGGCAGCTTGTAGCTGACTGTCTCGGTGCCGTCCTCGTTCTTCTTCACCCCGGTGGGGGCGGAGGAAGAGGAGGACAGCAGGCCGGAAAGCAGTCCGCCCGTAGACTGGGTGGTGGTCTGCTCGGCAGCGTTGGGCAGCTCCTGTGCGCCCTCCTTCAGGGTCATGGTGATCACGCCGGTATTCAGATCCAGCGAGAATTTGGTGACCTGATTGCTCTCAAAATAGTGTACCACCGTGGAATATGCCATGGAGGAGCCGTTAGCGCTGCCGCCGGTGCCGCCCAGCACCGACCACACCATCAGCACGGCTGCCAGTACAATGGCGATCACCAGCGGATTGAAACGGGGTTTCTTCGGTTGCAAAAAAATCAACTCCAGTTCTGGATTTTTATAATGGACACGTTACTTCGTGTAGATCTCGGGCTTCAGCACACCGACATAGGGCAGGTTGCGGTATTTTTCATCGTAGTCCAGACCATAGCCCACCACGAACTCGTCAGGCACCTGAAAGCCCTCGTAATCCGGCTGGATGTCAGCCTTGCGGCGGCTGGGCTTATCAAGGATGGTACAGATCTTAACGGAGTTCGGGTTGCGCATCTTGAGCATGGGCACAAGGTTGGACAGGGTGACGCCGGTGTCCAGAATATCCTCTACGATCAGCACATCCTTACCGGACAGATCACCGTCCAGATCCTTGATGATCTTGACCAGACCGCTGGTGGTGGTGTTGCTGCCGCCGTAGCTAGAGACCACCATAAAGTCGATATTGCAGGGGATGCTCACAGCCCGCATCAGGTCGGCCATAAAGACCACCGAGCCCTTAAGGATGGACACCAGCACCAGATTTTTACCGGCATAATCCCGGCTGATCTGAGCGCCCAGCTCTGCCACCTTGGCCTTCAGCTGCTCTTCGCTGACCAGAATGGTCTTGATATCATCGTGCATACTCATTTGTTTTTTCCTCCTGTGTTTCGATCTCTGCATCCAAGTGCAGGATCCATCTGCTTTCCGTGTCCGGTGCAAGGCCATCGGCAAAGCCTTCTCCACACACCCATAAAATTTCGCTTCCGCTGGCAAGCAGCGGCAGCGTATCCCGCAGTTCGTTCGGGACACTGGCCTCGTTCATCCACTTTCGCAGTGGTTTGCTCAAGCCCCGCCCCGCAGGCCGGAAGCGGTCTCCCGGCTGTCGGGCACGCAGCACAAGGCCAGTGTACAACGTAGTTATTCTAGCATAATCCGCCCGATTTTTTAAGTCTTTTTTATGAACGACTTGTATTTTTTTCTCAAAATCGGCTGTTAACAGCTCCGCTTTCCCCTTCCAGCCCCCGCGCAGCCGGAATTCCGGCTGTTTTTCGGGCAAAAGGGGCACTTGCTGCGGCGCGCTCTCCAGCTGCCAGGGTAGCGCATCCGGCAGCATTTCCTGCCGCAGACAGCCGTTCCCAGCGCAAAAACGTACCTGTCCGGTCAGCTGTACTGCGCCGCTGCCCTGCCGCACCACGGCACACAGCAGCTGCACATATTTTTCCTCTGCGTCCCGCACCGGAGCCACAAGGCTGTGCAGCGCAGTTTCCAGCAGCAGCGGGTCTGCTGCCTGCAAGGGTGTCAGCTGCCACGCCGGTTCTGCACCGGGCAGGCGTGCCGCCGCCAGAAGCTTTGCAGCCCCGGCGGCAAGATAGGCATCCACCCGTGCGGCCTTTTCACAGAACCGCGCCAGATTCTGCACCGCTGCCGCGTTGGTGCTTTCCAGCGCAGGCAGAGCGTTGTGGCGCAGCCGGTTGCGGGCGTAGGCGTCGGTGTCGTTGGTCTCGTCAGTGACCCACGGCTGTCCTGCTGCCCGGCAGACGGCCTCGGTCTCGGCGCGGCTCAGGCAGAGCAGCGGACGCAGGTAGCACCCGCGCCTTGGCCGGATGCCGCCCGCACCGTACAGCCCAGTGCCGCGCGCCAGCCGCAGCAGCAGCGTTTCGGCTTGGTCATTTGCAGTATGGGCCGTAGCGATGGCATCTATCCCCTGCCCTTGCAGCTGCGCAAAGGCCGTGTAACGCAGACGGCGCGCCCAGTCCTCCCCGGCGTGTGCCGGGGGCGAGGCCAGCTCTGCCGCATGGAACACCCGCAGCGGCACGCCCAAGCGGGCGCATTCCGCCCGCACAAAGGCCTCGTCCCGGTCAGCGCTCTGCCCGCGCAGACCGTGGTTCACATGGCAGGCAGAAAGCGTATAGCCGAACCTCGGCTGCAATTGCCGCAGCAAGAGCAGCAGCGCCATGCTGTCCGCGCCGCCGGAGACTGCCGCCGCCAGATGCTGCGATGCGCCGGGCTGCAAAAGCCCCTCCCGGATGCAGAAATCCTCCACCCGGGCAAGAATCGCGGTATCCATCAGCGCTTGAAGTCCACATCCATAAAGCGGGTGTGGGCACCATCCCAGCCCAGCGGCACGGTACTGGTCTCGCCGTGACGGTTCTTTGCCACGATACACTCGGCGGTATCGGCATCCACCTCAGCACCGTCCGGGTTCTGGCTGGCGTAGTAGGAATCGCGGTACAAGAACAGAACGCAGTCTGCGTCCTGCTCGATAGAACCGGAGTCACGCAGGTCCGAAAGCTGCGGGCGGTGGCTGGAGTTGTTGCCCTGCTTTTCCACCGCACGGGACAGCTGGCTCAGCGCGATGATGGGCACATTTAGCTCCTTAGCCATGATCTTCAGGTTTCGGGTGATGGAGCTGATCTCCTGCACGCGGTTCTCGCTGCGCTGGCCGGTGGTCATCAGCTGCAGATAGTCGATGACGATCAGGCCCACGTTGGGGCGGGCAGGGTCCTGATTCACCCGGCGGATCTTGGCCTTCATCTCGGTGATGGTGATACCGGAGGTGTCGTCCATATAGATCGGTGCATCGTGCAGTTTTTCAGTTGCCAGCGCCAGATACTCCCAGTCCTCGGCGCGCAGCGCACCGGTACGGAAGGCCTGACTGTCGATACCGGCCTCCGACGAGAGGATACGGTTGGTCAGCTGCTCCTTGGTCATTTCCAGACTGAAGATGGCCACCGGCACCTTTTGCTGCATGGCCACGCGGGTGGCGATGTTCAGTGCAAAACTGGTTTTGCCCATACCGGGACGAGCTGCCAGAATGACCAGATCGCCGCGGCCAAGGCCGGTAAGCACGGTATCCAGCAGGCGGAAACCGGTGGGGATGCCCTTGTACTTATCCGCATCCGGGCCGCTGATCTTTTGCAGGTTGGTCAGCGTTTCCACCATGCTGGACGAAAGCGGGGTCAGGGCGCTGGAATCGCGGCCGGAGCGGATCTCGTAGATGCGCTGCTCTGCGTTTTCCAGCAGAAGGTCGGCGTCCGGCTCGTCTCCGGCGTCCTGCAAAATGTCCTTGGCTACCCCCATCAGCTGGCGCACCAGATATTTTTCCTGCACGATCTGGGCATAAGCCTTTACGTTGGAGATGCTGGGCACCGTTTCTGCCAGACCGGTCAGGTAGATTTTGGCCTCGTCTGCGCTGGGGAACACACCATCGGACACCACTGCATCCAGCAGGGTGACAAAATCAATGGTCTGGTCGTTGGTAAACAGGCGCAGCATCTCGGTCCAGATCTGGGCGTTCTGCCGGGTGTAGAACATTTCCGGCTTGAGGATCTCCACAAGATCGGTCAGGGTGTCGGGCTTGAGCAGCACCGCACCCAGCACGCTCTGCTCTGCCTGCATATTGTAGGGCAGATTGATGCCCACGCTCTCCAGATTCAGTTCATTGGAATAACGTCGTTCGTTCGGCATAGTAGTTTGTCCTTATCCAAAATCCAAAGCATCCTGTAAAGCCAAAAAGCGCCCCCTGCTGTGAGGGGGCGCAAACGGCACACAGATCAGGCCTGTTCCACTTCCACCTGGATCTTGAAGGAAGCCACGACGCCAACGTACAGACGGACTTTGCCGTTGAACACACCGGCATCCTTGATGTCCTTGGTCTCCAGCTCGATCTTCTTTTTGTCGATGGGTGCACCTGCCAGCGCAGCCAGTGCCTCGGCAACTTCCTTGCCGGTCACCTTGCCGTGCAGACGGCCGGATGCGCCGCCCTTGGCCTTGATGGTCACGGTCTTGCCTTCGATCTTGGCAGCCAGAGCCTTGGCGGCTGCCACGTTCTCAGCCTCGTGGAAATCAGCTGCGGCCTCCTTGCCGCGGGCCATGTTCACAGCGCTGGCATCCGCCACAGCGGCCAGCTTGCGCGGGAACAGGTAGTTGCGGGCGTAGCCGTCGGAGACCTCGTGGATCTCGTCCTTCTTACCGATGCCCTTGATATCCTGCTTCAGAATCACTTTCATGATAGTATCCCTCACTTCTCACCGGAAAACCGGTGCAGTCTTATGGTAATAGTATAGCGCATTTGTCGTTTTTGGGCAAGAGGAAGCGGGGCATTTACGCCAGCTCCTTTGCGACCACGTCCAGCGCTACCTCAATGACCTTGTCCATATCGTAGTACTTGTACTCGCACAGACGGCCACCGAAGATCACGCCCGGCTCGGCATCGGCCAGTGCCTTATACTGCGCATACAAGGCGCCGTTCTTCTCATCGTTGACAGGATAGTAGGGTTCATCGCCCTTTTTCCACTCGGCGCTGTACTCCCGGCTGATGACGGTCTTGGGCTGGGTGCCAAACTCGAAGTGTTTGTGCTCGATGATGCGGGTATAGGGGGTCTCGGCGTCGGTATAGTTGACCACCGCGTTGCCCTGATAGTTGTCGGTGTCCAGCACCTCGGTCTCAAAGCGGACGCTGCGGTACTGCAAAGCACCCAGACGGTAGCCGAAGTAGGCGTCTACCGGGCCGGTGTAGACCACCTTCTCAGCCAGTGCGTCCAGCGCAGCCTTTTCGGCCAGATAATCCACGTTCAGGTGCACTTCGGTACCGGCCAGCATCTTTTCCACCATAGCGGTGTAACCGCCATTGGGGATGCCCTGATACAGGGCGTTGAAGTAGTTGTCGTCGTAGGTAAAGCGCACCGGCAGGCGCTTGATGATAAAGGCGGGCAGTTCGGTGCAGGGACGTCCCCACTGCTTGCCGGTGTAGCCCTTAATGAGCTTTTCGTAGATATCGGTGCCCACAAGGCTGATGGCCTGCTCTTCCAGGTTCTGCGGGTCGGTAATGCCCGCAGCAGCCTTCTGCTCTTCGATCTTGGCCTTGGCTTCGGCAGGGGTCACAACACCCCACATCTTGTTGAAGGTGTTCATGTTGAAGGGCAGGTTGTAGATCTGGCCGTGGTAGTTGGCCACCGGGCTGTTGGTGTAGCGGTTGAACTCTGCAAACTGGTTTACATACTGCCACACAGCCTTGTTGTTGGTGTGGAAGATATGCGCACCGTAGCGGTGCACGTTGATGCCCTCCACATTCTCGGTGTAGATGTTGCCCGCGATATGGTCGCGCTTATCGATGACCAGACACTTTTTGCCTGCCTTTTTGGCCTCGTGGGCAAACACGGCACCGAACAGACCGGCACCAACGATGAGATAATCGTACTGTTTCATGTTTTATTCCCCTTTTGCCGGTCGTGCTTCCGGCGTAGTCTTTTTCTGGGAGAGATAATATTGGTCGATGGCGTCCTGAATGCGGCTGCGTGCCGCCTGCGGGGTGATATGCTTCAGCTGAGCTGCTGCCATGGTCTGATGGCCGCCGCCGCCCAGCGACTCCATGATCACCTGCACATTCACGGCACCCATGCTGCGGGCAGAGACGTTTACGCCGTTGCCCACCTGCACTGCCACAAAGCTGGCGTCCACGCCCTGAATGCGCAATAGGTCGTTGGCAGCCTGCGCAATGGCGACCCGGGCTTCCGGGGCGACCTCGCCGCCGATGGAGATGGCGCAGTTTTTGTACATCTGCGCCTTTTCCACCAGATCGGCCTTGGCGTTATACTCCACCATGGTCACATCGAACAACCTGCGCACCCGCTCGGTCTCTGCACCGTAGCGGCGCAGGGCAGCAGCGGCTTCAAAGGTGCGCACACCGGTGTGCAGGGTAAAGTCCTGCGTATCCAGCAGGATACCGGCAAGCAGACCTTCGGCCTCCACGCGGTTGGGCTTGTCGTCCCGCTCGCCCACATACTGCAGCAGCTCGGTGACCAGCTCGCTGGCCGAGGAGGAATAGGGTTCGTGGCAGACCAGCGCCGGGTTTTCGATGTAGCCCACGCCCTTGCGGTGGTGGTCAATGACGGCCACCTTGCCGCATTTTTCCAGAATGTCCTTGCTTTCCACAAGACCCGCCTGATATGTATCCACCACGATGCACAGGGTACGCTTGGAAATGATAGGCAGGGCGTCCTTGGGGTCGATGAAGTCATCCTTCTGTCCCGCCTTGCACAGCGCATCGATCAGGCTGGCCGCCAGCGTAGCGTCCCGCCGGACGGCGATGACCGCCGGCACATCGCAGATCTTACAAATGCGCAGCACACCCTCGGCTGCGCCGATGGCATCCAGATCGCTCATGCGGTGACCCATGATGACCACATGGTCGGCCTCCTTGATCAGCTTGACCAGCTGGTCGGCCACAAGGCGGCTGCGCACCTTACTGCGCTTTTCCACGCCGTGGCTCACGCCGCCATAGAAGGTAAAGCCGTCCAGCGTCATCTCAGCGGCCTGATCGCCGCCGCGTCCCTGCGCCATATCCAGTGCGTGCTCGGCCATATCCTGCGCCTCCCGCAGGGTGCGCGCGCCGCGTCCGATACCAATGGACATTGAAAGGCTCACACTGGGGTCCAGTGCGCGGATCTTATCCAGCACATCGTAGCCGCGGTTGGCGAACTGCTCCAGCTGGCGCTCCTCCACCACTGCGATGTAGCGGCCGCCGCTGCCTACCCGGCGCAGAAAGCCGCTGCCGCGCCCGATCATATCCTCCAGAATGCGGTTGACGCCCTCCAGCAGGCGGGCGCGCTCGCTGTCCATCAGATCCCCGAACACATCATCGTAGCCGTCCAGCTGGAAGGCAAGATACCCCGGACGGCTGGCCTTATACTCTGCCTCGATGCGGCGCAGCTCGGTCTCCTCGTTCAGCACCAGCAGGGTCACGCTTTCGGCTTCGCCGGGCACGGTGGAGCTGTGCACGCTCCAGTAGCCGTCGGCAAGGGTCAGCAGCTGTCCCTCGCGCTTGCGGCACAGCTGCAGATCCAGCCCGGGCAGCAGCTTCTGCACCCGGCTGGCCAGCACATCCTGCCCGCCCAGCAGGCGGGTGCGGAACTGGCTGTTGTACCACAGCACCGTCTCGCCGGAGAGCAGCGCCGCAGGCTGGGAAAGGGGCTCCAGACTGAACTGCACCTTGGATTTTTCAAACGTGGTGCCGCTTGTCCAGCGCACCACCCAGCGGCGCAGCTTGCAGCGGAACAGGGTTGCCCCTATGCCCCACAGCACCACCAGCACGGCCAGCAGCAGCCATGCCGTGGGGCGCTGCACCAGCAGTACCAGCAGCAAAAGGCCGCACAGCACCGCCAGACTGGCCGTGAGCATTTCCAGTGTCCATCTCGGTTTACGTTTCATTGGTTTTTTGCCTCCTCAGACGCTGCACCGCCTTGCGGTGCGCCCGGATCAGACCTCCATCAGGATCGGCAGGATCATCGGGCTGCGCTTGGTGCGCCGGTAGATATAGCTGCTCAGTGCCTCACGCACACGGGTCTTTACGCTGTTCCAGTCTCGGACGTGCTCGTCCACACAGCGCTCCAGTGCATTTTCCACAATGCTCTGGGCACCGTCCATCAGGCTCTCGTTCTCGCGCACATACACGAAGCCCCGGCTTACCAGATCCGGCCCGGCCAGCACCTTGCCGGTCTTGCTGTCCACGGTAGCCACGATGATAACAAGGCCGTCCTCGGAGAGGTGCTTGCGGTCCCGCAGCACCACGTTGCCCACATCGCCCACACCAAGGCCGTCCACCATGACGGCACCGGCGGTCACCGGCTCGCCCAGCTTCATCTCGTCCTGCGAGAGGATAACGTTGGAGCCGTTTTCTGCAATGAGGATATTGCTGGTGGGGATGCCCAGACTTGCAGCGGTGAGGGCGTGCTTTTTCAGCTGCTTATACTCGCCGTGCACGGGCAGGAAATACTTGGGTTTGGTCAGGGTGAGCATCAGCTTCTGCTCCTCCTGACAGGCGTGGCCGGAAACGTGCACATCATACATACTCTCGTAGATGACCTCTGCGCCCAGCAGCAGCAGACCGTTGACGATCTTGGTCACGCTCTTTTCGTTGCCGGGGATGGGGTTGGCGGAGATGATGATGAAGTCGCCGGGGCCCACACGCACCTGACGGTGGCTGCAGGAGGCCATACGGCTCAGCGCGCTCAGGGGCTCGCCCTGACTGCCGGTGGTCACCAGCACCACCTGCTCCGGCGGGTACTGGTTCAGCTCGTCCACGCTGATCAGAGTCCCCTCCGGGATGTGCATATAGCCCAGCTCCTGCGCCATGGCGGTGTTGTTGACCATGCTGCGGCCGCTGAAGGCCACCTTGCGGCCATCCTCCACAGCCAGATCGATGATCTGCTGCACGCGGTAGATGTTGGACGCAAAGGTCGCAATGATGATGCGCTTATTGCGGGCGCGGGCAAACAGGCTGCGCACACCGGCAGCCACCTTCTGCTCGGTGGCGGTAAAGCCCGGGCGCTCCGCGTTGGTGGAGTCGCTCAGCAAGGCCAGCACACCGCGCTGCCCGTACTCGGACAGGGTGGACAGGTCGGTCACGCCGCAGGCCAGCGGGGTGTAATCGATCTTAAAGTCGCCGGTCTGGATGATGGTACCGGCGGGGCTGTCGATGGCAAAGGCCACAGCATCCGGGATAGAGTGGTTCACATGGATGGGCTCCACGGTAAAGCAGCCCAGCTTGATTTTCTGCCGGGGCACGATCTCCACAAACTTGGTCTTACCGGCAAGGCCGAACTCCTCCAGCTTGTTTTTGATCAGGCCGCAGGTCAGGCGGGTGCCGTACACCGGCAGGCTGATCTTTTGCAGCAGATAGGGAATGCTGCCAATGTGATCCTCGTGGCCGTGGGTGATGAGCAGGCCCTTGATCTTATCCTTGTTCTGCACCACAAAGGTGAAGTCCGGGATGACCATGTCCACGCCGAACATCTCGCTGTCCGGGAACACCAGACCGCAGTCCACGATGATCATATCGCCGTTGCACTCGTAGACGGTCATGTTCTTGCCGACCTCGCCCAGACCGCCCAGCGGGTAGATATGGATGGGGGTCGCTGCCTCCTTGGGCTGCTGCGCACGGCGCGGGCGGCGGTTGTAGTAGGGGCGGCGGGTGGTGGGACGGGTGCGCTTTTCCCCTGCGGGAGCAGTGCCGTTTGCGGCGGCTGCCTTGGGCGCTGCCGGGGCTTTTGCGCGGGGAGCGGGGTTATTTTCTTTTGCTTGAGCCATTCTTTACCTCCAGATTCAATTGCAGGCCAGGCCGCGCTCCACCGGGGAGAGCAGCCGCACCTTGCACAGGGGAAGCACCTGAAACTGCATCGGCTTCCGGTTGATGCATCGTATAGAATTTATCGTTCAGCGTGCTTTTTGCAGCAGCGCTGTTGGTTCCGCAAGAGGTTCTTGGCCAGGTAAGTCCATCTGTTCGATGCGACCGTGGCGTTTCTGCCGGAACAGCCGGGCGCACACCTTTGGTGCACCCCTATACGCATTTTGTTACGCTAAGTATAGTATCTCGCACCGGTTTTGTCAATTCCAAGGTTTGGCAAAACTGGGCCGGCGTATACATTGGCTCTTGACATCACGGGCAAAATAGCGCTAAATAAAGATATTCTATTCTATAAGGAGAACCCCATGAAACAGGTAGAGGTGTACACAGACGGCGCTTGCAGCGGCAATCCCGGCCCGGGCGGCTGGGGTGCGGTGCTGCGCTACCGCTTTGACGGCAAGGTGTACGAAAAGGAACTGAGCGGCGGCGACGCCAGCACCACCAACAACCGCATGGAGCTGACGGCCTTTATCGAGGCGCTGCGCCAGCTCAAGGAGCCCTGCGAGGTGCGGCTGTGCTCCGATAGCCAGTACGTCATCAACGGGCTGGAAAAGGGCTGGGCCAAGGGCTGGAAGCGCCGGGGCTGGAAAAAAGCCGACGGCTCCCCTGCCCTGAACCCGGACTTATGGGCACAGGCACTGGAGCAGGAGGCACGGCACAAAATCACCTACGTCTGGGTAAAGGGCCACGCAGGCCACCCGGAAAACGAACGCTGCGACCAGCTGGCCGTAGCACAAAGCAAAGCACATGGCGGGAGGCAAGGAACATGAGCGACGCATTTTTGCCCGGCAACGGGTTTGACACCTACGAAACACAGGACAAGGTGCTTGTCAGCATGGACGGCTCCGTAGATTGCGGCGTTGTGGTGCGCATTTTGCAGCAGCAGGGCTTCGGCGTGGCCGGGGCTGTGGTGCAGCTGGCCGCTGACCAAAGCGCGTGGGCCGCAGCCGCACGGCAGGCTGCCGAGGCTCTTGGCATTGAGTGCATCGTGCTCAAGGCAGAAGCACTGGCAGACCAGCCCGCCGAGGTGCTGGGCAGCGGCAACGACGCCCGGTTTGCCGCCCTGCTGACCGCTGCCGACAAGCTGGGCATCCAGTACATTGCCACCGGGCACCACGCCCGAGTGGAGCTGGGCAGCGATGGTGTGCACACCGTCTGCCCTGCTGTGGACGCTGCACTGGACGAGAGCGCCGCACTGGCAGCGCTGCCGCAGGATACCCTTGCCCGGCTGCTGCTGCCCTTGGGCGAGTTTACCGCCGCTGATGTGCAGGAGATGGCACAGGATTTTAAAGTGAACGGAACAGTCTGAGCCAACCGCTTTCTACGCAAAAAGAAGCGCCGCATCTGTACGATGCAGCGCTTCTTTTTTACATACTTTAGTTCTGGGGGTGCACGATATCGCGCCAGTCCAGATCTCCGCGCTCGAGGCCGTGGATCAGCACCTCGGCGGTGGCGATGTTGGTGGCCATGGGGATGTTGTGCACATCGCACAGGCGCAGCAGAGTCATCTCATTCGGCTCGCTGGGCTTTGCATTGATGGGGTCGCGGAAGAACAGCAGCAGGTCGATCTCGTTGCAGGCAATGCGGGACGCGATCTGCTGGTCACCGCCCTGCACACCGGCCAGAAAACGCTGTACCTGCAGGCCGGTGGCCTCGGAAATCAGTTTACCGGTAGTGCCGGTCGCCACCAATTTATGCTGGCTCAGAATGCGGCAGTACGCCGTGCAGAACTGAACCATCAGCTCCTTTTTGGAGTCATGCGCGATCAGGGCAATCGTCATCTGTAGATCTCTCCTCTATTGAAACATTTGTATATAAAACACTTGCTAAATTTCCTTTGCTATACATGATATCACAAACGCAACTCATTTACAACAGGTTTTTGGACACAATATTCAAATTTTCGTTCAAGTTCACTTCTTTGCACGCAGCTGCGCCTTACTGCGCAAGCATTGCATCGTTGTTTTCTTCCTCTGTCACCCCTACGGGCGCGGTCGTCTGCTGCGGTTCTGCGGCTGTGGTATCGGTCTGTGCATCATTTGCAGCATCCGGAGCGGTCTGGGCGGCGGTATCCGATGCTGCGGCGTCCTCCTGTGCCACGGTGCGCGGGTCCACATAGGGGTCTACCTCCAGCGTGCCGTCCTTCATGGCAAAGTAGGCGTTGGCGATATCTACCACCAGATCACCGGTGCGGGCACCGTAGCCGCCGTACTCCACCGTGATGCCGATGGCGATCTCCGGGTCGTCTGCCGGGAGGTAAGCGATCATCGTGGCGTTCAGGTAGTGCTTGCCCGAGGCATAAGTCTCGCTGCGCTGGGGGGTGCCGGTCTTGCAGGCGATGGCAATGGGGTAACTGGAGATCTTGCCGCTGATGGTGCTGGGCACCAGTGTCATGCCCTGCCGCACCAGCGCAAAGGTGTTGCCGTTGCCCTCGATGACATCCATCACCTCCGGCTGGGTCTCGCTGAGCACCTCGCCGGTGTTGGTATCCAGAATGGCCTTGACAAAATGGGTGCGGTAGCGCACGCCGTTGTTGGCCAGCGTGGCGGCGTAGGTAGCCAGCTGGATGGGGCTTACTACCGTGTTGCCCTGCCCGATGGCGGCCTGAATATCCAGCGATGAGATGTAGTTTTTGTCTGTCTTTTTGGTCAGCCGTCCCAGAGCCTCGTTGACCTCCACGCCGGTGCGCTGCCCAAGACCCAGCTTGTAGGCGTAGGCATCGTAGACGTCACTGGTCAGGCGGCGGCCCACGTCGTAGAAGAAGATGTTGCAGCTCCACTTGATGGCAGTGACCACGTCAATGTTGCCGCTGTGGCCGTGGCGGGTGCAGCGGGGGTGGTAGTCCTTATAATAGGTGTACACGCCGGTGCAGTTGACGGTGGAGTACTGGTTGATCAGGCCGCTGTCCAGCGCTGCCACCGCCACCGCAGGCTTAAAGGTGGAGCCGGGGGTGTACAGGCCCTGCAGCGCCCGGTTGAACAGGGGCAGGCTGGGGTCGGCGCTGTACTCGGAATAGTTGGTGGCGTACAGATTCTGGTCAAAGCTGGGGTAGTTTGCAGCCGCCAGCACGCTGCCGTCCTTTACGTCCAGCACCACCGCAGCGCAGGCGGCAGCTTTCATATCGCCGGTGTTGTACACCCGGTTGATCATGTCGATATTGTTGGCAAGGGCCTTGTCCACCGCACGTTGAAAGTCGCTGTTGATGGTCAGCTGCACGGTATGCCCCGGCTCCGGCACAGTGGTGATCTTGGTGTCCACGATCACGCCGTCCGAATTGCGGGTGATGGTTTCCACGCCGTCCTTGCCGCGCAGCTCGTCCTCGTACACGGACTCAAGGCCGGAGATGCCGATCACATCGTTCATGTTATAACCTTTTTCCTTGAGCGGATAGGTCACCTGACCGTTTTCGTCGGTCACCTTCCACTTTTCGGCGGTGATCTTGCCCACACGCCCCAGCACGGCGGGGAGGATATCTCCCTGCTCATAGCTGCGGGTGCTGGTCTCCACGATCTCCACGCCCGGCAGCGTGAGAGAGTGCTCCTTGATGGTAGCCACCGTCACCTGACTGACGTTTTCCGCCATGACAAAGTTGTTCACGTTGGAAAAGGCCTGCCGGTCCATCTCGTAATGGATGCCCGCCAGCACCCGCTGCCACGGCAGAGAGAAGCTTTCCAGATGGTTTTTCTCCACCAGCATCTCCATCACATCGTTGGCGGTGGCGTACTGCTGCAAGCCCAGCGTCTCCTTCATGTCAGCCAGCGTTTTCTGGTCGCTGGTGCTGTCGGCGCTGTCCGTAAAGGTATAGTTCCCGGCGGCATCCGGCTCGCTGATGAGCAGGGTATCCAGCCATTTTTCATCGTTCTTGCGCAAAAGTTCCACGATCTGCTGCAGCATGGTGTCCAGATCCTGATCCCCCATCTGCAGCTTGTTCAGCACCACATTATAGCCGGTGCTGGTGGTGGCGATGCGCTTGCCGGTGCTGTCCACGATATTGCCTCGCGCGGCGGTGACCGTGAACTTATAATCCGTGGTGTTGGTGGCTTTTGCCTTGAAACTGTCCCCGTTGACCAGCTGCAAAAAGATCAGCCGGAAGGTGTACAGCCCCATGATGATGCAGGCCACTGCGATGAGCAGCAGCATCCGCCGCACCACGACCTTGCGTTCATTTTCGTTCATCTAGTTCTCCTTTTACGGGTTAGACCACACCGTTGTCGATCCTGAACCCGTCATGGATACGCTGCACCAGCCAGAAGGCCAGCAGCGCCGCCGGGATGGTCAGCACTGCACTGGGCAATACAAAGGCAATGTACCGCAGCGCAGCGCCGGCATAGCCCGGCATATAATAGAAAAACAGCCAGTCCAGCGAGAGCACCAGCAGCGCCGTCATAGTATTTACGGCGGCAAAGTTGCCGGGGTTCACCTGCAGATACAGCTGCACCAGCACCGATACCCCAAAGCAGAGCAGCAGCAGTTCCAGCGCCAGCATACCCACCGTGCGCCCGGCGGCGTAGTCCCACAAAAGGCCGCCCACCGTGCCCAGCAGCGCCCCGGCGAACTCCCCTTCAAATACTGCCACCGCCAAACACAGCGGCAGCACCAGCAGCGGCTTTGCCTGCCCCAACTGAAAAAGCCCGGGCGTGGTCTGCAACGCGGCGCACACAAACAGCGCCAGAACATAGCAGCCCCACTTCAGCATCTGACTGCGGCTGCGCTTGCGGCGAGATTCCATAGCAGTGTGCCCTCCTTAGTACGCAGTAATGATAAAAACGTGCTTGGCGGTGCGGGGGTCGGCACCGGGGCGCACCACCGCAATGGAGGATTTGCCGCTGGCTTCCGGCACCACATCCTGCACCGTACCCACCAGAAGATCCGGCGGGAACACCCCGCCCAGACCGGTGGTGATGACCTGATCCCCCGCATGGGTCTCGGTGCTGCGCTCCAGATTGGTCAGAGTACACAAGCCGTCCGGCGCGTAGGTGGTGTTGCCGTTCAGGATGCCGTTTTCCCGGGTGCGGGAGACCACGCCCGCCGCATTGAAGCTGGGGTGCAGGATGGTCATCACCTTGCAGCTGGTCGGGTCAGCCTCCACCACCATGCCCAGCAGATAGCCCCGGTCACTGATGACCGCATCGTTCACCGCTACGCCGTCTGCGGTGCCCTTGTCCAGCGTGAAGCCGCCGAACTCGTCCAGCGGGTCGCGGCCAATGACAAAGCCGGACACATAGGTGGCGTTGCTGTTCTTTTTCTGAATATTGGCCAGCGCCTTGTAGGCCTCGTTCTCGGCCTTGATGCGGTCGTAGTCCACCATCTGCTGGCGCAGCTGGGCGTTTTCCGCCTCCAGCTGCTCATTCTGTTCCATGACCTTGTCGATGCTGGCATATTTTTCCCACATCGCGCCCACACCGCCGCTGACCACAGCCCCCGCCTTCTGGAAGGGGGTCAGGATCACGCCCAGCAGTTCCTGCGGGGCAGCGGTCAGGCGTCCGTTGGCACCGGCATAGGCCATGATGCCCACCAGAAACACCGCCACGGCCACGAGAATCTTGAATTTCCAGGTATCAAAAAAATCTTTCAAAGGGTGCTTCCCTCCTGTCGGGATGCCCGCGCCCTACCGCAGGCCTTTGCATGAAAAAAGCGCGGACAGCCGTGCCATCCGCGCAAGATGCAGTGTTTGCAGCGGAAAAACGCACAGCTGCTGTGTCTGAAACTTTTCCGCATTCTGAGCAGCACTCTCCGCAGAGAGCCGCTCTTACATATGTCCTCCATCGGTGTCCAGCACGTCATGCAGCACATCCACATGATCCAGCACTGCACCGGCACCCTTGGCCACGCAGTCCAGCGGGTCCTCCGCAATATGCACATCAATGCCGGTCTCGCTCTGGATCAGCTGATCCAAGCCGCGCAGCAAAGCGCCGCCGCCGGTCAGGGTGATGCCGCGGTCGATGATGTCCGCGCTCAGCTCCGGCGGGGTACGCTCCAGCGTCTCCTTGATGGCGGTGGTGATCTTGACCAGACACTCCAGCAGCGCGCCGCGCACATCCTCAGAGTGCACCACGATGTTCTTGGGCAGACCGTCCACAAGGTTGCGGCCCTTGATCTCCATGGTCAGCTCCGGATCCAGTGCATAGGCAGAGCCGATCTCGATCTTGATCTGCTCGGCAGTCCGCTCACCGATGAGCAGGTTGTACTTGCGCTTGATGAAGGCGATGATGGCCTGATCGAACATATCGCCGGCCATGCGCACGCTGCGGGAAGCCACGATGCCGCCCAGAGAGATGACGGCGATCTCCGCCGTGCCGCCGCCGATATCCACAATCATGCTGCCGGTGGGCTCGCTGATGGGCAGGCCTGCACCGATGGCAGCTGCCATGGGCTCCTCAATGACAGACACCTGACGGGCACCGGCCTTCAGGGTAGCCTCGCGCACAGCGCGGCGCTCCACCTCGGTAACGCCGGAGGGAATGCAGATGACCACCCGGGGACGGGAGAACATGCTGTTGCCGCAGGCCTTTTTGAGGAAGTTCTCCAGCATATTGGCCGTGATGTCGAAATCGGCGATAACGCCGTCCTTCAGGGGACGCACCGCCACGATGCTGCCGGGGGTACGGCCGATAACAGCCTTTGCCTCGCCACCCACGCAGCGCACCTCGTCGGTCTTGGTGTCCACCGCCACGACCGAGGGCTCGCGCATGATGATGCCCTTGCCCTTCATGTAGACCAGAGTATTGGCAGTACCCAGATCAATGCCAACGTCCTTTGACAGAAAACTCATTGTTCCAAATCTCCTTACGATCGTTCCTTAAATCTATCCCAGAATGCCGGACGGCCTGCTGCAAACAGTCCCTCCTGCGCAGAATAACACGGTTCTATTATAGCCGCAAGTGCTCCATTTCTCAAGCGTTTCGGCAAGTTTTCTATCATTTTTCCATTTTTCTCACAAAAAATGCGCCAGCGTCTGTACGGTGCGGCTGACCGGCAGCCCCATAATGGTGTAATAGTCGCCCTCGATGCGGTCCAGCCACAGGGCCGCGCGCCCCTGAATGGCATAGGCACCGGCCTTATCGTAGGGCTCCGGGGTAGCAGCGTAGAACGCGATTTCTTCCTCCCCCAGCGGGAAAAAGGTCACCTTGCAGCTGTCCACAAAATGCTCTGCCCTGTCCCCTTTTGCAATGCACACGCCGGTGTGCACCTGATGGGTCTTGCCGGAGAGCGCGCGCAGCATCCGCTTGGCGTCCTCGGCATCGTGGGGCTTGCCGAACACAGCGCCGTCCACGTCCACCACGGTGTCGCAGCCGATGACCACGGCATCTGGGTGCTGTTTTGCCACTGCAAGGCACTTGCCGATGGCCAGCTGCTCCACCAGCTGCGCCGGAGTGGGGGCAGTGACGGCGCTCTCATCAAAATCGCTGACACAGACCGTGAAATCGGTGGTGTACAGGGAAAGCAGCTCCCGTCTGCGGGGGCTGCCAGAGGCTAAGATCAAATGATTCATAAAACCCTCTCAGTCACCTGCGGTGACCGCTCTCTCGAAGGGGAGAGCTTTTTCCATCAATCGGTTTACTCTTCTAAATTTTCCCCTCTCGGGTGGCAATGCGAAGCATTGACGAAGAGGGTTATTTTCCGGTAGAGCCAAAGCCGCCCACACCGCGCTGGGTGTCGCCCAGCTCCTCGGCGGGCACAAAGGCGGCGGTGTACACCGGGGCGATGCACAGCTGCGCTACCCGCTCGCCGGGCTGAATGGTATAAGCCTCGGCACCCAGATTGACCATGGGCACCTTCAGCTCGCCGCGGTAGTCGCTGTCCACCACACCCACGCCGTTGGCCATGCACAGGCCGTGCTTGATGGACAAGCCGCTGCGGGCGTACACCAGCGCCACACTATGGGCGCCGGGCAGCTCGATGGCAAGGCCGGTGGGCACCAGCACCCGCTGCATGGGGGCAACGGTCAGTGGTGCGTCCAGCACAGCGCACAGGTCAGCGGCAGCTGCGCCGGGGGTGGCATAGGCGGGCACTTTTGCCCGGGCATCCAGTACCTTATATTTTACAGTGATGGGTTCCATCGTATAACCTCGTTCCGTTTTTCTTTTTTCACAGGCAAAGCTTGGGGCACTTCCGGTGTTTTGTCAGTTTGTACCCTTAAAATACAGACCGCGGGTAAAATCGCCCTCAAAGGGGGCGTGGGTGCGGATGCTGTCCAAGATCTGCGCCGCTTCCTCGCGGGATTCCAGCGTAAAGTAGGCCACGCCATAGTCCACCGGCAGTGCGCCGGGCTTATCACCCATGTAGATGGGCACCGGGTTATAGATGGTGCGCACTCCAAGGCCGCACCGCACCGGGAACTTTTTGGCCTTGCGGTCGGTCAGCACACCGGTCTTGTCGCAGTGGGCACAGTCGTGGATATTTTGCAGCGGGCAGGCGCGGGTGAGCATCAGCGGCATATGACCGTAGATCATCACGCCAGTGGGCACCGGTTTACCGTTCCGGGTGGGCGCAATGGTCGCAATATCGCTATCTTTCACCTCCGGCAGGATGAGCAGGCTGGAAAGTCCCTGCTCTGCACAGAACTGTGCCGCCACATTGTTGGTGATGTTCAGTCCAAAGCCGCCGGTCATGGGCAGGCCGCGGCACAGCCGCAGATGGGCGATGTTGCTGACCTCGTACCCGGCAAAGCCCGCATCCTGCGTGGCTGCAATGCGGCGGGCAGTGTCCTGTTCCAGCGCACCAAACATGACCCGTGGCAGCTCCAGAAGGGTCTTTGCCCGCCATTCCCGGGGCACACGGTCGGCCTGCGCAATGGGCAGAATGAGATATTCCACCCCGTCAAGTGCCCGCTCCGGCACCTGTTCCCAGCGCTCGAACCGGGCACGCAGGGTGCGGCGGGGCGGCAGAGTGCGCTGCGGCAGGGCGGCGACGTGCTCCTCGGTGGTAGGCCACGGGCGCAGCACCTCCCGTTTTTTGAGCAGGGCATCCAGTGCCTCCCGGCGCAGCTCGTTCACGGCACTGCCGGGGATGAACCACGGCCCGCCGTCCATTTCCACGGTGATCTTCTCTGCCGTAAAGGGGGTGCCGCCGGTCTTTGCCAAACTGCGGTTCAAACTCTCGGTGGGGTCAGTGCGGGCAGGCTGCGGCTCGGCATCCCCATAGGCAAAGGCTTTGTTGCCGTCGGCATCGGTAACGGTCAGCTTTTCGCCGCCCTCCTCGATCTCCAGTTTCATCTGCACCGGCACACGGGAGCGCTCGCGGCGGTAAAGCTCACGCAGCATGGGCAGGGTCTTTTTGGTCAGCTCGGCGTCAGCTTCGCTGCGCACACCGAACATGGTACCGTCGATTTTTCCGTCTAGATAGCCGGAGGTGAAACCGGAGCGGCTGAAGGCATTCTTCAGCAGATCGCGGTCGTAGGCGCGGCCCTCGCGGCCTGCCAGACAGGCACTGACCGCCGCTGCCACATACTCCGGCGTGCGGAGACGACCCTCGATCTTTGCCGATGCTACGCCAAGCGCCTGCAGCTTGTCCAGCTTGTCGATGGCGGAGTTATCCTTAAGGGAGAGGTGGTGCAGCCGTCCGGGCTTGCCTTCCGGCAGGGCATTGGCTTCAAAGGGCAGACGGCAGGGGCCCGCACAGGAACCGCGGTTGCCGCTGCGCCCGCCCAGAAAGGCGGACATATAGCACTGGCCGCTCACGCTCATGCACAGCGCACCGTGGATGAAGCACTCGGTCTCGATGCCGCAGTGCTTTGTGATGTGCTCCACCTCGGGCAGACTCAGCTCACGCGCCAGCACCACCCGGGTAAAGCCCAGCTCCTTCAGCTCCAGTGCACCCTGCAGGGTGTGGACGCTCATCTGAGTGGAGCCGTGCCGGGGCAGCTGCGGGGCGATTTTACCAATTAAAGTAGCCACTGCCAGATCCTGACAGATGACTGCATCCGCGCCGCTGGCTGCCACCGCCCGGATGGCCTGCTCCAGCGCAGGCAGCTCGGTGCCATACACGGTCGTATTCAGCGCAACGTGCACCGCCACGCCCCGGGCGTGGCAGAAGCGCACGGCTTCCTGCAGACTGTCTGCGTCAAAGTTGCCGGCACCCGTGCGGGCGTTGAAGCCCGAAAAGCCCAGATATACTGCGTCTGCGCCGCTGAACACCGCAGCGCGGAGCATTTCTTCACTGCCCACCGGGGCTAAGATCTCGATCCTTGCCATAGTTCTCCTTCTGACTTCTATTTATATAAGGTACGTTCAGTTGGTCTCGTCTGTCTGCGCACTGTCTGCCGCCGGGGCTTCCGGGGCGGGCTGCTCCTGTGCCGTCTCTGCCGCAGCGCGGGCGGCGCGCTCCTCCCGGCGGGTCTCGCGCTGGCGCTCCTTGGCCAGCTGCTCCCGCAGGGCGGCAGCTTCCCGGCGCAGCACGGCGTTTTCCGCCAGTGCCTTGTCCTCAGCCAGCTTTGCCCGGGCTGCATCTGCAATGTAGTCCTGAATCTGGCTGCGCATATTCTCGGCGCTGCCGGTGCTCTTGCGGTATTCGTCCAGATAATCCATCGCGCAGAACACCGCCGCCTTGGTCACCGAGAGGTTATCGTTGGTGTCCAGCAGCTTTGTGATGTCCTCGTCCAGCTTTTTGGCAAGACCCAGGATGTACTTTTCCGAATCTGTGGTTGCGATGGCATACGGTGTGCCCGCGATGTTGACCCTTACCTTGTTTACCATGGTGTTTTCCCCTTTTTTATCCTGTATCTGTACGGCGCAAGGCCGTTTGTTCTGCATTTTGCCGGGATTCGGCATCGTTCCCGGTAACGTTTCGGCTTTCGAAAACGTTTCGGCGGAGTTTCCTGTGCCATTACTGCCGGAATTACTCCCCGAAAAACGTTTCGCGGCTCAGTTCTACCTTCTATTATAATATAAATACGCCGCAAGAAAAAGTGGAATTTTTGAAATTTCGGCATATTTGTCAGAAAGTGGCCTGAAAAAATAGCAGTTACGGAAAAAAAGCGCCTGTTTCCTTGCATTTATAAATCGTTCATATTATAATAATTTTGTTATGTTGGCAGCCGGACGAAAGAGGGAACGTTTCTGCTGCTATTATCTACTCAATTATTTTAGCAAAGCAAACGCTTATGCGGATAGGAGCACACTATGACATCAAAAGAATTTGGCAAAATTCTTCAGGACAAGCTCACCAGTGAGTACGGTGTGGAGCTGAATGTTGCCTCCAACCAGCAGATCTACCGTTCTCTGGCTCTGATCTGCCGTCAGATGATGAGCGAGAACCACAAAAAGTTCCAGTCCAAGGCTATCGGCACCGGCACCAAGCAGGTCTACTACCTCTGCATGGAGTTTTTGATGGGCCGCAGCCTGAAGATGAGCCTGTTCAATCTGGGTCTGGACGAGGTTGCCAAGAAGGCACTGGCCGACGCCGACATCAATCTGGACAGCATTTTTGAGGAAGAGCCCGATGCAGGCCTGGGCAACGGCGGTCTGGGCCGTCTGGCTGCCTGCTATCTGGACGGCATGGCCACCACCGACATCTGCGGCACCGGCTACTCCATCCTGTACGAGTACGGCATCTTCAAGCAGAAGATCGTGGACGGCTGGCAGCAGGAGCGCGCCGACAACTGGCTGCCCGGCGGTCAGGTGTGGCTGAAGAGCCACCCGGATCAGGCTGTGGAGATCCGCTTTGACGGCGAGATCCACGAGAACTGGGACAACGGCTTCCACTACATCCAGCACACCAACTACAACAGCGTCATGGCCATCCCCTCCGATATGTATGTGCAGGGCTACGATGGAAAGGGCGTTGCAAAGCTGCGTCTGTGGCAGGCAAAGGCCCCGGACTTTGATATGTCCAGCTTCTCTCTGGGCAACTACAACACTGCTATGAGCAAGAACGCCAACGCCGAGCTCATCTCCAAGGTGCTGTACCCCAACGATAACCACGTTGAGGGCAAGATCCTGCGCCTGCGTCAGCAGTACTTCCTGTCCGCTGCTTCTATCGGCGATATCGTGCAGAACCACCTGTCCAGCTACGCTACGCTGGAGAACCTGCCCGACAAGGTCGCTATCCAGCTGAACGACACCCACCCCACGCTGGCCATCCCCGAGATGATGCGCATCCTGCTGGATGAGTGCGGCTTTGACTGGGACAAGGCCTTCAGCATCTGCCAGAAGGTGTTCTCCTACACCAACCACACCGTTATGGCCGAAGCTCTGGAGAAGTGGAACGTGGACATCTTCAAGATGACCCTGCCCCGCATCTACCAGATCGTGGTGGAGATGGACCGCCGCGCCCGCGAGGAGCTGGCAAAGGCCTTCCCCGGCGATCAGGGCAAGATCGACTACATGGCACTGATCGGCGACAATCAGGTGCGCATGGCCAATATCTGCGCCTACACCGCCAACAGCATCAACGGCGTTTCCAAGCTGCACAGCGAGATCATCAAGGAGAGCGTTTTCCACGATTACTACCTGTTCAAGCCCAACGCCTTCAAGAACGTGACCAACGGCATTGCATACCGCCGCTGGCTGCTGGCCTCTAACCCCGGCCTGTGCAAGCTGCTGGACGAGACCATCGGCGACGGCTACAAGCACGATGCTTCCGATCTGACCAAGCTGAACAAGTACGCCGACGACAAGACCGTGCTGAAGAAGCTGAACGAGATCAAGCTGGCCAACAAGAAGGACTTTGCAAGCTATCTGGCAAAGAGCACCGGTCAGGTCATCGACCCCAATTCCATCTTTGACTGCCAGGTCAAGCGTATGCACGAGTACAAGCGCCAGCACCTGAATGCGCTGAACATCGCTGCACAGTACCTGTACCTGAAGGAGAACCCCAACGCCGACTTTATCCCCAAGACCTACATCTTCGGCGCAAAGGCTGCTCCCGGCTACTACATGGCAAAGCAGATGATCCGCATGATCTGCAAGCTGGGCGACCTGATCAACAACGACCCCACCGTGCGTGAGAAGCTGCGCGTGGTCTATCTGGAGGAGTACTGCGTCTCCCTGAGCGAGCATCTGATGCCCGCTGCCGAGGTCTCTGAGCAGATCTCTCTGGCAGGCACCGAGGCTTCCGGTACCGGCAACATGAAGTTCATGCTGAACGGTGCCATCACGCTGGGCACTCTGGATGGTGCAAACGTGGAGATCGCCGATGCTGCCGGTAAGGAGAACGAGCTGATCTTCGGTATGCTGACCCCTGAGGTGAACAACCTGAAGCAGGTGGGCTACCACCCCAACGCCTTTATCATGGGCGACGACGTGGCCAACAGCGCCCTGAACTTCCTGGAGCGCGGCTGGAACGGTGAGAACTTCCACGAGGTCACCGAGAATCTGCGCAGCAGCGACCCGTACATGGTCATGGCAGACTTCAAGGACTACCGCCGTGCACAGGCCGACCTGCAGAAGCTGTATGCTGACCGCGAGACTTGGGCCCGCATGAGCCTGAAGAACATTGCCAACAGCGGCATCTTCAGCGCAGACCGCGCCGTGCTGGACTACGCCCGCGATATCTGGTACGCTTCCCCCGTGCCCATGGGCAAGTAATTTTCCCCTGTAAAACCGCAAAGCCCCGGTGGCATTTCGCCCGCCGGGGCTTTTTTGAGAAAGGACGATCTTTTTTGTCTTGTCTGTTCAACAGCTACGACCCCTACTTTAAGCAGCCCTTTGGTGCCGTGCGCGCCGGGCAGAGCGTGCACCTGACCCTGTGCATCCCCGAGGAGCTGGGCTATGTGGACCCGCACCTTGTGCTGCAAAAGGAGGGCAAATACGATGTGCCCGTGCACTACCGCATGAAATTTGACGGCCAGACGCCTCACCAGAACCACTTTTCGGTGAATGTTGTGCTGGGCGACCCGGGCCTATACTTCTATTACTTTGACCTGTATACTGACTTCCGCCGCATCGTGCGCGGGGCCGACAACTGCGGCGTAGTCAGCTGGCAGGAGGGCGAAAGCTGGCAGATCACGGTCTACGAGCCGGATTTCCAGACGCCGGAGTGCATCAAGGGCAAGGTGTTCTACCAGATTTTCCCGGACCGGTTCTGCGAGGGCATTGAGAACAAGCCCATGCCCTTCCCGGACCGGCTGTATCAGGCCGATAAGCACGCCGAGCCTTTCTGGCAGCCCAACGAGACCGGCGGTCACCTGAACGAGGACTACTTCGGCGGCGATTTAGAGGGCATCCGCATCAAGCTCCCCTATCTGCGGGAGATGGGCGTGGATTATTTGTACCTGAACCCCATCTTTGAGGCGCACTCCAACCACCGCTACAACACCGCCGACTACCTGAACGTGGACCCGCTGCTGGGCACCAACGAGGAGTTTGAGGTGCTTTGCCGCGAGGCCGCCAAGTACGGCATCGGCATCGTGCTGGACGGTGTATTCAGCCACACCGGCTCTGACAGCCGGTACTTCAACCGCGAGGGACGCTACGGCGAGGGCGGCGCTTACCGCGACCCCAACTCCCCTTACCGCAGCTGGTACGATTTTGACCCCAAGTACAAGGGCGGCTACCGCAGCTGGTGGGGCTTTGAGACCCTGCCGGAGGTCAACGAGGAGACCCCCTCCTTTGTGGAATTCATCACCGGCGAGGGCGGCGTCATCGACACATGGCTGCGCCGGGGTGCTGCCGGTTTCCGGCTGGATGTGGCCGACGAGCTGCCGGACGAATTCATCGAGAAGATCCGCACCGCCGTCAAGCGGGTAAGCCCGGAAAAGTTTTTGCTGGGCGAGGTGTGGGAGGACGCCACAACCAAGTTCGGCTTTGACCACCGCCGCACCTACCTGCTGGGCAAGGGGCTGGACAGCGTGATGAACTACCCCTTCAAGAACTCCGTGCTGGATTTTGTAAAGGGCAAGCCCGCCCAGCAGGCCGCCAACGAGATCCTTTCCATCTGCGAGCACTACCCTGCCCCTGCCATCAACACGGCACTGAATTTCCTGTCCACCCACGACACTGAGCGTGCTTTGACCGTGATCGCGGACGAGCCCGCCAACGGACGCGGCCGGGAGTGGCAGAGCGGCCGCAGCGTGACCGGCGAAGCCTACGAGGAAGGGATGCTGCGCCTGCGCATGGCCTATGCCATCATTTACACCCTGCCCGGCGTGCCTTGCCTGTACTACGGCGACGAGATCGGGATGCAGGGCTACCGTGACCCCTTCAACCGCGCCTTCTTCTGCTGGGACAGCCACGAGGAGCGTCTGCGCCCGGTGCTGGCACAGCTGGCGCAGCTGCGCCACAGTTGCGAGGCCTTCCGCACCGGTGAGCTGCGGGTGCTGCGGGCCGAGGACGGCATTTTGCACTACCAGCGCATCGGTAAGACCGAGACTGCGGAAATCATTGTGAACCGCTCTGAGCACATCATCGTGGAGCCGCTGGCTTCCGGCAAGCACACTGAGGTAAACCCCATGGGCTTTACCATCGTGGTGGAGGAAAACGGCCACAACCCCAACCACAGCTACTACGATATCCAGTGATGCCTGCGAGGCTGTAACCATTTAAAATGCTCTCCGCTTACGCTCTGAGCATCCATAGCGGGATCCTATTCTTTATTTGTAAGTCGGGAGGCTCTGCGGAGCCTCCCGACTTACTTTTTTCACAGGGTGGGACGCAGTGATTTACGGGCTTTTTTCCCATTTTTGTCTATATTTTGTTTTCTGTGCAACGTTCCAGTAAAAAGCCCTTGACCTTCCCCCAAGGGGATGCCGTATAATAGCAGCATAAGGAGGTAACATACCATGCAGATCTCCCCCATTCTCTGGCTGGCTGCAGCCGTGGGCTTTCTGGCACTGGAGGCCAGTACCTTTAATATGACCTCCATCTGGTTTGCCATCGGCTCTGCCGCCGCATTGCTGTGCTGCGTGTTCACCGGGTCGTTCCGGGTGCAGGCGGTGGTCTTTCTGGTGGTAAGCATCCTGTGTCTGGCAGCCTTTCGCCCGCTGGCGGCAAAGCTGCGGCTCAAGCATACCGCCACCAACGGCGACCGCAATCTGGGACGGGAGGCCATCGTGCTTTCCCCTGTCACTGCCGAGGTCCCCGGCCGGGTACGGCTGGACGGCGTGGACTGGAACGCCCGCTGCGCCACCCCCGGCGACACCCTTGGCCCCGGTTCGCTTTGCCGCGTTACCGAGATCCACAGCACCCTGCTCATCGTAGAGCCTGTTCTGACCGAAAGCCGCAACCCCCACACAACAACCTGACAAAGGAGATGTATTATGGTTCTGTTTTTTGTCATCCTTGCGCTTGTTTTTGTTCTGGTGCTGGTCATTGTTTCCAACATCGTCATTGTGCCGCAGTCTAAGGTATATGTCATTGAGCGGCTGGGCAGCTACTCCGATACATGGACTGCCGGCCTGCACGTCAAGATCCCCTTTATTGAGCGCATTGCCAAAAAGGTAAGCCTGAAGGAGCAGGTTGCAGACTTTCCCCCTCAGCCTGTGATCACCCGCGATAACGTGACCATGCAGATCGACACGGTGGTGTTCTTTCAGGTCATGGACGCAAAGCTGTACACCTACGGCGTCAACCAGCCCATTGCCGCCATCGAGAGCCTTTCCGCCACCACCCTGCGCAACATCATTGGTGAGATGGAGCTGGATCACACCCTGACCAGCCGCGATGTCATCAACGGCAAGATCACCGCCATCCTTGACGAAGCCACTGACAAGTGGGGCATCAAGGTGAACCGCGTGGAGGTGAAGAACATCATCCCGCCGCGGGAAATTCAGGAAGCCATGGAAAAGCAGATGAAGGCTGAACGCGAGAAGCGCGCCGTCATCCTGAAGGCAGACGGTGAAAAGCAGGCCGCCATTACCGCCGCCGAGGGCGAAAAGGAAGCCGCTATCCTGCGCGCCGATGCTGTGAAGCAGCAGCGCATTCTGGAGGCCGAGGGCGAGGCACAGGCCATTCTGGCTGTGCAGAAGGCCAACGCTGATGCCATCCGTCTGCTGAACGAGGCCATGCCCAGCGACAAGGTGCTGGCCATCCGCAGCCTTGAAGCGCTGGCGAAAGTTGCCAACGGCAAGGCCACCAAGATCATCATCCCCTCTGAGCTGCAGAATCTGGGCGGCGTTGTGCCCAGCATCAAGGAGCTGATGACCGACCCGAAGGACGCCGAGTAAGCGCCCACTTATCCAGCAGTAAGCTAAAACAGCTCCCGGTCACGTTAAGCGGCGTGACCGGGAGCTGTTCTTTTGCTATTTATGCTTTATCCGGGGGATCACTTCTCCCCTTTTTCCTCGTTCTCCTGTGCCTGCTGTTCGCGGCGCAGCTCTTTGATGCGCTTTTTCTCGCTTTGGACGTGGGGCCACGGCCATGAGAAACCCTCGTTCTGCTTGCACCAGCGGGTAAGGGGGTAGAAGGCAAAGGCCAAGCCAAAAATGTACAGCAGGGCGTACAGCATGGCATCCAGCGTGATCAGGGCATCCAGTGCACCGATCACTGCCACAACACAGCCTGCCTTTAAAAAGAACTGGCCGTTCTGGCGGCAGTATTCCTCAAAGTTTTCGGCCTTGACCGCCCTGCGCCCCTGATCGCCCCACACGCGGGGATTTTTCATCACCGAAAAACCGTAAAAGGCCATCATCAGGCCAAGGGTAAGCTGAAAGCCAAAAAACATGGGTCACACCTCTTTTTTATCAGGATACGAAAAGCGGATCAGTCCTCAAACAGGGGCTTCATAAAGGGCAAAAAGTCCAGCGTTGCAAAGTAATCGCGAGGGGTCTGGGCGCGGCGGATCAGCCGGTGAGAGCCGTCCTCACACAGCAGCACCTCGGCGCAGTGCAGCTTGCCGTTGTAGTTGTAGCCCATAGCAGAGCCGTGGGCACCGGTATCATGGATGTAAAGGATGTCCCCGATGTCGATCTTGGGCAGCATCCGGTCAACGGCAAACTTGTCGTTGTTCTCGCACAGGCCGCCCACCACGTCGTACTTGTGGTCGCAGGGCTCGTTCTCCTTGCCCAGCACGGTGATGTGGTGGTAAGCGCCGTACATGGCGGGGCGCATCAGGTTTGCAGCGCAGGCGTCCAGACCGATGTACTCCTTATAAATGTGCTTTTCGTGGATGACGGTGGACACCAGTGCACCGTAGGGGCCGGTGGTAAAGCGGCCCATCTCGCTGAAGATGGCCACATCGCCCATGCCTGCGGGCACAAGGATCTCCTCAAACTTTTTGCGCACGCCCTCGCCGATGGCCATGATGTCGTTCTCGGTCTGCTCCGGGCGGTACGGGATGCCCACGCCGCCGGACAGGTTGATGTAGCTGATGTGCGCACCGGTAGCCTGCTGCACCCGGACAGCCAGCTGGAACAGGATGCCTGCCAGCTCCGGGTAGTAGGCGTCCGAGATGGTGTTGGAGGCCAAGAAAGCATGGATGCCGAACTGCTTTGCGCCCTTCTGCATCAGCTTTTTGTAGCTGTCGATCATCTGCTGCTCGGTCATACCGTACTTGGCATCGCCGGGCTTGTCCATGACCTGAAAGCCCTCTTCGCTCTCGCCCAGCTGGAAGGTCCCGCCGGGGTTATAGCGGCAGAAGATCTCCTGCGGCACCCCGGCCACCCGCTCCAGAAACTCCACCATGGTGGCGTCGTCCAGATTGATGTAGGCGCCCAGCTCGTAGGCCTTCTGCATATCCTCCACAGGGGTCTGGTTGGAGGAGAACATGATCTCGTGGCCGGTAAAGCCGCAGGCCTCGCTGAGCATCAGCTCGGTCAGGGAGGAGCAGTCCACGCCGCAGCCCTCCTCCTTGAGGATCTGCAGGATAACGGGGTTCGGCAGTGCCTTGACCGCAAAGTACTCCTTGAAGCCCTTGTTCCAGCTGAAGGCCTTGTTGATGCGGCGGACATTCTCCCGGATGCCCTTCTCGTCGTAGACGTGGAACGGCGTGGGCACATCTTCGATGATCTGCTGTGCCATCGCCTCGGTCAGAAACGGTTTCTTTTCCATAATAACATCCCTCTCGTTTTGCGCAGCCCGGCATGTTCCGGCCTGCGGTCTATCCCATGCGGCCCAGTGCCGCAATTCAAGCTGTTACAGTTTCAGGTTCTCCCGGGTGGGGGTAAAGGTGGGGATCATGGCCGCCAGCTGGCGCACCACGCCCTCATCGTTGTGGGCGGCAGCGGCTTCCAGCGCCTGCAGCTGCTCGTAGAACTCGGCCAGATCAATGGTGCGGGGGCTTGCCACAAAGATCTTGTTGTGCTGGGTGCGGCGCATCTTGTCCTGCTCCTCGTCCATCATCAGCTCTTCGTAAAGCTTTTCACCGGGGCGCAGACCCACGATCTTGATCTCCATATTCACGCCCGGCTCGTAGCCGTAAAAGCGGATAAGCTGCTTGGCAAGATCCATAATGCGCACCGGCTCGCCCATATCCAGCACATAGATATTGCCGCTCTCGGCCAATGCGCCTGCCTGCAGCACCAGCTGGGCTGCTTCCGGGATGGTCATAAAGTAGCGCACGATGTTGGGGTCGGTCAGAGTGACCGGCCCGCCCTTTTTGATCTGCGCTTCAAACAGCGGGATAACGCTGCCGTGGCTGCCCAGCACATTGCCGAACCGCACCGCTACACACTTCATATCCGTGTTGCCCGCAAAGGTCTGGATGAGCATCTCGCAGATGCGCTTGGTGCAGCCCATGACGCTGGTGGGGTTCACGGCCTTATCGGTGGAAAGCTGCACAAAGCGCTCCACCCCGTGCTCGCTGGCACTGACCAGCAGGTTTTTGGTGCCCAGCACATTGTTTTTTACGGCCTCGGCAGGGCTTACCTCCATCAGCGGGACGTGCTTGTGCGCCGCTGCATGGAACACCACCGTGGGGTGATAGGTATCAAAAACCTCGTCCAGACGTTTTTTATCCCGAATAGAGCCGATCAGCACCGTGACCGGGATATCGCGGCCGTACTTCTGCTGCAGTTCCATCTGCAGCTCGTAGGCGCAGTTTTCGTAGATATCAAAGATGAGCAGCTTGCCGGGCTTGAAGCGCATGACCTGACGGCACAACTCGCTGCCGATGGAGCCGCCGCCGCCCGTTACCAGCACCGTTTTGCCGGTAAGGTAGCCAGAGATCTTGTCGGTATCCAGCGTGACCTCCTCGCGGGAGAGGAAGTCGGCGGGGTTCAGTTCACGGAACACCTCCTGCTGGGGTGCGCCGCTGCCCACCAGCTGCGGGTCACTGAGCAGCTGCACCGCGCAGTGGGTGCTGACGCACAGGTCGATGACATGGCTCAGCTTGCTGCCCTTTAAGGTTGGGATGGCAATGATGATGCTGTGGATGCCGTAGCGGTTGCACAGCTCCGGAATGTCCTCCAGCGTGCCCTTGACCGGCACGCCGTGGATGGTCTGGTTCAGCTTTGCGGGGTCATCGTCCACCGCCACCACGGCGTGGCCGTATTCCTTGTTGGATTTGCACACATTGATGGCCCATGCACCGGCTTCGCCCGCACCCACGATCAACACCGGGCGGTTGGGGTCCTTGGCGGGCACTTTGCGCATCCGCTCACCCAGCGGATGGTTCAAAAACAGCCGCCAAGCCAAGCGGCTGCCGCCGATGAACAAAAAGATGAGCACCGAGGCCATGCAGTTGGCGGAATTGAACAGCACACCGTGGATAAAACGGCGGTTCACCACATACACCACAGCGGTGGGCACGGCGATCATTCCGGCAAGGCGGATCAGATCCCGCTCGCCGGCGTACTTCCACAGCACCGAGTACAGCCCGCCTGCCAGAAAGCAGACAATATACACCGCCACGATCCACGGCAGGTTTTCGTACAGCAGGGCACGGTTGTGGGGCCACCACCCGGCCTCCACGGCACCGTCTGCCCGCAGCAGCAGGGCAAAATAAAAGCTGAATGCCACAATGGCTGCATCCAGCAGCACCAGCAGCGCACGGCGCAGCAGCACCTGCGGGGTATTCTTGGTTCTATCTTTCACTTACGATCCTCTTTTTCCCTCTCAGCGCCAAGGGTTTGCCCTGCGCTGCTTTTTCGGCAGTGTTCTCCCCCGGCAATGCCGGAAGGATACAACTACACGTTTGTATTATACTCACAATCCCCGCCTGTGTCCAGAAAATTTACGTTTTTATCACTTTCCCCTGTTTTTCCCGGTCTTTGCCTGCCGCAGCACCGCCCGCAGCTCCTCCCAAAGCCCCAGCGGCAACGCCGCCAGTAAAAACACGAGGACCGTCACCGTACCGCCCACTGTCAGCACTGCCAGCTGCCCCGGCAACCCTTGAGCCGGAAAGCCAGCCAGCGCCCGGCGCACACCCCGCCCTGCCGCACCGGCAGCGGCAGCAGCCAGCAGCGGCGCACCCAGCCAGCGGCGGAAAGCGTGCCCTGTACCGCTGGAAAGCAGCAGCCGCCCGGTGTTGGCTGCGCAGGTGTAAAAGCTGGAAAGTAAGATCACCGTCAGAAAGCCCCGCATCCCGTACCGGGGCAGCAGCACCGCCACCCCACCAATGCGCAGCACCGCGTCCCACACGCTGTACCGGAAAGCGGCCTTCTGCTCCCCGATGCCCTTCATGGCGCCGTCCACCATGCTTTCCAGATACATCAGCGGCATGGCCGGGGCAAGGGTCTCCAGATAGAACCCGGCCTCCGGGCTATGGTAGAGCAGCTGCGCCAGCGGCCTGCCCCACACCCAGAACAGCGTGCCCGCCAGCATGGAGAAGTATCCCGTAAGCCGCAGCATCCGGTCCAGCAGGGCGTTCAGCCGGGCGGTCTGCCCCTCGATATGCGCCTGCGTGATCTCCGGCATCAGCAAAACAGCCAGACTGCCCAGCAGCCCAAAGGGGAAATTGAGCAGCGGCAGCGCCATGCCCTTTAAGGTGCCGTACTGCTCCAGCGCGGCGGTGCGCCCGCCGGAAGCCCCCAGATACACCGCAAGGCAGGCGGGCACCAGCATATTCTCGGCGGTGTGCAGCGCGCTGGAAAGCACCCTGCCGCCCTCTACCGGCCACAGGATGTCCCACAGCCGCCGGGACGCCTCCCTTGGCGGGCGCGGCGCTGTGCTGCCGAAGCAGCGTGCCGCCTCCCGCCGGTAAAACAGTGTCATCAGGGCGGTGGATACGGCCTCGCTCAGGGCGGTAGCAGCCAGCACCAGTGCACAGCGGCTGCCGTCCGGCCAGCCCTGCGTGCGGGAAAGCGCCCACACCACCGCAGCAATGCGCACCGTCTGCTCTGCCAGCTGGCTGAGCACGTTGGGCTCCACCCGCCGCCGCGCCAGAAAAAAGCCGCGCAGCACTGCCGAGACAGCCATCCATGGCAGTCCCAGCGCCGAGGTGCGCAGCGCGGCAGCGGCACGGACATCCCCCAGCCACCATTTTGCCGCAAGGCCTGCGGTGGCAAGCTGAGCGACCATGGCAAGCCCGCCCAGCGTAAGCCCTGCCAGCACCAGCCGCACCAGCATCCCGCGCGCAGCGGCTTTATCCCGGCTGAGCTCCTCGGTCAGCAGCCGGGCAGCGGCCACCGAGATGCCCGCCGTGGCCAACGTGACGAACAGCCCGTACACTGCCAGCACCAGCTGATACAGCCCCATACCCACCCCGCCCAAGGCGTTGGCCAGCCAGATGCGCAGCCCCATGCCTGCCAGCCGCAGCACCACGTCCGAGCCGGTAAGCAGCGCCGCGTTCTTAAAATAACTCTGCCGCACCCTGCACCTCCCCCTGCCCCGGAACGGGCGTTCACGGTTCAGCCTATGCGGCGGCTTTGCAAAACATGAGCGGCGCTATGGGTTGTTTCTGCGCACTTTTTATGGTATAGTTAACAGTGGTCAGGCAGGGCGCAAGCCCCCGCCTGTATTTTGAGCAAGGAGGAAGCGCACCGCCCGGGTCCTGCCCCTGCCGTGCGCGACAAAGAGAATGAGCGAAGAATGTACCCATGACTGCTCTAATTGCAGTGCAGCCTGTTCTTCCCGCGATGCCGCTCCGCAGCACGATGCCCCCAACCCCAACAGCAGTGTGAAAAAGGTCATCGGCGTTGTTTCCGGCAAGGGCGGCGTGGGCAAGAGCATGACCAGCGCTCTGCTGGCCTGTGCCATGGCCCGCCGCGGCTACCATTGTGGCATTCTGGATGCCGATATCACCGGCCCGTCCATCCCCAAGCTGTTCGGCATTCATGGCCGTGCCATGGCGGACGACAAGGGCTGCTGGCCCATCCAGAGCCGTATGGGCATTGATGTAATGAGCATCAACCTGCTGGTGGAGAACGAGGAAGACCCCGTTGTGTGGCGCGGCCCGGTCATTGCCGGTGCGGTCAAGCAGTTCTGGACCGATGTGGTCTGGAAGGACGTGGATTTCCTGTTCGTGGATATGCCCCCGGGCACCGGTGATGTGCCCCTGACCGTGTTCCAGAGCCTGCCGGTGGATGGCATCGTTGTGGTGGCAAGCCCGCAGGAGCTGGTAAGCATGATCGTGGCAAAGGCCGTGAACATGGCCGAGATGATGAAGGTGCCCATGCTGGGCATCGTGGAGAACATGAGCTACATCGTCTGCCCGGACTGCGGCAAGCACATCAATGTGTTTGGCAACAGCCATGTGGACGAGGTTGCCGCAAAGCATCACCTGCCCGTGCTGGCCAAGTGCCCCATCGACCCCAAACTGGCAGAGCTTTCCGATGCCGGCATGATCGAGACCTATGGCGGCGAATTTTTGGAAGGTGCCGCAGACGCCTGCGAAAAGCTGCTGAAGAAGTAACTGCACCCCGCCCTGTGCCCGTTGCGACACAGGGCTTTTTGCTTAGATAAGCCCGCTGCCGTGCAAAAGACATTCTTTTCCGTGCGGCTTTGGGGCGGCAGCACACTTTAAAAAACAAGGTTCGCGGCACATTCCGGCTTTTAATTTTCGTTTTGTGAAGCAGCTGTGACTTTTTATCTGTTTTTTTAAACAAATTCTGCTTTTTGCTATTGTAAAACCCACCGCAAAGCTTTATAATAATAAAGTAAGCATTGCCCGCCATTGCGGGCGTGCCGTGCAAGCATGGAGAACCGGAAGCGCCCGGCATCTGCAAGGATATACCCGCTGTGCGGCGGGCAGGGGCATTTCCGCTTTTTCAAATTTATAGAGTAATTGGGAAAAGGAGTATTCTATTATGCTGACGAATGAATACCTGAAGCGTGTTTACGAGGGTCTGGAAAAGCGCAACGCCAACGAGCCCGAGTTTTTGCAGGCTGTGCGCGAGGTGTTGGAGAGCATCCAGCCCGTTGTGGAAAAGCACCCCGAGTACGAGAAGGCCGGTCTGATCGAGCGCCTGGTGGAGCCGGAGCGCATCATCACCTTCCGTGTGCCTTGGGTGGACGATGCCGGTAAGGTGCAGGTGAACCGCGGCTACCGCGTGCAGTTCAACAGCGCCATCGGCCCCTACAAGGGCGGCCTGCGCTTCCATCCCTCTGTCAATCAGGGCATCCTGAAGTTCCTGGGCTTCGAGCAGACCTTCAAGAACAGCCTGACCACCCTGCCCATGGGCGGCGGCAAGGGCGGCTCTGACTTTGACCCCCACGGCAAGAGCGACATGGAAGTGATGCGCTTCTGCCAGAGCTTTATGACCGAGCTGTACCGCCACATCGGCCAGTTCGTGGACTGCCCCGCCGGTGATATCGGTGTCGGCGGCCGCGAGGTCGGCTATATGTTCGGCCAGTACAAGCGCCTGACCAACAGCTTCCAGGGCGGTATGCTCACCGGCAAGGGCCTGACCTTTGGTGGTTCTCTGGCCCGTACCCAGGCTACCGGCTACGGCCTGTGCTACTTCACCGCTGAGGCCCTGAAGTGCATGCGGAACGACAGCCTCCAGGGCAAGACCGTAGTCATCTCCGGCTCCGGCAACGTGGCTATCTACGCCTGCGAAAAGGCGACCCAGATGGGCGCCAAGGTGGTTACCATGTCCGACTCCAACGGCTACGTCTACGACCCCAACGGCATCGATCTGGCTTACGTCAAGGATCTGAAGGAAGTGCGCCGCGGCCGTATCAAGGAGTACGCCGAGACCCACGCCGGTGCTACCTATGTGGCTGATTGCACCCAGGTTTGGACTGTCCCCTGCGACATCGCCCTGCCCTGCGCTACCCAGAACGAGATCAACAAGGAGTCTGCCGAGGCTCTGGTAAAGGGCGGCTGCACCGTGGTCTGCGAGGGCGCTAACATGCCCAGCACCCCGGAGGCCATCGAGGTCTACCTGTCCAACGGCATCCTGTACGGACCCGCAAAGGCTTCCAACGCAGGCGGCGTGGCTACCTCCGGTCTGGAGATGAGCCAGAACTCCGAGCGCCTGAGCTGGAGCTTTGAGGAAGTGGATGCCAAGCTGAAGGGCATCATGGAGGGCATCTTCCACGCTTCCTACGACGCTTCCGTGGCTGCCGGTTCCGAGGGCAACCTGATGGTCGGTGCAAACTGCGCCGGCTTCCTGAAGGTCGCTACCGCCATGATGGCACAGGGCATCACCTACTAAGTCATCCTGCATCGTCCAAGAGCCGCGCCCGCAGGGGTGCGGCTCTTTTTTGGGTATAACCCCGCCCCGCTCTGCCCACACTGACAGTATCTCATGGCAGAAAGGGAGCTTTGTATGGACGAGCAGATGTTTTGTTTTCAGTGTGAGCAGGCGGCGGGCTGCACCGCCTGCACCGGCGCAGCGGGGGTGTGCGGCAAGTCGGCCGAGACAGCCGCCGCACAGGACCGGCTCACCGGGGCGCTCATCGCGTTTGCCGGGCAGCTCATCGCGGCGGGGCGCGGCCCGGCCCCGGAACAGGCCCGGCTGCTGATGCAGGGGCTGTTCACCACCATTACCAACGTGAACTTTGACCCCGCCGCCGTGGACGCGCTGACCCGCCGGGTGCACGACGCCAGCCCCGGCACCGGCCCGGACTACGACATGCAGGCCCTCTGGCGGGAACCGGATGCCGACCGGCGCAGCCTGAAATGCTTTGTGCTGTTCAGCCTGCGGGGCATGGCCGCCTACAACTACCACGCCCGGGTGCTGGGCCGCATCGACCCGGAGCTGGACCGGTTCTTCTGTACCGCCCTGCAGGCCGTGGGCGACCCCGGCCAGACCACCGACGCCCTGTGGCAGCTGGTGCAGGCCACAGGAGAAGCCAGCTACCGCTGCATGGAGCTGCTGGACGCGGCCAACACCGGCGCGTTTGGCGATCCGGAACCGGTGCAGGTGCCCCTGACCATTGAAAAGGGGCCGTTCATCGTGATTTCCGGCCACGACCTCTACGACGCACAGCAGCTGCTGGAACAGACTGCAGGCCGGGGCGTCAACGTCTACACCCACTCGGAGATGCTGCCCGCCCACGGCTACCCGGAGCTGAAGCGCCGCTACCCCCACCTCAAGGGCAACTTTGGCACCGCATGGCAGAACCAGCAGCGGGAGTTCGAGGACATCCCCGCGCCCATCCTGTTCACCACCAACTGCATCATGCCCCTGCGCGCCAGCTACGCCGACCGGGTGTTCACCACCTCGGTGGTGGCTTACCCCGGCGTGCCCCACATCGACGAAGGGCGCGACTTTTCCCCGGTGATCGAAAAGGCGCTGGAGCTGGGCGGCTACGCGCAGGACACCCTGCTACCCGGCCTGAACGGCGGCTCCACGGTGACCACCGGTTTTGCCCGCACCGCCGTGCTGCAGCACGCGGACGAGATCGTGCAGGCGGTGCGGGACGGTAAGCTGCGGCACTTCTTTCTGGTGGGCGGCTGCGACGGTACCCGGCCCAGCCGCCGCTACTACACCGAGTTTGCCCGCCTTACCCCGCCCGACACCATCCTGCTGACCCTGGCCTGCGGCAAGTTCCGCCTGAACGACCTGCCCCTTGGCACCGTGCCGGGCACCGGCCTGCCCCGCATCCTGGACGTGGGCCAGTGCAATGACGCCTACAGCGCCATCCGCATCGCATTGGCGCTGGCCGACGCCTTTGACTGCGGCGTCAACGACCTGCCCCTCTCGCTGGTGCTGTGTTGGTTTGAGCAGAAGGCCGTGTGCATCCTCATCGCGCTGCTGGCGCTGGGCATCCGGAACATCCGGCTGGGGCCTACCCTGCCCCCGTTCCTCTCGCCGGGGGTGGTGCGCACCCTGCAGGAACGGTACGGCCTCAAGCCCATTGCCACCCCGGAAGCCGACCTGCAGGCCATTCTGGGCGGGTGAGGTTTCGTTTGGTTATTTTACAACAAACCCGCAACTCAGAATTGGCGGTTCTGCCGGTGGAAGAGATCTCTCTGGCACCGGACCCCGACGCAGACGCCTCCGCCCCGGAAGCCCCGGCTGACTCTGACGACACCAACGGCACCGAAGCTGCCGCCGCATCCGACGCCCCGGCTCAGGCTCCCCACACGGAAGCTCCCGCCGCCGCACAGCCCGCTGCCCCGGCAGTGCCCACCCTGCCCCAGACCGGCACCACCGGCTGGATGGCCGGTGTGCTGGCAAGTCTGGGCTCCCTGCTGCTGGCCTGCGGATGGTTCTTCACCCGCAAATCAAAGCATTCCTGAGTCCTGAGTGTTCCGCATCACTCAGGGCAAATTCCTCCAAACCGCCGTACCCGCGTGCACAACGCCGGGTGCGGCGGTTTGGCTTGTATACCGCGCACAGCTGCGGGGGCTCGCGGCGTTTCGCACAAGAAGCGGCGCAATGTGTGTAGCATATTTGGTGCAGCTGTCACTTGAAGATTTTTCAGGAATCTGTATAATATCAGGTATCGGAACAAAGGCGTTCCGCAGGGGCATCTTATGCCCTTGCGGGGCGCTTTTTTCTTTTTGCAGGGGATAAAAAGCTGCGGAGGGTGCCGCAGCCCCCGGTAAGCAAACAAGTAAAAAGGATGGGAAAGACTATGGAAAACTTTACAGAGCAGAAAACCACCCTTGGTCTGTACGACCCGCAGTTCGAGCACGATGCCTGCGGCATCGGCGCTGTGGTGGACATCAAGGGACGTAAAAGCCACCAGACGGTGGACGATGCACTGTCCATCGTTGAGCGGCTGGAGCACCGCGCCGGTAAGGACGCCGAGGGCAAGACCGGCGACGGCGTGGGCATCCTGCTGCAGATCAGCCACAAGTTCTTCTCCAAGGTGGCCGAGGAGCTGAACATCCGGCTGGGCAACGAGCGGGAGTACGGCGTGGGTATGTTCTTCTTCCCCCAGAACGAGCACCTGCGGGCACAGGCCATGAAGCTGTTCGAGGTGGTCACCCGCAAGGAGGGACTGGAGTTTCTGGCATGGCGCGAAGTGCCCGTAGACCCCGATGCCGTGGGGCAGAAGGCGCGGGACTGCATGCCCGCCATCTGGCAGTGCTTCATCAAAAAGCCCGCCAAGGTAAGCAAGGGCATCGAGTTTGACCGCCGCCTGTACATCGTGCGCCGCGTGTTCGAGCAGGCCAGCAACGGCACCTATGTGCCCAGCCTGTCCAGCCGCACCATCGTGTATAAGGGTATGTTCCTCGTGCACGACCTGCGCCGCTTCTACGCCGATCTGCAGGACCCGGATTATGAGTCCGCCATCGGCATGGTGCACAGCCGCTTTTCTACCAACACCAACCCCAGCTGGATGCGTGCACACCCCAACCGCTTCATCCTGCACAACGGCGAGATCAACACCATCAAGGGCAACACCGATGCCATGCTGGCGCGTGAGGAGAGCATCTCCAGCCCCATTTTGCAGGACGATATGAACAAGATCCTGCCCATCATCAACACCTCCGGTTCGGACTCCGCCATGCTGGATAACGCGTTGGAGTTCATGGTGATGAACGGCATGGACCTGCCGCTGGCTGTGATGATCACCATCCCCGAGCCGTGGGAGAACAACAAGAACATCAGCCAGAAAAAGCGGGATTTCTACCAGTACTACGCCACCATGCTGGAGCCGTGGGACGGCCCCGCCGCCATCCTGTTCTCGGACGGCGATGTGATGGGCGCCGTGCTGGACCGCAACGGTCTGCGCCCCAGCCGCTACTACATCACCAAGGACGGCCGCATGATTCTGTCCTCTGAGGTAGGCGTGCTGGAATGCGACCCGGAGAATATTCTGGTCAAGGAGCGCCTGCGTCCCGGCAAGATGCTGCTGGTGGATACCGTCAAGGGCGAGGTGGTGGACGATGAAAAGCTGAAGGAGCTTTACGCCAGCCGCGAGCCCTACGGCGAGTGGATCGACCGCAATCTGGTGCAGCTGAGCGGGCTGAAGATCCCCAACGTGAAGGTAGAAAGCTACACCGGCGAGCAGCTGACCCGGCTGCAGAAGGTGTTCGGCTACAAGTACGAGGACGTGAACACCATGATCCTTGCCATGGCGCGGGCGGGCGCAGAGCCCTCCGGTGCAATGGGTACCGACACCCCGCTTGCCGTGCTCAGCAGCCAGCATCCCCCGCTGTTCAACTACTTCAAGCAGCGGTTCGCACAGGTGACGAACCCGCCCATCGATGCCATCCGGGAGAAGGTGGTCACCTCCACCAGCGTTTACATCGGTGCCCACGGCAACCTGCTGGAGGATAAGCCGGAGAACTGCAAGGTGCTCAAGGTGCACAACCCCATCCTGACCAACACCGACCTGTTGAAGATCAAGTACATGAACGTGCCGGGCTTCAAGGTGGCTACGGTGTCCATCAACTACTACAAGAACACCAGTCTGGAAAAGGCCATCGACCGGGTATTTCTGGAAGTGGATCGCGCCTACAAGGAGGGTGCGAACATCATCATCCTGTCCGACCGGGACGTGGATGAATACCATGTGACCATCCCCAGCCTGCTGGCTGTTTCGGCAGTGTCCCAGTACCTCATCCGCACCAAAAAGAGCACCGCACTGGCGCTGATTTTGGAAAGCGCCGAGCCCCGGGAGGTGCACCACTTTGCCACCCTGCTGGGCTACGGTGCCTGCGCCATCAACCCCTATCTGGCACACGAGACCATCGGGCAGCTGATCGACGAAGGCCTGCTGGACAAGGACTATTACGCCGCTGTGCAGGACTACGACAACGCCATTCTCAACGGCATTGTAAAAATTGCCTCCAAGATGGGCATTTCCACCATCCAGAGCTACCAGAGCAGCCAGATCTTTGAGGCTGTGGGCATCTCGAAGGAGGTCATTGATAAATACTTTACCGGCACGGTGAGCCGCGTGGGCGGCATCAGCATGGCAGACATTCAGGCCGATGTGGAGGCGCTGCATAACGCTGCCTTTGACCCGCTGGGACTGGATATCAACATGGAGCTGGCCGACAGCGGTGCCCACAAGTTCCGCAGCGGCAAGGAAGAGCACCTGTTCAACCCCCAGACCATCCACCTGTTCCAGAAAGCCTGCCGCACCGGCGATTACGCCACCTTCAAGCAGTTCACCCAGACGGTGGACAACATGGGTGCCGAGGGCGTGCATCTGCGCAGTCTGCTGGACTTCAACTACGCCGCAGACGGCGGCATCCCGCTGGAAGAAGTAGAGCCGGTCTCCAGCATCGTCAAGCGGTTCAAGGGCGCTGCCATGAGTTACGGCGCACTGAGCAGTGAGGCGCACGAGACCATTGCCATCGCCCTGAACCGTCTGGGCGGCCGCAGCAATACCGGTGAGGGCGGCGAGCCCGAAGAGCGCTACCACAGCGAGAGCAATTCCAAGATCAAGCAGGTGGCCTCTGCCCGCTTTGGCGTGACCAGCAAATATCTGGTCAGCGCCGAGGAGATCCAGATCAAGCTGGCACAGGGCGCAAAGCCCGGCGAGGGCGGCAACCTGCCCGGTGCCAAGGTGTATCCGTGGATCGCCAAGACCCGCCACAGCACCACCGGCGTGGGCCTGATCTCTCCCCCGCCCCACCACGATATCTACTCCATCGAGGATCTGGCAGAGCTGATCTACGATCTGAAAAACGCCAACCGCAGCGCTAACATCAACGTCAAGCTGGTCAGCGAGGCCGGTGTGGGCACCATTGCCGCCGGTGTTGCCAAGGGCGGCGCACAGGTCATTCTGGTGTCCGGCTATGACGGCGGCACCGGTGCTGCGCCCCGCACCTCCATCAAGCACGCAGGTCTGCCTTGGGAGCTGGGCATCGCCGAGACTCACCAGACCCTGATCCTGAACGGTCTGCGCACCCGCGTGCGCATTGAGAGCGACTCCAAGCTGCTGTCCGGCCGGGATGTGGCCATCAGCTGTATGCTGGGCGCAGAGGAGTTCGGCTTCGGCACTACCCTGCTGATGGCCGAGGGCTGCGTGATGATGCGTGTGTGCAATCTGGACACCTGCCCCATGGGCATCTGCACCCAGAACCCCGAGCTGCGCAAGAACTTCAAGGGCAAGCCGGAGTACATCATCAACTACCTCACCTTTGTGGCAGAGGAGCTGCGGGAGTACATGGCAAAGCTGGGCGTGCGCACCGTGGACGAGCTGGTGGGCCGCACCGATCTGCTGCGGGTCAAGCCCGCTGCCCCGGGCAGCCGCGCCGCAAAGCTGGATCTGGACTGCATCCTGCACAACCCCGCCATTGCAAACAGCAACGTCCACTTTATCAAGGAGGACAGCTACGACTTCCATCTGGAAAACACGCTGGACATGAAGGTGCTGATGAAGAAGTTCAAGCTGGGCAGCAAGGCTCCCCAGAGCGTCAGCCTGAATGTTTCCAACGTGGATCGCGCCTTTGGTGCCATCTTTGGCAGCGAGATCACCCGTAAATACGGCAACGATCTGCCGGATGATGTGTACACCGTGCACTGCAACGGTGCAGGCGGCCAGAGCTTTGGTGCCTTTATCCCCAATGGCCTGACGCTGGAGCTGGTGGGTGACTGCAACGACTACATGGGCAAGGGCCTTTCCGGCGGCAAGATCGTGGTGCGCCCGCCGCAGGGCATCGACTTCAAGCCCGAGGAGAACATCATCACCGGCAACGTGGCGCTGTACGGCGCTACCAGCGGCAAGGCGTTCATCTCCGGCGTGGCCGGCGAGCGCTTCTGCGTGCGCAACAGCGGCGCGACCGCCGTTGTAGAGGGCGTGGGCGACCACGGCTGCGAGTACATGACCGGCGGCACCGTGGTGGTGCTGGGACAGACCGGCAAAAACTTTGCGGCCGGTATGACCGGCGGCATTGCCTATGTGCTGGACGAAAACTGGGACTTCTACCAGCGGGTGAACAAGGAGACCGTCAGCCTGGAGCCGGTGGAGCACAAGTACGATGTTGCCACCCTGAAGGAGCTGATCCGCGCCCATGTGGAGGCCACCGGCTCTCCGCGCGGCAAGGAGATTCTGGACAATTTCAGTGCGTTCCTGCCCAAATTCAAAAAGGTGCTGCCTTACGATTACGACCGCATGCTGCGGGTCATCGCCTCGGTGGAGGAGCGTGGTCTGGACGGCGAGCAGGCACAGATCGAAGCATTCTATGCAGTGCAGAAGCATAAGTAAGGAGGGGCAGCAGCATGGGTAAGACAACAGGATTTATGGATTATGCGCGCAAAACCAGCACGGACGTCGCACCGCTGGAGCGCCTTGAAAATTTTAACGAGTTCCACATCTGGCTCTCGCGGGAGCAGCAGCAGACGCAGGCCGCCCGCTGCATGGACTGCGGCGTGCCCTTCTGTCAGGCAGGCATGATGATCGGCGGCATGGCCTCCGGCTGTCCGCTGAACAATCTCATCCCGGAGTGGAACGATCTGGTGTACCACGGCAAGTGGGAACTGGCGCTCCACCGCCTGATGGCCACCAACCGCTTCCCGGAGTTTACCAGCCGGGTGTGCCCCGCCCTGTGTGAGGCCGCCTGCACCTGCGGGGATGTGACCGGCAGCAGCGTCACCGTGCGCGAAAACGAGCACGCCATCATCGAGACGGCCTACGCCAAGAACTGGCTGACCGCCACCCCGCCGCCGACCCGCACCGGCAAGAGCGTTGCCGTGGTGGGCAGCGGCCCTGCGGGGCTTTCAGTGGCCGAGTACCTGAATAAGCGCGGCCACGCCGTTACGGTGTTTGAACGCGCCGACCGCGTGGGAGGCCTTTTGATGTACGGCATCCCCAACATGAAGCTGGACAAGGCGGTCATCGAGCGCCGGGTCAAGCTGATGCAGGCCGAAGGTGTTGTGTTCCGCACCGGCATGGATGTGGGCGGTGCCGTGCCCGCCGAGCAGCTGCTGGCAGATTTTGATGCCGTAGTGCTGTGCTGCGGCGCAAAAAAGCCCCGCGACCTGAACGTGCCCGGCCGGGACGCCAAGGGCGTGCACTTTGCCGTGGACTACCTGACCAGCGTGACCAAGAGCCTGCTGGACTCGGGTTTTGCAGACGGCAAGGCCATCAACGCAGCCGGCAAAAATGTGCTGGTCATCGGCGGCGGCGACACCGGCAACGACTGTCAGGGCACTGCCCTGCGGCAGGGCTGCACCGACCTGATGGCGCTGGAAATGATGCCGCAGCCCCCTGCCGAGCGCACCGCCGCAAACCCGTGGCCGGAGTGGCCCCGGGTGCTGAAGGTGGACTACGGCCAGACCGAGTGCATTGCCAAGTTCGGCAAGGACCCGCGCGTGTACCAGACCACCGTCAAGGAGTTTTTGAAGGACGAGGCCGGTAACCTGACCGGTGCCGTCATCAGCTGCCTGAAGCCGGAGCGCGACCCCGAGACCGGCCGCACCAGCATGGTGCCCACCGGCAAGGAATTTACCTACGACTGCCAGCTGGCGTTTATCGCCGCAGGCTTTACCGGCTGCGAAAACTACACAGCCGATGCCTTTGGGGTGGAGCTGACCGCCCGGGGCAATGTAGCCGACCACAGCTTTAAGACCAACGTGGACAAGGTGTTCGTCTGCGGCGATATGCGCCGCGGCCAGAGCCTTGTGGTGTGGGGTCTGCGCGAGGGCCGCGATTGCGCCGCCGAGGTGGACCGCTGCCTAATGGGCTACTCGAACCTTTAATTTGCCATTCTCTTTCCTATCCTAAACAAGCAGAAGCGGGAGCCCGTTCAAGGCTCCCGCTTCTGCTTTTGTTGTATGCTGTTTAATTGGTATCGTATTCCGGCTCTGTACTGCCCTCCGGGGGCGTTTCCGGGGTGGTAGGCTCGGTAGCGGCAGGCTCCTCCGGGGTGGTAGTGATCTGCACACTGGGGTCTGCGGCGATATACACGGTGATCACCGTACCCACCGTGACCATAGCGCCCTCTTCCTCGCTGGCAGAGACCACACAGCCCGTAGCGTAGGAGCCATCGTTCACTACCATAAAGCAGCTGGCCACAAGCCCCCGGCTGCTCAGGATCTCAATGGCCTTATCCTGCGATGCACCGATGATCTTGGGCATCTCCACCTTCTCCGGGCCCTGACTGACCACGATCTGGATCACCTCGCCGTTCTCCATCACCTCGCCGGCCTCCGGCTCCTGCCGGATGACCTGCCCAGAAGGCACGGTATCGCTGTACTCCAGCACCGCCCGGAACAGGTACATACTGGTGTACTCGCGGTTATTCTTGATCTGCTCGTAATCGATGCCCACAAAGTTGGGCACAAGGTTCTGGGGCTTCATTTCCTCGCTGCTGGCAGCTTCCGAGCTCGGCTCCGAAGAGGGAGTTTGTTCCTCCTTGCTGCTCACGATGCCCCACAGGGTGAGCAAGATCAAAACGGAAAGCAGGATCAGGATGCCCGCCAGCAACCCCTTCAAACTGAGCAGATGTTCCCTGCTCTGCGCGCTCTGCTCTGCCCGCACCGGATGCATCGGGGTCTCCGGCTTCATGGTGCGGGTCAGCTCGGCGGTATATTCCTTGGAAGAAAGCGCCTGATACAGCTGCGGCACGGTCTGGATGCGCTCCATGACCTTGAGCCGCAGCCCCAGCTGCAATACATCGGAGACATAGGCCGGTACGGCAGGCTCTACGGTGCGTGCCCGGGGGTTAGAGTCCGACACCACACGCTGGGCAGCGGGCATGGGTGCCTGCCCGCACACCATGCGGTAAAAGACGGCGGCAAGGCTGTATTCGTCGGTGTAGCGCCCCTCAAACTCGGCGGTGGTGTACTGCTCCGGCGCGGAGTAACCCTCGTACAGCTGCTCGTGCAGACCGCTGCCTGCGGTGCGCAGACCCACGGTGGCGTACCCGGCCAGACGGCAGCGGCCATCCGACATCACCCGGATATTCTCCGGGCAGATGCCGCGGTGCACCAGCCCCGCCTTGTGCATGGCCGCCACGCCCTCAAACACCGGGCGCAGCATGGCGCAGGCCTCCTCTGCCTGCACCGGAGCGGGACGATTTTCCAGCCATTGCTCCAGCGGGGTGCCGCCTAAGTTTTCCAGCACCGCATACACGGTGTTGTTGGTCTCCACCACGTCCAGCACGGCCTCCAGACCGCTGGCGGGGGTAATGCGCTGGACGGCGCGGTACAGGTCTGCAAAGTCCATGCGGGTGGTCTTGAACAGCACTTCGCTGCCCTGCTTGGGGCGCAGGATGCAGTCCGCCCCGCGCTCCGCAGAAAGGGTGACCGGCAGGTACTCCTTGATGGTCACTCGGAAGCCACCCAGATTCTCCACGCCGCTGTACAGCACGCCTTCGCCGTCCAGACTGCGCATCTCGCCCACGGTGTAGCGCCCGGCCAGCACCGTGCCCACCGGCAGGCAGCCCGCCGGGTTGCATCCCTCTAAGATTTTCCCACAATGGGGGCAGACGGTCGCCGCAGGCGGCAGTTCCCCCATGCAGAACGGACACAGGCGTTTTTGCTCCATAGTGTTCTCTCCCCTTCCAAACTTCTATACATTTTATTGTATCATAGTGTTCCCCGCCGTGCAAGCTGTCCGCATTTTGGTGCAAAAGCAAAAAAGACCGGGGCCCGCAGCCCAAAGGGCTGACAGGCTCCGGTCTTAAAGATGCAAGGGGTTTCCCTTATGCTGCGCTTAGTGGATGAACACAGGACCCAGCGGGTTTGCAATGGGGCTTACATAGCCGCCCAGCAGCTTGGGGATAGCAAGGCTGATGTCGGGGATGTAGGTCAGCAGCAGCAGTGCAATGAACATGCACAGGTAGAACGGCAGGGTTGCCTTGACCACCTTCTCCATGGGGCGCTTTGCAACGGCAGAGCCGATGAACAGAACGGAGCCAACGGGAGGAGTCAGCAGGCCGATGCCGCAGTTCAGAACCACGATGATACCGAACTGGATGGGATCGATGCCGATGGAGGTGGCGATGGGCAGCAGGATGGGGGTAGCGATCAGGATGATGGGAGCCATATCCATGATCATGCCCAGCACCAGCAGGATCAGGTCGATGAGCAGTGCAATGATGTAGGGGTTATCGGTGAGGTCGGTGATGGCGGTTGCTGCCAGATCAGGCACATGCAGCATGGTCAGGCAGTTGCCGAACACTGCAGAGGTAGCGATCAGGATCAGCACGATGGACAGGGTGTTGACGCACTCGTCCAGAGCGTGCCACACGCCCTTCCAGTCCAGACCCTTATAGACGAACACGGAAACGAGCAGAGAGTAGATAACGGCGATAGCAGCGGACTCGGTAGCGGTAAACACACCGCCGACAACGCCGAACACCACGATGATGACAGCGGCCAGTGCCCAGATGGAAGTGCCCAGCTGCTTGACAAAAGCCTTGATGCTGAAGGGATCACCCTTGGGGTAGTTGCGCTTGACCGAGATGATGTAGGAGCCGATCATCAGCACGATAGCCAGCAGAGCGCCGGGCAGGTAACCGGCCAGGAACAGGCTGCCCACGGAGATACCACCGGCGGTGGTAGCGTAGATGACCATGTTATGGCTGGGGGGAACCAGCAGACCCTCGCAGGAAGAGGTGATGGTAACAGCGGTGGAGAAGTCTGCGCCGTAGCCCTGATCCACCATCATGGGGATCATGATAGAACCGATGGAAGCGGTATCGGCGGAAGCAGAACCGGAAATGCCGCCGAAGAAGTAGGAAGCCACGATGTTGACCATGGCCATGCCGCCGCGCATCCAGCCCACGCAGGCGTCAGCCAGTGCGATCAGCTTTTCAGAAATGCCGCCGGAGCCCATGAGCACACCCATGGTGATGAAGAACGGCACAGCCATCAGGCTAAAGGAGGAGATGCCCTTGACCATCAGGCGGCAGACGTCGGTCAGTGCCTGACCCTGCACCAGCATGCACAGCACGCTGGACAGACCAACGGCGTATGCAATGGGGAAGCGCAGGAAGATCATAACAAAGAAGCTGACAAGAAGGACAATGATTGCCAGTGTCTGAACTGTCATATTACATTTCCTCCTTTACAAAAAAGCTCTTGATATGGTTATACAGCGACTCGATCTCGAAGATGACCATGGCAACGCCGGCCAGCGGCACCGGGAAGTACATCCAGAAGCGGCTCAGCCAGGGCATGGAAACATAGAAGCCACGGCCGCCCAGCGTGGTGGCGTAGTTCCAGCCGACCGCCATCATGACCACACCAAGGATCATCACGGCCACGTCAGACAGGATGTCCAGCGCCTTGACCACTTTCTTGGGCAGGTACATATCAAAGGCAGTCATGCGGATGTGTGCGCCGCGGCGGATGGCCAGCGCAGCGCTCAGCACAGCCATGTAGCTCATGCAGGTCAAAACGACCTCCTCAGACCAGGAGGGGTCCGGAATAAAGGGGACGTAACGGCCAATGACCGACATCGTGGTAATGAGGATATCTGCGATCAGCAGGATCTTGCAGATGAACAGAACCACCTTGTAGGTAAAGTCGTACGCCGGTCTGATCTTATCCAGAGTGGTAAAGATTTTCGGCATAGAAATTCCTCCATATAAAAACCCGGCGAAGCCTGCGGGCGTATTCCCGTGGGCCCCCGCCGGGCAATGTACTACTTAGATTGGATGGAAAGCCAGCTTATGCCTTCATGTCCAGCAGCTTCTGGTACAGCTCAGCCTGATCAGAGGTGTTGTCCTTGATGACCTTAGCGCAAGCTTCCTGCCAGGGAGTCTTGTCGTCCACATCCACAACGTTGCAGCCGGAGGAGCGCAGCTCTTCCAGAACCTTGTTCTCAGCGGTCTCAGACAGATCAGCGTTGAACTTCTGGGTGTCGGCAGCAGCAGCCATAACAGCAGCCTGCTGGTTAGCGGTCAGCTTGCCCCATGCGTTGTCGGTGATAACAGCCTGCACAGCGCCCAGAGTGTGGCCGTCCAGAATCAGGTTGTTAGCAACCTCGGGGAAGGCATTGGACTTGTAGTTTGCGATGGGCTGCTCAGCGCCATCCACAACGCCGGTCTGCAGTGCGCTGTACAGCTCGCCGAAAGCAACGACGGTGGGGTTAGCGCCCAGACCCTCGACCATGCCGTTCATAACAGGGTCGTTGGACACACGCAGCTTCATGCCCTTCAGATCATCGATGGTTGCAACGGGCTTGACGGTGAAGAAGTGACGGAAGCCCTCCTCGCCGTAGAACAGGCCGCGAACGGGCAGGCCCAGCTCCTGGGGCTCGTTCAGGAACTCAGGAGCCAGATCGCTGTTGGCAAAGTTCCAGAAGTGAGCGCGGTTGTTGAAGGTGAAGGGGATGGACAGCAGCTTAGACTTGTTGCAGCCGTAGCTGGTCAGAGCGAAAGCAGAGATACGGCTGATATCAATGGAGGTAGAGCCGCCCAGAATAGCGTCCAGAACGTCGTTCTCAGAGCCCAGAACACCGGAAGCCTGCACGTCAACGACCACAGAACCGCCGCTCAGCTCCTCGACCTTCTCCTTGAAGTGAGAACCGGTCTGACCAACGATGGTATCCAGCGGGTTGACCTCGGCGTAGACCAGAGTCACCTTGGGATCGCTGGCAGCAGCTGCTGCATCACCGGCAGCAGCAGAAGCAGAAGCTGCGGTAGAGGTGGAAGCAGCGGTAGAAGTGGAGCCGCTCTTGGAACCACCGCAGGCGGTCAGAGCAACAGCAGCGGTAGCTGCACCGGCAACGGCCATAAAGCTACGACGAGAGATCATTTTCATAGGAATCGTCCTCCTTAAATAATTGTGAAATTCTCCGGGCGCACAGGTGCCGGAGCTTTCGTTCATTGGCTGTACACACTTTAGCAAATTTTCCGAAATGAAACAAGAGCTTTCGAAAAATGTCCTGTTTTTCGAAAGAATGTCAAGATTGTTTTTGCTATTTTGCACAACCATTTTCCGTTTTATTTGTGCAACACTAACGTACAGATGGATACAACTTGCGGTCCAAGTGGCTCCGAAACTGCTCTGGCCCCGGCCGGTCCGCTGTGGGGCAGACCAGCCGGGGCCTATGAGCAGGCAGAAAACCGACAGGATCACGCCACGGTGATCTTAACGGTCTTGCTTACGGGGATGACGCCGTCGTCCAGGGTAAAGGTGACCTTGTAGGTGCCCTTGGCCTTGGGGGTAAAGGTGAGGGTGTGAGAACCGGCGTCAAAGGATGCGCCCAGAGGCAGCAGGCCGGCGGTGCCGTAGGTCAGGCCGCCGTCCAGAGCCTCGATGACGGCAGCAGGCTGGGGCTGGGTGGTGCGGACGCCGTTGGCCGGGTTCCGGCCCGAGACCGTCAGGGTCAGGGTCTGGCCCAGTTGGACGGTCTGGTCTCCGATGTGGCTGAAGTAGGGGCGGTGCACCGTCAGAGGCAGGGGGTACTCTTGGGTCGGAATGGCGAACTGATAGCCGTTTTCCGGGATGGGCAGGCGGATGTCGCCATAGAGGCTGTCTGCCGGGGTGCCGGGGGCCGGGGTATCCACGGTGACCTGTTCACGGCTCAGCAGGCCCAGCTTCAGGTTCTCGCAGGTGGTGGTGAAATAGGGCTCCTCAGGCACATACTCGTTGCCCACATGGCGCTTGTAGTGGTTGGTCACGGTGACTACCGTCTTGACGCCCAGGGCAGTCTTGGCGGCCACGGTACGCAGGTCAGCGTTGGAAACGTCATCCAGCACGATGGCCGGACGCTTATCCTGGATCACATAGTTCAGGGCCACATTCTGCAGCACCAGACCCTCTATATGACGGGCGTAGATGCCGTAGGCCGGCAGGATGCCCAGGATGGAGGGCTCCGGGTACTCGGCTACCATCTCCGGCACATTGTAGGGGTCGTCTACCCAGGTGCCGTTCTTCCAGGCCACACGGGGCAGCAGGCCCTCGCACTTGCTGAAGAAGGTGTTCACCAGCCAGGGCAGCTTCTGCACAGTGGGGGCAGAGCCGCTCTGGGAGTAGACCCAGTAGGTGCCCAGCTGCCGCTGCTCCACAGCCTCCTGGAGGGACAGGCCGCCCCGGTACTGCACCGAGATGTTCCGCAGGATCACGTTCTTCACCTTGCTGTCCACCAGGCCCTCCAGCAGGATGGGGTACCGGGGATCTACGTTGGTGATGCGGATGTTGCTGATCTCCACGTTGCTGACGCTGGCCAGGTCCTTGGCAGCGGTAGCGTTGGCGTAGTAGACAGCGTCCTTCCGGCTGATCTCCCGGGTCATATCCGGCACATACTGGTGCTGGGCGTCATCCCAGCGGTAGAGGTACAGCTTGCCGTCGATCTCTGCCAGGTTGGCGTTGTTGATGCGAGTGGGGTTGGCAGGGTCTACCACCTTAAAGGAGGAAACGCCGTCGATGGAGACGGTCTTGCTCTTATTATAGGAGGGGCTGTAGCGGGCCACGGGGTACAGCTGATACTCGGCACGGTTGGGCAGCACCCAGCCGGAATTGTCCAGACGCACATCGTTGGCGGCGTTGATGGCCTGCTCAGTGGTGTGGCCGGTGACAGGGTACCGGGCACGATCGCCTACCCGGATAAAGATGGGGGAGGAGGAGACGGTGTCCATGGTGCAGTCGGTCATCACGATGTTGGTGAGGGAGCTGCCGTCCACGGCCTCCATGCAGAAGCCACGGGAACGCTCGAACCGCACCCGGGTGATGGTAACGGTGTGGTAGCCGCAGGTGGACTCAGTGCCAAACTTGACACGGGCGGTGGGGCCGCAGGCGTCGGTGGCCACGATCTTATCGGTGGTGCAGGCTCCGGTGATCACAGAACCGGCATCGTAGCCGCTGACCACACAGTCCTCGATCAGAACGTTCTGGGTGGGCATGAACACGCCGGCACCGTAGGAGGCCTTCATGACGATGGCGTCGTCCGTGAGGGAGTTGAAGTGGCTGTTGCGGACGGTAACGTCCTGGGTGCAATCGATGTTATAGGCGTCCCGGTTGGTGTCCACGATCAGGTCGTTGACGGTCATGTTCCGGGTGCCCTCAGCGATGATGGCAAAGTGGCCGCCGTTCAGGATGCGGATGCCGTCCAGCACCACATTCTCGCAGCGCACCAGTGCAATGGCCTTGTTGCCGTACCAGGTGGAGCTGTAGCCCCGGTCGGTGCGGTTTTTGGGGTTGGAGGGGTCGTTGCCGGACAGCACATTGATGAGGGTGCCGGTGTCGTCCATGTAGCTGCCGTCGATGAGGCCCTCGCCGTAGATCATGATGTCGTGCTTGTCGGCGGCGTAGAACAGGCTGTTGGCAAAGTAGGTGTGGCCGTGGTCCTGGAGACCGGCGTAGAGGTTCACTTCCGGCTCATCGTAGTTTCCGCCCTCGCCTACCATGGTCTGGTTGCCATACCAGTCGTACAGGTCTGCCCGGGCAGCCCGGATGATGCCGTTGGCGTCGATGCGGAGGTTGACGCCGCTCTGGAGACGGATGGTGTAGCTCTTAAAGTCACCTGCCGGCACCACCACGGTGCCGCCGCCGGCCTCACTGGCAGCCTGGATGGCGGCGTTGATGGCTTTAGTGTTCTGGACGGGGTCTCCCTCCGAAACAGCCCCAAAATCCGTGATGAGGTACAGGCGGCTCTCGTTCAGCAGGACGCTTTTGTCCACGGTGCTGCCGGTGGCCCGGGGGATGTTCAGGGTCTGGAAGCAGTTTTCCTCTGCCGTATCCTCTGCGGCAAAGGCAGGCAGGCCCATGGCGGCCATGGCGGTGGTCACAGCACTGACCTTCAGAAAGCTGCGGCGCGAGATCTTTTTGGAAAACATAACCAAATTTCCTCCTTTTTTGCTTTGCACGATCTGAATCCCGATGGGGTACATTTCAGGCGTTTTTGTATGGCACGATTGCTTGGTGACTTCATTGTAGTGCAAAAAAATTTAGCCAGCAAGGGGATTGATAAAATGTCCTGTTTTTTACAAAAAAGTGAAAATGCGGCTGTGCATATTCAACAAGCGTACTTGGGGGACATTGTCGATTATGCCGAAAAATGTTCGCAAAAAAGCTCGTCTCTAAACTGATATATCACATAGAGACGAGCTATTTCGTATATTCTGTTCTTCAGCTCTCCCGGATCCGCTGGATCAGGTCTGCATGGCTGTGGAACCGGTCGTACATGGGCTGTACCGCTGCGCGGAAGCGGGCTTTTTCGGCCTCGTCCAGCTCGGTGACGCAGATGCCCCGCTTGCGCATATTCTGCTCTGCGTTCGCCTCCCGCCGTGCCCAGAGCTCGCGCTCTGTCTGCGCGCTCTCCCGGGCACAGGCGCGGATCACCTCTGGGAAGCTTTCGTCCAATGCGGCAAGCTTTTTCATCACCGCCGGGCTGGCCAGCTGCACCTCCGGCACCCGGGTGTGTTCGTCCTTCAGGAAAAAAGGCGCCACCTCGTAGTGTCCCATCACTTCGTAGCTGGGCCAGTTGTTCTCTGCTCCGTCGATCTCGGCATTATGCAGGGCGGCATACACCTTGCTGTACACCACCTGCGCCGGCTTTGCGCCCAGTGCGGTGATCATGTCGCTCATCATGTCCGACTCCTGCACCCGGATGGTCAGCCCCTGCAAATCATCCAGCCCGGTCACCTTTTCCCGGGTGTAGAAGCTGCGCACACCGGCGTCGAACCACGAAAGCCCTACTAAGTCCATCCCGTCCAGCATGGCCAGAAACTCATCGCCGATGTCGCCGTCCAGCACCCGCCACATCTGCTGGGCATCGCTGTACAGGTAGGGCAGCTGCAACACGCTGAGCTCCGGCTCGTACTCTGCCAGCTGGCTCAGGGACACGCGGGAAAAATCCACCCCGCCGAACTGCATCTGCTGGATGACGCTCTGCTCTGCGCCCAGCTCTGCCCCGCTGTAAACCAGCACCTTCACCCGGCCGCCCGTGCGCTGCGCCACAAGTTCGGCAAAGGCCTTTGCCGCCTTGCTGGTGGGGTAGTCCTCCGGCTGGTTCTCCGCATAGCGCAGGATGAGCGGCTTCTCCTGCTGCGAAGAAGCAGACTGCGCCGTACAGCCTGTAACTGCCAGCGCCGGGGCTGCCGCAAGCAGACGCAGCAGCTGACGGCGGGTCACAGCCGCGCCTCCCGGGCTGCCTTTGCCGCTTCCTTCCGGTACTGGGTGGGGGTCATACCGGTGCGCTTTTTAAAGGCGCGGGCAAAGTAACTGGCGTCCTCGTAGCCCACCATAGAGGCTACCTCCGCTGCGGAGCGGAAGGGGTCGGCCAGCAGTTCTTTAGCTGCGTTGATGCGCAGCTCGGTCAGACAGTCCAGAAAATTCATCTTCTGGTATTTTTTGAACTGCGCCGAAAGGTACGCCGGGCTGATGTGCAAAATTTCGCTCACGCTGTCCAGCGAGAGGTCGGCCATATAGTTATCTTCCATATACTTGCGCACATGGTCCATCACCAGTGCGTTGCGGTCGCTCTCCCCTTCCCCGGCGGGGTCGGTCTCCTGCTCCGGGGCGGTTTCCGGCTCCGGGGCTTCCGCAGCCAGCTCGGCCAAGCGGCGCCCGGCTTCGATCTGCCGGATGGCACGGCGGATGGCGGCCTCGGTCTCGTCCGGGTCCACCGGCTTCAGCAGATAGTCGCAGGCACCCAGATGCACCGCCTCGTGGGCGTACTGGAACAGGCTGTACGCCGTGATGAAGATCACCTTGCACTCCGGCCGCTGCTCCAGCACCGCGCGGGCGGCATCCAGGCCGTTCATGCCCGGCATCTCAATGTCCATCAAAATCAGGTCTGCTTCCCAGAGCACGGCGGTATCGGCGGCTTTGCGGCCATTTTCCGCCATCTCCACCGTCACCTCATGCTCGAACCGGCGCATGACGATATCCGCCAGCGCCTCCCGCTCCATCCTCTCGTCATCCGCGATCAACAGACGAATCATTCCTCAAATTCCTCCTCATTCTCCACCAGCGGCAGATACAGGATCACCGCAGTTCCCCGCCCCGGCCGGGAGCGCACCACCACCCGGCAGCGGGCATCCAGCAGCCGCAGACGGGCAGCCACATTATAAATACCGATATGCTCCCAGCGGGGCGCGGGCTGCTCCAATGCCGTGCGCAGCTGCTGCAGCTGCTCCGGCTCAATTCCCACGCCGTTGTCCAGCACCCGGATGCACAGCAGACCTTTTTCCCGCAGGGGGATCATGCGGATGCGCACCACGCCGCCCTCTTCCTTGGGGCAGATGCCGTGCTTGAAAGCGTTTTCCACGATAGGCTGCAAGATAAAGGACGGCACCATCGTCTCGGTCAGATCCAGCGAATCCGAGAACGCCCACTCCATCTGCACCCGGTCGCCAAAGCGTACATGGTAGATGGAGTAGTACTCGTCCACAACGCGCACCTCCCGGGAGAGGGGCACCTGCTCATCGTTGCTCATCAGGCTGTAACGCAGCAGATGGGAAAGCGCCATGATGAGCGCCTGCGTGCGGTAGGCGGACTCTGTGCCCGCCATCTGCTGGATGACGTTCAGGGTGTTGAACAAAAAATGCGGGTCGATCTGGCTGCGCAGCTGCTGTAACCGACTGCGCTCCATGCGGTTCTGCAGTTCCAGCGCCTCGGTCTTTTGGCGATGCAACTCCCGCTCGATCTCATTTTTCTCCTGTAAGGTGCTCACCTGCTGCGCCATAGAGTGCTTCATGCGGTTGAAGGACTCCGCCAGCTGGCCGATCTCCGGCTGCTTGGGCAGCGGGATGTCCGGGGTATCGAACTGGCTGCGGCTGATAGCGCGGGAGGCCACGATCATCTGAGACACCGGAGTCAGCAGCCGCATGACCATCAGACCGGAGGCACAGCCCAGCGCCACGCACAGTGCCACCACCACGGTCTGCATCAGGGCGATCCGCTCGCCCAGCTCCGAGATCTCGGTGTAAGTAGTCTGGGCATCCAGAATCGAGGCTTTCAGCAGCTGCATGGTGTACTGGCTCAGATACCCGCCGCAGACCGAAACCTTGTTGTAGTACAGCTGGGAAGCCTTTGCTTCCTGCCCACTGGAAAGATAGCTCTCCAGCTCTTCCAGCAGGGTGTTGTAGCTGCCGTAGGTGGTTTCCACCGCACCGTACAGCACCCACTGCTCATCGCTGACGTTCTGCAAGCCGTCCATATTGGATCGGATGCGCCACAGCCATGCGTTGCTGGTGGAGCAGGCCGCCTGAAGCTTTTCCAGCATTTCCTCAGTCTCGCCGTTCTCCCAGCGGTACGCTTCCAGAATGCTGATGGAGCTTTCCACACCGCCCTGAAAGCGGCTGATGGCGTTAAAGTTGCCCATCTGGTCGTCCTGCACCTGCTGCACCGCCCGCGCCTGATAGCCGTTCAGGGCAAGCTGCAATGCAAAGGCCGCAAAAAATGCTGCCAGACACAGCACCATGCGCTGCTTGAGCGTAACGATGTGCTTCCAGTTGCGCTTTTCCATGCAAGGCTTCCCCCTTTTTCGTAAGGTGTATCTGAAAACAAAGAAAATGACGAATATTTCGCAAGCACAAGCGGGATTTAAGGCAAATAGCCGCAGGAATCCTTTGTGGATTTCAAGGCTGATTCACGCAAAAGCCAGCTGTGCTTGTAGAAATAGACTAAATTTTCGACTTTTCAGATACACCCCAGATAATATCTTATTTTACCACGCCTTGCGGGCGGTTTGCAAGCCGGATGCACCGCCGCCGATGCATCTTTTGCTTGCTTCTTGCCGGTAAATGTGGTACTATGCCCAAAAAGGAGGGTAACTTTATGACCCAGAATATTTGCGTTTCCGTTCAGATGGACGAAAAAAGCTTTCACGATTTTGCATCTTTTGACCTGCTGCGCCACAACAAGGGCTGGCAGCGTCCGGCGGTGTTCACCGCCATTCTGCTGGTGTGTGCCGGCATCTGCCTGAGCCAGATCGGCAAGCGGGAGGGTGCCGGGCTGCTGACCGCCGTGCTGGCCATCGTAGCCATCGGTCTGCCCGCCGTATACTTCGGTACCTTCTTTGCCAACCTCTCCAAGCAGATCAAAAAGCTGGGTCTGCCCCGTCCCTTCTACCGGCTGGAACTGGACGCCGCCGGGCTTTCGGTCTGGATGGCCGGTGAGCAGAACAAGACCGAGCCCACCAACCGCTACACCTGGAACACCGTGTACTGCGCCTACCGCACCAAAGAGGCGGTGTACATCTACGTCCAGAAGAATCAGGCCTATCTGCTGAACGAGAGCATGGATGCCGCATGGAGCCTGCTGGGCAGCGCCCTGCCCGCTGCCAGCCTGCACGACTGCCGGAAATAAGGGCAGCGGAAAATCTATTTTTCTTTCGAACTCCCGGAGCGTCTGCGGACGCTCCGGGAGTCTGTTTTTACATAACAATTTTCACAAAACAAAAACCCACGCTGCGGCAAAGCAAAAGCGCAGCGTGGGTCACGGAAATAGCGTTATAAAGTTTTAGCGGGCCAGAGTGTACTTGTGCAGGGTCTTGCGCACTGCGCCGTTACCAGCGTACAGCTCCTTGACCATGCCCTCGATCTTTTCGCCCAGACCGACGGCATACAGATCCACGCCGAACACGTCGGCACGGCTGTACAGAGCTTTCAGGCAGCTGAAGTCCTGCTCGCCTTCCTTGACCTCCAAGGGGTTGACGATGGCCTGCAGCTCAGCCAGCAGCGGATCGGGAGAGATCTCGAAGGGCTGGCCGTTGTCGTCGATGCCCTTCAGGTAGCGGGCATAGCCTGCCAGCACCAGCGGGATCAGCACGAGGTTGGACTTGTCCAGACCGCGCTCCTCGTAAGCCTTGATGGTCTCGCCGAAGCGGATAGCCAGCTTCTGGGAGGTATCGGTAGCGATACGCTGCGGAGCATCGGGCATAAAGGGGTTGGGCAGACGGCGGTTGATGACAGCGCCGATGAACTCGTAGGGGTTCAGCACGCCGGGATCGACCACAACAGGCATAGCCTCGATATAGCCGATCTTCTGGATAAAGGAGCGCAGATCCTCGTCTGCCATCTCAGCAGAGATGAGGTTGTAGCCCAGCATGCAACCATAGATGGACATGGCAGTGTGCAGGGGGTTCAGGCAGGTGCAGACCTTCATCTTCTCGATCTTATCCACGGTCTCGCGGTCGCAGTACAGCACACCGCCCAGCTCCAGCGGAGGACGGCCGTTGGTGTAGTGATCCTCAATGCACAGGTACTGGGTCTCCTCGGCGTTGACGAAGGGAGCGGTGAAGGTGTGCTTCTCGGTCACGATGGTGTAGTTGTCCTCAAAGCCGTCCTTTGCCAGCATTTCCTGCACCTTTGCGTCCGGGCGCGGGGTGATCTTATCGATCATGCTCCAGGGGAAGGTGATCTTGGTCTCGTCCTGCACATAGGCCAGGAACTCGGCGGGCACCAAACCCTGCTCCACCCACTTTGCAGCGTAGGCGTGGACGGCAGTCTTGACCTTATCGCCGTTGTGAGAGCAGTTATCCATGCTCTGCACGGTCAGGGGCAGCTTGCCGGCCTTGAAGCGCTCGTACAGCAGAGCGGTGACCTTGCCCATGGCCAGCACGGGGGTCAGGCCGCGCTCCAGATCAGCGGGAGCAACGCCGTAGCCCTTCTCGGTGATGGTGAAGGAGATCATCTGCAGGCTGGGGTTCTGGAAGATCTCCACCAGACGTGCCCAGTCGGCACCGAAGGAGTAATCAGCCTTCAGGCTCTCGGTAACGGAAGCGATGACCTTCTTCTCGATCTCGCCGGTGGACTTCAGGCAGACCAGCAGGCTCAGGTTATCGTAGGGCTGGTAAGCCTTGTCGATGATCTCGTAGTCGAAGCTTTCAGCCACGATGACGCCGCGGTCGTACTTGCCGCTGTTCAGTGCATCGTTCAGCACGGCAGCGGGGAAAGCGCGGAAGATGTTGCCTGCGCCAAAGTGCACCCAAGTGGGCTCGGCGTGGGTCTTGGCCTTGACAGCCTCGATGTCGAATTTGGGCAGCTCGTAGCCCTTTTCTGCCCACTCGGCGGACAGATTGCCGTTTTTGATATCAGACAGCTTCATAATCATCAGCCCTTCTTTTCTTCATCCAGACGATCCAGCAGATCCCAGATACCCAGCATATACTGGATGCCCAGAGCGCGGTCATACTTGCCATAGCCGGGGCGGCAGACGCCGGGGCCTTCCTCCCACAGCTGACGGCCGTGGTCAGGACGGATGTAGCCCTCAAAGCCGCAGTCATGGTAAGCGCGCATCACCTCAATGATGCCGGTCTCGCCGCAGCAGTCGCGGTGCGCAGCCTCAGAGAAGTCGCCGTTGGGGAAGTGGTGGATATTGCGGACGTGGCCGAAGGCAATGCGGTCGCAGTGCTTGCGGATGATCTCGGCACAGTTATTGTTGGGGTTTGCGTTCAGGCTGCCGGTGCACAGGGTCAGGCAGTTGTACGGATCGTCCACCATCTTCAGGAAGCGGTCGATGCTGGGCTCGTCCACCAGCAGGCGGGGCAGGCCGAAGATATCCCAAGGAGGATCGTCCATGTGGATGGCCATCTTGATGTCGCACTCGTGGCAGGTGGGCATCAGAGCTTCCAGGAAGTACTTCAGGTTCTCCCACAGCTTCTCCTTGGTGACAGGGGCGTAGGCCTTGAACAGCTCGTCCAGCTTTGCCATGCGCTCCGGCTCCCAGCCGGGGAAGGTCATGTTGTACTTCTCGGTGAAGGACATGATATACTCGGCCATCGCCTTGTAATCGCCCTTGATCTTGTCCTTCTCGTAGAACAGTGCGGTGGAACCATCGCCTACCGGATGGAACAGGTCGGTACGGGTCCAGTCGAAGATGGGCATAAAGTTGTAGCAGATGACCTTGACGCCGAACTTGGACAGGTTGCGGATGCACTGCTTGTAGTTCTCGATATACTGGTCGCGGGTGGGCAGACCGATCTTGATATCGTCGTGCACATTGACGGACTCGACAACATCCATGTCAAAGCCGTAGGCGTGGATCTGGTCTGCAACCTTCTGGATCTCGTCGATTTCCCAGATCTCGCCGGGCATTTTGTTGTGCAGTGCCCAGACGATGCTGGTCACGCCGGGGATCTGCTTGATGTCGCTCAGGGTGACGGGGTCGTTGCCCTCGCCATACCAGCGCCAACCCATTTTCATAGGCATAGAGAAGTTCCTCCTGTCGTTATTTATCTTATGGCACGCGCAGTACGCCTGCACGCTCTTCTTGCTTATATTCTAATATATCAGTTATAAAATAGCAATACGCACAATGCCATTTTTTTGTGTTTATTCTTGTATACTTTACACAAAAATGGCAAAATGCCAGTTTTTTAACAAGGTTTTTGGGCAGTGTGCTGCTCTCCTTCCAATCTTCTCCTGTTCCTCCGGCTGGTGCGGCTTTTTGACCGGTTTGCGCAAAAATATGTCCTGCTTCCGTTAAAAGTCCGTTCTGTGGGACATTTGTCCTGTTATACTGCAATTACACCGAGGGACGGCGGCGTCTCCCGCATCAACTGGAAAAGAGAGGCATACTATGGACGAAAACAACTTTGTGGTAAAGACCATCTTCCACGCCCGCGGCAGCTCCGAGGTACTTACCGAAAACTATTTTGCCACCCGGAAGGAGGCTGAAGAATTCTGTGCCCTGACCGACTACGCCATGAAGCTGAACTACGGCGCAGAGCAGCAGCTGGTGACCACCGAGATCGTGGCGCTCTGATCCGCCCGGCGAGCAGCCGGTTGACAATTCCTGTAAAAACCTTTATATTCAAGACACGCAGCGCTCCGCAAAAACCGCCGGGCGCGCCATCTGCTTTTACTTTTATATATAAAGGAGGATCCACTATGGTTTCACCTGCCAAGTGCATCTCCGGGCGTTCTGTTGCCGATTGGATCGCGGCATATCCCGTGGTCTCTGACCTCTGCGCCCTGAAGGAGACTGCATGGGTAAACCCGGACAAGCTGCCCTTTGCACAGGCTGCGGCTGCCTGCCCGCTGACTTTGGCCGACATTGAGGACGCCGCCGCACGGCTGGAGCGGTTTGCGCCCTATCTTGCCGCCGTCTTTCCCGAGACCGCTGCGGCGGGCGGCATCATCGAGTCCCCTGTTCAGCCCATCCCCCGGATGCAGAAGGTGCTGAAGGAGCGCAGCGGCACTCATATCGCCGGGCAGGTATGGGTCAAGTTGGACAGTCATCTGCCCATTTCCGGCTCCATCAAGGCGCGGGGTGGCATTTACGAGGTGCTGAAAACCGCCGAGGACATTGCCCTGCACAGCGGAATGCTGCACCTTACCGACAACTACGCCGTTCTGGCAGAAGAGCGCTTCCGCAAGCTGTTCTCGCAGTATTCCATCGCGGTGGGCTCCACCGGCAATCTGGGGCTTTCCATCGGCATCATGAGCGCGAAGCTGGGCTTTCAGGTCACTGTGCATATGTCCGCTGACGCGCGGCAATGGAAAAAAGACCTGCTCCGCAGCCGGGGCGTCAAGGTGGTGGAGTACGCCTCTGATTACAGCATCGCCGTGACCGAGGGTCGTAAGCTGGCGGCGGGTGACCCCCACTGCCACTTTGTGGATGACGAAAACTCCAAGACCCTCTTTCTGGGCTATGCTGTGGCTGCACTGCGGCTGAAAAAGCAGCTGGACGCGCAGGGCGTCACCGTGGATGCGGAGCATCCTCTCTTCGCCTATCTGCCCTGCGGCGTGGGCGGCGGCCCCGGCGGCGTGGCCTTTGGCCTGAAGATGCTGTTCGGCGATGCCGCACACTGCTTCTTCGCCGAGCCAACCCACTCCCCCTGCATGATGCTGGGCATGGCCACCGGCGAAAACAACAGCATTTGCGTGCAGGACTTTGGCATCGATAACCGCACCGCCGCCGATGGTCTTGCCGTGGGGCGCGCCTCCGGCTTTGTGGGCGGGCTGATGCGTCCCTTTATGAGCGGCTGCTACACCCTGCAGGACGAGCGGATGTACACCCTTCTGGCGCAGCTGGCAGACGCCGAAGATCTTTACCTTGAACCCAGCGCTCTGGCGGGAATGTACGGCCCGGTGCTCACCCAGCCCGGGCAGCTGCTTGGCGCTTACACCGAAGCCGCTCTGCCCGCCGGTGCGCTGGCAAACGCCACCCATCTGGTCTGGGCTACCGGCGGGAATATGGTTCCCCGGGAAGAAATGCAGCGCTACTACGCAAAAGGCAGGGCGCTGGCACAGGGGTGACCGTGTGTCATGTTTCGATTGCCGGTCGCATATTGACATTTTTACAAGCGTACGCTATACTGTACACGAAAGGAGTGATTCTACGATGACCACTACAAATATCACGAATTTCCGTAAGAATGCCTTCGACTATGTAGAGCAGACCATTAAATACAACCAGCCCATCAACATCACCACCAAGGACGGCAATGCCGTGCTGCTGTCTGAAGAAGATTACAGCGGCATCATGGAAACGCTGTATCTGGTCTCTGCACCGGGTATGCGCGAAAAGATCATGGACGGAATCGCCACGTCGCTTGAGGACTGTGTGGACGAAACGGCGGTGGAGTGGTAAATGTACAAGGTCGTTTACACCAAAACCGCTGCAAAGGACGTACCAAAACTGAAGTCTGCCCATCTGGACGAAAAGGCAAAGGCACTCATTGAAATCATCCGTGTTGATCCTTTCCAAAACCCGCCCCCGTACGAAAAGCTGGTGGGTGATCTGAACGGTGCATACAGCCGCCGCATCAACATCCAGCACCGCCTTGTTTATCAGGTCTATGAAAAAGAGCAGACCGTTAAGATCCTCAGTCTGTGGACGCACTATGAACGATAAATCTAATAGCACTTCTTCGGAAAATCCATCATACGATGAGGATATGCGTGCAGAGTACGATTTTTCTGATGCCAGAAGGAACCCTTATCCGCACGACATACAAAAATAACAAGCAAAAGCCGCCTTTCGTGCCAAACAGCACAAAAAGCGGCTTTTTATCGTTTTATTTCAGGAGCAAAGAGCCTTGCGGAAGCTTATTCCGGCAGGTCCTCTTCGTTCTCGAGAGAGTGCCAGACGTTCTGGACGTCATCGTTATCTTCCAGAGAATCCAGCAGCTTGCCCATCTGCTTCAGCTGATCGGGATCGGTCAGGCGGGTGGTGGTCATGGGCACCATGGCCAGATCGTCGGACAGGATCTCGTAGCCCTTCTCCTCCAGAGCCTTGACCACAGCGGAGTAGTTCTCGGGGTCGGTGGTGACCTCGGCTGCGTCCTCGCTGGCATCAAAGTCCTCGGCACCGGCATCCAAAGCGTCCATCATGGCCTCGTCGGCGTCCTTATCCTCCAGAGAGATGTCGATGACGCCCTTCTGGTTGAACAGGAAGGCCACGCAGCCCATAGCGCCCAGATTGCCGCCGTTCTTATCGAAGTAGTGGCGCAGGTCGGCAGCGGTACGGTTGCGGTTGTCGGTCAGGGTCTCAACCATGACTGCCACGCCGCCGGGGCCGTAGCCCTCGTAGGTGATGGCCTCGAACTCGGTCTTGTCGCCGCCCTCGGCCTTCTTGATGATACGCTGGATGTTATCGTTGGGCACGCTCATGCGCTTTGCCTTGGCGATCAGATCTGCCAGCTTGCTGTTGGAAGCCGGGTTGGGGCCGCCGTCACGGACGGCAACGCTGATCTCGCGGCCGATCTTGGTAAAGACCTTGGCGCGGGCGCCGTCAGTCTTTTCCTTCTTGCGCTTAATGTTGTTCCATTTGCTATGTCCAGACATGGGAAAGAGCCTCCTAAATTTATCGGTATCTCCGCCTGCGGGCAGACGGGCTGTGGTCGCCCGCTTGTGGCAGCACACAAAATCTAACTCTATTATTTTATCACAATCCACCGGCGCGTTCAAGCCTGAAAAGCCCGATTTTCGCCCGGATGCGTGTAAATCTGCGGTTTACAGCAGCCGCAGCGCCTTGGGATAGTGGTTTTTCACTCTCCCGCCGGACACCTTGCCGCCACCCAGCGGCCAGCCGTCCACGGTCACGCAGCACCAGCCGTCCGCTGCTGTGCGGGCTTCCACTTCGCGGCCGGAGAGGTACTCGGTGCAACGGCAGTCGGCAAGAGTCAGCTGCTCGCAGTTCGTGCAGAGGCCTCCAAAGGCCGTAAACAGATGATGCTCCGGCACAAAGCGGCCCTTCTGCACGCTGCCCACAAACACCCCCGCCCGCAGCACATGAAGTCCCGTCTGCGGAAAGGCCACCGGCAACAACACACCACCGCCGTGCACCACGGCCGGGCGCTGCGCCAGCGCGGGGAAATACTGCCGGGCAAACTCCTGCCATGCGGCAAGGCTCTGCGCCGGGGTGGCCTCCCCTGCCCCGGTATCCCGGGTGCGGCGGCTCGTGCCCTGCACGGCGTCCCGGCAGGCGCGACTGTCTGCGCGGCGGGCGCTGCGGGCATCTGCGGCCTTGGCAGGCTTCGCCTTGCCCTTGCCCTTTTTGCCCGCCTCGGCAGCGGCGGCAAGCCAGAGCTGCTCCTCCGGGGTGTATTCTCCCTCCGGCGGCAGGGTGCGGGGCGTACCGGCCTTGACCAGCCGGGCCATAAAGTGCCCTTCGCCGCCCTGGCAGGGCCAGATGCGGCGCACCTTGCTCACATCCAGCGGCAGACCGCCGGTGCGGTTCTCTTCGCCTGCGCTGCCAAAGGTGTAATCCACGTTGCCCAGCACATCTGCCAGTACAAACTCCGGGTGGCGCTGCAAAAACGCCGCCACCTGTCCCTCGTCCTCCTCCGGCGCAAAGGTGCAGGTGGAGTACACCAGCTGCCCGCCGGGAGCCAGTGCTGCTGCGGCGCAGTCCAGTATCTGTGCGCCCAGCTCTGCGCACTGCTTTACCAGTGCCTCGCAGTGCTGCTGCAGCGCTACCGGCTCCTTGCGGAACATTCCCTCACCGGAGCAAGGCGCGTCCACCAGCACCCGGTCGAAAAACTCCGGCAGCGCCTCGGCAATGCGGGCGGGAGTCTCGTTGAGCACCACGGCGTTGGAAACGCCCATGCGCTCAAGGTTGCTTTTTAAAATTTCGGCACGCGCAGCCACATACTCGTTGCTCACCAGCACACCGCGCCCCTGCAATGCCGCCGCCAGCTGGCTGCTTTTGCCGCCGGGCGCGGCGCACAGATCCAGCACCCGCATCCCCGGCTGTACTCCCAGCAGCGGCGCTGCTGAAGAAGCCGAGGGCTCCTGCGAATAGAACACACCCGCATGGTGGTACGGATGCCGTCCGGGCTTAAAATCCGGCTGATGCACCACAAAAGCCGCCTTGCAGAAGGGCGAGGGTTCCAGCGGAAAATCTGCCCTCTGCGCAAACTGCTCCGGTGTGGTGCGCAGCGCCGACACGGTGACCCCGCGCTCTGCCGTCTGCTGCAGGGCGGCATACAGCTGCTCGTACCGCTGGCCCAGCAGGGCACGTTCCCGCTGCTCAAAATATTCCGTAGGCATATTCTTTTCCTCCCATGGGATGTATAAAGCCGCCGGCTGCGGCCACACTATGGACTGTGAGGGCGGCCCCGCCCCCACAGCAACGACCGAAAGGAGCATTCACATCATGGAAAACCGCAGTGAGAACCGCAGTACCAATTGCAAGAACCAGACCTCTAACCGTACCAGCAGCAAGACCACCAACAGCGCAACCAACGAGCACAAGCACCCCAACCAGTACACCAAGGGTGCCGATGACGAGAGCGCCAAAAACTCCACCAACAGCCGTTCCACCAACGCAAAAAACAGCCGCTGATGGCGTAAGCAGCATCTGACGGACCACAGATGCCAACAAGCAAAGCCCGCTGCCCTCCACCACTGGTTTCCAGTGTGGAAAGCAGCGGGCTTTCGCATTCTTATTTCTGGTCAGGGTCAAACTGCTGCCACAGCACCTCAAACAGTTGGTGCACGCGCTCCAGTTGTCCGTTCAGGTACAGCCAGCCCAACAGGCACTCGAAGCCGGTGGAGGCACGGTATTCCTCCGGGGAGGCGTGCTTGGCTACGCTGGCCTTGCTGGCATTGCGCCCGCGCTTGAACACGGCCAGCTCGTCCTCGGTGAACAGCGGCTCCAGCAGCTGCTCCTCTCTGAACTGCGCCTTGGCAGAGACATACTTGACCTTTTCGGCGTTCAGCTTTCCGGCAGAAAGGCGGTGGTGCTCCACCAAACGCTGACGCACCAGCAGCTCCAGCACGCTGTCCCCTACAAAGGCCAGCGCAAGCGGGCTGAGCTCCCGCGGGTCGATCTTTTCTGATTCGTTCATGATGCTTTATCCTTAGAAGATATAGTCGAACTGATAATCGCCGATGAGGATGGTATCGTTCTCTTCCACGCCCTTCTGCACCAGCGCGTCCAGAATGCCGCTCTCGCCCAGCTGACGCTGGAAGAACTGCAGGCTCTCGTAGTCGTCCACGTTGCTGCCGGCCAGAATATACTCCAGCCACGGGGCATCCACGCTCCACACATGGGCTTCCATGCGCTGGATGGTGAAGTCGCGGCCATTCTTCTTGGGCTCCTGCTTTTTGTACTCGGGGGTGAACACCGGCACCTGTGGGATATCCTTGAGGCGGTTGTACACGAGCCCCGGCAGCTGCTTGACGCCCTGCATGGTGGCGGCAGAGATGGCCACGAAGGTCAGCCCCTTGCCCTCCACATACTGGCGGAAGGTCTCGATCTGCTCCTCGGTGGCAAGGTCACACTTGTTGCCCACCACGATCTGCGGGCGCTCGGCCAGCACGGGGCTGAACTTTGCCAGCTCCTCGTTGATCTTCTCAAGGTCCTCGATGGGATCACGGCACTCGCTGCCGGAAACATCCACAACGTGCAGCAGCAGGCGGCAGCGCTCCACATGGCGCAGGAAATCGTGTCCCAGACCGACGCCCTCGCTGGCACCCTCGATCAGGCCGGGAATGTCGGCGCAGACAAAGCTTGCGCCCTCACCCACCGACACAACGCCCAGCGTGGGCACAAGGGTGGTAAAGTGGTAGTTGGCGATCTTGGGCTTTGCCGCACTGATGGTGGAGATGAGGGTGGACTTACCCACGTTGGGGAAGCCGATCAGACCCACGTCTGCGATCAACTTCAGCTCCAAGGTCACCTGCAGATCCTCGCCGGGCATACCGGGCTTTGCAAACTTGGGGATCTGGCGGGTGGGGGTGGCAAAGTGTGCGTTGCCGTAGCCGCCGCGGCCGCCCTTAGCAATGGTGACCGGGGTGTGGTCGGACAGATCTGCGATGACAAGGCCGCTCTCTGCATCCTTGATCACGGTGCCCAGCGGCACCTTGATGACCAGATTCTCGGCATTTTTGCCGTGGCACAGGCTTGCGCCGCCCTTGCCGCCCTCCGGCGCTGCATACTTGCGCTTATAGCGGAAGTCCATCAGGGTGGACAGATGGTCGTCCGCCACAAAGATGATGTCGCCGCCCCGGCCGCCGTCGCCGCCGTCCGGGCCGCCCGCGGCCACGAATTTTTCGCGGTGGAAGCTCACCGCACCATCGCCGCCCTTGCCCGCATGGAGCCATATCGTGGCGATGTCGATAAAGTTAGTCTGTGCTGCCATACAGCCCCTCCTTAGCTTTATAGGCCTTTGCGTTTCAGCGCCCTCATCCGGCACTTCGTGCCACCTTCCCCCGACCGGGGGAAGGCTTGCAAACAGCGCCACACGAACGCATAGCCTTATTTCATCAAAAAGAGCCGGGCCACGAGGGTCCGGCTCTACGATTGCAGTTATTCAGAAAGAAGTTACTGCTTAACGCTGCACTTCTTGCCGCTCTTGCCCACGCGCTCGAAACGGACGGTGCCGTCCACCAGAGCAAACAGGGTATCATCGCTGCCCTTGCCAACGTTCTCACCCGGCATGATGTGGGTGCCACGCTGACGAACCAAGATGTTGCCGGCCAGAACGAACTGACCGTCTGCACGCTTGGTGCCCAGACGCTGTGCTGCGGAATCGCGGCCGTTCTTGGTGCTGCCTACGCCCTTTTTATGTGCCATTGTAATTTACCTCCTTAGCCGTTGATCGCAGTGATCTCAACCTTGGTGTAGGGCTGACGATGGCCCATACGGCGAGCACTGTGCTTCTTTGCGCGATAGGTGATGATGTTCAGCTTCTTGCCCTTGCCATTCTTGATGACCTTGGCAGAAACGGTAGCACCCTCAACAACAGGAGCGCCAACCTTCACAGAACCCTCCTCGCCAATAGCGAGAACCTGATCAAACTTCACTTCGGAGTCGGCCTCAACGTCCAGCTTTTCGATGTAGACGATGTCGCCCTGCTCCACGCGGTACTGCTTACCGCCGGTAACAATGATTGCGTACATTTTGTTCATTCCTTTTCGTTGTACTCGCTGGTCGTAAAGGCAGACCCTTACTGCGGGCCATTTCAGGCGCCCACACCATGCGGCTAGAATATTATAGCAAAAACCCAACCGGATTGCAAGAGGAAATTTCCCTTTTTGCGCAGATTTTTACGTTTTTTTCTGCCCGGTCTGTTCTATGGCGGCTTTCACCTGCGCATTATAGGCCTCGGTCTTTTCCAAAAACAGCTTGCGCGGGCTGGAAGCCAGCAGCTGGGTGTCCTTACCCGCAAAGGAGATGGGACCGTCCAGCTTCTTTTGAGCCGCCTTGTTCTCTGCGTTCATCGCCAGCGGCACCAGCAAAGGCTTGCCCTTGAACTTGCGGGTAAAATACACCTCTGCCGCAATGCCAGCCACCACGGCGATGCCTGCCACCAGCTGGGATGCCCGCAGCCCGATGGAGGGCACCAGCATCAGGCTGTCGGTGCGCAGACCCTCGATCCAGAAACGGCCTGCGCCGTACCAGATCAGATACCGCAGGGTGATGTCGCCGTTGAACTTGCGCTTTTTGATGTAACGGAACAGCAGGAAAAAGCCCACAAAACACCAGATGCTCTCGTACAAAAAGGTGGGATGCACCGGCAGGTTGGGGTCGATGACCACACCCTTGGGCACCGTGACCGTGCTGCTCATCAGGTAAGCACGGGTAGCCTCGCTGTACATCCCCCACGGCAGGGTGGTGTTGCAACCAAAGGCCTCCTGATTGAAAAAGTTGCCCCAGCGGCCGCAGCCCTGCCCAAGGAGAAAGCCCATAGCAGTCAGGTCGAACATGGGCAGCACTGGAACGCCCCGCCACTTACAGGCCAGGCCGCCGAACAAAAAGCCGCCGATGACGCCGCCGTAGATGGCAAGGCCGCCATCCCGGATGGCGATCATCTCCCAGATGCTCTCGTATTTAAAAGGTGCCATAGCCACATAATAGGCGCGGGCGCTGATGATGCCCAGCACCACGCCGATGAGGATAACATCCACCATGCTGTCCGGGTCTACGCCAAATTCCAGACTGTGCCGGAAGGCAAAGACCAGCGCCAGACACAGACCCACTGCGATGCACACGCCGTACCAGTAGATGCTGACACCGCCGATGGTAAAGGCCACGCGGTTCAGCTGAAAACTCAGTCCCAGACCCGGGAACTGTACCAGATTTGTCAGATAGTTCATTCTTCTTCCTCCTCGTCCTCTTCTGCCGCCTGCGCCGTGCCATCCGGCAGGATGTACATAGTAGCCATGCGGTCGGTGCACAGGATGTGCTGCAGGGCAGCGTCCGCATCCTCTGCGGTCAGCCCGGCCAGCATGGAGATCTGCTGCGCCACCGTCTGGCCGCTGAGGGCAAAGTCTGCCATCTGGCTGGCCGAGTCTTCCACGTTTTCCAGATTTTCGATCAGCTGGCCGTATTTTTCGTTCTTGCACAGGGTAAACACTTCCCTGTCCACACCGGCGGCGCGTACCCGGGCGATCTCGTCCAGCAGCAGCTGCCGCACAGTATTCGGTACATCGCTCTCTCCGGTGAACAGGATGCAGCAGCAGCCGTCCACCCGCAGCACCTCGCCGCCAAAGCCGGGGTTCACAAGGCCTTCGTCATACAGGCGGCGGTACAGCGGCGACATCCCGCCCACGATGCAGCTGAGCACAAGGTCGTACAGCGCCTCGGTGCGCAGATCGTCCGCAGACAGCGGCTCTTCCTTAAAGCCTACGCCGAAGCAGGGCTTGGAGACCGGCATGGTCAGCGTTTTTTCCGTAGCGGCAAGGGTCATAGGCTCCGTGGCCCACAGCCGCTGCACCTTTTCTGCCGGGCGGGGCTCCATCAGACCGTGCCGCTTGCAGGCGGCAAGGATCTGCTCCATGGTGGTGTTGCCGGCCGCAGCCAGCACCATATTGCCCGGAGCATAAAAGGCCTTGCAGCTGTCGTACAACATGGCGGGCGTGACCTCAGCAATGCTCTCCACCGTGCCCGCGATATCGCTGCGGATGGGGTGGCTGTGGTACAGGCACTCGAACAGGCCGGTGATGAGCCGCCAATCCGGGCTGTCATCGTACATTTTGATCTCCTGCCCGATGATGCCCTGCTCCTTGGCGATGGTCTGCTCGGTAAAGTAGGGGTGGCCTACCATGCCCAGCAGCACGTCCAAGCTTTCGTCCAACTGCTGGGTGGCGGTGAACAGGTAGCAGGTGCGGTCAAAGCTGGTAAAGGCGTTGGCGTTGGCACCGGTCTTTGCGTACTTGGCAAAGGCGTCGCCGTCCTCGTCCTCGAACATTTTGTGCTCCAGAAAATGCGCCACACCCGCCGGCAGATGCACCGTTTGGCCGTTCAGGCAGAAATCCCGGTCGATGGAGCCGAACTTTGTGGCATAGATCACATGGGTGCTGGAATAGCCCGGCATGGGGCGCACCAGCACCGTCAGGCCGGAGGGCAGGGTCTGCCACTGGTCGGCCACGGTCTTTTCCAGCAGGGTCTGGTTATTCTGCGGCATGGGCAGCATCCTCCTTTGTAAGCAGATAGCTGACCGAGAGGGTCAGGCGGCGCAGGATATCCCGCACCTCGTCTTTGGTCACGGCGCGTAGAGCATTCCGCGCCTGCTCCGGGCTCTGGATGGGCGCAGCGCTGTTGGCACCGGCGCGCAGCACCTCGATGTAGTACCAGCTTTCGATGCCGCCAAGGCTGTCCTCTACCCCGTTCATGCCGCTGAGCAAGCCCCGGCGGCAGTCCTCAAATTCCTCGTCGGTGATAAGGCCGGTGCACAGGTCGGCAAGTTCCTTCAAAATTGCCTGCTCTGCGCGGGCGGCATCGGCGTGCTCCACACCGCTGTTCACCGCCATGCTGCCGGTAAAGCTTTGGAAGGAGGAGGAGCAGTAGTAGCACAGATGGTCCCGCTCCCGCACGTTGAGGAACAGGCGGCTGGTCACGCTGCCGCCGTACAGCGCCATGGCAAGGCGCACCGCTGCCAGCTGCTGCGGCTGCATGGGCTGCCCCAGCGTGAACAGCATACACAGCTTTGCCTGCACCATATCGTAGTTTTCGGTCTTGTGCACCGGTGCAATGGTGGGCATGGCCATGTTTTCCACCAGCGGCAGCGGGGCGCGGTCGATGCAGGCAAGCTCTGCCAGCAAAGCATCCCGGATGGCGGCGGTCTGGGCAGTATCACAGCCCAGCACCAGCAGCTCAATGTTGGCGGTGCGCAGCATCTGCTGATAAGCGGCGGTCAGCATGGCCGGGGTAAGACCGTCCACCTCTTCCAGATAACCCTCCTGCCGCACGCCCGCCGGGCTGTCACCAAAAAACTCCCGGTTGGCCTGATGCAGGCAGTAGATGCGTTTATCGTTGATCTCGTCCTCAAGGCCCTTTTTCAGCATCTGCTTTTCAATGCTGACGGCCTGCGGGTCAAAGCAGCCGTCCACAAAATACGGATGGAAGGCCGCACCCAGCGCGATTTTGGTATACTCGGCGGTCAGTGCCTCGCCCTCCAGCGCAAAGGCATCCTTGATGCCGGTCACGCTGACGCAGAGGTTGTGGTTGCAGCCCATGGGGCGGGCGTCCACGGTCAGGTCTGCGCCGTAGAGCTTTGCCAGCTTTTTGGTGAGGCGGGTCATATCCGGGCAGTCCGCATAGCCGCGCTCCATCACCAGCGGCAAAAGCGCATGGGCAGTGGCCGTTTTACGCTGGGCCGGGAAAGCAAAGTGGATGCTGATGCGGCAGCGGTTGAATTTAGAAGCCGGGTCGCAGGAAAGATGCACGCCCGGTGCAATGAGAGTACGTTCCAATGATAGTTCCCTTCTCTCTGTGCCGCAGCACAGAGCATTTGATTCAGTCTGCCCTCTGCAGGGCGATGAACTCTTCCAGGCTCAGGCCGCTGGCGCGGATGGCAAGGGCGTTTTCCACCCCCACATAGCGCCAGTGCCACGGCTCGAACACGATGCCGGTGGCGGCCTGCCGGTCCTGCGGGTAGCGCAGGATAAAGCCGTATTCCGCCGCGTAGGCCGTAAGCCACTCGTAGGCGCGGGTCTCGGCAAAACCGGTGTCCTGCTGCGGATTGTCCGCGCTGAGGATATCTGCCGCGTAGCCGGTGCCGTGCTCGTTGGCGTTGGCGACGGGCTGGATGGTAGCCGCCAGACGGGCGGCTTCCTCCTCGCTCTTGCGCTTATCGCGGTAGGTCTGCACCCGGGCCTCGTAGGCGGCCTGACGGGTGTCGGCGTCCTGATAACCGGCCACAAGGATCAGGCTGACGCCATCCGCCTGCGCGGCGGCGGCCATACTGCGATACTGCATGGCTGCTTCGGCCTCCAGCTGCTGGCCGGTGACCTCGTCGGCGGTATCCAGCAGCGGAGCAGGCTCAGCGGTATAGGGCAGGTTGGCGTTCACCAGTACCAGCCGGGCATCTGCGGCGTTAAATACATAGTCTGTGCCGTCGTACACGCTGGCTGCAAATACTTTTGGCCCGGCCAGCAGGCCGTGCACCTTGGGCAGCAGCCACAGGATGCCGCCGGTCAGCAGCGCTACCACCGCAGCGCAACCGGCCAGAAACAGCACCCAGTTGCGGGCCAGCCGCAGCATTTTGCGGCGCTTCCATTGTTGATAGGTCAGGCGCTTCTCAGCAGGCGCTCTGGAGGTACGGGTGGATTCACTCATGCGGCGGGGCTCCTTTTCGGCATTGTTGCAGCGCCGGTGCGCCGCACAGATTCAAACTATATTATACACCCCTTTGCATTTTGTGTAAACGCTGCTGTGTGTAAAAAAATTATGACCCGCCCGCCCCCGGCAGGGAGCAGACAGGCCACAATTAAAAATTTTACGCAGATCAGTCAAACAGCATATCGTGGATGGCACCGACAGCCTTGTCGGCGTCTGCACGGTCGATGATGCAGGAGATCTTGATCTCGCTGGTGGAGATCATCTTGATGTTGATATTGTTGTTGGACAGTGCCTCGAACATCTTGGAGGCAACGCCGCTGTGGCTCTGCATACCGGCACCCACGATGGAGACCTTGGCGCAGGTGGTGTCCACACTGACATCGTTGAAGTGTGCACTTTCCTTCAGCACACGCATGGCCAGCTCGGCTTCGCCTTCGGCACAGGTAAAGCTGATGTCCTTCTTGCCGTCGCGGCCGGTGGACTGCAGAATGATGTCCACGTTGATGTTCTTCTGTGCCAGCAGGCCGAAGATCCTAAAGCTCATGCCCGGCTCATCGGGAACGTTGAGAATCGTGATAACGGCAACATCGGTGTCCTTGGCGACACCCTTAATCAGCATACCTTCCATGTCCTTTGTAACCTCCTTAACCACCGTACCCGGGATGGGGTTCAGGCTGGAGAGCACCTCCAGCTCCACATTGTACTTTTTAGCCAGCTCCACGCTGCGGTTGTTCAGCACCTGTGCGCCCAGAGATGCCAGTTCCAGCATCTCGTCAAAGGTGATCTCTTCCAGCTTACGGGTGTTGCTCACTTTGCGCGGGTCGGCGGTATAAACGCCCTCCACATCCGTGTAGATCTGGCAGCGGTCAGCGTGCAGGGCAGCGGCAATTGCCACAGCACTGGTGTCGGAGCCGCCGCGTCCCAGAGTGGTGATGTCATCCAGCTTGTTCAAGCCCTGGAAGCCTGCCACCACCACCACGCGGTTGCGCTCCAGCTCGGAGGAGATCCGCTCGGTCTCCAGCCGGGTGATGCGCGCCTTGGTGTAGGCACGGTCGGTACGGAAGCCCGCCTGCCAGCCGGTCAGGCTGATGGCATGGCAGCCCAGCTCGTTCAGCGCCATGGCCAGCAGTGCGATGCTGATCTGCTCGCCGGAGGCCAGCAGCATATCCATCTCACGCGCCGAGGGGTTATGGGTGATCTCCCCTGCCTTGGCGATCAGGTCATCGGTGGTGTCGCCCTGTGCGGAGACTACCACCACTACGTCATTGCCCGCGTTGTGGGTGTTGGCCACGATCCGCGCAACGTTGAAGATACGGTCACGGTCCTTTACGGAAGAACCGCCGAATTTCTGTACGATCAACGCCATATCTTGTCACTCTCCTCTTTAACGCCCCGCGCTTGCGGGGGGCTTGCCGGGCGGAAGCGTTCTTGCACTTCCCTTACCCATTTATCATTCCACGGTTGCGCCGGTGTTATCGGCATCCAGCTGCAACAGTGTAAATGCTTCACATCCGTCCAGACCTTCCAGCAGCTCCAGACCTTTTTCCAGCTTGGAATAGAACTTTTCGGCCTCGGCCTTTTCTGCCACAGCCATGACCGTGCTGCCTGCACCGGACACATACACGGCCTTTGCGCCGCACAGCCGCGCCATGTCGAACACCTCGCGGGAGCCGGGCATCAGGGGCATGCGATACTGCTGGTGCAGCTTATCCTCGGTGGCAATGGCCAGCAGGTCGTGCCGCCCCTCGCAGAAGGCTGCAGGCACCAGCGCCGCACGCGACAGGTTATACACCGCGTCCTTATGGGATACCTCTTTAGGCAGGGCTGCGCGGGCTGCCTCGGTCAGCAGCTTGTAGTCCGGCACGATGGCAGCAAAGCAGAGGCTTTCATCCACATTCCGCTTGACCGAATACACCTTGCCGTCCTCGAATACGCTGCTGGTCAGGCCGCCCAGCAGTGCCGGAGCCACGTTATCGGGGTGTCCCTCAATGGCAGTTGCCAGCGTGAGCAACTCCTGCGTGTTGAGCACATCGCCCAGCATCCGGTTTGCGCCCAGCAGACCCGCGATGATGCAGGCTGAAGAAGAGCCCAGACCCCGTGCCATGGGGATGGGGTTCGTCTGGGTGATCTTAAGGGGCGGGATCTGCTTGCCAACCTTTTCGAACAGGCCCTTGGCGGAGCGGTACACGAGATTCGACTCGCCCCGGGGGATGCGGGTGCCGTCCGATGCCGAGATCTCCAGCACCTCGCTGTCCTCAAAGGTGACCGTGTTGTACAACGTAACTGCCAGACCCAGCGCATCGAAGCCGGAGCCTACGTTAGCGCTGGTGGCAGGGACCGAAACCTTGATCTTCATTGCTGCAGTTCCTTTCCGTTACACTTCCTCGGGCAGACGCTTGAGCACCAGCTTCACGCTGCCGCCCACGGCCTCCACCTTGCGCGCGGCCTCTGCCAGCGCACGCTCATCGGCGCGCTTCACAAAGTAGGCGCAGCCCTCGTACCGCTCATCCACCACCTTGCCGTAGCCGTAGATGGCCTCCACCACAGGGGGTGCAATGCCCGCCACACGCACATAATATGCAGCAGGAGCCGGGTCGGTGAGCATGCCGTCCACCGGGTCCGCAGGCTGCCAGAACAGGCTGTCGTGCACCTGTGCGCCGTTTTTCAGCGCATCCACCACGTCTGCCACCACAGCGCTGGCGGTGGGCAGCTTGCCTGCGCCCTTGCCGTAGAACACCACATCGCCCAGCATATCGCCCTTGACCAGCACCGCGTTGAACACATCGTCCACGCTGGCCAGCTGGTTTGCCTTGGGCACCAGACACGGCTCTACACCGGCGGCCACGCTGCCGTCCTTGCCAAGCTTCATCCATGCAATCAGCTTGATAACGCAGCCCAGCTTTTCGGCGCTGGACACATCGGCGGCGGTAATGGCGCGGATGCCCCGGGTGGGGATGTTCTGGGGGTAGATCTGGTGGCCGCACACCATGGAGGACAGAATGGCGATCTTGCGGCAGGCGTCGCGGCCGTCCACGTCATCGCTGGGGTCCTTGGTCTCTGCGTAACCCAGCTCCTGCGCGATCTGCAGCGCATCCTCAAAGCCCAGTCCCTCCCGCACCATCTTGGTAAGCATGAAGTTGGTGGTACCGTTCACGATGCCCTCCACCTCGGTGATGACGTTGGCCGCCAGGCACTGGTGCATGGGGGTGATGATGGGCGTACCGCCGCCCACAGAGGCCTCGAACAGGAAAGCACAGTCGTGCTCCTTGGCCAGTGCCAGCAGCTCTGCACCGTAGGTGGCCACCATCTCCTTGTTGGAGGTGCACACGCTGCGGCCGCTCTCCAGACACGCCTTGACGTAAGGGTAAGCAAAGCGGGTGCCGCCGATGGTCTCCACCACCACCCGGATCTCCGGGTCCTGCAGGATCACGTCGATATTCTTGACCACCAAGGGCTCCACCGGGTTGCCGGTAAAATCCTTCGGGTCCAGAATATATTTTACCTCCACCGGTTCGCCAGCCCGGCGGGAGACGCTTGCAGCATTGTGGCACAGCACTTCGTATACGCCGCTGCCCACCGTGCCAAAGCCCAGAATTGCAATTTTAGCCATACTCTCTTTCCCTCGTTTCCTGTTTTGTTACAGGTTATACCCACAGCGCACACTCACCACCATGCGCTGGCGCGAAAGTTTTTCGGTCAGTTCCTCCGGGGACATCTGCATGGTATCGGTACGGATGGTGACCGCCACCAGCGCAGCCCCATTCTCCGGGGTGGACTGGTTGATGGTCACAATACTGGCGCCTGCGGCGCTGATACCGGCCAGAAGGCTTTGCAACGCACCGGTCTCGTCCCGCAGAGTGGCCATGACCGTGATGACCTCACGGCCGTTCTCGGAATCAAAAATACAATCCTTATACTTATAAAATGCACTGCGCGAAAGCTCTACGGCGCGGGTCGCAGCCGAAATGCTGCGGGCTTCGCCGCTGGCCAGCAGCTCCTTGGCGCGTACCACCTTGAGAAAAACCTCCGGCAGCACCTGCGCATCCACCAGGTAAAAACGGCGTTCCAACTTGTTCACCTCTCAAACACAAGTGTTCTTGCAGAAAATATAATAGCATCCGAACCCCTGCAATGCAAGAGCCCGGATGCTATTTTGTCACTTTGTCCAGTTTTGTCTTGTGAAGTGCGCCCTGTCCTTGCCGGATTTTTCAGCAAAGGGGTGAAAAAGTACGATTTTTGTCCTTATTCCGTGTCCAGTGCACTGGTATCGGTGGGTATGACCGGCTGGGTAGGCACAGCATCGTCTGTGTTCTCGGCAGGGGCAGCAGCCTGCGGTGCGGCATGAGAATAGGTGCAGGTATCGGGCAGGTCATCGGCACGGTAGTAGCCCACGGCAGTGCTCGGGCAGCCTGCACCGGCCAGCAATCCGCTCTGGGTGCAGTAACGGCGCTCCACCACGCCTGCGGAGGTGGGGAATGCCTTATAGGGCAGGTCTGCCTGTGCCTGCTCCATCAGTGCCTTCCACGCCATAACACAGGTGCGGGTCTTGGCCTGCTGCTTGGACAGAGTCTTGGTCATATCGTAAGGTGCATCATATCCCCACCACACAGCGGTGACATAGTAGGGCGTGCCGCCCACGAACCACAGATCCTTTTCGTCGCTGGCAGTACCGGTCTTACCAAAGGCCTCCATGCCGTTGGAGTTGGGGTAGCGGCCGCTGGCAGTACCTACGCTGGAGAACAGAACGTTCTTCAGCAGACGGTTCATGACATAAGCGGTATCGGGGGTCAGTGCCTGATAGCTGGTGGCGTTGTTTTCCAGATAGATGTTGCCGTCCCGGTCCAGCACACGGGTATACAGGTGCGGGGTGGTGTACTCGCCGTCATAGAAGATCTGGAAGGCTGCGGCCAGCGCCATGGGCGTAACGCCCTTGGTCTGGCTGCCCATAACCATCTGCGCCAGACCCACGTCGTTGGTGGGGTCCAGCGTATTCAGCTGCAGGGTGTTGTAGACGAAGTTGAAGATATTGCTTGCGCCCACAAGGTCGCCCACGCGGACTGCGATGGTATTCAGCGAGCGGGCAAGGCCGTTCCACAGCGGGAGATCGCTGCCGTCGCCATAGTTGCCGCCGTAGTTGCGCGGCCAGCTGCGCCATGCGTTGGGGTAAGCGCGGAGCTGCTTGTCGGAGAGCCCCATCAGGCCATTCTTGCGGCAGTAGTCCTCGTCCCGGATGATCATATCCTGCTTCTGGTACAGGGGGGAGTTGTTGAGCATGGTGGACCAGTTGACCAGACCGTACTCAATGCCCAGCGCATAGGCACCGATGGGCTTGATGGTAGAACCGGTCTGCCGCTCCACATTATAGGCGCGGTTCAGGGAAAGGCTCTTGGTCTTTTCGCCCAGGCCGCCCGCAATGGCCAGCACGTTGCCGTCATAGTCCAGCGTGACCATAGCAGCCTGCGTGCGCACGTTGCGGTAATAGTAGACGGTGCCATCCTCGCCGGTGCGGGTCTTGGGGGTGCCGTCTTCATTGAACACCTGCACATCATCGTCCGAAATAGAGGTGACCTCTTCCTCATGCCAGCCCGCCGGGAAGTAGGCATCGTCGGTGTTCAGCATCAGGTTTTCCATCTGGGACTGCAGCTTGGTATTGACAGTAGCTTCGATGGTAAAGCCGCCGGTGTAGAGCAGCTTCTGCGCCTCGGACTCGCTGATGCCCTCCTTGGTCATGATGTCCTGCACGACCTCATTGAACAGTGCATCGGTGAAGTAGGAGGTGACGGTGCTGGGCTTTTTGCCGCTGTCTTCTTCGGCCAGCACAAGGGGCTGTGCAGCGCCGTTGCGGTAGTCCTCCTCGCTGATCACACCCTGCTGCCACATATTGTACATGATGAAGTTGCGGCGGTGGATCAGATTTTCGGGGTTCGTATAGGGGTTATAGTTGGTGGGGTTTTTGGTAATAGAGGCAATGGTAGCGCACTCCCACAGGCTCAGCTGGCTGACGTCCTTGTTGAAGTACTCGTTGGCCGCCGTCTGCACACCCTGAATGGTGCCGGTAAAGCTGATGGTGTTCAGGTAAGCCTCCAGAATGGTCTCCTTGGAGTAGCTGCGGCTCAGGCAGAGGGCGCGGTAGATCTCGCGCACCTTGCGCAATGCGCCATCGATACCGCTGGCGCTGTTGTCATCGGTCAGGTTCTTGATGAGCTGCTGTTCCAGTGTGGATGCGCCCTGCTTGGAGCTGTAAATGGGCAGCAGATACTCATTGATCATTGCGCCGATGGTGCGCTTGAAGTTGACGCCGGGCTCTGAGTAGAAGTCCTTATCCTCGGTGCAGATGAAGGCATACTGCAAATTGGAGGGAATCTGCTCAAGGTCTGCCCAAACGCGGTGGCTGTTGGAGGAGCGCAGGGTGGCATACTCCACCTGTGCGCCGGTATCCGGGTCGGTAGCTACCACCATACTGGACTGGCTCAGCTGGATGTTGTCCAAGTCCAGCAGGTCACCGTCGTTGGCAGTAGCCTGCACCACATAGAACACCATGCCCACGGCCACCACGCTGCCCAGCATAATGCCAAGGCAGAGCACCGTAGCGACGGTGCGGCCAATGAACCGCAGAATGGGATGCTTGCTCTTTTCCTTTGGCGACTTGGGGCTTTTGGGTGCCTTGGGTGTGCGGGTACGGTTTTCCGCTGCGGAGTGTACCTCGCGGCGGCTCTGGGAAACATTGACCTTACGTCCCATCGGGCGGGCAGGCTGCTCCTCGCCGCCCCGATGGATCTTTCTCATCTCATTGTTGGAGATAGGGATCGCCTCCTGACATTTCAAGACTGTTGCCGGGCATAGCTGCACCGGGCTTTATCCACATCGTTTGTGACACGAAATTTCAAACTGCAATACCATATTATAACACGCAAGCCCCAGCCGGGCAAGAACCAATCTTTGCGCGCTGAGCAGATATAAATAGTATAACACACTCTCTTGTGGAAAGTACAGTATCTGCGTGTGAAAATTGTCTGCTATCCGCCAAAACGGGGCATACTTACCGGGGAAGGGAGTGTTTTTTATGCGCAAGCTGTCTGTCTGCCTGTTCTACGGGCTTTGCGTATTCACCATTGTATTCAGTCTGTTCTGGATGGCGCTGCCAAAGCTGCCGCTGTCCCAAAGCCCCGCCGGGTCTGAGACCGACCCCGCCTCTCCCCTGAGCCTTGCCGCGCAGGCAGTGCCCCAGACGGACACCGCCCGCTACTGCCTGCAAGACAGCGGCGGGCGGGTGGCGGTGTATACCTGCCGCGCCGACGGCACCCCGGGCACCCTGATCCGCGTGACCGGCATCTACACCAATCTTCTGCCCGAAAACGACGCCTTACGCATCAAGCGCGGGCTTGTGGTCAACAGCCCCCGGGAGCTGGACCTGCTGCTGGAGGATTTGGGGGAGTAAATGCAACGAGCCGCTGCACGATGTGCAGCGGCTCGTTGCATTTATATGATTCAGGCTTCCATTTCTTCCAGCGGCACAAGGTATTCCTTGCGGCACTGCTCGTACTCCAGCATATAGTCCTTGCTGGGGCTGTGGTGCATGATGTTTTTCAGGGTGTGAGAGTCGTAATCATCGCCGGCCTCCATGCCCACCATGCGCACCGCAATGTTGGAGCAGTGGTCGGAGATACGCTCGGCGTTGTTCAGCACATCCAGGAACACCACGCCGGTGTCGATGGAGCAAATGCCGTCCTTCAGGCGGAGGATGTGCTGGTCGCGCAGACGCTCCACCATCACATCAATGATCTCCTCCAGCGGCTCCACCTGTGCTGCCTTCTGGACATCATCGTTTTCAAAGGCCTCGTCCGTCAGAACCAGAATGCGTTCCAAAGCGGCATCCAGCAATTGCAGTTCCTTTTTGGCGCTCTCGCTGAAGCTGGCTTCCTTGTCGTACAGTTCCTCGGCCTTTTCCATGATGTTCACGGCATAGTCGCCGATACGCTCGAACTCGGTGACAAAGTTCAGCAGCTCGGTCACCGCGTGGCTCTCGTCGTCGCCCAGCTCCTGATCGGTCAGTTTGATCAGGTAGTTGGTGATCTCCACCTCCATGCGGTCGATCAGGTTCTCGCGTACCTTAATGGCGCTCACGGTCTCCTCGTCCATTTTCAAAAGCAGCGGCGCGGCCAGACCCACGTTGCGGGCGGCGCGGCGAGACATCTTGATCACCGCATTCTTCGCCTGCTGCAAGGCCACTGCCGGGCTCTTGTACAGACGCTCGTCCAGCACCGGCATGCTCAGCTCCTGTGCTTCCTCCACGCTACTGGGCACCGTGAGCATCGCCAAGCGGCTCAGCACTCCGCTGCAAGGCAGGAACAGCAGCATGGCGCATACGCTGGACAAGGTATGGATGTTTGCAATGGAGCTCTTGTTCATCACATCGCCCCACATGGGGATGCCGATGGTGAATTGCACCGCATAGATCAGCGCCAGCAGGATCACACTGCCGATGACGTTGAAGTACAGGTGGATGAGCGCTGCCCGCTTACCATCCTTGGAAGAGCCGCCGATGGTGAGCAGCGGGGTGAACGCCGTACCGATATGCGCACCCAGAATGATGGGAATGGCAGAGCTGAAGGTGACAAGCCCTGTGCTGGACAGTGCCTGCAGAATACCCACCGAAGCGGAGGAGGACTGGATGATCACGGTGACCACCACGCCCACCAGAACGCCCAGAATGGGGTTGGTCATGGTGACGAACAGATTCTGAAAGACGGCGCTCTCCCGCAGGGGAGCAACGCCGGTATCCATCAGGCTCATGCCGGTAAACAGAATGCCGAAGCCCAGCATGATCTGGCCGATGTTCTTCTTTTTGGCATTGCGGAGGAACACATAAAAAATGCAGCCAATAAACGCCACCACGGGGGCAAAGGTCTTGGGCTGGATCAAGGTCAGCCACAGGCTGTCGCCTGAGATATCCGCCATGCGGATCAACTGACCTGTTACCGTAGTACCAATATTTGCACCCATGATCACGCCTACCGACTGCGTCAGTGTCATGATACCGGAGTTGACCAGACCAACACAAATAACCACCGTACCAGCCGACGACTGGATGACGCCGGTGATCAGTGTGCCGAAGATCACGCCCTTAATGGTAGAGGAGGTAAGCTTTTGCAATACGCCCTGCATCTTGCCGCCTGCCAGCTTTTCCAGTCCGGCGCCCATGATGGACATACCGTACAAGAACAGCGCAACGCCGCCCAGCAGAGAGGTAATGTGTGTGATATCCATAACGATACTCCTAATATGAAACTTCCCTTTTTATCCTTTACAGCACACAGCTGCCGAAACCTTGCACGTGCACAGCACTTGCCCTGTTCCGGCAGCCGCTTATTTTTATTATACCATCAAAGGGGGCGTCTCAACAAGGTTTATTTTACACGAAAATTACTTTTTTCACACATTCCGCAACATATTTCTGGGTGGCAAACAAAAAGCTTTCCGTTATTTTACATACATTTTACATTATACCATCTCGGATGCGGTATGCCTCCGCTTACCCGGCCAGCTCTTCCATGGCCTCGCGCACCGTATCGGCCGAAAACAGGAACACACCACTGCCGGTGTATACCTCCACATGACTGCCCACATAACGCAACTCAAAATCCTTCATGGTGTTTCCCTCCTGTGTGTCTGTTTTATTCCCGGGACTTCCCCGGTGAACACAGTATCGCATAATTCAGATACCATAAAAAGGACTTTCAAACGTTTTTGCGGATTTTTGCGTAAAAAACAGCGTATGCTCCCCAGTCTGCTCACGCTGTACACGGCCATTTTCCTCGGAGATCAGGTCTTTGGCAGTCCCCGCAGCGCCGCATTTCCGCAGGAAACAGGCGCTGGAGCTGCCGTTTTCCGTCACGCCCCCTCCTGTGAAAATGGGATAGCGGAGCGTCCGCAGACGCTCCGCTATCCCGAAATTAAAAATAAATTTTCCGCTGATAATGGCTATAGCAAAGCGGAAGCCCTTCCAAATCATCCTGCTGTGCAAAGCATTATTCTGCCGCATCCGTCACCCGGACGGGGTAGCCCGTCCGCACACAGCGCACCGCATACCGGGCGTTGCCGCCGGAGGTGCAGGTGAACAGGGTCAGATCCCAGCTGTCTGTCTCGGTGGCGGTGGTCATCTCCTCGATCTGGGTGGGGCGCAAAGTCTCCACGCTCTCCACCTCATAGCTCCAGCGCAGACCATCCGCATCCGTAAAATAGACCGGGCTGCCGATGGCCAGCCACTTGATGGGGCTGAAGTGCATTGCGTAGTTGTGGCCGCAGATCACAAGATCATCGCCATAGGTGGTGCCGCTGTACCGCCCGGGGGCGATCTTCAGCCCGGCGTAGCTCCACTGCGCCATCACCGGCAGCTCCCGTTCTACCGCCGGGATGGAAAGCACCCCGATGTAGTCCCGCCCTTCCACCTCCACAGTGGTCATCTCCTGCGTCGGGTCCAGCACCGGCTGCGGGGCTGCAGTCTCGTTTTCCTGCTGGTGCTCCGTAATGGTCTTTTGCATGGTCTGCTCCAGCTCGCCCAATACTTCCTGCGAGGCCTTTTCTGCCCGGGCGGCATCCCACCGGTTGTAGCCCAGCAACCCGGCGGCGCATAAGATCAGCACCGCGCCCAGCACCATGCACAGCCTGCCGATTTTCCGTTTCATTGCATTCCATCCTTTATATAATAGTATCCGTCTGCTTCAGTATACCATTCCCCGCTCCGGTTTACAACCGTTCTTGCGGGCGTTTTTTATCGGGCAGCAGCGCGCAGACCAGCCGCACCATCTGCCCGGTCAGGGGCAGCCACACCAGCGCGCACAGTACGTTAAATAAGGTGTGTGCGTTGGCGATCTGCCGGGCGATCACGGCGCACTCCACCCCTGCGGGCGAGCACAGCCGCACCAGCGCCGCAAAGGGCTGCAGCAGTGCGCAACACACCGCCGCTCCGCTCAGGTTGAAGATGGCGTGGGCTGCCGCCACCCGCTTGGCGTCTCTTCCCTGCCCGATGGCGGCAAGCACCGCCGTGATGGTGGTGCCGATGTTATCCCCCAGCAAAATGGGAATGGCCGCCGTCAGCCCCAGCAGGCTGTGCACGCCGTCTGCCCCGGGCTGCGCCGCCATGCTTTGCAGCAGCGCCACTGTGGCAGAGCTGCTTTGCACCGTTAAGGTCATGCAGACGCCCGCCAGCAGCCCATGCAAAGGGCTTTGCTGCACCCGGGCAAGCTCCAGCCGGAGCAGAGGGCTTTGCAGCAGCGGTTCCATGGCGCTGCGCATCACCGTAACGCCCTCGAACAGCAGCCCAAAGCCGAACACCGCCTCGCCCACGCAGCGGCCCCGCCAGTTTTTGCAGGCCAGACAGAGCAGCACCCCGCCAAACAGCAGCAGATACCGCCAGCTTTCCACCCGGAACGCCAGCAGCTGCGCCGTGACCGTTGTGCCGATATTTGCCCCGAATACCACCGGCACCGCCTGCCGCAGCTGCAACAGCCCCGCCGCCAGAAAGGCAATCACCATGACCGTGACCGCCGAGCTGCTTTGCAGCACCGCCGTTACCGCAGCACCGGTCAGCAGTCCTGCCGCCGGGTTTGCGGTGCACCGCGCCAGCAGGCTGCGCAGACGCCTGCCCGCTCCCTGCTGCACCGCCCGACACAGGCTGTCCGTCCCGTATAAAAACAGCGCCAATCCGCCGAATACCTGTAACAACACTTGGAATCCCTGCTCCATCTGCACCCTCCGTTTCTGCCTGTCCTTTATTTTTATGCAGCGAGAGCCGGTTTGCGCATTGACAAAACCTACAAGTTTTTTGTGAATTTTTGTTTAATATTTCCCTATTCCCTTGCAATCCGGCTGCAAAAGGAATATGCTTATCAGGCGTTAATACTTAACAACTGTTAAGTATCCAAAAAATGCAAACGAGGAGGGACTGTCGTGTCCGAGCCAAGCACCCCCAGCTTTCAGGGGATGTGCCACTTTATCGGGCAGCTGAGCAAGGCATCCAAGACCGGAATGCGGGCGGCGCTGGCCGATTGCCCCAAATGCCACTTCAATATGCTGGAAGGCCTGCTGCACGCCATCAACTGTCACGGAAAGGACGGTGCCATTTATGTCTCCGACCTTGCCCGGGAGATCCGACAGCCGCTGCCGGCGGTCTCGCGCGGGCTGCGGCTCATGGAGCAGGACGGCACTGTGGTGCGGGAACCGGACCCCGCCGACCGCCGCAAAACGCTGGTGCGCATCACCCCCAAGGGGTACGAGCTGTGCCACCAGTGTGAGCAGGCTCTGCGCAACTACTTTGCCAGCGTGCTGGCACGGTTAGAGCCGGAGCAGGCAGCCCAGATGGACGCGCTGCGCGGCGCGCTGATGGATGCCATTCTTGCGGAAAATGCCGCGCGCAACATTGACCCGAAGGGAGAAACGAACCATGACAAAGATCTTTAAGCAGCTGGCCCGGCACTGGGCAGTCTGCCTTGTGGTGTTCGCACTGCTGTTCGTGCAGGCGTACTGCGACCTTGCCCTGCCGGACTACACCAGCAAGATCGTGGACACCGGCATCCAGCAGGGCGGCATTGAAAGCCCCCTGCCCCAGACGGTGCGCCAGAGTACGCTGGACGCGCTGAGCCTGCTGATGAGCGAGGAGGATGCGCAGAAGCTGCAAAACGCCTACCAGTACTACCTGCAGGACGATGGCGTATTGCAGCTGCGCTCCGACCTGACCGAGGACGAGCGCACCGCACTGGAAGAGGCCGTGACCACCCCGGACATCGTGCTGTATATGGCTGCCGCACAGGCCGCCAACACCCCCGCCGGGCAGAACAGCATGGGCATGACCGGCCTTGCCGAGACGCCCTCTGCCGCTGCGGACGCGGACACTGAAACCGCCACCCCTACGGCAGCGGATCTTGACACCGTTTGCAGCCAGTTTGCCGCCATGAGCCAGATGCCCGGCTTTGACCGCAGTATGCTGCAAAAGCAGCTGGACGGTGCCATGAGCCAGCTGGACAGCACCCTGCTGGAAAACCTGAAAAGCCAGTCTTTGCTGCTGGTGCAGCTGGAATACGAGGCGCAGGGCGTTGCGCAGGATGTGCAGATGGGTTACCTCTTCCGGGTGGGCGGCCAGATGCTGGCGCTCACCCTGCTGATGGTAGCCGTGGCTGTGGCCGTTGGCTTCCTTGCCTCCCGGGTATCCGCCGCCATCGGCCGCGACCTGCGCCGGGAGACCTTCTCCAGCGTTATCGGCTTCTCCAATGCAGAGATTGAGAACTTCTCCACCGCCTCCCTCATCACCCGCACCACCAACGATATCCAGCAGGTGCAGTTCGTCTGCGTCATCCTGCTGCGCATGGTGGCCTACGCGCCCATTCTGGGCATTGGCGGCGTGCTGCACGTTGTGGGCAGCAGCAGCGGCCTTTCCTGGATCGTGGTGCTGGACGTGGCACTGCTCTTGTTGCTGCTGCTCTTCCTGATGAGCGTTGCCATGCCAAAATTCAAGGTGATGCAGCAGCTGGTGGACCGGCTGAATCTGGTCAGCCGCGAGATCTTGACCGGCATCATGCCGGTGCGCGCCTTCAGCCGCGAAAAATTTGAGGAGCAGCGCTTTGACAAGGCCAACCGGGAGCTGATGGGCACCCAGCTGTTCACCAACCGCGCTATGGTGGCTATGATGCCCTTTATGACCCTGATCATGAACGGCACCAGCCTGCTCATCGTCTGGTTCGGCGGCAAGGCCATGGATGCCGGCACTATGCAGGTGGGCGAAATGATTGCCTTTATCACCTACACCATGCAGATCGTCATGTCCTTCCTGATGCTGGCCATGGTGGCCGTCATGCTGCCCCGCGCCGGTGTGGCTGCGGATCGTATCGACGAGGTCATCCGCACCAAGGCCACCATCCGCGACCCGGACGAAGCCGCCGCAAAGGCTGCACAGGCGCACACCGACTGGCAGGGCGTGGTGCAGTTCGAGGATGTGAGCTTCCGTTACCCCGGTGCAGACAGCGATGCGCTGGAGCACATCAGCTTTACCGCAAAGCCCGGCGAGACCACCGCCATCATCGGCTCCACCGGCTGCGGCAAGTCCACCCTGCTCAACCTGATCCCCCGCTTTTACGATGTGACCGGCGGCAAGGTGACCGTGGACGGCATTGACGTGCGCGAGATGCCGCAGGCACAGCTGCACGACCTGCTGGGCTATGTGCCCCAGAAGGGTGTGCTGTTCAGCGGCACCATTGACAGCAACCTGAAATTCGGCGGCGAGGATATCACCGACGCACAGGTGCACAAAGCCGCCGCCATTGCACAGGCCACTGATTTTATCGAGGCAAAGCCCGAGGGCTACCAAAGCCCCATTGCACAGGGCGGCTCCAACGTATCCGGCGGCCAGAAGCAGCGGCTTTCCATTGCCCGGGCAATTGCCAAGGACCCCAAGGTCTATCTGTTTGACGACAGCTTCTCGGCGCTGGACTACAAGACCGATGTAACCCTGCGCCGCGCTTTGAAGGCACAGACCGACAACGCCACCGTGATCATTGTGGCACAGCGCATTTCCACCGTGCTGCACGCAAACCAGATCCTTGTACTGGACGAAGGCAGGCTGGTGGGCAAGGGCACCCACGCCCAGCTGATGGTCAGTTGCCCGGAATATCAGGAGATCGCCCGCAGCCAGCTGAGCCAGAAGGAGCTGGCGCTGGATACCCTGAATACAGAAAAGGAGGGTGAGTGATATGCCCAGACCCGGACGTCCCACCACTGAGCGCGCCAAGAACTTTAAAGGCACGCTGCGGCAGCTCATCCGCACTATGAGCCACTACAAGCTGCCCCTTGCGGCAGCCATGCTGTTTGCTGTTCTGTCCACCATCTTCAACATTGCAGGCCCCAAGGTGCTGGCAAAAGCCACCACCGCCCTTGCCACCGGCTGGATCGCCCGGCTGCGCGGCACCGGCAGCATCGATTTTGTGTATATCGGCCGCATTCTGCTGTTTTTGCTGGGAATGTACCTGCTGAGCAGCGCCTTCAGCTTTATTCAGGGCTGGCTGATGACCGGCCTTTCCCAGAAGGTCTGCTACGACTTCCGCCGCCAGATCAGTGAAAAGATCAACCGCCTGCCGCTGGCGTACTTTGAAAAGCGCACCGTGGGCGAGGTGCTCTCCCGCATCACCAACGATGTGGACACACTGGGCCAGAGCTTGAACCAGAGCATCACCCAGCTGATCACCAGCGTGACCACCATGATCGGTGTGCTGGTGATGATGTTTTCCATCAGCCCCCGCATGACCCTGATTGCCCTGCTGATCTTACCGGTATCGCTGGCGCTGGTGCTGGTGGTGGTCAAGTTCAGCCAGAAGTACTTCAAGGCACAGCAGGCTACGCTGGGCGTGGTCAACGGTCAGGTCGAGGAGATCTACGCCGGCCACAATGTGGTCAAGGCGTTTAACCGCGAAGCCGTGGTACTGGCAGACTTCAACGCCGCCAACGATAAGCTGTACGAATCCGCATGGAAAAGCCAGTTCCTCTCGGGCCTTATGATGCCCATCATGAACTTTGTGGGCAACTTGGGCTATGTGGCAGTGGCCATCGTGGGCAGCATTTTTGCTGCAAACGGTGTTATCACCATTGGTGATATTCAGGCTTTTATCCAGTATGTCAAAAACTTTACCCAGCCCATCCAGCAGCTTTCGCAGGTGTCCAATATGCTGCAAAGCATGGCTGCTGCTGCCGAGCGCGTGTTCGAGTTTTTGAACGAGCCGGAGGAGGCGCAGTTGGCCGACCCTGCCCGCCGCGCCGACCCCGCCGACATTGACGGACAGGTCACCTTTGACCATGTGCGCTTCGGCTACACCCCGGACAAGACCGTCATCCACGACTTCAGCTGCACGGTGCAGCCCGGCCAGAAAGTAGCCATCGTAGGCCCCACCGGTGCGGGCAAGACCACCATGGTCAAGCTGCTGATGCGCTTTTACGATGTGGACGCTGGTTCTATCACCCTGAACGGCCACAATGTGCGGGACTTTGACCGCAGCGCCCTGCGCGAGGGCTTTGGCATGGTGCTGCAGGACACATGGCTGTTCAAGGGCACCATCATGGAGAACATCCGTTACGGCCGGCTGGACGCCACCGATGAAGAGGTGATTGCTGCCGCAAAGGCTGCCAACGCCGACCACTTTATCCGCACTCTGCCCGGCGGCTACCAGATGGAACTGAACGAGGACGCCTCCAACGTCAGTCAGGGACAAAAGCAGCTGCTCACCATCGCCCGCACCATTCTGGCAGATAACCGCATCCTGATTTTGGACGAGGCCACCAGCAGCGTGGATACCCGCACCGAGCAGCGCATCCAGACCGCCATGGACCGCCTGATGGAGGGGCGCACCAGCTTTGTCATCGCCCACCGCCTTTCTACCATCCGGGACGCCGACCTCATCCTTGTGATGCGGGACGGCGACATTGTGGAGCAGGGCACCCACGACCAACTGATCGAGGCCGGCGGCTTCTACGCTGACCTGTACAACAGCCAGTTCGAGGATGTTGTGGATTAAAGCACCTGTCGTCACAATATAATTGCAAAAAGAGCACCTGTCGCCTTTTTAGGGCAATAGGTGCTCTTTGTTTTACCCTCTCAGGCATCGCTGCGCGATGCCAGCTCCCCCGAGAGGGGGGAGCTTTTCTACATCTGTCGGTCAAGCTCTCCCTTTGGGCGAGCTTGCACGAAAGTGCCTGAGAGGGTTTTCGTCTTTTCTTTATGATTCCTCCACCGGTTCCAGCTTCAAGCCGAACAGCTTTTCTGAGAGGGACGGCAGCTGTTGCTGCAACGCGCGGACATAAGCCATTACCACCGGGTCCTCGCGCTTTTGCCCCAGCACGACGCCAAACCGGTGTCCCCTGCCCCAATCCAGCACCCGCACAAAGCTGAGGTCCGGTCTGCGGTAATAGACCGCCGGGACCATCTTGAGTGCCGGGTCGCCGTAGGCTGCACTGCGGATACCGCCCACCGGCGTAAACTCCACCCCTCGGTCCATTCCCTCCTGCAGCAGGCTTGTTTCGTAGACAGTCTGGTACATCTCCTTGATGGGTAGCCAGCGATATTGCAATGCCTGTTCCAAGGTCAATCTGCCCACCGGCATATCAGCGGGCGGGTGGATGGGGATGCAAAGTTCTGGCATATAGAACAGCGGCACAAAGGTAAGCCCCTGCGCGTAGAACTCTGCACTTTCCAGCTGGAAGGAAAGATCCATCTCCCCTTTTTTCAGGCTGCGCCAGACCTCGCTGCGGTTGGCACACCACCCCAGAATGGAGGTATACTGCAGGCACAAGTCACTTGTCAGGGAAAACAAGTCGTATGCGAACATCCGCATTGCCTCATGGCAGCCTGCAATCACCAGATGCCGTTCCGGCGGTTTTTCCTGCTGTTGCACCGCGCGGGCGTGGCGCACCGCCTGCTGATACAGAGCCACCAGCTGCTTTGCCTTGGGGTAAAAATCCTGTCCCGCCGGGGTCAGCACCACCCGGCGCGGTACATGTTGGAACAGCTCGAACTGCAGCTGCCCTTCCAGCGTGCGGATCTGCTGCGAAAGTGCCGACTGGGAAAGATACAGCGCCTCTGCCGCCGCAGAAAAGCTGTTCAGTTCCACGATCTTTACAAAGCCTTCCAGTGCGCTCTCGTTCATGCTTTTCTCCCTCCCGCAATACATTAGGTTGGCCTAAATTATAATATAAAAAATATGAATTGTAAACAGCACCCTTCTACGCTACAATTGTTAAGGATTCCGCAAAGTGCCTTTTACTTTGTTGCACGATAAGAAGGAACACAAAGAAGAACAAAAAGAAAGAGAGCGTACCTATGAACAAGATCTCCCGTAAGGGCTTTATCAAGATCGCCGCTGCCGCCGCCATGAGCGGTGTGACCGCCGGTGCTCTGGCTGCCTGCAATTCCGCTTCCGGTTCTGCCTCCACTTCCGGTGCTGCCGGTCAGTACATCCCCGGCACCTACGAGGGCACTGCCGAGGGTATTTCCTCCACCGTCAAGGTCACTATGACCTTCTCCGACAGCGCTGTCACCGACGTGGTGGTGGATACCTCCGGCGAGACCGCTTCCTTCGGCGCTGCCGCTGCCGATGAGCTGCGCGAGCAGCTGCTGGCTGCTGGTTCTGCCGAGATCGACGGTGTTTCCGGTTCTACCATCACCTCCGACGCCGTGATGAAGGCTGCCAAGAGCTGCTACGCACAGGCTAAGGGCGAGGCCGTGGTCTCCAGCGTGCAGCTGCCCACCGGCGATGAGAACGACTGGCTGGGCAAAGAGCCTGACATCGACGAGGCCGCCATCACCGAGACCGTGGACACCGACATCCTGATCGTGGGCGCTGGCAATGGCGGTATGTTCGCTGCCGCCTATGCGGCTGCCAACGGCCTGAACTTCCGTGTTATCGAGCAGAACGCCAACGTGCAGGACACCCGTCACTGGTACGGCGCTGTTGATTCTGCTGCCGCTAAGGAAGCTGGCGAACCCGCCACCGATAAGGCAAAGCTGCTGAGCGAGATCTCCCGCTACGCCTCCGGCAAGTGCGACCAGCGCGTTGTCAAAACCTGGATCAACGAATCTGCTGCCATGCACGACTTTATGCGCAGCATTCTGGAAGATAAGTACGGCTGGGTGTGCGATTTCACCTCCGGCAGCGAGGCTGCATGGCCCGCAGAGAATGCCGAGCACAACACCGACTACCTCTACCCTGTGCAGGAGCACAACTACATGGCCAGCGAGAGCGCATCCGGTCTGCCCCGCAACGAGTTGCTGCTGCAGTACATTCAGGAGCTGGGCTACGATGTAGACTTCAAGACCAGCCTTGCCAAGCTGGAAAAGAACAGCGATGGCCGTATTACCGGCATCATCGCCCAAAGCACTGAGGATGACCACTTCATCCGTTACAACGCCAATCAGGGCGTACTGCTGGCCTGCGGCGGCTTCCCCGGCAACCCCTACATGATGGAGCAGCTGGACCCGCTGGGCACCAGCGTGACCACCGCCTGCTCCTACTCCCCCGCCGACAAGGGTTACGGCATCCGTGCAGCAGTGTGGGCAGGCGCTAATCTGGACAAGGAAGCCGCTCCCATGCTGTTTGACCGCGGCATCGTTGCCCCCGGTGTGGATGCCGGTTATGTGGACAGCGACTCCGCCTTTGGCGGCAAGGCTTTCCCCGGTAAGATCCGCCAGTACAACCCCGGTACCCAGCCCTTCCTGAAGGTGAACCGCAACGGCGAACGTTTTGCCAACGAGAGCTGCCCCTACAACGATATCGTCTACGCTGCTGCTCACCAGCCGGGCCGCGTTTACGCACAGATCTGCGATGCTAACATTCTGGAGGATGCAAAGCGCTTCCACACCATCGGCTGCTCTGCCCAGACCCGCAACGGCGGTGAGAAGTACATTCAGGGCAAGATGGACGAGGCTATCGAGGCCGGTGCACTGTTCAAGTGCGATACGCTGGACGAGCTGGCCGATAAGCTGGGCTTTACCGGCGCTGCCAAGGACACCTTCCTTGCTACCGTGGAGCGCTACAACGAGCTGTACGACAAGCAGAACGACGAGGACTTCGGCAAGCCCGCTTACCGCCTGAGCGCCATCCGCACCGCACCCTTCTACGGCTGCTGGCTGGGTGCTTCTCTGCTGACCACTGAGCAGGGCATCGCCATCAACGAAAAGGGTCAGGCTCTGGACACCAACAACCAGCCCATGGAGGGCCTGTACATCACCGGCGATATGTCCGGCAGCTTCTTTGCCAACAACTACCCCTGCCTGATGGCTGGTGTGGCTATGGGCCGTACCCTGACCTACGCCATGAAGGCTGTCAAGCAGATGGCAGGTCTGGAGAACGCCTGATAAAGCGCAGTTCTCCGGCATACTCTAAGCGTTTCTTCTTTTTCATGTGAAGAGGGGCAGCCCCATTTGGGGTTGCCCCTCTTTGTGTTTTTACCCCGCACACCCTCTACACAAATGCCCGCGATTGTGCTATGATAAGGCTGAAAACCGGGCAGTTTATTCCCGCCCGGTCAGAGATCGAGGTGTTTGTACAAATGTCGGATATTCTGGATACCTTACGGCAGGAAGGGGTGGACCCCGCCCTGCTTACGGCGGTGCAGGAATACCGCGCCGCCCATCCGCTCAGTGAGGCGCTGCGCCCGCGTATCCCCGCCCCTGCCTTTACCTACTACGGCAAAGAGGTGTGGGAGCAGGCGCTGGCGGCCATCCTCTGCGGCGAAAACCTGCTGCTGGCCGGCGGCAAGGCCACCGGCAAAAACGTGCTGGCAGAAAACCTTGCCGCTGCCTTTGGCCGCCCCGCATGGGACATCTCTTTTCATGTAAACATGGATGCCGCCTCCCTGATCGGCATGGATACCTTTGCGGGCGGGCAGGTGGTGTTCCGTCCCGGGCCGGTGTACCGCTGCGCACAGTGCGGCGGCTTCGGCGTGCTGGACGAGATCAACATGGCCAAAAACGAGGCACTGGCGGTGCTGCACGCGGTGCTGGACTTCCGCCGCGCCATCGACGTGCCCGGGTACGACCGCATCCCGCTGGCCGAGGAGACCCGCTTTATCGCCACCATGAACTACGGCTACGCGGGCACCCGGGAGCTGAACGAGGCGCTTACCTCCCGCTTTGCGGTGGTGCAGATGCCCACCATCACGCAGGATAATCTGGAAAAGCTGCTGCGGGCGCAGTTCCCGGATCTTACCGCAAAATATGTGCACCAGTTTGCACTGCTGTTTCTGGACCTGCAGAAAAAATGCGACAGTGCAGAAATTTCTACCAAAGCGCTGGATCTGCGCGGTATGCTGGACGCGCTGCGGCTGATTCGGCGGGGCATCCCGGCCGGGGCGGCGCTGGATATGGGCATCACCAACAAGGCCTTTGACTCCTACGAGCAGGGGCTGATCCGGGACGTGATCGCCGCGCGCATCCCGGCCAAGCTGGATGCCGGAAAGCTGTTTGCCTGATGGACGCCCAAAGCTACACCGCGCAGGAGCGGCGTGCGGCCAATCAGGTCTGGGCCGCTGCCGGAGCCTACGGCTTTGAGCCGCTGTTTCTGGCCCGCAACACGGACGGCACCATTGATTTTTACATGAACTGCATCGTAGGGCTGGTGCACAAATACTACGGTGATGCGCTGATCCGGGACATTTTTTCCGCTTGGGAGGGCGATGTGCGCCAGCCCATGCTGGACGATATGGCGTGGCTATATCTGGAAAACGCGGCCTACCGGCTGGAGCTGCCCCGCCGCCCGGTGCTGGAGGCGCTGCGGTTTGCCCACGCGGACTACTTTTTTGCCATTCAGTACAAGCTTTCGCGGCAGGAGTGGATGGCGAAAAACCAGCTGGTGTACACCATGCAGGCTGCGCGCTGGCGCAAGGTGCTGGGACACACCGCCCCGGTCATGACCCCTTACGAGAGCAGCCTTGCCGCCGCGCTGGAGCCGGAGACCGTACCGGAACCAGCACAGCTCAAAAACGACCTGCTGGCGCTGTTTGCAAAATTCGCCCTGTTTGACGGCAAGGTGCGCCAGAAGCCCGCGCTGCATCTGCGGCTGCAAGGCTTTTGGGCAAAGCTTGCCACCAAAACCATGCCCACCCAGATGATCAAGACCGACCGGGTGACAGTGGAGCATTCCGGCGCGGTGGATGCTACTGGCAGCGGGCTGGCGGTGGACAAGCGCCGGGCAAACATCACCCTGAAGCAACGCGCCGCACAGGATCGCGCCTACATTGAAAGCTGCTTTGGGCGCTGCTTTTACCCGCCGGAGCAGCTGCGCAAGGCCGAGCAGGAGTTGTGCACCGGAGTGCATCTGGGCTGTCATTTGTGGTTCAGCGCCGGTGTACCCAGCCCGGCGCAGGCACCCACCCCGGAAGCGCGGCAGCTGGCACAGCAGGCCGAATTGCAGGCCGAACGCAACCGCGCCTACTATGCAAAAAATCAGGAGCTGCACCGCAGCGTGGTGTTGCGCCTTACCGAACAGATTCGCAACTGTATTCTGGTGCATCAGCAGCCCAACCAGCGGGTGGCACGCAGCGGCAACCTGTGCGCCGGGCGGGTGTGGCGCGCCCCTTACCTGAACGATAACAGGGTGTTTTTGTGCCCGGAGGAGGAAAACTGCCCCGCCTTTACGGTGGACCTGCTGCTGGACGCCTCCGCCTCCCGCCTGCACTGTCAGGAGGTGATCGCGGCGCAGGGTGTCATTCTGGCCGAAAGCTTGGCCAACTGCGGTATTCCGGTGCGAGTAAGCGCCTTTAGCAGCCTGCGGGGCTACACGGTACTGCGGGTACTGAAAGGCTTTGCGGACAAGAACCGGCAGAACATCTTCCGGTACTTCGCCTCAGGCTGGAACCGGGACGGTCTGGCGCTGCGAGCTGCGGGCGATCTGATCCGGTACGCCCCCGGCCCCGCCCCGCGCCACCTGATGATCCTGCTGACCGATGCCAGCCCCAACGACAGCCGCCGCATTCCGCCCACAGCAGAGAACCCGCTGGGCTGCGCCTACGAGGACGCCGCCGGTGTTACCGATACCGCCGCGCAGGTGCGCACCTTGCAGCGGCAGGGTGTGCGGGTGTCTGCCGTTTTTATGGGCGAGGACAGCAGCGCCGGTGCCGCCACGCAGATCTACGGCAAAAATATGGCGCGCATCCGCGGCATGGATCAGCTTGCCCGCGCAGCCGGACGGCTGATCCAGAACGAGATCCGGGAGCTTGGCGATTGAAGAAATATAAAATGACCCCTGTGGGAGCAACTTCTGCCTTAGCCGGCATCTCCCGCAGGGGTCATTTTTCACAACCGCTTATCATAAAGCACAACCATGCTTTGAACTTCCGTTTGCTCTACGCCATAAGTTTTTGCAAAATTTTGTCGTTTCGAAGAAACTTGCAGTTGTTTTTTTCTCAAGAGTATGCTATACTACGTTCAGAGAAGTTTTATACAGCCTGTCGGCCCGATCACCCGGCTGGCACTTTTACAACGTTTCGCTGTTTGCTTTTTTAGGAAGGAGATCAATCATGGACGCTTCCCGTTATTTTGACGCCATGCACAACGCCATGTCCACCCAGCACGTCGGTACACAGTTGCTGCTTACCGTCCGTTTGCAGGATACCTGCGGCAACGATGCCTATCTTGAAGTAAAACAGCTGCCCGGGGAGCAAAGCGCCCTTGTGTGCTACTCCACCATGGGGCGGCGCTGCCTGAATTTCCAGCTGTTCCGCAAGGGCTGGCAGCTGTGCCACAATGCGGATGGGCAGCTGACCGGGCGTTTTCCGTCCAGCGCCGACAGCCTGCTGAGCCAGACCGACTTTCGCGCCTACTGCCGGGAGGATCGGCTGGATGCCGCCCGCACCCAGCGCCTTATTGAGGAGCTGGGGCAGCGCGCCGGGACCAACTATGTTGGCTCCATCCCGCAGAATGCCCGCACCGGCGCACAGATCACAGTCGAAAGCCACCTCGGCCGCGGCGCACGCTGGAGTTACTGGAATCAGGACGCTTCCCCCTGCCTGCCGCTGGCTGCAATTTTGTACTGGTTGGCTGATTTTCTGGCCGGAAATGAGCGCCGTGCCTTGCAGTCTGACCCGCAGGCCGCCGCACTGGCTGCGCAGTGGCTGGCAAAGGACACCGCTGTGTTCTTTTGCCCCTCCCCTGCCCTGACGGTATCCTCTGCGACCGGTCATAGTGTCCCTGCTGCACGGCGCACCCGCCCCGCGCCGGTGCCTGCCGCACGCAGCAAGAGCTGGCAGAGCGTTCTGGCCGCCATGGCTGCAGTGTAAGCTGGTATCTTTTCAATCTGGTTTACATATAAAAGACGAGTGCTCGGCAAAACCGAGCACTCGTCTTTTTTGCAGGATAACAGCAAAAAAGCACCCCGCCAACCGTTTCTGGTAGGCGGGGTGCTTAGTGCTTATAGTTTACGGTTCAGCTTACGCTGCACAGCACAGGGAGGAAATCACTCCTCAATGTAGCCGTACTGGAGGTACCAGTAGCCGTAGGGGCTGTGCCAAGTGCCCTTCAGAGAAGAGCTCTGCAGCCAGAAGTCGTTGTAGTAAGCAACGGGGATGCAGCCCATATCCTCCATCAGGATGTCCTCAGCCTTGTGCAGCTGTGCAAAGTGCTCGGCGACATCTGCAACCTTGGAAGCCTCCATAGCAGCATCGAAGTCAGCGTTGGAGTACTTACCATCGTTGTTGCCGTTGTCGGTGCAGAACATCTCGATCATGTTGGAAGGATCGTTGTAGTCCATGACCCAGCCGTTACGGGCAACATCGTACTCGCCGGCACGGCGAGCAGCGGTGAAGGCAGACCACTCCATCTTGCTGATGCTCAAAGTGATGCCCAGATCGCCCCAAGTCTGCTGCAGGTACTCTGCCAGAGGCACATGGTAGCCGGAATCGTTGGTGCTGTACTCGATGGTGGGGAAGCCCTCGCCATTGGGGTAGCCAGCGTCCTCCAGCAGCTTCTTAGCCTCGGCCATATTTGCCTCGTAGTCATCAGCAATGTAGGGAGAACCGCCGTTCGCGTTGTCGTAGAAGTAGCCCTGCTCGTCCACGATGCCAGGGCCGACTATGTTGGAAGCAGCAGAGTAGGTGCCCTGCATGATGGTGTTGGCAACGTAGTCGCGGTCAATAGCCAGAGCCAGAGCCTTGCGGACCTTGGCATCCTTGAAGGCATCACGCTGCAGATTCATGCTGACGTAGTAGGTGCCCAGAATGGTGTCAACATAGAAGTCGCCGCCATCCTCTGCCTTGGTCAGGCTGGGGATCTCGTCGGTGGGCACGTCCTTGATCAGGACAGCCTCGCCGCTGTTGTAAGCAGCGAAGGCAGCGGAAGAGTCCTCCAGCAGCAGCAGGGTGATGCTGTCGGAAACGATCTTGGAGTTATCCCAGCCGCCAACGTAGTTGGGGTTCTTGGTCAGGACGATACGCTCGGAGGGGGTCCACTCGGTGATCATGTAGGGGCCGTTGGAGACGAAGGTCTCAGCGGAGGTGCACCATGCATCGCCGTTGGCCTCAACGGTAGCCTGCTGCACAGGGCTCATAGCTGCGAATGCGGCCATCTTGTCGAAGTAGGAGCAGGGGTAAGCCAGAACGATGGTCAGGGTCTTGCCGTCGTCGCTTGCCTTGACGTTCAGAGCATCGGTATCACCGGCCTGAGCTGCGTCAAAACCATCGATCATGCCCAGGCAGGTTGCTGCGTAGGGAGCTGCGGTGTCGGGGTTGACCATACGCTTGAAGCTGTACTCGAAGTCCTTAGCGGTCAGGTCGGTGCCATCGCTCCACTTCAAGCCGTCACGCATGGTGAAGGTCCAGGTCAGACCGTCCTCGCTTGCTTCCCAGCTCTCAGCCTGGCCGCCAATAACTTCGTTGTTCTCGTTGATGATCAGCAGGGGCTCGAAGATGGTGATGATGGTGTTGGCGCCATCAACAGCGCTGTTCAAAGAGGGATCCAGAGTCTCGGGGTTGGGGCCGTACTGGACGGTGAAGCCAGCGGTGTTGACACTACCGGTAGAAGAACCAGCAGCGGAAGAAGCAGAACCGGAGGTTGCGGTAGAACCGGACTTGCTGCCGCCACAGGCTGCCAGACCCAGAGCAGCGGCACCCACGCCTGCAACCTTGAGGAAATTACGACGAGAAATGCGTTTCATAATAATATCCTTCCCTTATATCAAATTTGAGTGTGCCAGGTTCCCCCAGCCGCCTCTATATTCGATCCGGTGCAAATAATTTGTACACCGGAGGAACACGAATGATTATAATGCGTTCTCATGCCGGTTACAAGTCCAAAACTTGGACTGTAACCATTTTGTGACAACATTTCAGCGCTAAGTTGAATTGCTTTCACCTTTCACTGGCGTGAAGTGTTCTCACTTCACGCGGTCAAGGTGATGGCAGGCTGCCCAGTGGCCGGTGGAGACCTCCTTGAACTCGGGCACCTCGTTGGCGCACTGCTCGTCTGCATAGGGGCAGCGGGTGCGGAAACGGCAGCCGGACGGCGGGTTCAGGGGGCTGGGCACATCGCCCTGCAGCACGATACGCTTGGACTGGCGGGCCGTAATGGGGTCTGCCACCGGAATTGCGGAGATCAGGCTGCGGGTGTAGGGGTGGATGCTGTGGGTGATCAGCTCGTAGCTGTCGGCCAGCTCCACCATCTTGCCCAGATACATGACGCCGATGCGGTTGGAGATGTGCTTGACAACGCTCAGGTCATGGGCGATGAACAGGTAGGTCAGACCCATCTCCTGCTGCAGATCCTCGAACATATTGACGACCTGTGCCTGAATGGAAACGTCCAGTGCGGAAACAGGCTCGTCACAAACGATGAACTCGGGGTTCACAGCCAGTGCACGGGCAATGCCCACGCGCTGACGCTGACCGCCGGAGAACTCGTGGCAGTAGCGGTTTGCGTGCTCGCTGTTCAGGCCAACGCGCTCCAGCAGGGCGATGATCTTATCGTGGCGGTCCTTTTCGTTCTCGGCCAGATGATGGATATCAATGCCCTCGCCCACGATGTCGCCAATGGTCATGCGGGGGTCCAGACTTGCGTAGGGATCCTGAAAAACGATCTGCATACGGCGGCGGTAGGGCAGCATATCCACTGCGATCTTGTTGTCCTTATCGAACAGCAGGTTGCCGTCATAGTAGATCTTACCGCCGGTGGGCTCGTACAGGCGCAGCAGGGTGCGGCCGGTAGTGGTCTTGCCACAGCCGGACTCACCTACCAGACCAAGGGTCTCGCCCTTGCGGATGGCAAAGCTTACGTCATCCACAGCCTGAACGTACTTGCGGTTTTTGCCCACACCGCCGGCGGGGAAATACTGCTGCAGGTGCTGGACTTCAACCAGCGTCTTGTGTTCACTCATTCTGCCTTTTCCCCTTTCTCAAATGCAGCCTTCTGCTGCAGCCAGCAGTAGGTATAGTGGGTATCGCTGAGCTCGGTGCGCGGGGGCATCTTGCTCAGACAGATCTTCATGCAGTTCTTGCAGCGGGGCGCAAAGGGGCAGCCGGCCGGCGGATTCAGCAGGTCCACAGGGGTGCCCTCGATGGGCACAAGGCGCTCGTGCTCTGCAGTGTTCAGCTTGGGGATGGAGTTGATCAGACCCTTGGTGTACTCGTGACCCGGCTGGTAGAAGATCTCGTCGGTGGTGCCGTACTCCACAATGTGGCCGGCGTACATGACGGCGATCTTCTCGCACATGGAAGCCACAACGCCCAGATCATGGGTGATCATGATGATGCTCATGCCCAGCTTCTTGCGCAGATCCTGCATCAGCTCAAGGATCTGTGCCTGAATGGTCACGTCCAGTGCGGTGGTGGGCTCGTCGGCGATCAGCAGCTTGGGCTCACAGGCCAGTGCAATGGCGATCATCACGCGCTGGCGCATACCGCCGGACAGCTCGTGGGGGTACTGCTTCAGACGCTTCTCGGGCTCGTTGATGCCAACCAGCTCCAGCAGCTCCTTGGCGCGTGCCCATGCATCGGCCTTGTTCTTATCGGTGTGCAGGCGGATGACTTCCACGATCTGGTTGCCGATGGTGTACACCGGGTTCAGACTGGTCATGGGGTCCTGGAAGATGATGGAGACCTCGTTGCCGCGGATCTTGCGGAAGTCCTTCTCCTTCATGTTCTCGATCTCGTGGCCGTTGAACCACACCTTGCCGCCCACCAGCTTACCGGGGTAAGCGGTCAGGCCCATAACGGAGTAGGCGGTGACCGACTTACCGGAACCGGACTCGCCCACAACGCCCAGAACATCGCCCTGATTCATGGTAAAGGAAACGCCGTTCAGTGCCTTTACTTCGCCCGCAGGGGTGAAGAAAGAAAGGCGTTCATCTTTGATATCAAGAATTTTCTCGCTCATTTCTGTTCACCTCATCAATTCTTCAGCTTCGGGTCAAAGGCATCGCGCAGGCCATCGCCGAACAGGTTGAACACAAGGATCATCACGCTGATCATCAGTGCGGGGGCGATCAGCAGATGGGGGTAGGTGTTCATGCCCTTGACGGCATCGGTAGCCAGAGAACCCAGAGAAGGCAGCGGGGCTGCAACACCCAGACCGATGAAGCTCAGGTAGCTCTCGGTGAAGATGGAGGCCGGGATCTGCAGGGTGGTGGTAACGATCAGGGTGCCGATGCAGTTGGTGAGCAGATGCTTTTTGATGATACGGCCGCTGGAAGCGCCCAGTGCGCGGGCAGCGGTAACGTACTCGCTCTCCTTCAGGATCAGGATCTGGCTGCGGACGATACGCGCCATACCAACCCAGTACAGCAGAGCAAAGATGATGAAGATGGAGATCATGTTGGGTCCAAGGGTCTGCATCCACTTGAAGCCGGGCTTGGTAGCCAGTGCATCCAGCGGATCTTTCAGAGCCATGCCCAGCAGGATGATCAGCAGAATATCGGGGATGGTGTACAGGATATCTGTAATACGCATCATGATATTGTCCACCCAGCCGCCGGCAAAAGCCGCAACCGCACCATAGGTGGCGCCGATGATCAGCACCAGCACAGAGGCGATCAGACCGACGGACAGGCTGACGCGGGTGCCCATCATGATACGCACAGCGAAGTCACGGCCCATACGGTCGGTGCCCAGAATGTGCGGGAACACCTTTTCGCCTGCGTCGATACGTGCTTGCTCGGAAGCAGAGTACTCAAAGGGCTTCAGGTTGTTGCTGCCCTTCATCTGCTCGGAGTAGCTGTAAGGCCAGACGGCGGGCAGCAGGTAGGCAAAGATGGCAATGGCAATGATGAACACAAAGCTGACCATGGCGATCTTGTTCTTCTTCAGGCGGCGGATACCGTCCTTCCAGAAGTTGACGCTTTCGCGCATGACCACCAGGCTCTGCTTTTCCTCATTGCTGGCGGGCAGAAAATCCTCCGCGTTGAGCTGCAGGCTGAGCGGATTCTTTTTAATGTTCTCCATGAAAATCGCTCCTTTCTCTTACTGCAGCTTGATGCGCGGGTCGATGATTTTATAAAGGATATCCACGACCACGTTTGCAATGATGACCATGCTGGACAGCAGGATGGTGGTGCCCATGATCATGGTGTAGTCACGGTTGGTGATTGCAGACACGAAGTCGCGGCCCAGACCGGGCACGGAGAAGATTTTTTCCACCACGAAAGAACCGGTCATCAGGCTGGCCAGCATGGGGCCGACGTAGGTGATGACAGGCAGAATGGCGTTGCGCAGTGCGTGCTTGAACAGGATCATGAACTGGGACACGCCCTTTGCACGGGCAGTGCGCATATAGTCCTGACCCATAACGTCCAGCAGGCTGGAGCGCATCAAACGGGTGATATAAGCCGAGGGATAGATGGCCAGTGCGGTGACCGGCATGATATAGGCGGCTGCGCTGTTCAGACCAACGGTGGGCAGCACCTTCATTTTCATACCAAACTGGTACAATAGCAGCACGCTGGAAATAAAGCTGGGGATCGCGATGCCACAGGTTGCAAACACGATAATAACGTTATCCAGCCACTTGCCGCGGTTGTAAGCGGAAATGCAGCCCAGCGGGATGCCCACGCACAGAGCCACAACCACTGCAATGCCTGCCAGGCGGCAGGACACCGGCAGCTTGCTGGCGATAATCTGGTTCACGGTACGTCCGCGCTGACGCAGGCTCAGACCCAGATCGCCGTGCAAAAGGCTCTTCATGTAGTTGACGTACTGCACACTCAGCGGCTTATCAAGGCCATACTTTTCGGCCAGAGCCTGCTGAGCAGCGGCACTGATGGACTTTTCTGCCACGAACGGGCCACCGGGGACCAGGTTCATGACAAAAAAGGTAACCGTAGCCACAATGAAGATACTGAAGATACCCATTGCGACACGCTTGATGATGTACTTTGCCATCGTTTGATGCCACTCCAATCCTATCAATGAATTACTGTTTTTGCTCTCAGGCCGAGCCACACTTTCCCGCAGTCCGCCAGCCTCACACATAGCGGACGTCTGTCCTTGGCACGCGGACAGAAAAGCGAATAATAAAACGATGGCATCTTGCGGTTGCACAAACACCATCGTCCATACCCGAGAAACACTCTATCTATTATAAGGATAACCACGATTTTTGTCAATTTACATGAAAAGAATTCACTTCATTATAGCAAAGCATGAGTGAAATCTTATACTTTATACAAATTTCCTGTATATTCGTAGGTAAAAGTGCTACTTTTCCGGCCTTTTGGGGGATTGTTCCGTTGGCGCGTACAATCCGCCCTCCCCTGTCGGCGTAAAAGGCAGCGTCTCTGCCGCAGAGTCATTCCTCCATGTCCTTGGCATTTTTCTCCATATTACAGCAAAAAGGCAAAACAAAACCATCCGCAGCCCCTTTCCGGCACAGTCAGTGCCCGGGAGATGTGCTGCGGGTGGTCATGGGTCGTTTTGCGGGTCAGGAGTACAGTTTTGCGGTCAGCCGGGAGTACATGGCGCTCTTCTGTGCCTTATAGGAGGCCATGGCCTGATCTGCCAATGCGGTGCTCTGGCCGTTGGCGGTCAGAATGGCACGCATCTGGCTGACGATGCTCTCCACTTCCCTGTCGTAGGAGGCCTGCATCGCGTACAGTCTGCCGCTTCTTGCCAGCACGATGGAGATCTTGCGCGCCTGTGTCTGCTGAGACTCTGGCAGCGATTTGAACTCTGCCTTTGCTCCGGCAATGCAGCTGTTCAGCTCTGCCTCGGCGCGTGCCTTGACGCTGTACAGCTGCCGCAGCAGTGCCTTGACCTCGGCCTCGTAGCCGGCCTCCTGTTTGCCGGAGGAGGACGCCGGTTTTTCTGTACCGGAATTGGCTGTACCGGCAGTCTCCTGCTTGCTGGAGGACGCTGTACTGCTGCTCTCCGTCCGGGAGGCAGATGCCGCCGGAGAAGTATCAGAATTCGCCGGGGAGGAAACCGCACCTGTCTCCTGCTGCGGAGCGCTGGCGGATGCCTCCTGTTCCCCGCTGCCGGACGCGGCGGCTTCATCTGCCAGTTCCTCCAGCGTGATCTCACCACTGAGCAGCTTATCCATCTCATCATCCGTCAGGGTGACCTGTGTGCTATCTGCCGGGGCATCCGGCAGAGTTTCAGGAATACCGGCTGCCATACTGTGGAGGTAGAACAGCACGCCAAGAACAGCTGCTGCCAGCAGAGCCACCAGCGCGCCCAGCACGATCAACACGATTTTCAGGACCTTATTTTTCTTCATACCAAAATCCGCTGCCCGGGCAGAGTAATTCTCTGCCCGGGCAGTTTTCTCCTTACTTTAGGATCAGACCCACATGCCCAAGAACTTTTTGGGCTGATGCAGGTTCACAGCGTCCAGTTCCTGATCATGGAACAGTTCATCGCCGTTGCGCACGATGCGGGCAGCAGCTTCCCTTCCCAGCAGCTTTTCCAGCTGCTGCACACCCTGCGCCATGCGGGGCGGGCGCTTGTCCGGGGAATGGGTGTCGGTGGAGATGACATGAACCAATCCCCACTGGATGAACTTACACAACTTTTTGCAGAGCTTAGGCTCCAGCAGTGCTCCTGCGTTGATCTGCGCATAGGCACCGGCGGCTACCCAGTCGTACAGCAGGGTGGGATCCTCCAGCACATAGGGGTAGCGCTCGATATGCGCAATCAGCGGCACGATGCCCTGCTGCTGCAGATTGTACAGGGTCTGCCGGATAAAATGCGGCTTGTGGGTGGTGGGGAATTCCATCAGCAGATAAGCGGTGTCCCCCATGCACAGCGCCCGGGTGTCCAGCTCGCACAGGCCGGGCGAGAAGAACACCTCCGCCCCCAGCTTGAAGTCAAACTGCATGGGCTGTCCTTCCAGCGCGGCGGTCAGCTGTTCAAAGGCAGCCTGCCGCTTTGCCGTAAAGGCATCCACCGTGGTGCGTTCGCTGTTGAAGTGGCTGGTGAACGCAATATTGCGCACACCGTCCTCATATTCCCTGTGCAGCAGCTCCAGCGAGACTGCTGTATCCTTTGCGCCGTCATCCATGCCGGGCAGAATGTGACAATGCAGATCCGTCATAGCAGTGCTTCCTTATTCAGTAACATCAGCCTTCTGTTTTTCGTAGGCATAGTTGTAATTGTAGGCATAGCTGTATGCGTAGCTGGAGCCCTTGAGTGCCTTCTTCATGTCGTAGCGGGTCAGCACGCTGCCCAGCACCCGGACACCGGCATCCTGCAGCTTTTTCACTGCGCCGCGCACCGCATCGGCGGGGGCGTAGTCCGAGCGCACAATGAAAACCGCGCCGTCCACATAGCGGCCGATGACGGCTGCATCGGTGACCACGGACACCGGGGGTGCATCAAAGATGACCACATCGAACTTTTCCCGCAGGGTGTTGACCATGGCCTGCATCTGCGGCTGGCTCAGCATCTCGGAGGGGTTCGGCGGCGGGGTGCCGGCAGGCAGGAAGGTCAGATTCATTTCCTTCAGTTCATGCAGCGCCTCGTCCAGCGTGCACTGGTTGGACAGCACGTTGGAAACGCCCTTTACGTTGTGACCGGCCTTCAGATAGCGGTGCAGCACCGGCTTGCGCAGGTCGCAATCCACCAGAGCCACCTTTTTGCCGCTTTCGGCCATCGTCATCGCCAGATTGACCGCCACATTGCTCTTGGACTCTTCCGGCACGGTACTGGTGATGACCAGCGTGTGCACGTCCATGGAGCCCGCCATAAAGTCCAGATTGGTGCGCAGAGACTTGTAGGCCTCCACATAGCCAAAGGGCATCCCCTTATCGGTGATCAGCTGCAGGGTACGGTGCTCGCCGTCAGTTTTGTTCTTTTTGTTAAACAGATTCCACATCGTCTTACACCTCCGGGATCAGGCCCAGCACGGGCAGGCCGAGCTTCTTCTGAACATCTTCGTCATCCACAATGGTATCGTGCAGCAGATGTGCCAGCACCAGCACGCCGCACACCAGAACAGCGCCCAGCAGACCGGCCAGCACAACGTACTTCTTGGTCTGGGGGAACACCTTGTTGGGGTTGATAGACACATCGCTCACCGCCTTGCAGGAACCGGCTTCCACCTTTTCCACCAGCACATCGGGCACGATGTCGGCAATGGTCTGTGCGATCTCGCCTGCGCGCTCTGCATCGGTATCGGTGACCGTGATCTTCATGATCTGGGTAGCGTCCACATCGGCAACATCCACCATGTCGTACAGCTCGGCGTAGGTCATGTCCAGATTCAACTCATCAATGACCTCGTTCAGCACGGTGTTGCCCTTGATGATGACCGCATAGGTGCTGATCAGGTTCTTAGCCGAGTTGAAGTTATCACTGGTAAAGGTGGAGGAGTTATCCTGCCGGGTATTCACGATCATGTTGATAGAAGCCTGATACTTGGGTGTAAGCGCAAACACGCACACCAGCAGGCAAATCAGCGCTGCCGCAACAGCTGCTGCCACGATCTGCACAGCATGCGCCCACAGCAGGCGGGCCAGTTCCATCAGATCAATGGTCTCCTCGTCCTCCGTGCTCCGGAGCGACTGTCCCATAGTTGCTTTTTCGTCCATAATAGCGAAACTCACCTTTCTTGTTTTCCGCAGTGCAAGAAATGTACACCGGGTTCCTATAGATACACATTCGTTTTATAATGATAGCACATCTTGTTGTATTTTACAAGTAAAAATGCCATTTTCTGCCGGCAAATATATGGACAAAATATGCCCTGCCCCGTACAAAAAAGGCATCCGCAGCACATGGATGGCTGCGGATGCCTTCGTTTTACAGATTTTTAGCGAATACGCTTAGCGGGAGCCCTTATCGTAGGGGATACCCTCGGCCTTGGGTGCCATGCTGTTCTTGGAGGTGAAGGCCAGAATGACCATAGAGGCCACAAAGGGCATCATATTATAGATGTTGCTGGACCAGTGCAGCTGCGCAAGGAAGGTAGAGTCTGCAATATTGGCAAGGCTCTTGAACACGGCAAAGAACATGGCCGCGCCAAAGATGTGGAAAGGCTTCCACTGGCCAAAGATCATAACCGCCAGTGCCAGAAAGCCTGCACCGGCCACGCCGACTTCAAAGTTCCAGGTCTGCACCGGGGGCACGATATAGGCCAGACCGCCGACGGCGCCCAGCGCACCGGAAAGGATGACACCGGCGTAACGCATCTTGTAAACGTTGATGCCCACCGAGTCCGCAGCCTGCGGATGCTCGCCGCAGGCACGCAGACGCAGGCCGAAGCGGGTCTTATACAGCACGATGTAGCTGACCACCAGCAAGATCAGCCCCAGCGGCACGAACACGCTGAGTTCCAGCCCGCCGATGCTGAACAGGAAGGGCTTGTTGGAATAGTTCAGCTTGGCGCTGCCGCTCTCGCTGAAGTACTTGGAGATGACCACGGCAATGGCGGTAGCCAGCAGGTTCAGTGCCGTACCGCCAATGGTCTGGTCCGCCTTCAGGTTGATAGAGGCAAAGGCCAACAGCAGGCTGTAGATCACGCCCGCCAGCGCTGCCACCAGAATGGAGATCAGCACCACAAGGAAGGGCGACAGGCTTGCAGGCAGCATGGTCAGGGTAAGCACACCGGCCACGCCGCCGATGACCATGATGCCCTCCAGTGCAATGTTGATGATGCCGGAATGTTCGCTGAACATACCGCCCAGTGCCACCAGCATCAGCACGATACCGTACAGCAGGGTATATTTGATCAGAAGCAGCATATTACTTGCCCTCCTTTTTGGTCTTTTCTGCGGCAGGCGCAGGCTCTGCGTTCACATTGGTCTTTTCGGCATTCCGGAACAGCAGGCTCTGGATCTTGCCGCGGAACAGCATGGAGAATGCGCACAGGTAGATGATGATGCCGCTGATCAGATCCGAGATCTCAGTGGGGTAAAACTTGGTGGACAGGAAGGAGCCGCCGACCGAGATGTGGGAGATGAACAGCGCGGAGAACACGGTACCGATGGGGTTGGAGCTTGCCAGCAGTGCCACCGAGATACCGTTGAAGCCCATGCCCGGCAGGCTGGTGGAGTTCAGCGGGTTCCACTGGGACACGTTGGACAGATAGAACAAACCTGCGCCAAAGCCTGCCAGCGCACCGGCAATGGCCATGGAGAGGATGATGTTCTTCTTCTCGTTGATACCGGCGTAACGGGCGGCGTTCTTGTTCAGGCCAACAGCCTTGAGCTCGTAGCCGAAGGTGGTCTTGTTCAGCACCACCCAGATCAGCACGGCCACCACTGCCGCCAAGAAGATGGCAATGGTGGTGCTATTGGTCTGGAACAGCTTGTTCAGGCCGAAGTCCGGGATCAGGGACTGGGCAAAATCGGCGTTTTTGCTCAGGTTCAAAGTACGGGTGTTGCGCACATCGTACATGGGGCCGGTGCCGTTCTGGTAGATGAGCTCATTCACCAGATACAGGCCGATCCAGTTGAACATGATGGAGGTAATGACCTCGTTGATGTTGAAGTAGGCTTTGAAAAAGCCGGGGATCGCACCCCACAGGCCGCCCAGCACGGCTGCTACCAGCAGGCAGACGAACCAGGGCAGCTTGAGCATGATGGCGCAGTACAGCGCACCGTAAGCGCCCAGCGTATACTGACCGGCTGCACCGATGTTGAACAGGCCGGTCTTGAAGGCAAAGGCCACAGACAGACCGGTCATGATCAGGGGTGCGGCATTGGCCAGCTCCTTGCCCACGCCGTAGGGGGCATCGTGGAAGCCGCCCTTGAGGATGCGCACAAAGCCATCGCCCCATGCGTGTGCGGGGTTGATGGCTACCAGCACCAGAAAGCCCACCAGCAAACCAATCAGGATGCACAGCAGTGCAGCCAGCACGCTGGTAACAGAGCTTTGCAGGCTGCCGTTGCGGGAAAGTTTTTTCTTATTCATGTGTTACTGCTCCTCCTTTCCCTGCTTGCGGGCGCCTGCCATATACAGACCCAGCTCCTGCACGGTGGTGGTCTTGGGGTCAAACTCGCCCACGATCTCGCCCTCGTACATTACAAGGATGCGGTCAGAAAGGTTCATCACCTCGTCCAGTTCAAGGCTGACCAGCAGCACGGCCTTGCCCTTATCGCGCTCGGCCACGATCTGGCGATGGATGTACTCAATAGCACCCACGTCCAGACCACGGGTGGGCTGCACTGCCACCAGCAGTTTGGGGTCGCGGTCGATCTCGCGGGCAATGATCGCCTTCTGCTGGTTGCCGCCGGACATACTGCGCACGGTGGTCACACTGCCCTGACCGCTGCGCACATCGTACTGCTCGATCAGCCGGTCGGAGTACTCGCGCACCTTATCGGCACGGATAAAGCCACCCTTCTGGAACTCCGGCTGCCAGTAGCGCTGCAGCACGATGTTGTTTTCCAGACTGAAATCCAGCACCAGACCGTGCTTGTGGCGGTCCTCCGGGATGTGACCCATGCCGTCCTTGGAGCGCTGACGGATGCTCTCGTGGGTGATATCCTTGCCGTCCAGCGTAAGCTTGCCGCTAGACACCTTGCTCAGACCGGTCAGGCCGTAGATGAACTCGGTCTGACCGTTGCCCTCGATGCCCGCCAGACAGACGATCTCGCCTGCGTGCACCTTGAAGGACACATCCTTCACCACGTCCTTCTTGCGCTGGTCGTTGTGGATGGTAACGTTTTCCACGTCCAGCATGGTCTCGCCGGGGTGCGCGGGCTGCTTTTCCACCTGCAGCTGCACGTCACGGCCCACCATGCGGCGGGAAAGCTCTTCCTTGGTGGTGTCCTTGATATCCACCGTGCCCATATACTTGCCCTTGCGCAGCACGGTGCAGCGGTCGGCCACAGCCATGATCTCGTTGAGCTTATGGGTGATGAACAGGATGGACTTGCCCTCCTTCTTGAACCCGCGCATGATCTCCATCAGTTCGTCGATCTCCTGCGGGGTCAGCATAGCGGTGGGCTCGTCAAAGATCAGGATCTCGTTGTCGCGGTACAGCATCTTCAAAATCTCTACGCGCTGCTGCATACCAACCGAGATATCGCTGATCAGGGCATCCGGATCCACCCGCAGACCGTACTTTTCGCTCAGCGCCATCACCTTTTTGCGTGCCTCGGCCTTCTGCAAAAAGCCCATCTTGTTGGGCTCCACGCCCAGAATGATGTTGTCCAGCACGCTGAAGCATTCCACCAGCTTGAAGTGCTGGTGCACCATGCCGATGCCCAGTGCGTTGGCATCGTTGGGGTTGCGGATGGCAACCTCCTTGCCGTTTTTCAGGATCTTGCCCTGTTCCGGCTGATACAGGCCGAACAGCACGCTCATCAGCGTACTTTTGCCCGCACCGTTCTCGCCCAGAAGGGCGTGTACCTCGCCCTTGCGCAGCTGCAGGGTGATATCATCGTTTGCCTTGATACCCGGGAATTCCTTGGTAATGTGGAGCATCTCGATCACATAATCCTCTGCCAATCTGCTCACTCTCCTTTCGTGCCGTAACGACACCTTTTCTATTCTACAAACCATTATACCTGATTTTTTGCGGTTTGCACACGGCTTTTTTATTTTTTGTCAAAAAGCACAAGTAAAAGTATTACTTTTGTACAGTCTGCATGATTTGCTCCCTGTTTCTCCTACACAGGCATACAAAAAAGGGCGGGGTGCCCCTGCATGAGCACCCCGCCCCTATTCACGGGAGTAATTCCGGGAAAGCGATTACTGGATGTAGTTGACCTTGGTGAACTCGCTGACGGTGGGCTTGGTAGCGTCATCGGAGCTGTTGTCCACAATGATCTCACCGGAGGCGATCTTGCCCTTCACGGTCTCGTACTCGTCCTTGGTGAAGGTCTTGAAGTTCCAGCTGCCGTCAGCAGTGGGCAGACCGACGTATTCACCCTCCTGCAGGCCGAAGTTGCCGTTGGTGGCAGCGATCTCGCCCCACTCGCCGGCCTCGATGTCGCCCAGAGCGGTGCTGACAGACTCAGACAGGCCCTTCATGGCGGAGGTGATGAACGGGTTGTATGCGTAGCCGTCCTTCTCAACGCCGTTCACGCCGATGTAGTTCTGGTCAACGTCAACGCCCACAACATAGCCGTTGTTCTTCAGGGCAGCCTCGACAGCGGAGGTGTAGATGCCGCCGCCGCAGGCAAAGACGATCTGGGTGCCGTTGGCATACCAGCCCTCCATACGGGAGGTAATGTTGGCATCGCCGTAGAACTGGCCACCGTAGAAGTAGTTGATGTCAATGTTGGTGCCCAGCTCCTTTGCAGCAGCGTCAGCGCCCTGCACATAGCCGTAGCCGTAACGGATAACGGCGGGCACAGCCATGCCGCCCAGGAAGCCCAGCTTGGTGTAGCCGTCCTTGACAACGGCGTAGCCTGCCAAATAACCTGCCTGCTCCTCCTTGAAGGTGATGCAGTAGCAGTTGGCGGGGATGCTGTCGGTGCCGATATCGCCCTGGGTCACGTCGACCGCGATGAACTTGATGTCGGGGTACTGCTCGGCAGCCCATGCCAGAGATGCACCGTACAGGTAGCCCACGCAGACGATGACGTCAGCGCCATCGTTGACAGCCTGACGGATCATGGTCTCGCGGTCCTCATCGGAAGCATCGGAATCGGGGATGTAGTTCTGGCAGTTGTCGCCCATGTAGTTGGAGACAGCAGTCCAGCAAGCCTGGTTGAAGCTCTCATCATCGATCGTGCCGGTATCGCAGGCCAGAGCGACCTTGGCGATCTTCTCAGCGCCGTCTGCTGCGCCGGAAGCGGCGGAAGAGCTGGCAGCTGCGGAAGAAGCAGTGCTGGTAGAGGAAGCGGAGGAACCGCCGCAGGCGGTCAGAGCAGCGGCAGCGGCAGCAGCACCGGCCACAGCCAGAAAGTTACGACGAGAAATCTTCATAAGAAACTCTCCTTTTATTTTAAAAAATTGCGTCAAATGAATGAAATGTGCACTCTGGCACATCTACTGGCTCAAGTATAGCGGGTGGAAGTGACAGATGCAAGCAATTTCCGATTACAAATTCTTTACAAATCCCTTGTATAATTTATAAAAAAGTAATGCTTATTCACCAAATTTCCCCTGCTTGCGCTGTTTTTCGCAGAAGGACAGTTACTTTCCTTCCACGGCGCTGTTGCCCGCCACGTTGGAGGGGCCAAAGCCGAAGGGCAGCAGCTCGTCCATGCTGCGCTCAATGAAATCCTCCGGGGTCTTTGCCATAATGACGTTCAGCTCCGGCCCGCCAAACTCGAATAATGCCTGACGGCACACCCCGCAGGGCGAGGTGATCTGCCGGTTCACTTCGCCCCGGCGGCTGCCCACCACGGCGATATCCGTAAACGCGGTCACACCTTCCGCCACCGCCTTGAACAGGGCGGTGCGCTCGGCGCAGCTGGTGGGGGTAAAGGCGGCGTTCTCCACGTTGCAGCCGGTAAAGATGCGGCCGTCCGCAGCGCGCAGTGCAGCGCCCACCATAAAATCACTGTACGGCACATAGGCCTTTTCCCGTGCGGCCAGTGCCATGCGGATCAGCTGCTGCTTTTCTTCCATGGTCAATTTTGTCATGCTGTTTCCTCCTTTTATGGGCAAAAACAGCGCGGCTGTGCCTTGGGGCGGCAGCCGCGCTGGAAAATTATGCGATCAGTACTCTGCGCCCAGAGCGACCTTCATCATATCGGTAAAGCTCTTCTGGCGCTCCTCGGCGGTGGTGATGCCGGGGGCCACAAAGCTGTCCGAGATGGTCAACAGGCAGGCGGCGTTCTTGCCCAGCACCTGCGCGTTGGCAAACAGGGCAAAGCTTTCCATCTCCACGCACAGGCAGCCATCCTCGTCCCGCAGCTTTTCCCAGTAGGTGGGCTTTGCGTCCGAGGGCTGGCGGTAGAACACATCCGAGGAGTGGATGTTGCCCTCGATCAGGGGGATGCCCTGCTTTGCAGCGGAGGCACGCAGCTTTTCATTCAAAGCTGCGCTGGGCAGGGTGATGTTGCCGGTAAATCCGCTCTGTACCCGGGCGTAGTTGCTCTCGCTCACAGCGCCGGTAGCCAACACGGTGTCAAACAGCTTAGCCTTTTCGGTATAGCTGCCGGCAGAGCCGATGCGGATGATGTTCTCCACACCGTAGAAGCTGAACAGCTCGTAGGAGTAGATGCCGATGGAGGGCATTCCCATACCGCTGCCCATCACACTGATGGGACGGCCTTCGTAGGTGCCGGTAAAGCCCAGCATCCCGCGCACACCGGTCACCTGCCGGACGTCCTGCAAAAAGGTGTCGGCAATGAACTTGGCACGCAGGGGGTCACCCGGCATAAGGACTGTCTTGGCGAAATCGCCCATTTCTGCGCTGATGTGAGGGGTAGACATAGATGATCTCTCCTTTTTATTCATGATACAGCAGAGGGGCTTTCCCCTGTGGAAAAGCCCTTGCTGCTATTTACCGATATTTGCTGCGGTTGAACACGTTCTGCGGTGCGATGTAAGAGCCGTTGCGCCGGATCTCGAAGTGGCAGTGGTTGCCGCTGGAACGTCCGGTGCTGCCCACATAGCCGATGAGCTGCCCCTGCTTGACCGACTGGCCGGCGTGCACCACCAGCGACAAGCAGTGGGCGTACAAGGTGGTGTAGCCGTTGCCATGGCTGATGATGATGGAGTTGCCGTAGCCGTTGCCTGCACCGGCGCGGTTATAGCCGGCCTTGGTCACCGTACCGCCTGCCGAAGCATAGATAGGCGTACCGGCGGCGGCGCAGATATCCACGCCCTTGTGGCTGCCGCCGTACCAGCGGGAGCAGTTCCGATAGCCGGGCACCGGCCAGATAAACTGTCCTCTGCCGGTGATATAGGATGCACCGGAGGACACCTTTTTGGTGCCCACCGTAACTTTTTCAGTCACAGGCTCCTTGGTCACCACAGTGCTCAGGATCTGCTGGGAAAGCTGGTTGCCGTTTGTATCGTACACCCGCTGTGCCGTCACGGTGCGGATGCCGTTCTCACCCTTCTGGGTAACGCGCTTGGTACCGGAGTTCAGCTCGTTGGACTTGGTGGTCTCGGTGGTGTAGGCGATCTCTTCCTCCCAGCTTTCCACCTTGGTGATGCGCACCTCCAGCGTTTCCTCCTCCCGCACCACGGTCAGTGCATCGCCGGGCAGGATCTTGGAGTTCTGGGTCAGGCCGTTTTCGCCATTGGCGGTAAAGCCGGTGTTCATTTCGCACAGTTCCTTCACGGTCAGGCCGTTTTTCTGGGCAATGGACCAGATGGTATCGCCGTTCTGCACCGTGTAGGATTTTTCCGCCTGCTGCACGCCGGAGAGCAGCTGCTCCACCTCGGCTTCCTCCTGAAAGCTCTCGTTGAAGTAGATGCCGTTTTCCAGCGTGACATCCTTGTTGAAGCCCACGGTGGTGTTGGGGTCGTCCGGGTTCTCGTAGGGTTCCAGCAGGCTGCTGATGTATCGTTGCAGACCGGTGCCGTCCGCGCATACGGCGGTCAGCTCGCCGTCCAGATACAAAGCCGTACCCTCGCTGATCTGGTCGCTGGAGGTTTTGAGGATAGCGTCAGCCACGTCATTTTCGTCCATCACGTCATGGGCGACGGTCACGGAATAAGTAGGCTCCACGGTAAAGCGCGCCTGTTCTGCACCGGAATAATTGATACGCTGCTGCACAGCCTCCAGCGCAGAGTTGAACACCTCTTCGTTGGCCACATAGCCCACAGTTTTATCGTCCACCTGCACCTGCAAAGCGTAAGGCTGACGGATGGTGGTCTGGAACACCGTCACCATAACAGCCAGTGCTGCCGCCGGCAGCACATACATGGCCATGCGGGGCACAAGGCGGATGTTATCGGCGATGCCCTCCGCAATGAAGTGCCCGCTTGCGCGCAACGCAGCGCCAAAGCCTTTTTGCTTGCGCACCCGGTGTGCGTGGCGCAGCAGCGCCCCGGTGCCCCGCAGGGCAAGCACCACCGGGCCAAACAGATCCCGCAGCAGCCGCGCCGCCCCGGGAAAGGCCATGGATGCAATATTTTTCAGCAGATCTCTGCCCATCTGCAGCAGACGCTGCAGCCCGTGCTGCAAACGGCGCCCGGTACGGATGACCGCATACTCGGCGGAAAAGCCGATGGCGTACAGCGTCTCGCCCACCATGGGCGCTACGGGGTTGTGCAGCAGCTTATGCCACAGCGTTTCCCGGCGGTGCTGACGCTTGCGGCGCAGTCTGTGCCGCCGCAGCACACCCCGGCACTGGAGCTGTGCCCACAGCGAGCGCAGCTTTTGGCGGCGGGTCTGCCGTACCGGCTGCGCAGCGGGCTGCTGCTCCTTTGTTTTATCTTCAGTCAACGGGATTTTCTCCTTCCTGCGCCGCTGCAGGGCATTTTTTCGGCCCGGAACGCAGCAGCTAGATGGTGTACGTTCCCCTGTTCAAAAGGCCAACAGGGCCTGTACACAATACGCTCTCTTTTTTATTATACACTTTGCACGGTTTGAAACAAGCGCTTACATAAAATTTGGCTACTTTTTCACGCAGTTTTCACGAAAAAAGCGCTTCCATATCCGGCGGCAGCGGGCTTTCCACCGTGACCGTGCGCAGCTGCAAGGGCATTTCCACCCGGATGCCGTCCGGCAGCGGGGTGTATACAGGCACCGTAAAGCTTTGTCTGGCGCAGTGCAGCGCCTGCCGGCCAATGCGCTCCCGGCTGCCGCCGTAAAGGTCGTCCCCGGCAAGCGGATGGCCGATGGACGCAAAATGCACCCGGATCTGGTGGGTGCGGCCGGTCACCGGCACACAGGCTGCAAGGCTAAGGCCGTTTTCTTCCTTTATAATAGTATACTCCGTGCGGCTGGGCTTGCCCTCGGGGGTGACGCAGCGCCCGATGATGCTGTCGCCCCGGCGGCCGATGGGTGCATCGATGACTCCTTCCCCCGGCGGCAGCGCGCCCTGCGCAATGGCATAGTACAGCTTTGCCACCCCGCCCGCCAGCAGCGGTGCGGCGTAGGCGTTTTTCGCCGCCAGCACAAGGCCGCTGGTGTCCTTATCAATGCGGTTCACCGGGCGGAACACCGGGCTGTGGCCGTGGGCAGATGCCCACGCGGCGTAACCGTTCGCCAGCGTGCCCCCCGGGTAGTTCAGGGTGGGGTGCACCGCCAGCTGCGGCGGCTTTTCCAGCACCACAGCAAAGGCATCCTCGTAGACCACCTTGACCGGAATTTCCGGCTGCGGGGTCACACCATCCCCTTCCGGCGGCAGCGCAAAGGAGAACACCTGCCCGGGAAAGATGCGCCGGTTTGCCAGCACAGGCACACCGTCCGCAAAAAAGCCGCCACCCCGGAACTTGACCGCCCGGGCAAGGTCAGTAGAGACGGCACACTGGCGCAGAAAGCTGCGCACCAGCACCCCCTCGTGGGTGGTAGCCGTATCCGGCACGGCAAAATACAGCTGCATGACCTGCCCCTCCCCTGCAAAATCCACAAAAAATACAAATGATATTATAACAAAAATCCGTTTCACTTGCAAATCTTACTTTTTTATGGTATCATGAGGAACGGAAAACGAGTGGAACATACGGCGGCGGGGCGGCTTTGACCGCTCTGAGGAAAGTCCGGGCCTCACAGAGCACGGTAACTGCTAACGGCAGCCGAGGGTGACCTCAGGGAAAGTGCAACAGAAAACAAACCGCCGCAGTAATGCGGTAAGGATGAAACGGCGAGGTAAGAGCTCACCAGCGCATGGGTGACCATGCGGCTTTGTAAACCCTACCGGAAGCAACGCCTATATGGGACGTACAGCGCTGCTCGCGTGTCCCGAAGGCGGCACGAGCCTGTCAGCAATGGCAGGCCTAGACAGATCGTCGTTTAATACAGAACCCGGCTTACGGTCTATCTCGTTTTCCCTTTTGTGTTTTTGCGCTGTCTGCTGCTATGCAGGCAGCTTTTTTGTTGCAGCAACGTAAAAAGGGGCCACTGCACAGGATTTGTGCAGTGACCTCTTTGTTGTTTACGCAAAAGGGATGCTCAGTTCCCGCTGCCGCCAAGGATGGCGTCCAGCACAGTGGAAGCGGCGCTGTACAGCGAGCCTGCGGTCTGCTCTACCTGCTCCTGCGTGGGCAGGCTGACGGCGGGCGTCTCGGTGCTGCCGCCCTCGGCGGGGGTCTCCGGCTGGGGCGTCTCGGTGGCAGCGGGCTGCTCGGCGGGCGTTTCCGCAGGCTGCCCTGCCGGCTGTTCGGCGGGCGTTTCCGCAGGCTGCTCACCAGACTGTTCGGGCACGCTTTCCGCCGGTTCTTCCACGATCACGCTGTCGGCGGGCGTCTCAGGCACAGAGACAGCGGCATCGGGGTCGGCGGTGGGGGTGTACACGTCCGTCTTTTCCGGGGTCTGGGTGGTGGAGCTTACCGTGCCCTCGCCGCCCAACACCGCCGCGACCATCTCCTTGGCCTTTGCCACGGAGTTTTCGTCCGGCTTCATGACATAGAGCTTCTGCCCCTTGGCGGAGTAGCACTTGGTGCTGCTGCCGGAGGAGCCGGTAACGGTGTAGCTTTCAATGTTCCACTCTGCAAAATCGCTCAGCTGCATCCGCACCAGTGCGCTGATCTGGTTCTGGGAAAGGCTGGTGACGAAGCAATCGGCGGCAGAATCCATGATCTTGGAAAATCCCATCAGCAGCGCCGGGGACTTGATCTTGTTCAGCATGGCATCGATCACCTTCATCTGGTTGATGCCGCGCTGCACATCGCCGGTCTTAAAGGCGTGGCGCTCGCGGGCAAAGGCCAGCGCAGCCTTGCCGTCCAGATGGTTCCAGCCCTCGGCAAAGGTGGTGGGGTCGTAGTAGCCGGGGCTGCCCACCGAGGTGAACGCCTGATCGGAGTACACGTCCACGCCGCCCAGCGCATCAACGATGTTGATAAAGCCTGCAAAATTGATGCGGATGTAGTGCTGCACATCCACCCCGTAAAGGTTGCCAAGGGTGTCCATGCTGGTCTGCACGCCGTAAAGGCCGGCATGGGTCAGCTTATCCTTGCTGTTTGTTCCGGCAAGATCCACATAGTAATCGCGCGGGGTGTTGATCAGCACCACCTGCTTGGTCTCGGGGTTCACGGCGGCAAGGATATTCACATCGCTGCGGGCTTTTTCGGTCAGCTCGCCGCGGGTATCCACGCCGCTCAGGTACACCACAAAAGGCTCTTTGGTGATCTTTTTCGCCTCGGCATCGCTCAAAAAGCCGGTGGTCATATCGCCCAGCGCCGTCAGACCCTGCTGCGCCCACACGCAGCCCAGCGCCATGGCAGCACACAGCACCACCGAGAATGCCCGGGACACCGCGCCTGCAGTTTTGTACTCCTGACAGCGCTTGACCAGCAGCCACAGCAGTGCAAGCAGCGCCGCCAGCACCACCAGATACAGCACCGGCAGCATCTGGGTGCGCCACAGCTGCACCAGCGCCAGAACGCTTAAAAATGCCTGTACGATCAGCAAGATCTTCCCTCGTTTCGGGGGCTGGTATGCCCCATTTCCCCCGGACACCGTGGTGCGGGGGGTGTTTTGCTGCGGGCGGCGGGGCGGCGGAGCAGATTGCTCCGGCGGCAGCTCCGAGAAAAACGCGGCGCTGTCCACCACCACAGTGGCGTCCTGCTGTTCAGCCTTGTGCAAAAGACGGTGCAGGGAACGACCGTCCTCCTTGCGGGAATGCTCATTTTCGTCCAACATGAGAATACTCCTTTTTTCAGCCCACCGGAACGATGGTCAGCACGGCGCGGGCAGGCAGACAGGTGGCGGTCTGATCCTCCGCCGACAGCCAGCCAAAGCCCTCGCAGATGTGATCCGGGCAGGGCGATTCAATAAACCGCGCTCTGCCGTCCTTCACCTCTATATGCACCGTATAATAACCGGTGTCCACACTGTAAGTTTCGTCCTTTTCCAGCGGAATGTCCATCACGGCGTTCGCGTCGCCGTAAATCAGCTGGGCAGTCAGTTTTCCGCCGGTGGCGTTGTGGCTGCGCACGGCCAGCAGCACCGCTGCTATGGCCAGCACCACCACCGCAAACAGGATATTGGTCAAAAGCTTTTTGTTCTTCATGGCTTACTGCTCCCCGGGCTTGAGCTGCTCCAGCTCTGCCAGCCAAAGGGTGGCACAGGCGTCGCTGGGCATCCGCCAGTCGCCCCGGGGTGAAAGGGTCACGCTGCCCACCTTGGGGCCGTCCGGCAGGCAGCTGCGCTTGAACTGCTGGGCAAAAAAGCGCCAGTAGAAGTTGCGCAGCCACTTGTACAGCACGGCATCCGTGTACTCTGCTCTGCCTGCAAAGGCCACCTTTGCCAGCCGGTAGATTTTTGCCGGGCCAAAACCGCAGCGCAGTACATAATACAGGTAAAAATCGTGCAGCTCGTAGGGGCCCACCAGATCCTCTGTGATCTGTGCAATTTCGCCGTCCTTGGCGGGCAGCAGTTCCGGCGACACCGGGGTGGCAAGAATATCCAGCAGCACATCGTGCAAAGCAGCGGTGGCAGCAGTCTCAGCTTCGTACTGCACCAGATAGCGCACCAGCGTTTTGGGCACACCGGCATTCACGCCGTACATGCTCATGTGGTCGCCGTTGTAGGTCGCCCAGCCCAGCGCCAGCTCCGAAAGGTCGCCCGTGCCCACCACAAGGCCGCCGGTGCGGTTGGCAAGGTCCATCAGCTCCAGCGTGCGCACCCGTGCCTGCCCGTTTTCAAAGGTGACATCCAGCACGGTCTCATCCTGCCCGATATCCGCAAAGTGGCTGCGCACGGTGTCGGCGATGCGAATTTCCTGAAAGCTTACGCCCAGCTCCCCGCACAAAATTTCGGCGTTGCTGCGGGTGCGCTTGGTGGTGCCAAAGCAGGGCATGGTCACCGCCAGCACATCGGCGGCGGAGCGGTGCAGCTGCTTCATGGCGCGCACTGCCACCAACAGGGCAAGGCAGCTGTCCAAGCCGCCGGAAATGCCAATGACCGCCGTTTTTGCGTGGGCGTGCTCCAATCGCTTGGCAAGGCCATCAGCCTGCATCTTCAAAATCAGCTCGCACCGGGCGGCGCGGCGCTGCGGGTCACCGGGCACAAAGGGTGCGGGGTCAATGCGGCGGGTGAGCACCGTTTCCTCCGGTGATAGGTCAAATTCCACCGTGATGTAGCCCTCGGCAGTGTGCTCAAAGCTGGTGTTGCGGGCACGCTCGGCCTCCATGCGCTGGCAGTCCAGCTCGGTCTCGGCGTGGTCGCCCGCAAAGGGCGCAGTCTCCGCCAGAATGCTGCCGTCCTCGGCGATGAGGTCATGCCCGGCAAACACCATGTCGGTGGTGCTTTCGCCGTGCCCTGCCGAGGCGTACAGGTAGCCGCACAGCAGCCGGGCAGACTGGTTTGCCACCAGTGCGCGGCGGTACTCCGCCTTACCCACGGTCTCATCGCTGGCAGAAAGGTTTGCAATGACGGTCGCGCCCGCCAGTGCGTGGAAGGTGGAGGGCGGCAGGGCGCTCCACAAGTCCTCGCACAGCTCCACGCCCAGCACAAAGCTGGGCATCTGGCGGCAGCGGAACAGCAGCGACGTACCAAAGGGCACCTGCTGCCCGCAGACGGTCACCGTCTGTACCTCGGTGCTGCCGGGGGTGAACTGCCGCTTTTCGTAGAATTCGCCGTAGTTGGGCAGGTAGGTCTTGGGCACAACGCCCAACAGCTGCCCGCGGCACAGCACGGCAGCGCAGTTGTACAGCTTGCCGTGCACCAGCAGCGGCAAGCCAACCAGCACTACGGTGTCCAGTGCGCGGGTCTGCGCAAGCAGCCACTCCAGCGCATCCAGTGCGCCCTGCTGCAAGGTGCGCTGCAAAAACAAATCGCCGCAGGTGTAGCCGGTAAGGCAAAACTCCGGGAAAACCGCCAGCTTTACCCCCCGCTGCGCGGCAGTTTGCAGCTGTGTCAGCATCTGCTGTGCATTATAGGTGCAGTCTGCCACCCGCAGCGCGGGCGAAAAAGCAGCCGCCTTTAAAAAACCATCTTTCATAAGAGGATTTCACATCCTGTCTGTTTCAATGTTGCCATGGTGACCCATGTTGACCATAGTATACCACAAACCGCATAAAACGGAAAGTAACAGACTGGTAAAAGAAGTGTGAACGTGGGAAAACCCTCTCAGTCTCGTTTTTCCAGTTAGCGACTTCCCGGAGTGCACCCCTTCCGTCTGCTCACTTCGTTCGCAGCCACCCGCTCCCCACTCTGTCGCCAACGCGACATCTCTCCCCGGCCGGGGAGAGTCTGTCCAAGGGGACGGCTTTGGGCGGTGATAGCAAACTTTCCGGCAGTGCAAAAGGCGTCCCTATTGGAGGAGCTGGCGAGCGCAGCGAGACTTAAGGGATAAAAAAACACCCCCGCAGGCATAAGCCTACGGGGGTGTTATTATGCTAGTATGTTCCCTGCACCCCTAGGGGTACAGTCACGCAAGCATGAGCCTATCAGTCAAGCTGATTACTTAAGCTTTGTAGACGCCCTCGCCAACGATGTTCTTAGCGGTGCCGAAGCCCAGGTTGTAGATAGCAGCCAGGTTGCCAGCAACGTTCAGGATGCTGTTCACAACGCCCAGAGCGCCGTAGCCGAACTTCTGAGCGCCAGTGGACTCACCGGTCACATTATCGGTGTAGTTGTCCTTCCAAATCTTGCTGAACTGGCCGCCGAAGCCGGTCAGGCCGTCGCCGGGGGTCCAGGTGCCGCTGAACACAGCGCCAACGGTGTTGTCCAGGAAGCCCTGAACGTACTTGTTACCAACGATGGTAATCAGGTTCTTGTGGAAGTTCTGCCACTGAGCAGCGCCCATAGCGGGTGCCAGGTAGTCAGCAACGCTACCACCCATAACGTAGGTCATCTCGTTCTCAGACACAGCAGAGAAATTTGCAGGCATCATCATAATGAATTACTCCCTTCAAAAATAGAAAAAATATTTTCGAACCGGTGTTTCCGGCTCAATCCTTATTAGGATGGCAATAATATACCACACTTTCCAGAAATGTTCAAGTACTTTTTTGAAAAAAGTGTAAAAACTGTGAAACATCGTCCCGGCTTTTGTAGCAAAACTGCACTGTTCATGCGGGTTTTTCTGGTGTGACAAGTTTTTTCGCAAATTTGTGAAAAATAGACTACCAGAACCATAAGGCGGTGCTTTGCAATGAAAACAGTTGTTTTTGTGGACGAATTGCTGCTGGTAAACTTTGCCGCAGCCGCCGCGCTGCTGCTGGGCGCGGGGCTTTTATGCGGGCGCAGCTGCACCGGGCTGCGGCTGTGCGCGGGCAGCGCGGCGGCTGCGGTCAGCACCCTTGTCCTGCTGGCCCCTCCGTGGCCCGCCCCGCTGGCGGTACTATATAAAATCGCCAGCTGCTGCGGGGTGGTGGCGGTGTGCTACGGCGTGTCCGGGGCGCGCAGCTTTGCCCGGCTGTGCGGATGGTATGCGGCGCTGAACGGCCTGCTGTGCGGCGCGGTGGTGCTGCCCGGGGTGCAGGCCAACAACCTGAGCGTGCTTTTACCGGTGCGCCCGGGGCAGCTTTTGCTCTGCTGCGCCGGGGTGTACGGACTGTTGCGCGGGCTGCTGGCGGTGTTTGGCCGCCCGCAGCGGGGCTGCTTTGCCGCTGTGCTGCAAATTGCGGGGGCAACAGTGCCGGTACAGGCCTACCACGACACCGGCTTTACCCTGCAAGACCCCCTTGCTGGGCGGCGGGTGGTGCTGGTGCAGTACCCGCCGTTGCGCAGCCGGCTGCCCGCACCGCTGCGCGCCTACTTAGACAGCTGGTTTGCCTCCGGCACTGCCCCGCCTCCGGGGCTGAGGGTGCAGTTTGTACCCTGCGCCGCCGTTACCGGCCATTGCCTGCTGCCCGCCGTGCCCGCCGCGCTGTGCCGTGGGCAGCGCCGCGTGCCCGGCCTGCTGGCGGCCTTTTGCGCCCCGGACGCCCCCACCGGCGCATGGACGCTGCTGTTGGGGGACGACGTGGCGGAGGAGGTGGGGGTGTAGGAGTTTTCCGCCCTCTCAGGCGCTCCCGCGCCAGCTCTCCCCTTGGGAGAGCTGGCAAGCCCGACAGGCTTTGACTGAGGGAGTTTCCTTATAATACATATAATAAAAGGTGCACAGGAGGGATATCCATGTTGCAGTTTTTTCGCAAGGTCTGGCAGCGGCTGTGGGGGCGTTTGCGCTACTGCGGCGCGGTGCATTATCTGGCGGGCGGGCCAAGCCTGCCCCCGCCCCTTACCCCCGAGCAGGAAAAAGCCCTGCTTGACCGCATGGCTGCCGGGGACGCTGCCGCCCGCGAGGAGCTTATCACCCACAACCTGCGGCTGGTGGTGTATCTGGCCAAAAAGTACGAAAACAGCGGTGTGCCCGCCGAGGACTTGGTAAGCATTGGCACCATCGGGCTGATCAAGGCGGTAAACACCTTCACCCCTGCCCGCAGCATCAAGCTGGCCACCTACGCCAGCCGCTGCATCGGCAACGAGATCCTGATGTACCTGCGCAAAAGCTCCAACCGCCGGCAGGAGGCCAGCATCGACGAGCCTTTGAACGTGGACGGCGACGGCAACGAGCTGCTGCTCTCGGACATTCTTGGCAGCGACGCCAACGCGGTAAGCCAGCAACTGGAGCAGGACGCCGAGCGCGCGGTGCTGCGCAGCGCCGTAGCGGCACTCTCGGCACGGGAACGGCAGATCATGGAACTGCGTTTCGGCCTTACCGACGGCGTGGAGCGCACCCAGAAGGAAGCCGCCGATGCTCTTGGCATCAGCCAGAGCTATATCTCCCGGCTGGAAAAGCGCATCATCCGCACCCTGAAAGCCCGCCTTGAAAGCGAGTAGCAGCGGGCGCAGCGCTTGACATTCCGCGTGGGAACGTGTATCAGGTTTGTCTATAATGCGCCCCTCTTTTGCGGAGGGGCGCTCAATTTTTTCCACGCATAGCGCCCGGCGCGCAGAGCCATACTTCCGGTAAAGCTAAAAGACCGGGGGCGTTTGGATGTACAACAAGGTGGAGCTATGCGGTGTGAACACAGGGCAGCTGCCTGTGCTGACCGAGGCGGAAAAGCGGCAGCTGCTCACCCTTGCCCACGCCGGGGACAAAGCTGCCCGGGCGCGGATGGTGGAGGGCAACCTGCGGCTGGTGCTCAGTGTAGTGCAGCGGTTTGCCCAGCGGGGCGAAAATCTGGACGATCTGTTTCAGGTGGGGTGCATCGGGCTGATCAAGGCCATCGACAACTTTGACCCCGCACAGCCGGTGCGGTTTTCTACCTACGGCGTGCCCATGATCATCGGGGAGATCCGGCGGTTTCTGCGGGACAACAACGCCCTGCGGGTAAGCCGCACCCTGCGGGACACCGCCTACCGCGCCATGCAGGCGCGGGAAACGCTGGAAAAGCAGCTGGGGCGAGAGCCAACCATGGACGAGATCGCCGCCGCAGCCGGGCTTGCCCGGCGCGAGGTGACCGCCGCGCTGGAATCGGTGGTGGAGCCGCTCAGCCTTGACGAGCCGGTGTACACCGACGGCGGCGATGCCATGTATGTGATCGACCAGGTGCGGGACCCGGACAGCGAGGAGAGCTGGATCAGCGGGTTGCAGTTCCGCGATACGGTAGCCGCCCTTTCGCCCCGGGAAAAGCGCATCATGGAGCTGCGGTATCTGCGCGGTAAGACCCAGATGGAGGTGGCGCAGGAGATCGGCATCAGTCAGGCGCAGGTAAGCCGGCTGGAAAAAGGCGCGTTGCAGCAGTTTCACACCGGGGGATGAAAGCAGCCGCCTGAAAACCCTCTCAGCAAAAAAGACCGCTGCGCAGTGCAGCGGTCTTTTTTGGGCTTCAGCGGCGGCTGTATCTGCGCCGGGTGGCAGCCCCGCCCCGCAGGTGGCGCTCGGCCTTGTTGCGGGCCAGCACGGCGCGCACCTGCCCGTACAGCGCCGGGCTGATGCTGCGCAGCCGCACGGCAACGTCCTTGTGCACGGTGGACTTGCTGCACCCGAACGCAGCCGCCGCTGCACGCACCGTGGCGTTGTGGGCGGCAATGTACTCCCCCAGCTGCACGGCGCGCTGTTCCGGATCGGCTTTCATATCCCGCCTCCCTGCGTTCCAGCTTTGCAATGGTATAACATACGCGCCGCCGGGGCGGATTATGTCTGCGGGCTTGACTTTTTGTCCCACGGCGCGTATACTGTGGGCGGACATAAAAACAGGGGCGCCGTAAGGCTGAGATCCGCATAACGCGGAGTACCCTTTACCTGATCCGGGCAATACCGGCGTAGGGAGTTTGCGGAACCGTCCGGTACGTTCAACAAACCTCCATGCGTCTGCTGCCAGCAGACGCATTTTGTTTTTGTGTACTATTATGAGAGAGGAATCTTTTTATCATGTCCAAAACCTATTCCAAGACCCGTATTCTGGTGGAATGCGCCCTGATGATCGCCATTGGCACGGTGCTTTCCAACATCAAGTTCTTCACCATGCCCAACGGCGGCAGCGTTACCCTGCTGAGCATGCTGCCCTTTGTGCTGGTATCCTTCCGCCACGGCGCAAAGTGGGGCCTGTTCACCGGTTTCGTGAACTCCTGCCTGCAAATGATCATGGGCTTCTACCCTCCTCCCGCTTCCACCTTCCTCTACTTCCTCGGTGAGGTGCTGCTGGACTATGTGCTGGCCTTTATGGCACTGGGTCTGGCCGAGCTGTTCGCCCGCCCCTTCAAGAACCGCACCGTGGGCGTGGCCGTGGGCACCTTTGCCGCCGGTTTCCTGCGCTTTATGTGCAGCTTTTTGTCCGGCGTGCTGGTCTGGGGCAACCTGAACGATGGTCTGGCCGCATGGACTTACAGCCTGACCTACAATGGCAGTTATATGCTGCCCGAGACCCTGCTCACCATGGTGGCCGCTGTGCTGCTGTGCCGCGTGGCTCCGCAGATCTTTGACCGTCAGGCACGCTAAGGCGTCGTTTTTCAAAAGAGCACTTCTCTGCTTCCCGATCCCCGCCGGGCACACGCCTTGCGGGGATCTTTTGCTGCAAAAAATTTTCAAAAAACTGTTGACAAGCGCACCTCCGGCTGGTATAATTACACACGTCGTCAGGCACGAGGACAAACATCTGGGGGTTTAGCTCAGCTGGGAGAGCGCTTGCATGGCATGCAAGAGGTCACCGGTTCGATCCCGGTAATCTCCACCAGAACCAAAGCACTACACAAAAACGTGTGGTGCTTTTTTGTTGCTGCCAAACGAGTGAGGGTTTAGCTCACCCAGGAGAGTGCCGTGCATGGACTGCAAGAGGGTCACCGTGATCAGAATCGGCCCGGTAATCTCCACCAGAATGAAAGCACTACACGGAAACGTGTGGTGCTTTTTTGTTTTATCTGCCGTTCACCTTACGTCCCCTTTCATGAAAAAAGCGTTTGTCGCAGCCCGTAGGCCGTGACAAACGCTTTTTATTTTACTGTGCGCCCAAGCGCATTTTGAAGTCCTGATAGCCGAAGTGCACCAGTTCCCTGCAATTGCCGTCTGCGCCCAGCAGCCAGATGGGCGGCAGGGGCATCCCGTTGAAGGTGTTGTTCTTGCAGGTGGTGTAGATGGCCATATCGCCGAAGATGAGCTTATCACCCTCGGCAAGGGGGGCGTCAAAGCTGTAATCCCCGATGATATCCCCCGCAAGGCAGGTGGGGCCGCCCAAGCGGACAGTGTGCGCCTTCTCCCCTGCCTCGCCGGCGTCCAGCAGCGGCGGGCGGTAGGGCATCTCGATGACATCCGGGGTGTGGCAGGCTGCGGACATATCCAGAATGGCAAGGCTGGTATCTCCGTTGCGCAGGGTGTCCAGCACGGTGGTAACCAGATAGCCTGCATTCAGCGCCCAAGCCTCGCCGGGCTCCAGATACACCTGTACGCCGTACTTCTGCCGCACCGAGAGGATGCAGTTTTCCAGCGTAGCAAGGGCATAGCCCGGGCGGGTGATGTGGTGTCCCCCGCCGAAGTTGAGCCATTTCATTCTGGGCAGCAGGTCTGCAAACTTTTTCTCCACTGCGGCCAGCGTTACCGCCAGCGCATCGGCGTCCTGCTCGCAGAGGGTATGGAAGTGCAGACCGTCCAGCAGGGCGGGCAGCTCCGGGTGCGCTGCCACGGCGGCGTCCCACTGAGCACGGGTGGTGCCCAGACGGCTGCCGGGTGCGCAGGGGTCGTAAATTTCGTGACCCTCCTGCGTGGAGCACTCCGGGTTGATGCGCAGACCGATGCTTTTGCCCGCTGCCTTTGCCGCCGGGCCGAACTTTGCCAGCTGGCTGGGCGAGTTGAACACGATGTGGTCGGCGTATTGCAGCAATTCCTCAAACTCATCTGTCCGGTAGGCGGCACAGAACACATGGTTCTCCTTCTCCGGCAGTTCTTCCCTGCCCAAGCGGCTCTCGTACAGGCCGCTGGCCTCGGTACCTGCCAGATAGGGTGCCAGCACCGGGTAGACATTGAAGTTGGAAAAAGCCTTCTGCGCCAGCAGAATGCGGCAGCCGGTGCGCTGCTGCACCCCCAGCAGGATCTCGCCGTTGCGGCGCAGCTGGGCTTCGTCCAGCAGATAGCAGGGGGTGGGCAGGCGGTGCAGCTGCGCCTCGGACAGGTTTGCCAGCCCCGCAAAGGGCGGGCGGCTGTCGCGCACCCGCATCAGTCCACCAGAGCCGGGTTATGGCTCTCGGAGCGGGGCAGGCCGTACTTATCCAGTGCATCCAGATACGGATCGGGATCAAACTCTTCTACGGTGTGCACGCCCTTGGTGGTCCACTTGCCGGTAAGCAGCATCAGGGCGCCGCACATAGCCGGCACGCCGGTGGTGTAACTGATGGCCTGAGAGCCCACTTCTTTGTAGCACTCCTGATGGTCGCAGACGTTGTAGATATAGTAGGTCTTGTCCTTGCCGTCCTTTTTGCCGGTAAAGATACAGCCGATGTTGGTCTTGCCCTTGGTACGGGGGCCAAGGCTGGCGGGGTCCGGCAGCAGAGCCTTGAGGAACTGGATGGGCACGATTTCCTGTCCGTTGAAGTTGACGGGGGTGGTGGACAGCATGCCCACGTCCTCCAGACAGCGCATGTGGTCCAGATAGCTCTGGCCAAAGGTCATGAAGAAGCGGATGCGCTTTGCCTCCGGGATGTTCTTTGCCAGAGACTCGATCTCCTCGTGGTGCAGCAGGTACATATCCTTGTCGCCCACCTGATCGAAGTTGTACTCCCGCTTGATGCTCATGGCCGGGATCTCCACCCAGTGGCCATTCTCCCAGTAGCTGCCGGGGGCAGACACCTCGCGCAGATTGATTTCAGGGTTAAAGTTGGTGGCAAAGGCATAGCCGTGGTCGCCGCCGTTGCAGTCCAGAATATCGATGGTGTCAATGGTATCAAACTCGTGCTTTTTGGCGTAGGCACAGTAAGCCTGGGTCACACCCGGGTCGAAGCCGCTGCCCAACAGAGCGGTCAGACCGGCTTCCTCAAACTTTTTGGCGTAAGCCCACTGCCAGCTGTAATCAAAGTAGGCAGAGAAACCAGCCTCCTTGCAGCGCTTCTCGTAGATGGCGCGCCACTCCGGGTCGTCGGTGTTCTCGGGCTCGTAGTTGGCGGTGTCCATGTAGTTGACGCCGCAGGCAAGGCAGGCGTCCATGATGGTCAGATCCTGATAAGGCAGGGCGATGTTCATCACGAGGTCGGGCTGGTAAGCCTTGATGAGGGCGATGACCTCTTCCACCTTGTCTGCGTCCACCTGTGCGGTGGTGATCTTGGTGGCGGTGGTGGGAGCCAGCTCAGCAGCCAGCTTATCGCACTTTGCCTTGGTACGGCTGGCGATGCAGATCTCGGTGAACACCTCGGGCACCTGGCAGCACTTATGGATGGCAACGGAGGCCACGCCGCCGCAGCCGATGATCAGAACTTTGCTCATGTCGGTTACTCCTTTATCTGTAAAATGGTAGGTTCGTATTTATACCTGAAAGCCCGGCCAGCCCTTGTCCAGCGCGATCAGGGTCTCGCGCAGCACCTTGCAGGCGGTGGCGGTGGAAACGCCGGTGGTGTCCAGCGTGGGGGCCAGCTCGTTCAGGTCTGCACCGATGATGTTGGCCTTGGTCACAGTGCGGATAGCATCCAGCAGCTGCAAAAAGCTTACGCCGCCAGCCTCCGGGGTACCGGTGCCCGGGAAGCAGGAGGGGTCAAGGCAGTCAAGGTCGATGGTCAGATACACCGGCACCTTGCTCTCGCACAGCTGTGCGGTCAGCTCGGCAAGACCGGTAAAATCAAACTTGTGCATCTCGGTGTGCTGGGCAGCAAACTCAAACTCTGCCCGGTCGCCGCTGCGGATGCAGAACTGATGGATGCGGCCATCCCCTACCAGCTCGTGGCAGCGGCGCAGCACACAGGCGTGGCTGAGCTTCGCGCCCAGATAGTCGTCCCGCAGGTCGGCGTGGGCGTCAAAATGCACGATATGCAGATCCGGGTATTTCTTCACCGCAGCCCGCACAGCGCCCAGCGTGACCAGATGCTCGCCGCCCAGCAGCAGCGGGAACTTGCCGTCCTTCAAAATCTCCTCTGCCCGGGCCTCGATATCGGCCAGTGCCAGCTCGCTGGAGCCGAAGCACAGCTCCAGGTCGCCGCTGTCGAACACATCAAAATCGGTCAGGTCGGCGTTCTGGTAAGGGCTGTAAGTCTCCAGACCATAGCTCTCGTGCCGGATGGCCGCCGGGCCGAACCGTGCACCGGGGCGATAGCTGGTGGTGGAATCGTAAGGCGCACCGTACAGCACGATGCTGGCGGCGCGGTAGCTGCTGTCGCAGCCGATAAAGGTCTCAACGTTGGGGTGCATCAGTGTTCCTCCACTTCCCGCAGCATCTCCTCCAGAAAAGCCGGCAGGTAGAATGCTCCGATATGCAGTTTGGTGGTGTAGTAGCGGGTGCGCATATTCAGCGCCTTCCACGCTTCTGCGTCCAGATCATCAATGGGATGGTATTTTTTGCTGGCAAAGCCGAACAGCCAGTAGCCCGCCGCAAAGGTAGGGATATGTGCCTGATACACCCGGCTGATGGGGAAGGTGGATGCAATGCGCTTGTGGCTGCGCTGCATGGCGCTGGCGTCCTCGGCGTAGAAGGGGCTGCCCTGCTGGTTGACCATGATGCCGTCCTCTTTCAGGGCGTTGAAGCAGCTGCCGTAGAACTCGCGGGTGAACAGACCCTCAGAGGGGCCGAAGGGGTCGGAGGAGTCCACGATGATGAGGTCGTATTCCTCCTCGCAGCGGCGGATATACTTCAGGGCGTTCTCAAAGTAGATATGCACCCGGCGGTCATCCATACGGCAGGCATTGCCGGGCAGATAGGCGCGGCAAGCCTCCACCACCTGCGGGTCCATCTCCACAAGGTCGATGCGCTCCACACGGTCGTAGCGGGTCAGCTCCCGCACCACGCCGCCGTCTCCGGCGCCGATGACCAGAATATCCTTAGCCTCCTTATGCACCGCCATGGGCACATGGACGATCATTTCATCGTAGATGAACTCGTCGCGCTCGGTCAGCATCACGTTGCCGTCCAGCGTGAGCACCCGGCCGAACTCCGGGGTCTCAAAGATATCAATGCGCTGATAATCGCTCTGCTTGGAGTAGAGCTGCTTGTTTACACGAATGCTGTGCTTCACATCCGGGGTGTGAAACTCTGAAAACCAAAATTCCATCTCTTTCCCTCCTTATGCCAGAACATTCAGGTGCAAGATTTCGGGGTCCTCCGGGCCAGTCATGCTGCAGCCCTTGGCCTTGGCGTACTCGATGTAGTTCAAGATCTCCTTGGTGATGCGCTCGCCGGGTGCAAGGATGGGGATGCCCGGGGGATAGCACATGACGAACTCGCTGCACACCATGCCCTCGGTCTCCCGCAGGGGCAGGCTCTTTTTCGGGGCATAGAAGGCCTCCTGCGGGCTGGCAGCCACCACGGGGTCGATGTATTCCTGACTCAGCAGACCCGAGCCATCGGTGCGGTACCGGCGCTTGATCTCCGCCAGCGCACTGACCAGACGCTCCACCTCCTGCGGGCGGTCGCCGATGGACAGGTAGGCAAGGATGTTGCCGATATCGCCGAACTCGATCTGAATGTCATACTCGTCCCGCAGGATGTCGTAGACCTCGATGCCGGCAAGACCAATATCCAGCGTATGGACGCTGAGCTTGGTGGTGTCAAAGTCAAAAACAGAATCGCCGTTGCACAGCTCCTTGCCAAAGGCGTAGTAACCGCCTACGGCGTTGATCTCCTCGCGGGCGTACTCGGCAATGTCCGCCACCTGATGGAACACCTGCCGTCCCCGCAGCGCCAGATTGCGGCGGGAGATATCCAGACTGGACATCAGCAGGTAGCTGCCGGAGGTAGTCTGGGTCAGGTTGATGATCTGGCGCACATAGCCCGGGTGCACGTTGGGACCGATGAGCAGCAGGCTGGACTGGGTCAGGCTGCCGCCGCTTTTGTGCATGGAGACCGAGGCCATATCCGCGCCCGCCGCCATGGCAGAAACCGGCAGGCCGCCGCCAAAGTAGAAGTGGGTGCCGTGGGCTTCATCCGCAAGGCAGAGCATACCGGCGTCGTGCGCCATTTTTACGATGGCACGCAGGTCGGAGCAGATGCCGTAGTAGGTGGGGTTATTCACCAGCACAGCCACAGCGTTGGGGTGCTCCTTGATGGCCTTTGCCACCTGCTCCCGCTTCATGCCCAGCGAGATGCCCAGGCGCTTATCCACCTCCGGGTTCACATACACCGGCACCGCGCCGCACAGCACCAGCGCGTTCAGCACGCTGCGGTGCACGTTGCGGGGCAGAATGATCTCATCGCCCCGCTTGCAGGCGGTAAGTACCATGCTCTGCACGCTGCTGGTGGTGCCGCCCACCATTAAAAAGGCGTGTGCCGCGCCAAATGCATCAGCGGCAAGCTCCTCAGCTTCCCGGATGACCGACACCGGGTGGCAAAGGTTATCCAGCGGCTTCATACTGTTCACGTCCACGCCCACGCACTGCTGACCCAGAAAAGCGGTCAGTTCCGGGTTGCCGCGGCCTCGCTTGTGGCCGGGCACGTCAAAAGGCACCACCCGCATCTGCCGGAACCGCTCCAGCGCCTCGTAAATGGGCGCACGGCGCTGATCCAGCCGGGAACGCGCTTTGTTCTCGTTCATCATTTCCTCCGTCCCTGTTCTTCTTTTTGCACAACAAAAAAGCGCAGACACTGCACAAATATGCAGACCTGCGCTTGGAGCAGCTTTTTCCGCGCTGATAAAGCACCCAGCCGTAAGTGCCGGTGCTGCGCGTTATTCGCGATCCAAAAAGACGGGGTGATGAGAGTCTATATAGCAACTACACTTTTACTACTCTTATTGACCGTTTCACAAGTCTGCGCATAGGCTGCGCAATTTCATGGTTGTAAAGGAACCAACTTATAAAATTTGAGCTTCAAACTCAATCAATAATGGCAGCTTGCGCCGCCGGTCGGCAGTGGACCCGGCTGTCCGTATGGCCTTAGCCCCGTTTGGGCGGTCCCGAGTAAATTGCTTTGAAAAGACTCTGCAAGGCGGCGTCTCTCAAAATCAACAAAAGAATAACATGATTCGCCCCGTCTGTCAACCAAAACTTTTTGGCAGTCGCCCGCTGCAGATGCGCAGGGCGGCGCTCGGCGCGCAAAATGGAGCGTTTTGTGCAAAAAAGCAGATGCCCTTCCCGCCGCAGTATGCTATAATAAAGGAACAATGAATGGAGAAAGAGGGTGTATGGATGGCACTGCCAATCGCCATCGTAGAGGATCAGACCCCGGACGCCCAGCGGCTGGAGGAGTTGCTGCAACAGCAGCTGCCCGAAGCCGAGTGCACATGGTTTGCCTGCGGGGATGATTTTCTCCGTGCCGCAGCAGAGCCCGGCTTATACGCCGTGGTGTTTCTGGATATCTGCATGGCGGGCACCAACGGCATCGAGACCGCCCGCCGACTGCGGCAGGCCGACCCGGAGGTGCTGATCGTATTCGTGACCTCCTCGCCGGAATATGTATGGGATGCCTTTCCGGTGCACCCCTTCGATTACCTGCTCAAACCCTATCAGGAGGAAAAATTCGTGCACCTTGCCGCCGAGCTGCGGCGGGCGCTGCGTTGTAAGGAGCCGGAACTGGAGATTCGCATTGCCCGCCAAAGCATTCAGCTGCCGCTGCGCAAGGTGCTGTATGCCATTGCCCGGAACCACTACGTCCTTATCACCACCGAGGATGGTGAGTACCGCGCCATGTGCAGCTTTGCGCAGATCGAAGAAAAGCTTACCGCACGGGAAAACTTTATGAGCTGCAACCGAGGCGTTATCATCAACATGGACAAGGTGCTGCGGTTCGGGGAGGACTGCATCGAGATCTTGGACGGCACCCGCCTGCCGGTACGGCAGAAGGATAAATGCACTCTGCTTGCCCACTTTACACAATACCAGTTCCGCCACATGCGGCAGGAGCTGCACTGAGGAAAGGAGCAGCCGCCATGGATCTTGCTCTGTTCGGCCGTTATTTTCTGGATTTTGCGCTGCTGTATCCCAGCGCGTTTCTGTGTCTGGCATCCCTATGGGAAAAGCTGCGCACCCCCAGGCGCACCGCCTGCATCGCTGCCGGATGCATCACCCTGCTGTGCATCGGCTGCGCCGCGCTCTGCGCCGTGTTCGGGCTGAACAGCAATTCTCTCCTGCCCGCCATCGTGCTGGTCTCCTTCTGGCTGCTGCGCTGGCGGGTAACGCCGGAAGTGACCGTAAGCCAGACCGCGTTTCTGTTTTCCATCTCTGCCGTGATGATGGCGGTGTGTTCCCTGCTGTCGACGCTGCTCAACGCCCAGACCGAGATCTCCAACCCACAGACCGTCTGCCTTGCCTCCACGGCGCTGCTGCGGCTGGGCCTTGCCGCGATGCTCACCGTGCTGTTCTGGTTCACCGCCGTGCAGTGGAGCCGGTGGCTGCTGCGGGAGTACAGCGGTGAAGCCTTCTGGCAATCTGCGTGGCCGCTGCCCGCCCTCTATGCCGTTTTTCTGGTATACTGTATGCCGCTGAACCCCGCCGTGGTGCTGGTCGGGCGGCTGAAGATCATCTCGGTGCTGGCGGTATCCATCTCGCTGTTCGGCATCTTTCTGCTGCTATACGAGATGTACCGCGTTGCCCGGGAGTTTACCCGCAATGCCCGGCTGGACCGGGAAAACCAGCTGCTGGCCATGGAATCCCGCCGGTACATGGAGTTACAGACCTATCTGGACAACACCCGCCGTCTGCGGCACGACTTCCGGCAGCATCTGCATGTGATTGCCGGACTGACCGAGACCGGGCAGCTGGAGGAGCTGAAAAGCTATCTGCACCAGTATGAAAGCGAGCTCAGCGAGCACCGCCCCAGCCTGTGCGCCAACGCCGCCGTGGATGCACTGGCCGGATATTACGACCATGCAGCCGGGCAGCAGAGCGTTCCTGTGGAGTGGAAGCTGGCACTGCCTCGGCAGCTTCCCATGCCGGAGGCCGACCTGTGCACCATTCTGGGCAATCTGCTGGAAAACGCCCTGCACGCCAGCCAGAAGCTGCCGCCGGAGCAGCGCCGGGTGCAGGTGATGGCGCAGATGCTCAGTCCCGCCATGCTGGGGCTTGTGGTGGAGAACCGTTACGACGGCATGCTGAAAAAACAGCAGGGCATCCTGCGCTCCACCAAGCACGAGGGCACCGGCATCGGGCTGGTATCTGCCGAGACGGTAGTGCACAAATATAACGGCAATCTGCATCTGGAGACCGAGGAGCAGATCTTCCGGGTGAATGTTCTGTTAAATCTGTAACCACCGGCAGGCCAACGTGAAAGCGTTCACAAAAAAAGCAGCGCCGTCCTTTGCAGAGAGGTTTCTCTACGAAGGGCGGCGCTGTATTATTTTTCAAGCTTCTCCGTGCTTTTTTGTGCGGCTTCCAGCTCGTCCACCCGCTTTTGCAGGGCGGTGATCTTATCGTCCATTTTCAAAAATGTCCAGACCAGAACGGCCAGCACCAGCGCGGGAGGAACGACCATCCACAGGGACTGCTGACACCAGAGCAGCAGCGAATAGCCGCCGAATACAGTAAAAATAAATACGGCAAACAGACTTGCAGCCAGTACAGCAAAAAATCCCATACAGAAAGTCTCCTTTCAGTTATTCTTCCGTTTCTTCCTCGTCCGGGTCCAGCTCAATGCTGAACACGGCTTTTTTCAGCTTTCCGCAGCCCTGCGCCTTCAGGCCGGATTTATACGGTTCCCCTGCCAGATACAAGGCAAAGCGTCCCTCGCACAGCATTCCGGCAATGCTGGTACCGGCAGTGCCTACGGTGGTGTCGGCGGCTTCATCGGTTGGCTTGGTGGGCGTCAGCTCCGCAAGGCTTACCTCAAACAGCTCACTGCCGTCCAAGTCAGTCTCCAGCGTAATGTGATTGTCGTGCCGCTGGAACAGTGCCTTGTCGGAGGTCTGGGGCGTGACGGTGCTCACGGTGACCACCGCCTTGTCCCCATCGATGCGGGTGCGCCCGGCAGGCAGGGTGGTGATATCCCGCGCCATGATGTACTCGATCACGGTGTCCAGATTGTCGCTTACGCCCAGATAGTTGGGCAGGTTGTTCAGGGTATCGTAGATCATAGAAAAAGTCCTCCGTCTGTGTTGTTTCAGTTACCTGTATGGTATCACAGGTCAGGGACAGATGCAATATGTGTGCGGGCAGATGTCGCGAGCCGCGCAGAAAAGGAACCCGGGTCGCGGCTCCCAGCGGCTGCATCGTGCCTTGGGCGGCACGCGCATCCTGCTGGCCGCAGCCCCAACAGCTCCTCCCTGTTTCTGCCGCTGGCAGCGGTCGTCGCTGTTGCACAGGGGCTTTCCCCCGCCGGACTATTCGGCGGGTCGATGCTGTTCGAATCCACCCTTGCAGCCCCTTTTCAAGGCAGATAAAACAGAAACTCCAGTACCCGGTTCGGATACTGGAGTCCTTGGTGGGCGCGTGTGGATTGCGCGAGCCGCGCTGCTAAAAACAGCCCACTGGGCTGTTTTTGCGCTGTCTTCTGCGACAGCGCCGCAGCTGTTCGAATCCACCCTTGCAGCCCCTTTTTCAAGGCAGGTAAAACAGAAACTCCGGTACCCATTGGATACCGGAGTTCTTGGTGGAGCGAAGCAACCCAAATCCGAACCATTGCCCTCTGGGGCATCTTTGGCGGCGATCTCATCGAAAGTGATGGTTTTTGTGCCGTCTTTGTAGTTGAATGTAATCAAAACTTTTTCATCATAGAGATAAACAGCATTCACGAATGTATTGATAAGCGTTTCCCGGTGGCTTTTCACGTTCGGGTCGAGCTTGCGGAACCGGGTCAGCCAGAACCGAACCTGATTTTCACTCAACCGAGGCCGAGCGATTTTTTCTTCGGCGATCCGAACCTCAAGTTCTTTCTGCTGGGCTTCCAGCTTTTCCAACCGAGATTTGGTGGAGTTGGTCAGCACACCTGCTTGAATGGCGTTCAGCATATTTTCAATGCCGTTCTCTACCTCGCGCATCTGCTTTTCCAGCAAAGGGAGTGTGGTGTTTTCCTGATCCTGCAACTCCATCACTTCCGCAACGATGGCATCAATCACGGCATCGTCTTGAATCAGCTTCATGGTTTCAGCTACGACCAAATCTTCCAGCCATTCCTTACGGACGGTCTTTTTCTTGCAGGTCTTGAAACGCTTCGCGGTGGCGCACTTATAATAATGATGAACGACCTTGTTTCTACCCGTACCGCACTCGCCGAACATCATCGCGCCGCACATTCCGCAGAACAGCTTGGTGGTGAGCAAGTAATCGTCCTCGGCCTTGTGACGGGCAGGAGCGCGGCTGTTCTTCTTGATTTTTTGCTGCACTTCTTCAAACAAGTCCTTGTCCACGATGGCCGGGATGCTGTCGGGCATCACAATGTCCTTGAAGTGGTTTTCTCCGATGTACCGCTTATTCGTCAGCAGCTTCTGAACACTGTTGTAGGTGAACTTCTGGTTGCGGTTGGTGGTCACGCCACTGTCGTTCAGCCAGTTCATCAGTTCTTTCATAGTTGCGCCATCGTTGTACCGCTGAAAGGCTTCTACCACAAAGGGAGCTTTCAGCGGGTCAATTTGAAAGAACTTCTCCTCATCCACCTTAAAACCAATGGGAATCGTGCCGCCGTTGTACTTCCCCTTCAGAACATTCTCGGTCATGCCGCGCACAACTTTTTCAGAAAGTTCTGCCGAGTAATATTCAGCCATGCCGGTGAGCATACTCTTGACCATGATACCCGCAGGGCTGTCAGAGATAGGCTCCGTGGCAGATACCAGCTTGACATGATTTCGTTCCAACTGATACTCATAGTGGGCCGAATCATAGCGGTTTCGGGCAAAACGGTCGAGTTTCCAGACCAGCACAATGTCAAACAACCGTTTCTCGCTGTCCTTGATCATCTGCTGGAAATCCGGGCGGTTGTCGGTTTTGGCGGAAAGGGCGCGGTCAATGTAGTGCTTAACTACCGTGATGCCGTTCTTTTCGGCATAAGCCGTACATTCACGAATCTGGCCTTCGATGGATTCCTCACGCTGGTTATCGCTGGAATAGCGGGCGTAGATCACGGCGGTCATGCAAACACCTCTTTCACTTCATTCTCCGTAGGCGGCGCACAAGGTCGGATGCGCTGTACAGCACACGAGCCACTGACACCGCATCCTCGCCCACGATGTAGAACACCGAGTAGTTGTCCACCAGCATCTGCCGCAGCCCTTGGGTGCGCTCTGGTTCGCTTTCCACCAGCGCGCAGCGTTCCGGCAGGATGTTCAGCGACTGGATGGCTTCCGCAATGCGGTTATACTGCCCCATAGCCGTGTCAGGTTCCAGCAGACGGTCAGCAATGTAGCTGTAAATCTGCTCCATATCACTGAGGGCTGCATGGGAAATTTTTACGTCATACTGCTTCATCTGTGCTGTTCCCTGAACTGTGCGAATGCGCTTGCAGCATCCACGGTATCACCGTTCTGAATCTCCTTGATGCCCACCTGCAAGGCTGCATGGAGCTGGTCATCGGTCATGATGTCAGCGTTCAGAGCCGCAGGAGCCTTCGGCAGGGACAGAGAGAAGGGAATGCCACCAGTCAGGGTGATCTGGCGCAGGTACATATCAATAGCTGTTGCCATCGGGATGCCGAGCTGCTTCAGCACATCCTCGGCTTGCTGCTTGACAGTAGGGTTGACACGAAGATTCAGTGTCATCGTTTTTTCCATGGTTATCACCTCGGCCTTATTGTAACGTATTTTGCGTTGCAAATCAACAACTCCCAAACTTATAATTAAATTTCTCCATATTGCACAACATAACTTCAGGTTCTCCGACTTCTAAAATTTTGCTTCATACCAATACCAATGTGCTGCAATTCGTTCAGTATATTGTGTATTATCACCTTCTGATTCTGCCCACGACCATCCATTTCCACTTTTTACAAACTCAACCGGAACATCTTGAAAGCCATGTGGTTCATCATCTTCAGAATAGTAAAAGCCCTTATATGTAGTACTCGGAATGAGCCCGAAAGAGCCTGTACAAAATTCCACCATATCATCTGCGTAATAATATACTTTCCATCCATTCCACTCTAGCGGTCCCATTGGATGTTCTTCTATCACTTTCCGCGCATAGTTTGTCAGCTCATCCTGATTTCGCAGTACATAAGACTGGATGGATTTTTTGCTAAATGGCCGAACAATCAACGCCGTAGCTACAGCAATACACCCTAGTGCGGTCAAAAGTCCAATGCAAATTCTTTTCATGTTTTTCTCCAGTCAACTGAAAACATATCACGCTGTAAGAACTATGATATCGCAGACTTTACTTTAGCGTGTGTACAATATGCAGTGCCATATCTGCATTTTCTTTGTCTACAAATATCTCTGTGATATACTTTGGTTTTATACCTAGAGTTCCAATTCTTGCCTGATCGAACGTATTACGCCGATTGACATCTTTAGTTTTGCAATAGAACTTGATTCCCGCAGCCGCCAACGCATCCGTGATGCGACTGCCTTGGTAGGGATCAGAAACGGTTGCGACTTGCGATTTGAAAAACTGCTCTAGCATAAAAGGATCTCCTATATACACTCTAAAAGAAATCTCTTGCGTTTCTTACTGGAATAACGAAATTTAAGCCCAATTTATTTCGTTTGTCTACAAAATTTTTCAAAATCGTATAGCTGCACATAAATTCATGGAAAATTTGTTGCATAATCACAGTTTTGTTTATCTGCATCGCTATTGAGGACGAATACGGCAATACTCCAACGCAGCGGGCGGAACTGGACTGGCTGCTCTACAACAAGCCCTTGGAGTATGCTCAGCTTGTGCTGGGTGGTGAGATTGAGCATTATCTCTCACTCAGCTGTGACCATGGCAGATTTAGAGGATTGACCTTTAATTAGAATATACAGATAAAACCGACAGCCATCTACTTGCGACTTGCAAATAGATGGCTGTCTATTATTAACTACGCATTTTAACAATGATTTTTCTTTTCAACAATCATTCCGATAACAAACGAAAGTAGGAAAACGAGTAGCCAAATCAAAACTCCGTAGTGTGCCTTGAGCTGCCATACTTTTCCTATATACATATCCGGCGTGATTTTTGTGGCGTTTATTTTGATAATAAAATCGCCCAACACTTGTCCGATCAAAATTCCTGTCCAGTTTCCAGCTGTTGTGATAAGAGCTGCTCTATACATTTCCAGAAAACAGAAAGTAACAGATGCAACCCATAAACACAAATAATAATGGGCTGCTGTCCATTCAAACAAGTAGACTTCATGAAACACTGTTTGAGAAAGAAGATAGCACACCACATATGCTAAAAATACGATCAGCAAAAATCCGAGACAAGTTTTCTTTTTTGATGCTGTGTTCTTCATACGGCTTTTGAATCCTATTCCAATGTGTACCGCCATCTTTGCATTTCATTATAAAACAGCTTGGCTGCTTACTTCGATACTATTTCGACAGTTGGCATCTTGCCTTCCAATCCGAGTTCGTCATCTTCTGCAACTCTATAATTGGTAACATTTATTGAATACATATAATCTGAAATATTTGGATTTTCTTCATCGTCTGGAAGTTCAACTTCAAAAGTCTCAAACTCAAACACATAAGCTGTTCCTTCAATAAGTTCACCAGTTAAGTCTTTCTGGAAATGAAGCAAAAATGGTCTGTCCTGAAAGAAGTGAACAACTGCAACCGTTTTTCCCGGCAGTGCATAGTAATCGGGCAAAATCTGCTCAACAGTGGCCGTAAAAGAACCCGAAAACTGTGCAAAATGTTTTTCATTTCCGGTTGCTTGCTCTTCTCCGTCATGATAGCCGGCCTCGTAGCCAGCGGTATAGCCTTCTTCGTATTCTGCATTGTGCTCATCTGAACTTTGAGCATTATTTCCACAGCCAATCAATGTAAGTACCAGCGCAAGGCAAAGAACTATTATAGCCCTCTTTTTCATACGGTTTCCTCCTTCTATGTTTTTTCTTCACATTTATCGGACTTTTCCACAGTTTTTGCAAAAACGTTCAGAAGAAGCATTTAATGTTCCGCAGTCCGGGCAATACCATCTTCCGTCTGGCATCGGTTCAACAGGCGAGGGCGTTTGGTGTGCTTTTGCTGGAGTTTGAACGGGTGATGCAGTAAACAGCGGCGCAATATTCACATCTCTACGGCCAACACCAGCAAGGCTTCTAAAATCCAACGATTTAACTTCTTGTGCCAATGTCCGTTTTGGTTCAATATACTGACCGCACCGTTGACAATATCGAACACCCAACTTGTTTTCATAGCCACAATTTTTACAAGTCATCAAAGCTCCCTCCTTGCTTTTTGTTTAGATAACGAAATTTAAGCCTGATTTATTTCGTTTGTCCACAAAATTTTTCAAAATCGTATAGCTGCACATAAATTTCCAGAAAACTTGTAGCACAATCACGATTTTTTCTTTTTATTCAAAGAAACCACCACGGCAATTCCAGCCACAAATTATCCATGGCCTGCTCCTCGGTCTTTTTAGCGCGGCTCTTTGTCAGGTGGAAGTATATTGCCGTGCCGATCAATGGATGTTCCTCGCCATCAGTAAAGCCATAGCGGTACAGCAGATAGGTCTGCTCCCGCTGGGTCAGCCGTTTCAGGCCATCGTACAGCTCCCGGCGCGATTCCTGTTCCTCCATAATGGTCTGCGGCTGCATGGCGTAGGGGTCGGCTATGGCTTCGATGCGCCGCAGCTACTCTTCTCCCGGCAGAACATCGTCCAGCGAAACACGTTGGTAGCAGATACCATCCTTATCCTCCGTCACTATCCGCTGCTCAAAAGCGTTAAAGGCATCCCGCACCATGTCCATCATGGCGTTGCGGATGGCAGGAGCCGCATAGGTCAGGAACTTCATGCCGCGCGCTGCATCGAACTTCGGCACAGCTTTCCATAAGCCCAGATTGCCCGCCTGTTTCAAATCGTCCGTGTCAAGGTTCAGACCAGCCTGTGCCAGATTCATGCTGCGGAAAAGGTCATTTGCCACCTTGCCAATAAAGGACTTGTTGTTGTCGATCAGGCTGTCCAGCGCGGCAGCATCGCCTTTCTGCGCCAGCACACAAAGCCGTTCATTCGTCTGCTTCATGGGCGTTTTCCTGCTCTGCGGCAGACTGCAAGATTCCCAGCAGACCGTTCCGCAGCTGTTCCAGCACTTCCGGCGTAGCTCCTTCCATGCCCAAAACGCTGTCCAACATTGCATCCGTCAACAGCTCTGCCGTGATCGTTGGGTGCTGCACATCCTGCCCTTTGGTCAATTCGGTGAACATCTTCTCTGCCACTTTCTTGCTCATGGCTTCCTGTTCGGCGTAATGGCTCCCGATGCCCTTTTTGATTTCCTTGACCGTTGCCATGAAGTACATTTCAATGTCATCAAGGTCACCTTGATACACCGGCTTTCTCCGAAGGCTGATGTCCTTTGCGGCTTTGGCTGCTTCCGGGGTCTTGACCTTTGTGCGCAGCAGGGTGCTCAATGTCGTGAGCATGGCATTCTGTGCTGCGATGCCGGATGCAAAAGTATCATCAAAATACTGCGCTATGCGGTAAGTAAGCTCTGCAAAGCGGGCGTTTTCCAGCAGCAGATTGACCACCTCTGTATTGACACGCCCTGTGTAGAGGTTCTTTGCAGCTTCTACGGACAAGCCCAGTTCGGCAATGTCGTAATTTTTGCGGTCGGGGATGTTGGTTTCTCCCAGCAGGAAATCCGTAGACACATTAAACAGCCTTGCGATTTTCAGCACCTGCTCATGGGTCAGCGTCCCTTTTGCGCCGCTGATGAAGCGGCTGATGGTGCTTTTGGAGCAGCCGATTTCCTTGGCAAGCTCCGGTTGGCTGATATTGTGCTCTTTCATCAAGTCCGCAAGACGGATGTTGGATGGTGCGGGCAGATATTCCTGTGCCATGTGGTCGGCCCTCCTTTTTGAGCTTTTTCCTCATTATAATACGCTCTGCCGTTTTGTTCAATATACGGTTACCTCTCTGCCCTTGCTGTTGCAGCCCTGCAACCAGTAAGGGCTTTTTTCTTTTTCCGTTGCAGTTTTGCCGCTTTTTCGCCTTTCCTGCAAAATTTTCCGTATATTCAGGCAGTAAGCAAAAAACACCAGAGTTCCCACTTTGGGGTCTCTGGTGCAACGCACGAAACAAAGGAGGAATGCCCTTGAGCCTGTATCAAACTGTCAAGTCCGCCATCACCGTTCGGCAGGTGGGAGAGATGTACGGCATGGAGCCCGA
>ERZ1673703.31-NODE-31-length-178252-cov-7.479497_pt1 | contig 178252 bp, 164 predicted proteins | sample MGYA00580233_ERZ1673703 | MGnify/ENA primary metagenome ERZ1673703 (study PRJEB41218, sample SAMN15661748) | gut metagenome | host: Homo sapiens | place: Canada: London | collected 2015-08-20/2019-03-30 | study: EMG produced TPA metagenomics assembly of... | reverse complement strand
CTTCTGCCCACAATACTTGGCTGGAGACGGCCCGGAAAGATAGGTAGCGCCAACACAAGAGAAGGCACCCAATAGGGTGTCTTTTCTTATATATGAATCACTGGTGTCTCCGCACGAGGAGCATGGAACAATGTCATCTTGCGTTTTTGCCAGATGTTAAAAATGGTTGCTGATGCTTTCACTTAGAAGATCATTTGTTGCTTCTTCGATGGTCATACCAGGTTTCCTATGCCCGCAGGCATCCTTTCGGTAGGTTCGGCCTCTGTTGCTTTTGCATCACTTGTCAATTTTCTTCTTGACATTCACCAACTTCTTTAGTTTTCCTTTGTCGCGACGCAGGCAGCATGATATTTTGGCTGCAACCCCCTTCACCATGCTGCCTGCGCCGTCGCTGTAACAGCTGTTACAGCTGACTCAGCACCTCACCAATAGGCGCACGGATGGTGAGATCGGCCCGGACGCCGGCGCCCACCTCTCCCTTGTTGATGACCACCAGCTTGTGGCCCCGGTAGTACTGCACCAGTCCTGCCGCCGGATACACCACCAGAGACGTGCCGCCGATGATGAGCATATCCGCCCGGCTGATATACTCCAGCGCCTGCTCCATCATCTGCATATCCAGACTCTCCTCATACAGCACCACATCTGGCTTGATATCGCCGCCGCAGCTGCACTTGGGGACGCCGGTGCTGTGGAGGATCGCGTCCACGCCGTAGAATTTCCCGCATCGTTCGCAGTAGTTCCGCAGGACGCTGCCGTGGAGCTCCAGCACCTCATGGCTCCCGGCCATCTGGTGCAGCCCGTCGATGTTCTGGGTGATGACAGCCTTCAGCTTCCCATCCCGTTCCCATTGGGCCAGCTTCACATGGGCGGCATTGGGCCGGGCCTCCGGAGCAATGAGCTTCTGTCGATAGAAATCAAAAAACTCCTCCTTGTGGCGCTCATAAAACGTATGGCTCAGTATGGTCTCCGGCGGATACCGGAACTTCTGGTGGTACAGGCCGTCCACACTGCGGAAGTCCGGGATACCGGACTCCGTGGACACCCCTGCCCCACCAAAAAATACGATGTTATCCGATGAAGCTACCATTTCCTTCAGCTGTATCACAGCAGGCTCCATTGTATATCCCTACCTTTCAACTTTACAGGAGGTTTCTTATGAACATTCAGATCTTCGGGCTGCGGAAGTCCTTCGACACCAAAAAGGCCGAGCGCTGGTTCAAGGAGCGCCGCATCAAGTACCAATACATCGATCTGGCTAACAAGGGTCTCTCCGCCGGAGAGTACCGCAGCGTCCGGGCCGCCGTAGGCTACGATGCACTGGTGGACCGGGACTGTATCGACTATCGGGAACTGGGCATCGACTACCTGCTGCCCCAGGCCGCCGAGGAGAAGCTGCTGGAATACCAGCTTTTCCGGGTGCCTATCGTCCGCAACGGCAAGCAGGCCACCGTGGGCTACTGCCCCGACGTGTGGCAGACTTGGGAATAACGCCCTGCCGGCACCGTCATGGTGCTGGCTTTTTCTTACACATAGGGATTCTCCACCGTCACCACGGCGTAGTACTCTCCCCCATCCATCTGCCGCACCCGCTCCCTGATCTGCCGGGCGGCCTCCGCCTCCGTGATATGCTCCCCGAAGGGCAGCACCGCATCGAAAATGAGATTGGTGTGGCTGGGTCCCGGCACCACCCGGAAATCGTGGATGGTCATACCGCTGTCCACCTGCCGCACCAGCTCCGCCACCCGTCGGCGCAGCTGCACGATCTGTGCATCATCGGTGATGATGGGGTCCATGTGGATCACGGCGTCGCAGTGCAGGGTGCGCTTGAGCTCCATTTCGGCGGTGTCAATGACGTCATGCAGCTCCAGAATATCTCCGTGAGCCGGCACCTCCGCATGGAGGGACACCATCATCCGACCGGGGCCATAGTCGTGGACCACCAGATCGTGGATACCGCAGATAGGCGGGTGGGACAGAACCATCTGCTGGATCCTCTCCACCAGCTCCTGCTCCGGCGGCTGGCCCAGCAGCGGCCCCAGCGTCTCCTTAGCCGCCTGATACCCGGAAAAGAGGATGAAGCACGCCACCACAAGGCCCACCCAACCGTCGATCATCAAGCTGGTGAACCGTCCCACCAGCATAGCCGCCAGCACCGCCGTGGTGGCGATGGCATCGGACAGGCTGTCGGTGGCCGTGGCCTCCATGGCGGCGGAAGATATCCGCCTGCCGATACGGCGGTTATACAGGTACATATACAGCTTCACGGCGATGGATGCCACCAGAATCCCCACCGCCAGCAGACTGAAGTCCACCGCCTCCGGGTGCAGGATCTTCTCCACGGAGGACTTCCCCAGCTCCACGCCCATCAGCAGGATCAGTCCCGACACCACCAGCCCTGAGATATACTCGATGCGCCCGTGGCCGAAGGGGTGCTGGGGATCCGGCTTCTTCCCCGCCAGCTGAAAGCCCAGCAGCGTCACCACCGACGAGCCTGCATCCGACAGGTTGTTGAAGGCATCCGCCGTCACGGCCACCGAGCCGCTGACAGTCCCGGCGAACAGCTTTCCGCCGAACAGCAGCAGGTTCAGACCGATCCCTACCAGCCCGCACAGGCGGCCGTAGGCCAGCCGCACCGCCGGATCTCCGGTATTTTCCCGGTTCCGGATAAACCAACGAGACAGTAATTCGATCATACGCCGCCCTTTCGCCCGGGGATCTCCAGCGTCATACGACAGCAAAGCTGGTCCAGATCCTCATCCGTAGCTGCCGGAAGCCGCAGCCTCCCGCCGCAGGCCCGGCAGGTCAGATCCACGGCATCCCGGTGGATGCGGATGCCGTAGTCCCGGCTGCCGCAGGTACACCTTACACCGCCCCGGCCGGCCATGTCCTTCAACTCCGACAGCACCTCATACATGATGACGTTGTCGGTGAATGCCTCCCGCTGCTCCGAGCGTTCCTTGTCCACCCGGATGGCCAGCTCCTCCGTCCGGGCCATCACCTGGCTCTCCTCTCCGGCGTAGCAGCACAGCTGCTTCGTCTCCGGGCAGGCCAGAGCGATGCCACGGCCCTCCAGCAGCTCCTGAGCGCTGCACTCCGCCTGATGTACCCCGCCGCACAGGCCGCAGGGTACCCACAGCCGAAAGCGCACGCCGTCGGTCTGCACCTCAAGCGCCGACTCCCCGCACTTGGGGCACTCCATCCGTACCGCCGCCGCCGACAGGGCGAACTTGCTGCGCCGGGCCACCACGGCCTTGCCGCACTTGGGGCAGACGTATCCAAAGCTTCTCGTTTCCTCCATAAAAAGCGCCTCGCTTTCCTTCTTACAAGTCGTATTTTATAAGTATACGCTATTTCACCGCATATTTCCAGTCCCAGTGTGGTTTTTCCCTATAAAATCTGGCACATTTTCCCATTGTCAATCGCTGCTCTCTCCGCTATAATCCATCTATCTGTCTCATTTCGACTATCCTTGCACCGGAAGTGATATTTTATGCAGTCCTCTCCCTCCTCCTGGCGGTCAGCCCTGCGGGCCGCTTTCCCCCACACCGTCCCCATTCTGGCTGGCTTTCTGGTGCTGGGCGCCACCTATGGGATGCTGATGCAGGCCATCGGCTACGGCCCCCTGTGGTCCGGCCTGTTCAGTGCCATCGCCTTCGGCGGCAGCACCCAGTATGCCGCCGTCCCCCTGCTGGCGGCGGGCTTCGATCCGTTGGAGGTGTTCCTGCTGAGTCTCACCATCAGCGCCCGGCACCTGTTTTACAGCGTGTCCATGCTGAAAAAATACGACGATCTGGGCTGGAAGCGCTGGATGCTGTACTATACTCTCTGCGACGAGACCTTCTCCGTGGTCTCCACCGTGGAGCCGCCGGAGGGCGTGGATGCCGGAAAATTCTATCTCTCCGTCTCTCTGCTGGACTGGAGCTACTGGATCATGGCCTCCATGCTGGGAGGCGTATTGGGCGGCGTGCTGCCCTTCGACATCTCCGGCATGGATTTCGCCCTGACGGCTCTGTTCGTGGTGCTGTTTCTGGAGCAGCTGCGGCAGAAGCAGCGCCGCCTGCCGGGAGCCATCGGCATCGCCTGTGCCGTTGTGGCCCTGCTGGTCTGCGGCCCGGATAACCTGGTGATCCCCTCTATGGTGCTGATCTTCGCCAGTCTGCTGATAGGGAGGAAAAAGCTATGCGCCTGAACGCCATCCAAACACTCATCATCCTGCTGGCCATCACCGTGGGTACCGTCATCACCCGGTTCCTGCCGCCCATCCTGTTCCCCCACGGCAAGCCGCTGCCCAAGTTCCTGCAGGAGCTGTGTACCCTGCTGCCTCCGGCCATGATGGGCCTGCTGCTGGTGTACAGTCTGCGGAACGTCTCCTTCGCCTCCGCCGGTCAGTGGCTGCCGGAGTGCATTGCCATTGCCGTCACCGCCGGACTGCACCTGTGGCGGCGCAATTCCCTCCTGTCCATCGCCGGCGGCACCATCACCTATATGCTGCTGGTGCAGGTGGTATTTGCCTGACGGGCCGGGGTATGCTATCACAGGGTCGTACTGTAGCGGTACGGCCCTGTTTTTATCACATCGCCGCAAGGATGCGGAAGAGATGCACATCGCCATCTGCGATGACGATTCCCGCTGGCGGCGGAGCCAAACGGGTGGTCATCACCTCCGGCGGCGAGGCCCAGAAGCTGATGATGGCCCGTGCGCTGTACAAAACGCCCCCTTCATGTTGCGGGACGAACCCACCGGCGGCGCTGGATCCGGTGTCGGAGTACGAGGTGTACCGCCGCTTCAGTCACATCTCCGGCGGACGCACCTCTGTCTAAATCAGTCACCGGCTGGCCTCCTGCCGCTTCTGCGACGAGGTTCTGGTGTTCGCTGCATCGTCCAGCAGGGCAGCCATCGGCAGCTGCTGGCGGAGGAGGCAGTATGCCCGGCTGTGGCACGCTCAGGCGCAGCATGATACCGATGCCCTGTGACGCTCTATCATTTCAAGTCTATCAAGTAATTTCCCATGACGGAAGATATCCCCCGGAGACAATACCTCCGGGGGATATCTTCTGTCACTTTCTTCAGGCGGACTGTTTTTCCCGCCGCTTGCACTGAATGAAGTGTACCATCATGCACACCAAAAATACCACGCTGAGATAGCCGAACACCGGGAAAATCACGCTGATCAGATCCCCGAAGCCCGCCAGACTGCCGATCCACGACAGCACCGCCGCCGCTGCCAGCGTCAGCTTTTTGTGCTTGCGGAACACCGCCTGCTTCTGCTCCATGTAGGTCAGCATGGCCACCAGCGATGCCAGTGCGTTGCAGAACATACTCAGCAGCAGCACGATGCCGTAAACCGTCCCCAGCATGGGGCTGATGGCCGTGGCCACCGCCACCATGGGCAGCTCCGCCTCAATGGCCGCCGGATACACCGCCATGCTGAACAGGATGCTGGCCGCCACCACCGTCAGCATCACCCCCGCCAGCGTAATGCCCCAGTAGATCACCGAGCGCTTCTTCACCAGCTTGCCGATGGGTGCCATGATGCCGATGCCCCCCAGCAGGTTATAGGCCACAAAGGTCAGGGATGCCACCAGCCATGTGGGCATCAGGGGATTGGTGTTGACGTTCTCCAACCGGAAGATATTCCCCGTGCCGAACTTTATGCAGGCCGCTGCGGCAAAGGCCAGTGTGGCCAGCACCAGCACCGGGATCAGCGCCGAAAAGGCGCTGACCATGCCGGTCACTCCCAGCAGGGCTACCAGCGCCACCGCCAGCATGAACAGGGCGTTGCCGATCCATGTAGGCAGGCCCGTCATCTGCTCTAATAGCGCTCCGGATCCCGCCGCCATAATGACCACCACGCCGAACAGGAAGGCCGCCGCCACAATGCCGGAGGCTGCCCGCAGCCACGGGATATTCCAAGGCACCAGCAGCCGATCCATTTCGTCGGTGTGGGCCACCTGCGTCAGCCGCACCAGCAAAATACCGAACAGGGTAAACAGCACCGCCGCCAGCAGAAAACCCACATAGCCCCAGTTGCCGAAGGCCCCGAAGAACTGCCACAGCTCCGGGCCGGACACGAAGCCCGCCCCCAGAAATACCCCCACATAGGTGAAGGCCAGCGGCAGCGTTTTCATCTCATTCATCTTTTCCACTCCTACTCCACGGTTCTTTCAGCGCCGCACCCGCAGCGCTGCTTTGTGTACCATCGATCGCATCGGCATCAATGGCATAATTTCGTTCATATGGATATAGTGTATCGTCTCTCCCCGGTCCTCGTCAACCCCCATTCACCATATTTTTACTGAATCATTCAACCATTTTCGTTGACGTTCCCGTCCGTAGGATGTATAATGGGCATAAAGTCGGTCTTTGCGGCGTCCAATTTCCCCTGCCTGCCGCCGATTTGCACCGATTTATCTGTTAGGTAGTATCGCTTTATACATATTGATATCAGTCAAAAATTCAGGAAAAGGAGCTGGAACCATGGTCAATCCGACGTATGAAAAGCTGGGCAGTGCCCCCTCCATGATCCGTGAGCTGTTCGCCTACGGTCTGCGCCGCTCGGCGGAGGTAGGCCCGGAAAACGTGTTCGACTATTCCCTGGGTAATCCCAGCATCCCTGCCCCGCAGCCGGTGCAGCAGGCCCTGCTGGATGTGCTGCACGACACCGATCCCATTCAGGTCCACGGCTACTCCATGGCCGGCGGCTTCGACGGCACCCGCCGGGCCGTGGCGGAGGATCTGACCCACCGCTTCGGAATGACCATCCGCCCGGAGGAACTGTTCTTTACCTGCGGCGCTGCCGCCGCCCTGATCTCCGTCATCCGGGCGCTGACCGTATCGCCGGACAGTGAATTTGTGGCCATCGCCCCCTATTTTCCGGAGTACCTCCCCTTTGTGGAATCCAACGGCGGCAAGCTGGTGTCCGTCCCCGCCGATCTGGACACCTTCCAGATCTCTCTGGACATTTTAGAGGCCCATTTAACGTCCCATACACAGGCAGTTTTGGTCAATTCCCCCAACAATCCCACCGGCGTGGTGTATAGCCGCCAGACGCTGGAGGGGCTGGCGGAGCTTCTTCGCCGCAAGAGTACCCAGTTCGGCCACCCCATCTACCTGATAGCCGACGAGCCCTACCGAGAGCTGGTCTACGACGGCGTGGAGGTCCCCTTCCTGCCCACCATCTATCCCAATACGCTGGTGTGCTACTCCTACTCCAAATCCCTGTCCCTGCCCGGTGAGCGCATCGGTTACGTCTGCGTCCCCTCCTGCGTAGAGGGTCAGGCCGACGTGCTCCACGCTGTAGCCGGGGCCGCCCGCAGCTCCGGCCATGTCTGCCCGCCGACGCTGGTGCAGCTGGCTCTCCAGCGGTGCGCCGATGCCCGGCCGGACTTGGCGGCCTATGATGCCAACCGCCGCCTGCTCTATCGGGAGCTGACCCAGATGGGCTACGAGTGCATCCCGCCGCAGGGCGCCTTCTATCTCTTCGTCCGGGTCCCTGACGGCGACGATGTGGCCTTCTCCCAGCGGGCCAAGCTGGAGCATGACCTGTTGGTGGTCCCCAGCACCGCCTTCCACTGCCCAGGCTTCCTGCGGCTGAGCTACTGCGTCTCCCACGACATGATCCTGCGCAGTCTCCCCGCCTTCCGGGCCATACGGGAGAAGTACCAATAAGACACGCCCCCGTCGGCAAGCGGGAAAGGTATTAAGAAAATAAGAAGCCCCCTGCCAGCAGACAGGAGTAGTTTCAAAAAAACAAAAAAATCCCGGCAATAAGCGGAAGGTGTATCCATACGACAAGAGACTCCGTCGGCGGAGGACATTTTGCGAATCGTCAGGCGGTGCCATCCCTCGCTCGCCGGTATGCTCCGCTTACCCATTTTCTCCGCACCTGTGACAAGGCGCATCCCTGTGCAGCTTGCTGCTCAGCGGTGCGCCTTGTTTTATATGGCTCTGTGTATGTGCCGCACGCTTTTCTGGAGGCTCTTGTCCTAAGCGCTTTCAGTTTTTTCCTCCGATATTTCAATTTTTTCTTGTATTTTTCGGCAAATGCTCCTATAATAGCTGTATATTTTTTCAAAAAAGAGAGGTGCTTACGCAATGAGCAAGGTCTGTATCCCGCAGGGCTACAAAACCCCGTTGTCTGTCTATGAAATGCAGCGGGCCATTGAGTTTATCAAGAGCAATTTTCAGGTGAATCTCGGCAATGCCCTGAATCTGCGGCGGGTCTCCGCCCCACTGTTTGTGGAAGAAAATTCGGGGTTGAATGACAACCTCAACGGCGTGGAGCGCCCTGTCTCCTTCGATATCCCCGACGTACACGCCACCGGGCAGGTGGTCCACTCTCTGGCCAAGTGGAAGCGGCTGGCTCTGAAGCGCTATCAGTTCCACCCCGGCAAGGGCCTCTTCACCGACATGAACGCCATCCGGCGGGATGAGGTGGTGGACAACCTCCACTCCATCTATGTGGATCAATGGGACTGGGAAAAGGTCATCCTTCGTGAGGATCGGACGGAGAGCTATCTGCGCCAGACGGTGCGGGCCATTATGGGAGCCGTCTGCGAGACCAATGATGCGCTGGACATTGCCTTTCCCAGCCTGCACACCCGCATCGACCGGGACGTGTATTTCATCTCCACCCAAGAGCTGGAGGATCGGTTCCCGGATCTGACTCCCAAGCAGCGGGAGGACGCCATCTGCCGGGAGCACCACACGGTATTTCTCATGCAGATCGGCGGAAACCTGAAGCGCTCCGGCCAGCCTCACGATGGCCGTGCGCCGGACTACGACGACTGGCAGCTCAACGGCGACATCCTGCTGTGGAACCCGGTGCTGGAGCGGAGCTTCGAGATCTCCTCCATGGGCATTCGAGTGGACGAGGCGGCGCTGGATCGCCAGCTCACCGCCAGCGGCTGCGACGATCGGCGCACTCTCCCATTCCACCGGATGCTACTGGCGGGAGAGTTGCCCCTGACCATCGGCGGCGGCATCGGCCAGAGCCGCCTGTGCATGATGATGATCGGCACCTGTCACATCGGGGAGGTGCAGGCCAGCCTCTGGGATCAGGAGACGGTGCAGACCTGCGAAAGCGCTGGTATCATGCTGCTGTAAGGAAAAATACTGCACAGCGATTTTTGGTAAAAAGCGACCCTGTCCGGCTTTGGACAGGGTCGCTTTCTACGCTTACAGAGTTCAGAACTGGATGAGGCCCAAATGCTCCAGCAGAATTTTCAGGCCCATGAGGATCAGGATGGTACCGCCCACCATCTCCGCCTTGTTCTTATACTTCAGGCCAAAGACGTTGCCCACCTTCAGGCCCACGGCGGAGAGGATGAAGGTGATGCAGCCGATGAACAGCACCGCCGCTGCGATATTCACCCCCGGCAGTAGGGCGAGGGTGATACCTACCGCCAGTGCATCGATGCTGGTGGCCACCGCCAGCAGCAGCATGACCCTGGGAGCGAAGGAGGCGTCCGTTGTCTCCTCGTCCTTGGAGAAGGCTTCCTTCAGCATATTGCCGCCAATGACGGACAGCAGGATGAAGGCCACCCAGTGATCCACCGACGTGATATACTGCTCGAAGGTGGAGCCCAGCAGATAGCCCAGGGTGGGCATCAGCGCCTGAAAGCCTCCGAACCACGCACCCACGATGAGATAGTGCCGCCTTTGCAGCGTCTGCGTGGACAGGCCCTTGCAGACAGAGACGGCGAAGGCGTCCATAGACAGCCCCACCGCAATGAGAAACAATTCTAACAGTCCTATGATGGTTCCCTCCAAAAAAAGAAAATCAGGCACGGTGTGCCTGACCAGAACGCCCAAGCACGACCCTCGCCATACTTGAGTCTCGTTGTTTAAGACAAGCCAGATGGGGTCCCATCAGTCTGTTGACTTGCCACTCGCTGCCGAGCCATCTACTCCCTCAGTATAAGCTTTAGTGTACCATATCCGGCAGAAATGTCAACCTTTTGACGCAAATTCCCCCTGTCATGCCGGAAAAAGTTTTTGTTGACAAATCAACATTTGCGTGGTATGATACGTCACACTTGTTGATTTATCAACATTTAAGGAGGAGCCACCATGCAGCAGCGCTTCGAGACCTTTACCGTGCTGATCGCCAAAATCAGCCGCAGCATCCGCCGCATCAAGGCGGAGGAGATGTCCGAATTTCATTTGAAGGGGCCTCACGTCTCGTGTCTTTATTATCTGACGCAGTTGGGGCCGCTAACCGCCGGGCAGCTGTGCGACCGGTGCGAGGAGGATAAGGCCGCCGTGTCCCGGTCGCTGGAATATCTGGAGCAGAACGGCTACGTCACCCGGCCGGACAAGCGATACCGCAGTCCCCTGACGCTGACGGAGAAGGGGCAGGAGACGGGCCGGGCCATTGCAGGGAAGATCGACCGGCTGGTGGAGGCCGCCAGCGAGGGCCTGACACCGGAGCAGCGGCAGGTCATGTACGACGCCCTAACCTGCATCAGCGGCCATCTGGAGCGCTTGGCAGCTCCCCGAAAATCACAGAACGGAGAAACAGACTTATGACCAGAATCATCATAGATTCCACCATCGACCTGCCGGAGCAGTACCGCAGGCAGGTACACATCGTACCACTGACCATCCACTTCGGGACGGAGGAACTGCTGGACGGCGTGGACATCGACCGCCAGCGCTTTTATGAGCGGCTGGTGGAGTCGGACGTGCTGCCCACCACCAGCCAGCCCTCCCCTGACGCTTTCGCCCAGCTGTTCGATCAGGTGGAGGCTGCCGGGGACAGCGCCGTGGTGCTGACCATCTCCCACAAGCTGTCCGGCACCTATCAGAGCGCCTGTATCGCCGCCGAGGGACGGGAGAATATCTTCGTGGTGGACACCATGTCCGCCTCCATCGGCTCCGGTATCCTGGCCCGGTACGCCATTGACAACGCCCATCTGCCCGCCGGAGAGCTGGCGGCGTTGCTGGAGCGGCGGCGGCAGGACGTGTGCATCATCGGGCTGGTGGACACGCTGGAGTATCTGAAAAAGGGCGGGCGCATCTCCAAGACCGCTGCCTTTGCCGGGGGGCTGCTGAACATCCACCCGGTGCTGACCCTGACGGACGGCGAGGTGACCATCATCGGCAAGGCCCGTGGCTCCCGGCAGGGCAACAATCTGCTGGTGCAGAAGATCCACGAGAGCGGAGGCATCGACTTCTCCATGCCCCTGCTGCTGGGCTATTCCGGGCTCAGCGACGCCCTGCTGCAAAAGTATGTGGCCGACAGCGCCCCTCTGTGGGAAAACGGCACGGAGGCGCTGGAGTCTGTGTGCATCGGCAGCGTCATCGGCACCCACGCCGGTCCAGGTGCCGTGGTGGCGGCCTTCTTCCGGCGGGGAGGAAAATAATAGGAAAGCCCCGCCCTCCCCATTAGGGAGGGCGGGGCTATGTTTTGGCAGTCAAAACAAAAATCAGGCGGAGAAGCAGCTGCTCCTCCGCCTGATTTTTCTATTCCGCCCCCTGGGTGGCCCGCTGCACCACATGACGGGTGATGCGGGCGGTGAGCCCCCACAGGGGGTAGGGCAGCCCATCATACACCGGTACCTCCGCCTGCCCCGGTGTCCACCGGTAGTCCGGCGGCGCCTGCACCCGGGCATAGGGGAATTGCTCTGCTCCCACCGGCAGCAGGGGATACCGGTACACCTCCGGCGGATGGGCCGCTAACCAGTCCAGCGACACCAGAAACGTCTGCCGCACCTCGGCGGGGTTCAGCCGCAGCCGCTCCAGTGCCGCCGGGGCCACCTGTCCCAGCACCGGGTGCATCAGGGCTTCGGAGCGCAGGTGCAGGAAGTCCGCCCGGCCCAGCAGCCGGATGTCTTCCGGGGGGATGCCCAGCTCCTCCCACGTTTCCCGCAGGGCACACTGCTCCGGCGTCTCCCCCGGCTCCATGCGCCCACCGGGGAAGCAGACCTCCCCGCTGTGGTGGTGCAGGGCAGGGGAGCGCACCTCATACAGCAGGCTCAGACCCTCCGCCGTCTCCGCCACCGGCACCAGCACGGCATAGGCGGCGGTGGCCCCCAGCAGGCCCGGCACATGGCCGGAAAAGGCCGCCTGTAATTGTTTCAGCTCTATGGAACATCCCTTCTTTCATGCTGGCATCAATGCTACCTATTATAATAGAGTCTGCCCGGTGCCGTCAACCGCTTTGATGCTGCGGCATATGCTGTATTGGGGCTGCGGCCCCACCGACTATCGAACAGGAGTGGATGTCATGGCAAGCTTTACCAACTTCGCCACCTTGATCTATAACGGCGGCACCTCCAATTCCAACACCGTCACCGGTGAGCTGCTGGAGACGCTGACCCTCACCAAGACGGCGGCCAGCAGCCGCTACACCGCCAGAGACAACGTCACCTACGTGTTGTCGCTGGTGAACGGCGGCACAACGCCCCTGACGGAACTGGCGCTGACGGACAATCTGGGTGGCTACGCCTTCGGCACGGACACCGTGTACCCGCTGACCTACAACGAGGGGACGCTGCGGGTATATGTCAACGGTGTCCTGCAAACGACCCCCACGGTGACGGCAGGGCCTCCCCTGACCGTCACCGGTCTCACCGTCCCCGCCGGAGGCAATGCGCTGCTGGTGTACGAGGCCGCTGTTACCCGCTATGCGCCGCTGGATCAGGAGGCCGCCATCACCAACACGGCCACCGTCACCGGCGGCGGTTTGGCAGCGCCCCTGACGGCGCAGGCCACACTGGCGGCGGCCCAGCGGGCGGACCTCACCGTCAGCAAGGCCATCTGCCCCGCCACCGTCACGGAGAGCGGACAGCTGACCTATACCTTCGTCCTCCAGAACTTCGGCAATACCGCCGCCACGGCAGGGGACAACGTGATCCTGACGGATACCTTCGACCCGGCTCTCACCGGCCTGACGGTACGTATAACGGCGATGCGTGGACGGAAGGAGACAACTACACCTACGATGCTGCCACCGGCACCTTTGCCACCATTGCCGGGCAGATCACCGTCCCGGCGGCCACCTATACCCAGGAGACGGATGGCACCTATACCGTAACCCCCGGCACCACCACAGTGACCGTCACCGGCACCGTGTAACGCTGCATCGGAAAAAGCAGGGCGCTTGTCCTGCTTTTTCTGCATTGGCAACCAAAGACACCCCCCGGCTCTGCCGGGGGAAAAATAGCCTATGGCGAGGGGAAAAGAAGACAAGAAAAAGTCTCCAAGTTAGAGTAAAGAAAAGGTTTGACGACCAAAGCTTACAAGAACAAGGAGAGCAATTCATGAAAGAAGTAGATGTGAACATACCAGCTGGCGTTGCCAATACCATGTGGTGTTTGCGCCGAGATATAGACGAATCGAGGTTTACAGAAAGATAAAAGAGGACATAGGGATCATACTGCGGAAGTTGTGCCAGCAAGTGGATACGGTAGGCCGCAGCAAGAAAGCGATCAAGGCGTACATACAGAACCAGTTGGAGGAGGACAAAATATCCGACCCAATTAGCATAAAGGAATTTATAGACCCGTTTACGGGTAGTAAGAATCCCAAGGCATAAATAAAACCCCATAAGGGCTTCGTCCGTAATAGGCCCTTATAGGGCCTCGTCAACCCTCCGGCTAAGCCGGAGGGTTTGATTTTTATCCCTTTTACCTTTTGTGTTGATATAAGCCTATCCGCCAAATCCTTCGTCGATTTAACGGAACTCTAAGCACATGAAAAGGAGCAAGGTATATTTCAACCTTGCTCCTCCTATGGGATATATACTATTCAGTTCGACAAATTGAAATTGGCTAATCTATTTAATCAACATTGTTATAGACTTCAATGCCAAGGATTTTTACTATCATTCCCTCAAGGTAATCATTTTCGGACGTGGCTTCTGGGTCTATTCTATGCACATTCTCAACTTGATACAGGATAGCATTATATACAACTGTGCCGCCGTCTTTCAGACGCATAGGAATGGGTATCAAAAGAACGATAGCCAACAAGATGCAAATACCTGTAACTACTTTTTTTCTCATATTATCACACTCCTTTGTCAAACTTGAATTTGGATAGCTGCTTCATTATTTGTATAGACGGAAAAGCCAGCAAATTGTTCCGACTTTTCTATATTATACAATATTTTTGTGTTACTTTCAAGGTGTGAAAAGATGCCGAAGTTGCCTTCGGCTCTTTTCGGTGCCCTGCATCGGTTAAACTTGTACTGGAATGATGCCCTTGGTATCAAATCCCAACTTCTTACTCTTAAGTTCCTTGTATGTAATCGGGTCGTTGATGCGATTACATATAAGGGAGTACAGTTCATCTACCATCTGCTTGGTGGTGAGGTCTTTGTTCTTTTCTAACCACCAGAAGAGCATGATATGTCACAATCGAGGTATTTCGTGGCGGGTAGGTTTTCTTTGCCAAATATAGGGGCAGGAACGAAGCGAAAGAAATTGTTACACATAATTCACGATCATACATAGCAACACTTATCTTGAAAAGGGACTGATTTTTTGGGGGAGAGACGGAAACATCCCCCGCTGTACAGTGAGTACAGTGGGGGATGTTTGCATCAGAAGTCGATGGTGCCGTCCAGAACCCGCAGGTCGTATGGCTCGTAGGTCACGTGGCGGTACTTCTCCACGTCCAGCTTCACGCCGGTCCAATCGGAGTGGATCTCGCCGTTCTGCTTGATGAGGATATCGTACAGAATGTCGTAGGTGATGCCGTCGTCGCCAGTCTCCACGATGGTGGAATAGGGAAGGGTCTTGTGGTAGGTCATGTGAAGGCCCTTATACTCGAAGTGGAAGCCGTTGCGCATCCGGCAGCCGTCCAGCCCCTTGTAGGTGAACTGCTTCTTCAGATCCTGAAGGATCTTGTCGTGCTCCTCTTCATAGAGGTTCTCCGGAGTGGTCTCGGTGTAGTCGTAGCGGAACTGGATGGGGATGCGGTAGGGTAGGAAGCGCTCCACGTAATCCGTCAGCTTCTGGGCGGGGTAGTTCTTATACAGCACGCAGTTGATGCGGGTGGGGCAGTCGATGCGGCCCACTACCTCGTCCGGGGACTCCTCCACGTACTTCACCAAATGGCGGGAGATGTTGATGCAGGTGATCTTGTCCCGGTTGCGCTTCGTGAAGGCGATCATCTCGTCGGCAGAGTATTTCTGCTGCACGGGGAAGGTGGTGTTGATAAAAATTCTGTGGGTGTTGGGAATGGCGTCCAGCATCTTCTGGAGGGATCCCAGATCTGCCAAGGGTTCGCCGCCGGTAAAGACGAAGTCACAGCGAGGAGTGATCTCATCCATGGTGTGGATGCTGCGGAGAATGGCATCCAGACTGAAGCCGGAGCAGTCGGCATACTCCTTTTTGTTGATGCAGAAGGGGCAGTGATTGTTGCAGTCGTAGGGAACAAAGACGGTGACGGTAGCGCCGCCTTCCCGTGTCTTATAGGGATTGCTCATATTGTTCAAGCCAGCCTCTCAAAATAAGTCGTTCCCGATTAGTCTATACCAAATGGCGCAAAAAAGCAAGAAATATCTGCAAAAATAGACTGTTTACTTATTAACAATACTGGAAGCGGAGGGAAATATCGGAGACTTTGGCAATATGAAGAAAATGAAGAGATGTGAGCGGAGAGGGGAACTGACAATGTGGAAAAACACAAGCACCTGTTCCTGTTTCCTGCGGCGGTGCCGGGCATACTTGCCGTGTGCTGGGTATCGGAGCTTGTGGAGCTCCTGCGGGAGCGGAAGAAGGAGAAAGAAGAGCCGTAAGAGCCGAGGAACCGATGCTGTAAGCTTCAGGCCGGGCGGAAGGGGAACGTTCCCCTTCCGCTTTTTCATTTTGTGGCTTGTAAAAAACGGCGTTTTGTGATATGGTAGGGTAAAAGAATTTGCGGGGGGATCACGGATGAGCACCAGCTTTAAGACCAGTATGTTCGGCGGCTTTGACCGCAGCGATGTGATCGCATATATTGAAAGGACCGGCCGGGAGCACGAGGAGCGTGTGGCGGCGCTGGAGGCGGAGAACGAGACCCTCCGGAAGGAGAACCAGACGCTGGAGAATACCCAGCGGGTGACACAGGCGCAGCTGCTGAAGATGCAGGACAACGAGGAGACCTGCCGCCGTCTGCGCCGGCAGCTGGCGGATGCGGAGGCCCGGAATCAGGAGCTGGAGCAGCGCTGCGCCCAACTGAAGGTACAGGCGGACGAATACGAGTCTCTGAAGGACCATGTGGCCCAGATCGAGATCAGCGCCCACCGCCGCACGGAGCAGTTCCGGGAGGAAGCCGTGACCCGGCTGCGTCAGCTGGCGGCCCGGCAGCGGGAGTGGTGCCGCACGGCGCAGGCGGACTATGAGCAGATGAATTGCCAGCTGCTGGAGCGCTTACAGCAGGCAGAGCAGACGCTTCGCCAGCCGGATATGAGCAGCTTCCGGCGGATGGAGGAGGGCCTGACGGCGTTGGAAAAGGGCTTGACGGCGCCGGAGAAAGCCGGAGAATAAGACAGACGGGGAGCATTCGGCGGGATGCTCCCCTTTTTGTGGAAAATAGCGATTGACAGACAGCGTTCGACATGATAAGATGACGCTACAATCCAAGGGGCGCTGGTGCAAGCCGGCTGAGATGAGACGTATCGCCGTCCGGTCCCTCGAACCTGATCCGGGTAATGCCGGCGTAGGAATGCGATCATAGGGATTTTATGTTCCGCATTGCGACGCCTGCATGGCTCGCCATGCGGGAATTTTTTTAGGAGGAGATCCGAACATATGAAAAACAATAAGACCCGTACCCTCTGTGAGGCCGCCATTTTTATCGCTATGGCGGAGATTTTGAGCTTTATCAAGCTCTATGAGTTCCCCAACGGCGGCTCTGTCACGCTGGAGATGTTGCCGATCATCCTGTTCGCCGTCCGGTATGGCTGCGGCTGGGGCGCCGGCGCCGGCTTCGTATTCGGCACCGTGACCTATCTCATCGGCAACAAGTTCTCCATCGACTGGACCACCATCATCTGCGACTACTTCCTGGCCTTCACGGCGCTGGGCTTTGGCGCAGGCCTGCTGGCCCGCCGGAAGTGGAGCGTGTTCTATGGCACCGTCATCGGCGGCGTGCTGCGGTTTTTGGCCCACTACATCATCGGCGCCGTGGTGTGGGGCAAGTATATGCCCGATGAGTTCTTCGGCATGACCATGACCAGCCCGTGGTTCTACTCCCTGCTCTATAACGGGAGCTATATGCTCCCCAGCATCATCCTGTGCCTGGTGGTCTTTGCGGCGCTGTACAAGCCCATGAAGAAGTATTTCACGGCGGAGGACCTGAAGCTGGCTCAGTGATGGCCGGATGACAGCTTTCCGGGGCCGGGGAGACCCGGCTCCGGAAAAACTTTCAGGAGATTTGAAAAAAGTGTTGACAAAACACAGGAAGCGTGTATAATATAGCTTGTTCGTCAGAACACAGCGGGATTGTGTAAAGGTAGCACAGCGGACTCTGACTCCGTATGTGAGGGTTCGAATCCTTCTCCCGCTGCCATGATGACCACGGGGAACTGCATATATGCAGTTCCCCGTGCGCCTATTCTAAAGCTCGTTTTTGCTTTGTTTGTCGTGCTTCCCGATCTGGTTCCTGTGCCTGCGCCTTATTGTGCAATACTGCAAGGGCCTCACCACGTTGTCAGCGGAAGCGATGTATTGGCTCCGCAGAACAGACTCTCTATCTGCTCTTTGCGTCTCATCCCCGTGACCGCTGGAAGGCAGCGGTGCCGCTCATATCATGGCGAAGCTCCGGGAGATGCGCTTGTATTTGACCGGGACGATCATTCAGTTGTCTATATCGAGACCGGTTTTTGACCGGAGACGAACAAAAAAACAAGCCTTTTCCAATGTTTTCCATCGAAAAAGACTTGCCATATAACCACTCTGTGTGCTACAATAGACTCGCACCACAGAGTAAGCGTGCGACATAAAAAGCTCTTTCGATGCGGCGACATCGTTTGAGTTGGTACCGTCCGGAATTCCCGTTCCGGGCGGTACTTTGTCGTTTATTGACTTGTTACTTCTATAATATCCTGTTTTTATCAATAATGCAACTATTTTTTGCATTTTCAATTCTTACAATTTCAAATTTGCGGCAAAAGCCAGACGGGTAGAGGGCTGAAACCCTTGTGCCGTCTGGCTTTTTCGTGTTTGGAGTGCCGGCTGTCGGCCGACGATTATTTTTCGCTGGCCAGCTTGTAGAGGGTGGATCGGCCGATCCCCAGACGCTGCGCAGCCTCCTTGGCGGTAAGCTCCCCGGCCTGCCAAGCTGCGTAGATCTCCGGCCACTGAGGAGGTCGGGCCAGTCTGGGCCGTCCCATCTTGCGACCGGCTGCTCTGGCTGCTGCGTAGCCCTCCGCCTGACGCTGCCGGGTGCGGAGTCGCTCCTGCTCGGCCATGGTACCCAGCACCTCAATGATGATGTTGTTGACCATGTCGGCCACCCACTCCTGACCGGCAGGGAAGTCGGCCATGGTGGTGGGCAGATCGAGGATCTTCAGCCGGATGCGCTGCTCACGAAACCAGCGCAGCTCCGTCTCGATGTCCGCCTTCCTGCGACTGAGCCGATCCAGCGAGGTGATGACCAGCGTGTCTCCGGGCCGGAGGATGGCGTTCTTCAGGGCCATGTAGCCGGGCCGGTTCAGATCCTTGCCGCTCTCCTGATCGGTGATGATGGAGCGCTCATCGGCGCCCAGAACTCGGAACGCCTCCAGCTGCCGTGCAAGATTCTGATCCCGGCTGCTGACTCTGGCGTAGTAGTAAGTGCGGGTGTCGCTCATGGGAAACCTCCTTTTCTGCAGGTGACGAAGAAAGCAGCCTTGCGGCTGCTTTCTTGACAAAATTTGTCGGCTATGGTATAGCCCCTCTTTCTGCTTCGTCTTAGCATAACCGGGCGACGGCGACGGGCCTCAAAAGATGTCCGTAAATCTTCTGGCGTTTTCGGACATATCCGTAAAGTTGCGGCGGGTATTTTACGGACGTAAGCCAGACGGTGCGAGTGTGTGTCTCAAAAAGTCTACTTTTGCAGACGCTTTGGCTGCTGCATCAGGCTGCCAGCGCCGTAACGACCGCAGCAGTTATCCCCCCGTGGAAAACTCCTGACGGAGTTTACACACAGGTCCCCCCTGCTGCTGGAGCTGGCCTAAGATCGAAAGTCTGCGCCGGGGGCGGTCGTGTGAGAAATGATTTTTTTGATTTTTCGTTTGCTGTTCTTCTCTTGTAAGTCTTACGTTAGACGGTAGGATCTTTCTTTCAACAGGTAATTTAATACTCCCGTTATCTGAGTCTTAACCTTATTTGCTAAAAATCGGACTACCCCCATCAGAGAAAAGCCCTCGATCGGGGCTTGACACGCATCCGAAGCTGCGATATGCTGGTCACAAGAAGCCGCTGCATAATTGCCCTCTGCGACGCCGCAGATGTGATAGGAATTGCGACTATGCTCCTGGTTCTTCTTGATGCAGAGCTGCACCAGCAGGGTTTTAAGGGCCTTGAGCAGCCGCAGACCGGCGCAGACGGTGGAGCGTGCTGCGCCGGTTTTCTTTTGCAGCGCAGAGATGCTGGGGAACGCACGGGAGCTGTTCCCGGCGCAGACAATGATGGCGCACAGCACGATAAGGGCAGAATCGGTCAGCTCCTGTTCCAGCACGGCACGATCCAGGATGGTATAGCCCTTCTTCAGCAGGGCCAGATCGACGGTGTAGGTGTTCTTGCCGTACACGGTGCGTCCCAGCTTGCCGCTATGGTACTTGGTGTGCTTGACAGTAAGATATCCCGCCTCGGACAACTCCCGGACGGCCTTGACAGCGGTGGCCACGCTGCAGCCTGCCAGGGCGGCAATGGCCTCATAGCTTTTGCGGCAACCGCCCAGGGCGTTGCAGTAAGCAAAGAAGATCATGCCCACTCTCCGGGTGGCAAAGCTGAGGGTGGTGTCAAAGATGAGGGCGTTGGGTACCTTGAAATAGCTTCTACGCTTTCTCATAGGGGAAATCTCCTTCTGAAGATGAGCAGCGGCAGCCGTTCGGCTGCCGCTGCTGTTTTGTTTATTTACCGATTGGATAGAGCGGATTAGTAAGTCCAGTCCTCAGCCTTTCGGGCGAAAGGGGAGCGCACCTGTTCTACGGGGTCAAGCTTGGCCATGGCGCTCCTTAGGCCGGGGTCGTCCTGTGTGCGGGAGAGGATATCGGCAGCCATGCGGGTCAGACCGTGGTCAAAGCCATCGTCCCAGGCTGCTACGATCTGCGCCTCCTGCGGCGTCAGATCACCCCGCCACGTCTCCGTCTCCGGGTCGTTGGTCTCATGCTCCCAGCTCTCCTTCAGCTCCCGGATGCGTACCAGTGACTCGTTCCAGTCCTTTCCGATGGGCGCCGCCTCACGGGATATCTCATACTGACCCTCCAGCAGAGTGCGGATGCTCTCGGCACACTGCTCACCGGCCCGGTCGCCATCGGTGCAGAGGTTGATCTGGCTGACGTCCGGGCGGTGCTGGAGGAAGGCCAGCAGCGCACGGGGCGATACACCGCCCAATGCAATATAGTTCTCCGTGCGCTGGTCTGCCGGACGCATGGAGAGATAGGACAGCAGATCGATCTCGCTCTCAAAGACATTGCAGCGGGGGCAGTCTGGGTTCTCCATGCGGAAGCGGTACTCCTTCTGGGAGCCTCGGACGTCGAAGCGCTGCACCTGCTGCGTGGGGTCGCAGCTGCGGGCGAAGTTGCTGGCCACTACGCCGTCAAAGTCCGTGCCGACGAATACAACGTTTTTGTATTTGTCGCTCTGGTAGATCCGGCCCTGCCGCATTAGCTCGTCTACCAGCTCCTCGTCCAGCCCCCGATCCCGGACGAGATAGTTATAGGCGTCCAGATTCGTCTTGGCTCGTGGCAGCGGGTGAAGCTCCTCATGTCCCGCAGGCGGCTGCCACACCGGGGCCGTGTAGGTGACGTCCCTGTGGATGGCCTCCAGCACCGTCCGTGCAGCCTCCTGAAAGCCCATGCCATGGACATTGACGAAGTAGTCGATGGGGCTTTTGCTGCCCTCCGCCCGTGAAAACCAGTAGTAGCCCTTGCCGGGCGTTACTACCAGACTGTCATGCTCCACAGAGCGCCACTGTCCGTCCTTCTGGAACAGCGGCTCCCCGGTGCGCTGGAGGATGTCAAACACATCCTGGCTGCGGGCCAGCTCGATCATGTCGGCGGGAATGTACTTGCTCTCCCGGCGCTTCGGCTGCCGGACGGTGGTATCAGCGGGGAAGAAGGCTGCATGGGTAAAGACGGATCTGTCCTGCACATTCCGTGTATCGCAGCCGTAGAATTTGCAGTCTTTGAACTGCGAAAGCCTTGCCTCGCTTTCCGAGACGGTGACATTGCGGAAGGTGCAGCCAACAAAGCGGAGGTCTACGGGATCTTTGGCGTAGAAATCGAATTTTTCCTGATCGATGTTCTCCGCCTCAATGTGCCGGATCTGCCGCTTTTCTTCGGTGACGTTCCGTTCCTGCTGGAACTCGCCCTTTTCCATCAGGTAGTTGGCAATGCCGCTGGCGTCCTTGATGGCGTCAAACAGCTCCTGCGGATCCTTCTCCAGCACCTTGATCCAGCTCTGGATATAGGCTTTGTGCAGGTCGAAATGTTCGTCCAGAGCCTTTTGGGACATCTCCAGCCCCAGCTCCTGGGAAACGAAGGCGCTGGCAATCTCCGCCCGCAGTTCCTCCCGTGCGTAGTCCTCACTGCCGAAATGATTCTCGATGTGGCGGTTCAGCCGGTCAGGATGGCCGGTGGCGTGGCCGCACTCATGAAGGAAGGTGGAGATGTAGCTGTACGGATCGTCGAAGCTGGCCTCCGGAGGCAGCGTCACCATATCGGCTGAGGGGGAGTAGTAGGCACGGGTGCCTTCCTCCCGATAGGCCAGCTGCATATTCTCCAGCAGGGTGTCCCGCTGCTGGCGGAGTTGACCAATGTCTGTCCGGGGGCGCTGGGGCAGAGGCGGGACACCTTCCATCTGAGCGGCGTTAAAGACGAGAGCGGTACGGCTGCGAAGCTGGAGCTTGTCGGCTGCATCGGGATCATCCCGTTTCAAGCGCTCCACCTCGTTCCAGTTCATCCATCTTTTCCGCTCCATGTCGTACATGGCCCAGTATTCGACCTTGGTGGCGTGTTCTCCCTTGCGGATCTTCCAGCCCTTATCTTTGGCCTGCTGGAAGGTACACCAGCGGGGATCCTTGTAGCCCCGCTCATCGGCAAGCATAGAGAGCCGCAGCGTGTTGATGCCCTTATAGCGTCTGCCGGTAGCGGCGTTGTAGGGACGCCCCTGCGCCCAGCAGGCCCGCCACGGGAGCTGCTCCTCCTTCAGCGCAGCCAGGAACGCCTGTGCCAGCTCCTCACGCACCTTATTCACTGCTGCCATTGCTCGTCACCTCCTTCCCGTCCAGCGTGTAGCTGGGGCCGTCTATCAGCGCACCCAGCGCCTCCAGCTCCTCCATTTCCTCCGGATCGGACAGCTCGATGCCGTCCAGGATGCTCCATTTCTTCTTTTCGTTGCTCATAGGGATACTCCTTTCCATGTCAAATAAAAAAGAGACGGCAGGAGCCGTCTCTTGGTGGATGGGTATGAAATTGTTACCCCTTGAAATAGAAATTCTTTCTGAGTTTCAGGTAGCCGGTGCGGTGTATGACCACCAACTGTTCCCCCAGACTTTTCCATGTGTTGGGATGGATGGCGTAGCCCTCCTGCAGGCTGGTGGAGGTGCTGTCCGTCCTGCTGCCTGTGGTGGTGCTGATCTTCCGGTGATCCTCTTTTCCAACCAGGTCGGAGAAGTATGTCCTGGTCTCCGGATCGTTGCCGGAGAGCACCACGGTATAGGTGCAGTTGTCCAGGATCACCTTCCGCTCGTCCCGGCTGTATTCCAGATCAATGTCCGCCAGAGACTGGGTGAGGATGCAGATGTTGGCACCGTTTTTGCGGAACTTCCGCATGGGGCCGAGGATCTCCAGATGCCGCAGGCTGGCGAACTCATCCAGCGCCAGCAGGATCCGCTTGTCCCGGCTGCGGTCATAGGGCCGCTGGCCGATGTAGTCCAGCATCTGCGTTACCACGATGTTGCAAAACAGACTGTAAAACTCCTGCTTTTTGTCCGGCACCACCAGAAAGATGTGGGACGACTCCAGATCAGAGGGGGCCAGATACGGCTCGTCTGCACTGGATGGGCGGCGCAGAACACGCTCTACCTTGCTGTAATCGGCAAAGAGCTTGATGTTTTCATCCAGTGTGGACTTGGCCCCGGCGATGTTCTTTTCATTCTCCTGCGCCAGCGTCTGGATATAGCCCACAGCCCGCTGGTTTTTCTGTGCGGCGATCAGCTGAAACAGCTCCATGGGGCCGTTGGTAAAGACCACCTTCATAATTTCGCAGAAATCAAGGCCCTTGTCGTAAAACGCCACCAGAGATGCCAGCAGGATCTTCCGGGCCGTCTCCGTGAAGTAGCGCTCGGCACTGGTTGCCTTCGGCGGCAAGGGCAGAATAGAGAAAGTGAGCTGCTCCAGCAGCGCCCGCCGTTCGTCCGGATCGGACGCACGGTCTATCTCATCAAAGACATTGTAGATGACGGAATGCTCTGGATCGTCCGGCGCAAGGAGGACCTTCTTCTCTCCGGGGACATTTTTTGAGATGTCCCCGGAGATGTCGATGCAGAAGAAGGGGCCTTGCCAGACCCGGAGCGATGGGATCAGCAGGGCAGAGGTTTTCCCTTGCCCGCTGCCGCCGAAGATGGCGATGTGTCCCTCACCGTCACAGGGCAGATAGACCTTCTTCCCGCCCAGCAGTCCGAAGGTAAAGCCATTGGGCGCCTTATCTGCCGCCAGCCCGCTGCCCTTCAGTGTCTGCTGTACCCGCAGCTTCTGCTGCCGGTCGCTGCGGCCACGGTCACGCAGCAGCAGCCGCACCACAAGCGTCGCCACCAGCACCAGCGCCAGAATAGCCGCCAGCCGCCAGAGCAGGGCATCTATGTTTTCAAAAAAATCCATGCTAACCTCCTATTCCCAGCATACTGCATATCTCCTGCCAGAGCTGCTGCAGATTTTGCAGCAGCAGCTCCCGTGTGTTGTCATAGAGCAGGGCCAGCATGGCTATGGCCATCAGCGCAATGGAGACGGCGCCAAACAGCACACGGATGACGGTACCCAGCGCCTCCAGCAGCACCTGTGGCGTTCCCTTCTTTCGGACGATGACCGTGTGTTCCCGCTCCTCCTCCCGCTGCTTGGCGTCATACAGCTGCCCTACAAAGGAGGTAAGCGTCCGGGTATCCTCCGCCACCTCGTCCTCAGCCGCACGGATGTCCTCCCGGTCTCCGTTGGCTGCGTAGTAGCCGGTGAGGATCTTCTCCAGCTGGTCTTTCTGCTCTCCCGGCGACAGGGCCACATTGATGATATTTTTGATCTGCACGGCCAGCGCTACCTTGACGATCTCATTTTTCGGGTTGTCGGTAGGCACCAGCAGGATGGGCGCTGCATGGTTGGTGCGCCAGATCCGCTTGATGACGCCTATCAATTCCTCGCCGTCGTTATAATAGGCGTCGGTATCATAGATGATGGCATCGGTGCCCTGGGCCGCCAGCAGGATGTCGTTTTCCTGCCTGCGGATATCCGGCGCTGCTGGGAGAAAGGTGACCTCCTGATGCAGACGCTGCTCCAGCGCCTCTCTCAGATGTCCCAGCTTGACCGAATCGCCCACACAGAGGATCATGCGCCGTCACCGCCTTCCTGCATCCGGGCCAGCAGCTGCTCCTCCTGCTCCAGCTGCGCCTGAAGGGCCTGCTTGCGCAGCATCATGTCCTCCAGCTCATTTTGTAGCCGTCCTTGCTTTTCCGCCATGGTGCGGAGGTTGGCGTCTATCTCCTCCTGCTGCTGGGGCGTCTTATCGGCCTTGGAGGCTTGCAGGGCCTCCAGCTTTTCATAGGCCAGGCGGAGGTCTGCGTTCTTCTCCTCCGTCTGCTGCTCCAGTTGCTGTAAGGCCAGACGGTGACCGGCAGCCTTACCCTCCACGGCGTGGATGCGGTACGCTGCGTCGGAGCGCTCCTCCAGCCGCTCCACATGGGCCATGGTGCGGTCGTCCATGTAGATGGATCTGCTGGCGCTGCCTGCCTTGACGGTCATGGCCACCTGCGCAAAGCGGCTGGAGACACCGGAGACCCGCACCACCAGCAGGTCGCCCAGATCCCGGTAAATCTTATAGCGGTAGTGGCTGTCGCCGCAGCGGAAACGGAAGGTATATCCCGGCTCTCGATTTAGAGACAGATCCTTCACCTCGAAGATGATCTCGAAGGCCCTGTCCTTCTCCGCCCAATCCCAGGAGGTGATGGTCAGGGTATATTCGCCCAGCTCCAGCTCTGTGCCGATGGGTGCGATCTCTACATCCTTGTAATGCTTCGGCATAAAAATACCGGTTGAAAAGAAAAGCAGATTGCCCAGCAGGAAGATGATGCAGAAGATCTGCAGGCCACGGACACCCCGTGGCCGTTTTTGCAGCTTCTGCCGCATGGAATCAAGCATCGTCCACCTCCTGCTCCGCATAGGGCCGGTATACGGCCCGGTCTGCCCGCAGCAGCACCACAATGGATTCCCAGTTGGCCCGGCCCTTGTTATAGCGGGAGGGCAGCACCAGATAGACGGCGCAGCACAGGGAGAAGATCATGTAGGGTACAAAAAACAGGCTGTAAATAAAGTCCTTGAGCATATAGGCAAACATCAGGTAGCCTACGATAAAATAGAGGCTGCTGAGGTTGATATGCCGGGATACTCTGGTTTTGGACTCGATTTGCGTGGTGACATTATCTGCCATGCCGCTTGTCCTCCTTTCCGTTTTTCGGTTTCCGATCCGGCTTGGGGCCGTTGTAGGCATGATACGCCTTCTCCAGCTCCAGCGCCTTCTCGTAGTTTTTCACCTGATAGAGATCTGCGCCCACAGGCGGCTGGATGGCCCGGTGCTTCCGGCCACGCACAATGGCCGTCACCTGACGGTTAAAATCCTTGCGTTCCTCGGCGGACGACTCCGGGCCGGGCGTCAGGCGCTTCACGGCCTCCGAGAAGGCCGGATTCGATACTCGTTTTTTAACTTCGGGAACTGAGTTCCCGAAGTTGGAGCCGCCAGATGTCCCCGCTGTCCCTGCATCCATGAAGTCCGTGGGGAAGGGCTGCGGCTTTGCCGGGGCCGCCTCCGTCGCTGCGGCAGCTTCGGCCCCGGCAGCGGGCGGCTCTGTCGCCTTCGGCCGGGCAGATCGGGTCTGCTCCTGCTGCTCCTGCTGCCGGGACGGCTGCTCTTGCTGTCGGGTATCCTCGTCCTCACGGTGGAAGCGCTGGTGGATGCCCTTGCCGAACTGCTCGCCGGTGGAGCCTTTGGACTGACGCTGGCGGAGGGTGGTGCCGGTGGCCGCTGCCATGGCGGTGTTCTTCACGCCACGCACCGCCTTGCCGCCCAGTCTGGCAGCGGTACGGCCTGCGGCCTTACCGGCTCCAAAGAGGGCCATGGCCCGGCCCACAGAGGAGGAAAGCCCTGCATCCATGCCAAGGATACGCTCCACCAGATTCGGGCCGTCTATGACGGCGTAGGCGATGAGCAGGCAGACGATGCCCTTTCCAATGCCGGTGATGCCGAAGGAGGTGACGAGGCCTACCATGATCTCATAGAGCTTTACGCTGAGGACGCACACGCACATGGTAAGATAAGTGTCACGGACAAAGAGCAGCGTGTTCTTCAGCTTTTCGCCGCCTCCGATATCGGCGGCAAAGAGGAAGGCCAGAAGTCGGGACACCACCAGCTCATAGGCGATGCGCACATTTTTATAGCACAGCGCCAAAAACAGCAGTGATAGGGACAGCAGCTGCAGCAGGCAGCTCCAGAAATCGAAGGAATAGCGGTAGAAAAACTGATTGCCGATGTTGGCACTGGTGAGGCCATCATAGTTTTTCCGGGCCACATCGCCGTCTGCCGTGTGGGCCAGACGGTACTTTACCCGGTTATTAAACGCTGTAGACCAGCCGTACAGGTTCTTGCCGTTTTTGGCCGTGTGCCAATCCAGCGTCTCGCAGAGATCGATGCTGTCCATATCGTCCTGACTGGCGATCCCGACACCGTAGATGACGCCCTGTCCCGCCTTGTAGTTCAGGGCGTTGATATCACCCCGCTTGTCGATGCGGATCAGGTCAATAAGGTTACTTTCCACCAGCTCATAGGATTGGTTCACCTCCTCGCCGCCCAGGATGCCGTCCCGGAAGGCGATCACCAGATCGTTGGCGGTGGAGAATAGCCATGCAGAGGCGCTGACGGCCACGATGCCCAGCAGGATATTCCTCAGAAGGGGCGGGCGCTTCTCGTGCTGTACCAGCAGCATGATGCCCAGCCCGGCGCAGCAGAGGACGGTCAGGGCCAGCAGCACGGGCCGCAGGGTATCCAGCAGATCATTGATCTGCGGGTAATTGGTGATGTCAATCAGGCCGAAGGTCTTGGTATACAGCGTTTCTGCGACGTTTGCCACCTTGCAGACAAGGCCGGTGATGCTCCAGCTGACGCTGCGCAGTGCGTTTCCAACGATGTTATTATTCTCCAGCAGGGCGGCATTGTCCCGGTACCACTGGAGGTCGTCGGCGTCGGAATTGTCGTCGGACTCTCCCTTGTGATAGGGATCGTCCGCAGTGGGGGTCGTGGTGTTGTTTTCGCTGCCGGTCTCCGCTGCCAGAGCCGTCCTGCATGGCAGCAGACACAAAAGCGCCAGCAGCAGGCATATCACCATCTTCTTCACGGTTCGATCCTCCTTTTATCTTTTAGACCAGCCGCCGTAGCCGTAGATGCTGATCCACACGTCGATGGATTGCAGGTACGGCACCTGACTGCCTGCCACATAGCCGTCGCCTACATAGATGGCGACATGACCGGCATAGTGACCGCAGGAGGCGCAGAAGGCGCCGGAACGGTGGTCATTTTCGTATACCTTCCCGGTGCCGGGGATGACACCGGAGAAGATCAGGGCGCCCTTGGGGATGGGGCCGTCCCGGTTGGCCATGGCTGCGCCGTGGCTGTAAGCGCAGCAGAAGCCCTCGTAGGGGAGACCGGCGTAGGTGTACACGACCTTACACCACAGCTCACAGTACCCGGCATAGCCGTTTTCAAAGGCTCCGTGCTGATTGCTCCAGCGCCGGGTTTCCGGGATGACACGATTGGAGAAGTCCGTGTCGGTATCGTCCACACCCACATAGGTGGCCTTGATGGGGGTGCGGCGCTCCGATGCGGACGCCTGGCGGCCACCGAAGGCTGCCGTCACGTCGTCGGCAAAGCTGCCTGCCGCCGTGGCGACCAGCAGCAGGAAAAAAGCCAGAAAGCCGCTGCTGCCCAGCAGCAGCCACAGTTTCCATTTCCGCATTACCGGCCTCCTGAAAAGAGCGTCGCCTCATAGTCCCTACTGAGCCAGACCCGGAATTGCAGCGCTCCGGCTCCGGCAATGGAGAGCACATTTTCGCCCTGCTCCAGAAAGGGGATGCTCTCCACCTGCGAGAAGGTCATGCCCTCTCCGAAGATCCTGCGGATATGCTCCTTGGCGCTGCTGTCCTGCTTGAACATGAATTTGTACTGGCACAGCTCAAAGAGGATGCGGATCTTATCGGCGCCGGAGAAGTCGCCCTCCGGCATATAGTCCCGGACGCTCTGAGAGGCCAGCACGATGCCTGCAAAATACTTCCGGGCCTCCCGCAGATACCGGGTCACCATGTCCAGGATCAGGGGCATGGAGGTATTCACCCAGCGGTGGCTCTCGTCGATGAGGATCAGGAACTTTGTGCTGTCCTCGATGGCGTATGCGCCGCTCTCCCACTTCTCCTTCTCCGGGCCGCCCACGGCAATGGCGTTGTCCCAGCACAGGGACACCAGATTCTGCATCTGGGCCATGAACACGTTGCCCAGCTCCTTGATGGTGGAGATGTCAAAGGTGACGATCCGCTCCGCTGTGATGTCGGAGATGGTGGTGTGTCCGTCAAAGAGCCTGCCATAGTTGCTGCACAGATTCTCCACGGCACCCAGCAGGATCTGCAGGTTCCGGGCCTGATCCACATGGATGGCCGTCTCCACCTCCGTCTCGGCTGCCTTATCCTGCTGTGCCACAAAGGTGATGTAGCCCTGTAAAAACGCCCGGAACTGGGAGAGGGTGGGGTAGTCCGCTGCGGCCCGGCTTGTGACGGAGCTGCCGTCTACGGGCACCAGACCATAGCCTGCGTAGAACTCCCGCAGGTAGTTGGCCAGCTCCTGCAGGAGCTGGTCTGACATGGACGGATTGATGCAGCGGAAGAACGCCTGCAGCTTGGAGATATGCCTGGCATACGAGGCATAGTCGTCCTCACCGGAGCGGAGGATCTCCAACGGATTCAGCATCCCGTCTGCACCGGAGCAGCGGATGATCTTGCCGCCGAACTCCAGCGTAAGGGCGGAGAACTCCCCGGACACGTCAAAGCAGCGGATGTAATTCCCGATACTGGCGTTCTGTTTGAACAGTTTCTTCAGCAGCGTAGACTTGCCGCTTCCCATATCGCCGCAGACGGCGGCGTTATAGTGCTTCCTCTTGACCGTTTTGGAAAAGAGATCGAATACCACGGCACCGCCCATGTCCGTAAAGCCCAGCAGCGCTCCCTGCTCATCCAGCAGGTCACTGTAATCAAAAGGATATCCCTCCGCCAGCTGCCGGGCCGTAAGGGACAGGCCCTTCATGGTCACGGGCTTGGCGTGTGTGACGGCAAACGGCTCGTAAAGAGACTGCCATTCCGTTTTCTGTTCCCCCAACAGGACGGTGTTCTTATAGCCGGAGGCGTCCAGATTGTCCTGCAGCTCCTTCGTCTTTTCCTCCAGCTCCGCCAGCGTCTGGGCCTGCAGGAAGATCCGGAAGTCGCAGATCTTCATCACCTCGCCCATGCGTTCCAGCTCGTCATAGAGCTGCTGCAGCTCCGCCTGCCGCTTCTGGGCATCATAGAGTGCGTTGTAGTCCTTGGCGTCGTAGGCTCTGGCGCCCTCCTCACCGATGGAGCGGTTGATGCTGCGCTTCACGGCGGCCATGTCCTCCGTGGCCACATCGAAGGAACAGATGCAGCCGCTGACGGTGAAGACCCTCGTCAGCCAGTGCCTGTCCAGTGTGTTGGGCAGGCCGTAGATATGCAGGCAGCGGCAGTAGCCGTCTCCCATACGGGTATAGGACGGATCTGCAAAGGTGATCCCGCCGTGTGGCTGGATCTGCTGAAAGAGCCGTGCGTCCACGGCCTGCGCTTTGGTCGTTTTCTTGCTCATCCTTCCTCCTCCATAAAGCCCGGTGCGGAGTCATCGTCCCCGTCCGGGTAGATATCGATGATGGTATTCATGTTGGCCAGCTTCTCCAGCACTTTGGCCTTTTGCCTGGCGTCTATCTCCTCCACCAGCGGCTGGTAGCCGGTGGCGGCGTATTTTCGGATCATGTCATGGTTCTTGCGGAGCGTATCCGCATCCTTGCCCCAATAGGCAAGATAGAAATGCTGGGAGCTGATATTGGTCTCGGCCACCTCCAGCTCACGGATCTGCCGCTCCAGCCAGCGGATGCGGGTCTCGTCTCCGGCCTGCCGTGCGTGGTGCAGCAGCACTGCCTTCTGTCGCTCCAGCGAAAGCGGAAACCGCATGCTCAGGAATTTCAGATCGCAGCCTACGGTTTTCAGCACCTTGGTAAACTGATAGATCTCCAGCTCCAGCTCATCCTCCGCAATGTTCTGGAGGTCTCTGGGGATAAGCCGGAGAAGATCCAGATATGAGCCGTCTGCCAGCAGGAATGCTCCCACAGACGGCTCCCAGCTCCGCACGGGGAGGATATCCAGACACGTCCTTATGACGGCCTTTTTCTCTTTTTTCTTCATACTTACACCTCCGCAATTTTTCAGTGAGCCTACCTTCGGGCACCGAGTGCCCGAAGGTAAAGGAGACAGGAGGCAGGGCCGCAGCCCCGCCTCCTGCCACGCTGTCAGGAAAACCACTCCATAAGCATATTGCCCAGTGAAGATGCGCCAAAGACCAAAGCGCAGCCGATGACGATGTTCTTCATGACCTCCTTAAACTTTGACCGTCCTTCAGCGCCTCCGGTGATGACGCCGATGCCCAGCACCACCAGTGCAAGGATCGTCAGCGCTGCCGCCACCTTCTGAAGTGCCGGTACGATCTCATACAGTCCTGCAACCAAACCATCCATAATTAAACCTCACTTTCTTCGTCCGTTTTCTTGTTGTTCTTCTTCCGCAGCATAAAGATCAGGGCCGCAGCGGCCAGCGCCACCACCAGTACCCCAGCGCCCACCTTCAAGATGGTCTCCAGCGCACTTCCAGTATCCTGAATGGTGTAGGTGGCAACGGCCTCCATTTCGTACAGGCCGTCCGGGTACTGACTGTCCGTGTAGGTGATTTCCGCCGTGTACTCCGGTTCCGTCTGATAGGTGGCCGTCCAGACCGGGGTCTGGCGTGTGCCGGTATAGATGGCCATGCGGGTATAGTTATCACCCTCCTGCTGGAAATCGCCGTCCCAGCTGCCGCCCGTCAGTGTGTAGCTGCTGCCGCTCAGGCCCAGGTACGCCGTCATCACGGCCTGCCAGCCGTCCCATAGGGGGGCGTCGCCTACTGTGACCACAGTATCACCAATGGCATACAGCCTGCTGGCGGGATTGGAGGTCTGAAACACAGCCGGAGCGGAAAATGCCTCCGTCTTTGTACCGGCTGTCACCGATGCCAGCGGCAGGCGGACGCCGTCCACCGTCAGGTTCTGCGGCACCTCCGACTCCGATGCGTATTCCTGCATCACCGTCCGGCTCTCGCCGGTGGCCCATGTGGGGGTCTGCGCCGTCAGGGTGCGGCTGGTGCCGTCTACCGTCTCGGTGATTTGCTTCGGGTAGTCGCCGGGATCTCCGGTGACGATGGTGCGTACCACCGTCACCGGCTCCCGATGCGCCTTCATCTCATACTCGACGCTTGTCAGGGTATAGGTCTTGCCGCCCTCCTCCACCGTCTCCGGGACGGTGTAGTGGGGGTTTTCCTGCGTGGCCGACTCAAAGGGATAGCTGCGTGTCACCGTGGTGTCTGCCGCCATGGCCACATTGGGCATGGCGCACAGCAGCACCAGCAAGCCAGTCAGCAGAAGCTCTTTCACTTTCAATGGGATTCCCTCCTTCGATAGATTTTTGTAGGAAAAGGAGCGGGTGTGTACCCGCTCCTTGCTCTGTATCAGCTGTGCCGTTTTCGCCGCAGCAGATAAGTCAGGCCCGCAGCGGACAGCAGCAGGCCAAGCACGGCGACGGTAACGCCGCTGTCGCCGGTCTTAACGCTGCCGCCGTCAAAAATGGGCTTGTCCTTGATAGTGATAATGCCGATGGCGGGTTCAATATCCACCGTTTGCCCCCTGTCTTGCAGATTGGCGTGAATGGCGACCTCATGCCCATCCATCTGAATACTTTCAAAGACTACCAACGCTTTGCCACCCAACAGGGCCGTGTCGATGGTGAACTCCAACTCCACGGTGCCATTGGGTTCCGTGGGAGTAAAGATAGCGGTGGCCGTCACAGGCTTTCCGCCCTGCTCCAGAGCCTTGCCGGTGGATTTATCCATCACTGTACCGGTGATAACATATTCCTTGCCGGGGATAAGGTTGGTGTACCCCACTACATCTTTAAGAACATAGGTTTTGCCGGATACCACATTCTTTTTGCCATCGATGGTGGCGGTGGTGTGGATCTCCGGCCAGTGGACAGTCTGGCCCTCGTCGTCGATGTCAGCGTGAACTGCCAGTTCCTTACCTTCCTTGCTCAGCGATTCAAAAACAACGGTGGTCTTACCCGCCAGCAGGGAGGCATCCACGGTAAACTCCACCGTCACCGTGCCGTCTGGCTCGGCGGGGGTAAAGGTGATGCTGGTAGTGATCTCCTTTCCGTCCTGTATCAGCACTTTTCCGGTGGACTTATCCATGAGTTTACCGGTGACGGTGTATTCCTTGCCAGGAATCAGGTGCTTATAGCTGACCACATCGGAGATGGTCTGCGTCCCCGCTGCCTTGGCGATATGCTCTCCGTTTACAGTAGCAGTGGTGTGGAGGATGGGGATCTCCTCGTCTTCCATTGAAAAGGCTGAATCGCTGACTACGCTGCCCACGGTGACGGACATATCCTCTGCCACAAACCAGCCCTCCGGGGCTGCTGTTTCATGCAACGTATAGGTTGCGCCAATAGGCAGGTGGTAGATCACATGGGGCGTGTCTCCGCTGACCCATTCATCCACCACATGGCCGTCCTTATCAAGCAACTGCAAAGTAGCGCCGATGACAAAATTTCCCTGATAGTCTACCTTGGACAGATGCAGCTCTGTGGGAAGATCTGTCATGGTGATGGTCTGCACCTCGGCGGTGTCCTGTACAATGAAGGTCACGTCATCCGCCAGCAGCCAGCCCTCTGGGGCCGCTGCCTCATGCAGCGTGTACTCCGCTCCGATGGGCAGACCGTACAGCGTATGGGGAGTATTCTCCGTCACCCACTGGGCGGCCACATTGCCGTCCTTATCCAGCAGCTGCAGGGTAGCGCCGGGAACGAAGTTCCCCTGATAGTCTACCTTGGCTACACTGATCTGGGTGGGGCTGTTGGGGGCCGTCAGGGTAATTACGGTGAGGCCATCCTCCTGTGCTGCATTTTCAGGCAGCACATCAAAGAGGAAGGGCTTGTCCGCCAGCACATAGCCGCTGGGTGCCACTACCTCCACAGCCTGATAGCCTCGGCCATACTCCAGCTCACAGGGCAGTTTCATAACGCCGCTGCCGTCTGTGTACCAGGTATCTGCGCCCCACCATTCCAGTTTCTGGCCCTGAGGGTCGATAATCTGGAAGCCGATGCCAGCTGCGGGGATGGCCTCGCCGGTGATAGCGTCCACCTTCACCACCTTCAGGTAGCTGTAGAACCGCTCGTTGTTGATGATATAGCTGTAGGTCTTTCCGTTCTCGTCGATTTTTACGGTGAAGGGTTCCATCAGCCTGCTGCCCTCCCAGCCAGAGGTCTGCTCCACAGTATAGAGGCCGTAGGGCAGGTCGGGAGAGACGGCGAAGCCGTCCTTATCGATGGTGAACTGCGCTCTGGCATTTGCAGGGGCAGCGTCATAGCTCCCGGCAGAGGCGAGGTAGATGTTGAAGGTGGCACCCACCTCCGGGGTCTCCACCTTGGTGGTGCCGGTATCCGTGTGCTTCACGATTTGGATACGGCCCGTGACCACCTGCTCCGATACCGTGGGGGCATTGTAGCTGTTGACAGCCTCCAGTGTTCCGTCGGGCGTGATGTTACGGACATACACAGTGGGGTCGATCAGGTAGCCCTCCGGTGCCTTAGTCTCTTGAATCAGCAGCGTACCGATGGGGAGGGTGATTTGTCCCATACTGTTATAAAACAAATCATCTCCGGACACTTTGAGGGATTCGTCCATAATACGAATCCGCCCCTTTTCATTGGTCTTGAAAGCCCAAGTGCGGGTAGGCGCACCGCTGGCCTCGGTCTCCGCTGCGGTGGCATACTGCCCGTCATAGTACCGGAAGGTAAATTCTGCACCGGCCAGCGACGCATCGCCGCTGGCCACCTATGCCGATAGGTAAGGCTTTGATCTCTCGCCGCCTTTTCCCCCGGCCCACACCCGGCGTACACCTTTCAGCGTACCGGGCGTTCCATCATATCTGAAATAAAATTGACACAAAAAATGCCGACCTGCTAAAGTCGGCGAAGTTGACAGGAAACGGATATCCTGTTACAATATTTGACAAGAGTGCTGCACGAACGGCAGGCGGTTGGCTACACCACCCGAAAGGGGGTGAGGCTTATGCCGATAACTTTGACCTTACATATCCTTGGATTTGTAATTACGATCAAGGTTAAAAGCGAAAACCGCCACTCTGCCAAGTGACGGTTTTCATAGCTTTGCTATAATTCTGTAACTTTCCGCAGAGCCAACCGCTTGTCGCAGCACTCTTTCTATGCTTATCTTACCACACGGGCAGAAAATGTCAAGTGTGGTTTTTCTTTTTTAGGGTGCCTTGGTCGCACCACAGGAGCAGATATAGTAGTCTATCTCTTGATGCTCACCAACCTTGACTTGCCGCCCCTCGGAACGCCATTGGTCACTCTCGCCTCGATCCAGATGATAGTCACTATGTTCAATTAGTTGAGCATTAGACCATCCTGTCATATCTTGACCACAGGTAACGCAGTAGCTGATTTCACGCATCTCGTAATCTTCGACCGTCTTATACACCGGCTCCCAGCTGTGCTGGTGTACCGGCGTAGGATCGGGCGCTACCGGGGTGCTGCTGCCACTGTTGCCGGAATCGGAGGAGCTGTCACTGCTTCCACCGGAAGAATTGCCAGAACTTCCGCTGGAGGAGTTGGAGGATCCGATGGAACTGCTGCCGGAATCAGGATCGCTGCCATCGGCAGGCTTTGCATCCGTCTTAACATCCGTTTTGGTGTCCGCTTCGGGCTTGCTCTCGGCGGCCTTGCTGGGGAGGGCTTTCAGCTGCTGGGCGGCAAGAACCAGCTTGCCGCTGCCGTCCACCACATTGCCGTCTTTGTCCAGTGTGTAGCCGGTGACGGCCTTGCCGTCCTTGTCCACTACGGTATCCTTGCCGTCTACAGTGGAAATATACAGCTCCGGTGTGACCATCGAATCGGCCTTATTGTCTGCTTTCTTGCCGCAGGCCACCATGGTCAGCACCATGGCAATGGCCAACATAAGCGCAAAAATTTTCCTCATAGGGGCCTCCTTTCTGTCCTGGAAGGGTGTTTCTAATCATAGCATAGTTTCCTAAAAAGTGCAAATGAGGTACAAAGTTTGTGTCAATTTTGTTAGTTTCAGATATGACTGGCGCCTGTTGCTCCATCCCCATTACAGAGACTTCCTCGCTCGTGACGCCGCTCTCGCAGCTTATCTGCCTCATGGAGTGAGTAGCTATGCAGACAAACTGTTTTCTGTGTTCCGCTGCACCTATCATGGGATAGGGTTAGGAGCCGTCCTATGGGGTAGCGGTCTTTTTGGAGAGGTCTTTCGCCGTGATGATAGTTACTCGACCTCAACCGCTATACAGGCTTTCGCCTGTCAAGCGCCCCGTACCTTCGGAGGTTCGTCAGTGCGGCGTGTGCAGGCCGCACATTCTCTCCATGCCTATCCGACACCCGGCCTATCTGCATCATATCCCGAAGGACTTAGACACATTCGGCCGACTTTAGCGGGATCAGCACCCCGGTCATACTCCATATAACCGGCGCACTCCGCAGTTCAGTGTGGGCGTTGCCGCCCATCAGCGCAGCAGTTCAGGCTTAAAAAGCCCGGACGGCCTTTTCAACCGTCAACGCATCTCACCATCACCGCTTGTCGCATCGATCTTCTTCAGCAGTACGCCGACAGGATCGCTTTGGGGGTTATCGGAAACACTCAGGGTCGTGGTGTTTCCGGCTGTTACACTGAAGGAGTAAACGCCTGTATCCAGAGCATAGCCCTTGGGAGCCGTCAGCTCACGACGCCAGTAAGTTCCGGCCCGCAGTTCCAATGTTACGGTGTTGCCGCTTGCGTCCGTGGTCAGGGTACCCAGCCGATTGCTGTCCGACCATGCGTCCGACTCACTGCCGTATACGCCGTACACGGCCCCGGCCAGCGAATAGCAGCTGTTTCCGTTTGTCAAAGCTGTGTTGGCGCTGCTTTTGGTCAGAGTCACCTTGCCGGTGGGCTTGGTACGCCACAGGAGCATTACCTGATAACTGGAGTTCGAGGGGCGACCAATGAATGCCTCAAAGCTGTCCGGCACGCTAACGCTGCCTACCTCATTCTCCACAGCGGTGATGCCGCTATCACGGGAGCCATTGCCCAGCCCCAGATGATTGGCCGCAGCATGATGGATGCACCATGTACGGTAGATATCGGAGGTCTGGGATGCCATATAGGCGTAGCGGGTCATAGTGGTATCTGCTTCCGATAGGGAGAGCGTGGAACCGACGGCAGGGCCGTCCTTGGCAGGCTCCACGCAAATGCCACGCCCAGTGCTGTCACCGTAGTCTACTTCCACCACGGCATTGCCGTTCATGCCGGGGTAGAGCGGGTGCGGCTGATAATTCATGCTGATAACACGGGCGTCTGCCGCAAGAGCGGTGACGATCATGCAGTTTATCAGCATGATGGCCGCCAGCACAGAGGCCAGCAGTCTGCTCATAGGTTTCTTCATGTGTCTCGTCCTTTCTTGAAATGAATTTTTGTATATATGAAAAGGAGCCGCTGTGCAGAGGCTCCTTGAATCGTTGTAAAAAGAAAGACAGCGAGGTGTTCGCTGTCTTTTCTGATATATTATTCCGTTTTGTTACTGACCGATCTTGGGGAGCGGCAGGCTGTAAGTCTCGCTGCAAGCCTCTGCCCAGTCCAGCAGGGCGTTGACGCCGTCTCTGGTGATCTCGGCGTATTCCTCCATCCGATCCAGACGTTCGTCCATCTTATCCAGCCGGGAATCCATCCGATTCAGACGCTCGTCCATCTTATCCAGTCGAGAATTGATTTGAGCAAACATTTCGCTGTGCTGTTCCAGCAGCACAAGGATCTTTTCTTCGTTGTTCATAGCTGTACCCCTCTCTTTTGATGTATTGTATCCTTTAAGAATCGTGTTGTCAAGGTTATTTGGCTTCACCGATTGTAGCAGGTTCTTTCCAAAAGGTCAAATCGTTGGGGGAGATCAGTCCGGCAACTCTTCCTCCAGCTCCTCCGGCAGCGGCTCTGCCGGTGCAGCGGTGTCCTTCCTGCTGTCTCCGAAATAGATATTGTCGGCCACCACCTCGGCGCTGTGCCGGTTGTTGCCGTCCTTGTCCTTCCAGTCATGGATCTGCAAGCGGCCCTCCACCACGGCCATGCGGCCCTTGGTGAAATACTTGGCCACAAACTCCGCTGCGGCTCTCCATGCCACGATGTCGATGAAGTCCGTGGCCCGCTTGCCGTCCTCGTCCTTAAAGTCACGCTCCACGGCCAGCGAGAAGCCGGTGACTGCCGTGCCGTTCTGGGTGCGCCGCAGCTCCGGGTCGTGGGTCAGACGGCCCATCAGGATGATCTTGTTCAACATGGTGATTTCCTCCTTAAATTAAAATTCATGCTCGTGTGTTGTGGTGTGCTGCTGCTCTCGCTGCTGCTCACGCTCCTGCTTCAGCTCGGCCACCGTGCGGTTGCCGCCCTGCTCCACGGTGATACCGCTGTTGACATTGGCGTCCAGCCCGTTCTGCAGCAGCCAGAGCTTCAGATCGCCGTGGAAGGACAGCAGTTCTTTCCGATTCAATACCTCGTAGGCGCAGACCTTTCCGTCCGGGATGTCAGACGCCGTTTTGTTCCGGTAGCGCAGCACTGTCTTTCTGCTGGTACCCAGCTCACGGGCCACCTTGGAGATGTTCGCCTCATGCGGATGCTCCTCAAAATACCGGACGACGTTGACCATGTGCTGGCTCGGCGTGTACTGCGCCACCGGCACGAAGTAAAAGTGCAGGTGCGCCTCTCCGCTCTCATCCTTGTGTACCTCGGCGGCCACCACATTTCGCTCTCCGTAGCGCTGGGCCAGAAAATCATAGCAGAGCCGGAAGAACCGGCGTTCCTCCGACTCCGGAAGATCCTTGGGCTTGGTGATGACCCAGCCGCACATGGTGCGCACGTCCTCACGCTCCATACAGTGGAGCTGAGACAGCCGCTTTTGCAGATAGTCCGCAGGGGCCATGTCTCTGTCGGGAGACAGAGAATAATTCAGGTGCGTCCTGCTGCTGTCGATGTCGGCGTTGGCCGGATATCTGACTTGCCGCAGGATATGCCGCAGCTGATTCGAGTTCGATCGCTCCCCGAATTTCTCCACGGATGCCATGCTTTTCCTCCTTTCAAAAGGTGGGCAGTGTGCCGCAGCGGCACACTGCCGAATCATGTTCGCCGCACGGCGAACACCTACACCCGGCAGCAGCGCTGACGGGTGCGCTTGCCACCGGCAAGCCTCTCCACGGGGGTCAAGGGGGCCGCAGTCCCATTGCAACCCGAACATACCTGTGAGGGCGACTGTCTCGGATATAGCTGGCGTGAACGCCCGTAGGGTGTGCATGACTGCTATATCTTGTAAAGCAAAAAAGCACACCACTGGAAACCCGCATGAAATCTGGGTTTTTCAGTTGAACTGCAAAAACTGCGGTTTTTGCAGTTTCGGTGGCTTTTTTGGGGTCTGCGGAGACATTCCGCAGGCCCGCTGGCGGCAGGGAAACTGTCTTTCCCCGCCACCTCCGTCTTACAGCTCGATGTCATGCTCCAGCACATAGCGCAGAGCCTTCTCCACATAGGCTTCCCGGTCACGCTTCTTCACGGTGATTGGGAACAGCGTCTCCGGCACGGTATACTTCCGAGGCTTCATCGGTACCGGTGCAGCGGCCTCCGTCTCTGCTGCCGGGGCCTGCATGATCCGCAGAAGCCGCTGCGGTGCGTATTCCGCCTCGCTGCCGCTGCGGTTCCACTCGTTGTAGTCTACCCGCAGGGCATGGCAGCTGCCGTCTGCCAGCGGGAAACGGTAGGTGCGCCGCAGCTGGAGCAGCAGCCGCTGGGTGTCGGTATCCAGATAGGAGAGGTCAACCGCTGCGCCCTGCGAGATATCCTTCCGCTCATAGAGCCGGTACAGCTCGTCAATGAGATAGGTGAGTCGGATTTTTCGACGGACAGTCCTGCCGGACTGTCCGTACATCTCGCCAATGGTATCTACCGTTTCCCTTTTAGAACTTTCGGACACGGTGTCCGGAAGCCCGCACACCTCTCCGATGGTATCAGAAGTACGCTTGCTCCCGTTGGAACTTTGTGCAACCATTGCACCAAGTCCGTCATCACCCTCCATGGTGTTTTGCCCCTCCAGCATCGCCATCAGGTCGGTGCGCTGGCCCTGCCGCTGCATGGCATCAAACAGCTGGCGGTAGGCCCATGCCTTTTCCAACTCGGTAACGCCGGTGCGCTGGAGATTGCTGTCGTTGATGATACGCACCGCCTGCACATCGTCCACCCGGACGATGCTGGCCTTGATGGTTTCCCAGCCCAGGTCTCTGGCGGCCCGGACACGGTTGTGTCCGGCGAGGATCTCATATTCGCCGTTGATGGGGTAGCTCTGGATGCTGTCCCTGGGCCGGACGATGACGGGGTACACCAGGCCGCTGGCTTGCAACGATGCTTTCAGCTCGGAGTAGGTTTCCTCGTCCAGTTGGCGGAAGGCGTTCTTGGGGCTGGCGGACAGCTCCTTCAATGGCAGCTCCACGGCGTCGTCCTTGTGCGGCTCCTCCTTCGGCAGCTGGCCGAGCAGCGGGGTATATGTCCACTTTTTGGCGGCCTGCTCCGCCCGCTCCTGACGCTGCCGATCCATCTCGGCATAGTTAAACATGGGGATCTTGCTCACATCCCGCTTGGGATATGGATAGGGGCCTTTGCGGTCTTTCAGCATAACGGGTTCCTCCTTTAACGGGAGCAGCGGCAGCCGAAAGGCTGCCGCTGCTGTTTGGTTTGTTTACTTGTTGGGACAGGTGCGTCGTCTTAACTTCGGGCACCGAGTGCCCGAAGTTAATTACTGAGCACACGGGAACTGAGTTCCCGTTTGCTCTGAGCGGTAATCAGTGTGTCCAATCCTGCTCCTTATCATGGGCGACAGGCTGCTCCTGTGTGTGCGTTACAGGGTTCAGCTTGGCCATGGCGCTCCTCAGTCCGGGATCGTCCTGCATATGTTGGCAGTCGATGTAATGATCCATTGCCACTTCAAGTACTCTAAAATCACAACACCGTTTTGCCAACTGTGGGCGTGCGGTCTTGCTGGTGATGATGCGATAGAGTTTTTCTGCTTTTTGGATAATCGAAGCTGCGTTCGCTGACGTGTTACACCAAGATAATTGATTGGCCAGAAGATTTTTGTAATCAACGGTAGCCTTATCGTCTGTTGGCAGGATTCGTATATCAATGTGTTCAAGCTGATCTGAATGGATCGGGATCATGTTATTAAAATTGATAGCACCCCAGACACCGCCATTGATCTTCAAAAAATCAACCTGATTTTTCATGTGCAGATGTTTGGGCTTCGGAGAAGTAAGAGGAGCGTAATAGTCATAGTCATTCAGAGTAAGGACGATTCCAATAAACGGACGAGCCTCTTTTTGATCCATAGTGTATGGAACGCACGGGTCACTTTTACGCAAATAATCGCAGTATAAGGCATCGGCACGGTAGAAAGAAAATTTCATATAAACCTCTCAAAAAAGAGGGCTGGACACTATACAGTCCAGCCCTCAACTTTTCAGTTCCCACTCGTGGTAGGGTACACCGCTTTTTTAGCTCCCACTTACGGTAGGGTACACCGCTTTTTTAGCTCCCACTCATGGTAGGGTACACCGCTTCTTGGGTATTGCTACCCTTCGGTAGTATTATACGCAGGACATAAAAATATGTCAAGAGTTTTTCGTGACAGCAAAATCACCGGTCAAATTCTATTCATAAAGCAAATCGTCACTGCCCGGCAGTCGGTGCCTTGCCGTCAGCCGGTCGGCCTGTTACCAGAGGCCAGACGCCCCGGAACCATGCCTTCCACGCCATGCAGCCGGAGCTGCAATACATGGGGTCTCGGCGGCAATTCCCGCAGGGCGTCGCCGGGACATGGATGCGCTTTCGTTTCATGCCTTCACCTCCTTCTCTATGTACTGTCTGATCCACGCCGTCAGGGCGTCCTGAAACGCCGGGTCTTTGGTCAGCTGCTTTGCGCCTTCCGGCAGCAGCTCCTCCGAGATGGAGATACTGATACGCTTCGTCCGGTGGGGCAGCTGCTCACCGGACAGGCCCAGTGCCTCCTCTGCATCCAGCGCCGTCAACCTGCCGTCTGTCTCTGCCTGCCGCAGCGTCTTGGCCTGTGCTTCTTTCAGCAGGATTTTAGGGTTGTCAGCCAACACAGCCACCACGACCTGCTGGCTGTTAGGTGAGAGGAATGCCAGCTGATACCCGGCCTTTACTTGGATGCCGGTCTTGCTGTCCACCGCATTGGCATCTACCATATCCAGCAGCTCCGGGATCAGGTCATTGAGCTTGATATACATATCCAGCGTTTTGGGGCCGATTCCGAAACGCTGAGCGGCAACATCTCGGTTTCTTCCCAACTTCGGGCACTCAGTGCCCGAAGTTGTATCCGTCCGTTGACCCTGTGTTATCCCCGTTTCGGTTTGAACTGCTTCCAGCCACACTTTGTATGTCTTGGCCCGTTCGGAGGGCAGCCAGTCCGGGCGCTGGATGTTGGTCTCCGCCATCATGATGTCGGCGTCTGCATCGGAGAGCTGCGCCACGATGCAAGGCACCGTGGCCAGCTCCAGCTCCTGCGCCGCCGTCCACCTTGTATGTCCGGCGATGATCTCATAGGCCCCCGGCTGCACCGGGTCACGCCGCACCAGCAGCGGCGTCCGAATGCCGCTGCTGCGGATGCTGTCCACCAGTGCCGTGTAGTGGGGGCTGCCCGTCCGCACCTTGAAGGTGTGGTTGCTCTTGGGCCGCAGCGCCGTTGCCGGAAGCTGCTGCACCTGCTCCTGCTGGGCAGCAGCAGGGATGCCGCCCAGAATGATATCCATGCCGTTGTCCTGCCCTTGCGTCATGGCAAGGCGTTCCTGTAAGGTCATTTGTTTTCCTCCTGCTCTCGATAAAATACCGGTATGCACGGCCTGCGTTTGCTGCCGGTCTCGTCCGTAATGCACTGATCTACATAGCAATCAGCCAGCATGGCAAAGTACCGGATGTTCTGAAGCTCATCCTGCGACACCGGAACACCTTTCCGCTCACAGGCTGCAATGGTGAAATAGCCCTGCTTTGCAGCAGCGCCAACTGAACCCATATACTTTACATTTTGGCTTTCATACTCTTCCTTTGTTTTGACATACCCCTGAGATAAGCGTAGCTCCTTGGAAAGAGTGCGCCGACGAATCGTGTTCCCACCACTCATCTTACCAGCACCTCCTTTGCCACGGCCATGTAGGCCCGTCCGATCTCACTGCCCGGCTTGCTGACGCAGCTGCGTCGCTCACGGGGTGCATTGCTGGCCTCGGTCAGATAGGGGATCATGGCGTCAAATACCTTGTCGCCCAGAGCGGCGATGAGGTCATCCCGCACCTGCTGGACGCTGCTGCGGCGACGATCGCAGCGGGTGAGCAGCACACCCAGCACCTCCAGCGCCGGGTTATAGCTGCGCTGCACCTGCCGCACCGTACCCAGCAGGTCAGAGATACCGGCCACGGCGTACTCCTCCGGCTCTACCGGAGCTAGCAGCCCGTCTGCCGCTGCCAGAGCGTTGATGGTCAGCAGATCCAGTGACGGCTTACAGTCCAGCAGGCAGTAGTCGTAGGAGGCTGCTCCGTCCGACATGGTCAGCGCTGCGATGGCCCGTGCCAGGACTCGTGCGCCATCGGCCACGGTGGCCAGCAGGGTAGGAGCGCTGGACAGAGCAGGGGTGGCCGGGATGTAGTCCAGATCCTCTCCATCGTGGTGGCGGATAAATCCGGACACTACCACAGGCATATTGTAGGCGGTGAAGTAGATCAGCTCGTTGACGGTGCTGGGCGTATTGTCGGGGACATATCCCAGCGTGTCGCTGAGGTTGCGCTGAGGGTCAAGATCGATGAGCAGCACACGCTTGCCCAGCTTGGACAGGGCTGCGCCCAGATTGATGGTGGTGGTCGTCTTTCCGACGCCGCCCTTCTGATTGCAGATGGCGATGATCTTCATGTTTTTTGCCTCCTATTTGTTTTCATTTTTTGCTCCGAAATAGTTGTCCGGCAGGGGTGCGCACCCCTGCCGGTTCGGAGGTCAACCGGCACCTCGCCTCATGCAGCAGAGTGCCGGATATGGTATAATTTGGATGGACTACTACGAAGGAGAAAAAAGATAACATGGATTTTTTGGATATCAAAGTGCTTCTTGAGGAACTTGTTCAATGCTGCCAGTCACCCGATATAAGCGTTTCGGAGTGGGCTGAGCGATGGTATGGCACTTACGTTGCGAACCGTGATATTACCGAAAAGTCGGCGACAATGTACAGGCAGAAGCTGAAACACTATGTCTTACCGAAGATTGGCGATGTGCCAATGCGAGAAGTAACGGAGATACAGCTTCAGGAAATATTAAACAGCTCCAATAGCAGCAAATCCACAGCCCAAAAGGTAAAGATTGTGATGCAGGCAATGTTTCGACGAGCAAAGTCGTGTAAATTGATATTGAATGACCCATCTGAAAATATCGTGTTGCCGAAGGCCCCGGAAGGGACACACCGTAGCATCACAGATTTAGAAAGAAAAGAAATTCTGCGGTTAGCAGAGGAACACTATCCGGATATGTTTTTTGGCGATACGGCGCTGAATGCCACCTATATGCTGTGCAGCGACGGATTCCGCCACGAGATCACGGAGAGGGAGATATATGCCTATCTGAACCCGACGGTGATGACCGATGCCGATGGGATGCAGCGCAATATGGAGGCGCTGATCGAGCTGAACAAGCAGCGCCGGGAGCGTGACAACATTTCGGTGGTGACCATCAGAACATTTTAAAATATGGAGGGAACGGGATGCTGGAGATAGGATCCCTCGTTGACGGAAAATATAAGATCCTCAACAAGGTCGGACAAGGCGGCATGAGTGTCGTATATATGGCCATCAATGAGAAGGCAAACAAGACCTGGGCAGTGAAGGAGGTCCGCAAGGACGGTGTACTGAATTTTGAATCCGTGAAGCAGGGTCTGGTGGCGGAGACGAATATCCTCAAGAAGCTGAGCCACCCGAATCTGCCGAGTATCATCGACGTGATCGATACGGAGGATTCGTTCATCATCATCATGGACTACGTGCAGGGCAATTCCCTGAACAAGGCACTGGAGGAGTACGGCGCCCAGCCGCAGGAGTACGTCATTGAGTGGGCCAAGCAGTTGTGCGATGTGTTGGGGTACCTCCACTCCCGGCAGCCGCCCATCATTTACCGGGACATGAAGCCCGCCAATATCATGCTCAAGCCGGATGGCAACGTGACCCTCATCGACTTCGGCACGGCCAGAGAGTTCAAGGAGAAGAATCTTGCGGATACCACCTGTCTCGGCACTGTGGGCTATGCGGCCCCGGAGCAGTTCGGTGGCATGGGTCAGACGGATGCCCGCACGGATATCTACTGTCTGGGTGCTACGCTGTACCATTTGGTCACCGGCTGCAACCCCAGCGAACCGCCCTATGAGATGAAGCCCATCCGGGAGATCAACCCCAGTCTCTCCGGCGGTCTGGAGCGCATCATCCTGAAGTGTACCCAGCGCAACCCGGAGGACCGCTACCAGTCAGCGGCGGAGCTGATGTATGCGCTGGACCACTACAAGGAGATCGACGAGGACTACAAGAAGAAGCAGAAGCGCAAGCTGGCAAAATTCATTGTCCCGACGGCCCTTGCAGTGGTATTCGCCGTGGCGGGCTTTGCACTGAGCCATGTGGCGGCCCAACAGGCCACGGATACCTATCGGGATATCCTGTATGAGGCGTCCAAGACGGCGGATTACGGGGAGAAGGTGGCACTCTATGGCGAGGCCATCGCCGTTCCCGATAAGGCCGGGGAAAAGGATGCCTATCTGGCGCTGATCCAGACCTACAAGGATAACGACTCCCGGTTCTCCGTGGAGGAGGCCAATCAGCTGACCAAGTACATCAAGAGCAACAAAGCGGCGCTGCAGGCGGATCCCGCCAACTATACGGAGATATGCTTCGAGACCGGAAAGCTCTACTGGTATTATTACGATTACGGCGACGGGACTGACAATCAGGTCACACGGGCCAAGAGCGCCGTGGAGTGGTTTCAGGACGTGCTGGACAACGCCCCGGAGGGCTATGCAAACCTGAATATGGCGAGGGTCTATGTGAACATCGGCTCGTTCTACCGGGATATCACCACCGATATCACCGAGGCCAGCGATAAGGGGAAGTATAAGCCCTTCTTTGACAACATTCGTGAGCTGCTGGATACGGTGGCCACCGATGAAAATGAGAGCGAGATCGTGCGGCTGGAGCTGCTGGAGCTCTCCCGCAGTGCGCTCCAGCAGTATGCCACCAAGTTTAAGGGCGACGGCATCAGCCAGGCGGATATGATGCAGATGTACGATCAGGTGGAGCGAACGGTGACAGGCATCTCTGCCACTGCCGACACCACGGAGCATAAGAAGGAGGCCACCGTTTCGCTGCTGGCGGATACGAAAAAGGCCATTGAGACGGCATATGCCACGAAGGGAGGGAAGCAGGCATGACGGTTGAAACGCTGCAAATGCTCTCGACGGTGGCCTATGTGTTGGCGGGTATTTTCCTACTGGCGGCCATTGCAATTTTCTTCCTGCTGGATATCCGCAGCGTCATCGGTGACGTAACAGGAGCTACGGCCCGCAAGGCCATCCGGGATATCCGGGCCCAGAACGAGGCCAGCGGCAATAAGGCATATAAGCCCAGCCCCGTAAATGCTGCCCGTGGCAAGCTCACGGCGAAGATATCGCCCTCCGGCAGACTGGAGCCACAAATGGCGGGAATGGGCGGCTCTCCGGGTACGGAGAAGCTCTCCACCATGGAGCTGACAGCGGCGGCAGAGGCTACCACCGTGCTCACTGAGACTGCGGCGGAGACGACGGTTCTGCAGCAGCCGGAGGAGGTGGGCGCCACAACGGTCCTGTCGGAAGCGGAGCGAGAGCCTGCCGCCCCGAAGCCGGAGGAGAAGCGCACATTCCAAACGGATGTGGAGATGGGCTTTAGCGCCAGCTCTGAGATCATCGAGTAGTTTTTATCATCCGTCTAGCGGATGACAAAATAAGACACCAAGAAACACCTCAACAGTAAGGAGCAGTGAGAGATGAACGAAGTTAGAATGAAAAAACGCATTCTGCCTGCCGTCCTTGCCTTCCTCATGGCCGTCAGCCTTGTGCCGGTCTCTGCGTTTGCAAGCACGACGACCTATGCGGATGCCTTTACCGTCTGCGTGACAGGCGGCGACGAGGATGCCAAGCTGGACGGCGCATCGGTGGATTATACCATCGAGGTGGATGGCACGGGAGGTGCCAAGAACACCGTGACCACCACCGACGGCGAGGCGGTCATTCAGGAGATGGCCGACTATGCACAGGACATCGCAGACGGCAAGGCGGTCACATTGGCCTATACCGTATCGGCGGAGGGCTATGACACCGTTTCCGACCGTGTCGCTGTCACGGATGTGACCGGCAATGTGGATGTGAAGCTGACGGTCAAGACCCCTGATACCGTGAATGTGACGGTCACCAAGACCGGCAACGGATTAGTCCGGATCAACGATCAGGAGACGGAGACGTCCACCGTGGAGAAGGGCGGCGATGTGAAGCTGGAGCTGATCCCGGCCAAGGGCGCCTATATTCAGGAGCTTACGGTGAAGGGTGAGCCCCGGACAGTGAAGAAGGGCGAGACGTTTCAGGAGACGCTGACCGCCGACGAGGATATCACTGTCAGCGTGACCTTCGTGCAGGAGTACACCGTCACTGTCACCGCTGGCAAGGGCGGCAAGGTACTGCTGGACGGCGAAGCGGTCACGGAAAAGACCTACAAAGAGGGGACTGAGGTCGAGCTGTCTGTTGCGGCGGACGATGACTATCAGATCGAATCCATCGCCATCGACGGTACGCAGGAGGATATTGCAGATACTGCCAGCTTTACAAAGAAGCTGACGGTGGATAAGGACACGACGATCGCCGTGAAGTTCATAAGAGTGTACACCGTTACCGTCACCTACGACAGCCAGCTCGGAACGGTGGAAACCGACCCCGCAGCGCAGGGCGGCGAGGTGGAAGCAGTCCTCGTGAAGCAGGGCAGCACCCTGACGATAAAGGCCACTCCCAAGGAAAACTACCGTGTCAGCGAGGTGGAGATCGACGGCAAAGCGGAAAGCTTTGATGACAATCGATATGTAAAGGACACTCCCTTCACACGGGATATCAAGAACATTACTGCGCCCCACACCATCAAGATCACCTTTGCTCCCACGCGGCAGACCATCACGGTGATCTCCGGCAAGCATGGCAAGGTGGAGTATCATCCGGAGAAGGTGAGCTATAACGACAGCGTCGACTTCACCATCACGCCGGAGGACGGCTATATCATCGACACCATCACGGTAGACGAAGCCGATGTGAAGGCCAACGTGAGAAGAACGGCGGAGAAGTCGTATCAGCTGCATCTGACGGAAGTCCAACGGGATACGAAGGTGACCGTCACCTTTACGGAGTGCCCCCAGATCGGCACCAAGGACCTCACTGCGCTGGGGGGCATCACTTGGAACTCCGGCAATGCCATCCGCCGGGATGGCGCCACCTTCGTCTTTGCAAACGATGCAGCGGTCCAATTTTCTGCTGCCGCCGATGAGACTGGCAGCGAGACCGGGATCAAGGGCATCCAGCTGATTTTTGCCGACGGAACGACCTCCGGCGGCTACGATGCGGGGACCGCCTCCTTTACGCAGCCGGCGGCCATTCAGGAAACCAAGACCATTCAGGCCATCCGGGTGTTCTACGGCGAGACGGAGATCCGTGTGGCACAGCTGGCAGACGAGAAGCTGGAGGGCCTGAAGATCGTCGTGGATACGACGGCCCCCAAGCTGAAGCTGGCGCTCGAGGCGGCCAACACCAACGGCTACTACCACAAGAGCTTCACCGCCACGGTGAAGAGCATCATCGACCAGGATGACTACTCCGGTATCCAATCCGTGGAGTACTGGGTGGTAAAGGACCGCACCGAGACGGAGCAGGGGACCGTGACCCAGCGGGAGATGCTCTATACCTACACGGAGGGCGGCGATATCCTGCAGGAGCTGGGCGATTGCACCTTCACCGTGGATGCCGGGAAGAACAACAGCGACAACGTTGTGATCTATGTGCAGGTCACTGACCGGGCCGGCAATGTGTCCAAGCCGGAGAAGGCGGCAGTGAAGATCAACTCTACGTCTCCTACCATCGAGATCAAGTTCGGAAAGGAAGGAGAGGAAGGAGAGGAAAAACCCGTCAATGTGGTGGAGGAGAACGGCACTGAGCGTGGCTACTACAAAGCTGCCCGCACCGCCACTGTGACCATCACCGACAGAGCCAGCACACGGGATCTCGATGCGGTCAAGCTCGATATCAAGGACACGGCGGGCAAAGACGTGCGCAGCAAGGTCCAGATTACCGATTGGAGTAATGCTGTTGACCCGGAGACGAATCTTGTTGACCCGGATAAAGTTTCCTGTAAAGTGACCTTCTCTGAGGATGCCAATTACATCTGGTCCATCTCCTACACCAACAGGGCCGGTCTGTCCGCCCTTGCTGACAAGGACCAGAAGAAGAGTGTAAACGCCGTGACCTACGGCGAAACCCCCTACTGCTTCACCGTGGATACGAATGCCCCCACCGGCACCATCACCGCCAACACCTATGTGGTGGGAGTAAAGGACCCCACTTCTTCCCCTGTATGGGAAGCGCTCATCGACAGCAAGAACCTGACCTTTGGCGTTTGGGCCAATGATAAGATCGTCATTACCCATAACGAAGGGGACGAGACCTCGCCCATCAAGAGCAAGGAATACTTTGTCCAGAAATTCCAGACCGACAGTGAAGGGAAGAAGGCGCCGCTGACGGCTAAGGAACTGGCGCAGCAGAAGTGGACCGATATAGGCGAAACCACGGAATTTACACCCAACCAGCAGCTTGTGGTCTATCTGAAGATCACGGACATGGCCGGCAATGTCACCTACCTCAGCACCAACGGTCTGGTGGTGGACAACGAGAGACCTCACGAGGAGTTTACGGCTCCGGAAATCGTAAGGGTGTCCGGTCTGACCAACAACAAGATTTATAACGGCGATGTGTCGGTGGTGGTGTCGGCAAACGATCCCGTGGAAAACGGCGTGTATTCCGGCCTGAAGCAGGTGACCTATACGGTCTATAACGGGACGGTCTATAACGAGAAAGATGTGACCCAGCAGGGCGTGCTCTATAGCTGGGACGGCAAAGCCCCCTGCTGCCAGTCCAAGGAGGGCATGGGCTTTACCGTGGATGCAAAGAAGAACAACAGCAACGATGTCCACATCCTGCTGACCGCCGAGGACAACGCAGGCAATGTCACGTCCATGGAGTATTCCATCAAGATCGATATCACAAAGCCTATCATTAATATCGAATATGACAAGAATGCGGCGGACAGCGGCACCTTCTTCCGGGAGAGCCGCCGGGCTACCATCACGGTGAAAGAGCGCAACTTCGACGACAGCCTGGTGAACATCACCCTCCGGGCCACCAATGATGGCGCAGATATTGCGCTGCCCACGGTCAGCGGCTGGACCTCCAGCGGCGACCTCCATACGGCCACCATCGAATACACCGCCGAGGGGGACTACACCTTTGCCATCGCCTGCACCGATCAGGCCGGCAATCCCAACGAGCCGGTGTACTATGCCGACGGGACCGTTGCTCCGACGGCCTTCACTATCGATAAGACCCGCCCCACCATCAGCGTCACCTATGACAACAACTCCGCCCTGAACGGAAACTACTACAACGCAAACCGCACGGCCACCGTTGTTGTCACGGAGCACAACTTCGACGCCAGCCGGGTGAACATCACCCTCCGGGCCACCGACGACGGCGCAGACATCGCCCTGCCCACGGTCAGCGGCTGGACCTCCAGCGGCGACCGCCATACGGCCACCATCGCCTATCGCCGTGACGGCCTGTATACCTTCGACATCGACGTGACGGATAAGGCGGGCAACACCTCCGCCGACTTCACGGAGCAGACCTTCTACGTGGATACCACGGCTCCCACGCTGGAGATCACCGGCGTAGCCGACCGCTCCGCCAACAACGGCGACATCATCCCGGTAGTGTCCTATTCCGATACCAACTACGATGATGCACAGGTGAACATCACCCTCACCGGCGCCATGCGCAAGGGCGTTGCGCTGGACGGCTCCTATGCCGACCAGCACAACGGCAAGGTCTTTACCTTCAAGAATTTCGCCAAGGAGAAGGAAGTAGACGATATCTACACGCTGGCGGCCACCCTGACGGATAAGGCGGGCAACACCACGGAAAAGACCATTTTGTTCTCCGCCAACCGCTTCGGCTCCACCTATGCCCTCAGCGCCGCCACGGATCAGCTCAACGGCTCCTACGTCCAGACGCCGCAGGATGTGGTGGTGACGGAGACCAACCCCGATGCCCTCCAGAACATCCGCATCACGCTCTTCAAGAACAATCAGACCATCATCCTGCAGGAGGGTACGGACTACCGCATCGAGGTGCGGGGCGGCAATGGTCAGTGGTATGAGTACATCTACACCGTGCTGGCCAAGAACTTTGCCGATGACGGCGTCTATCGCCTGACCTTCTACTCCGAGGATGCTGCGGGCAACATAGCGGAAAATACGCTGGACACCAAGAAGCAGGAGATCGGCTTCGGCGTGGATAAGACCAAGCCCAACATGGTCGTGACCAATCTGGAGAGCGATACCACCTATCCTCTGGAGAACCTCACGGTGAGCCTGTCCGCCGGAGATAACCTGCTGCTTCAGTCCGTGGTGGTGTATCTGGACGATTACAGCAAGGCCTACAAGACGTGGACAGCAGAGGAGGTCGCCGCCATCGTGGCGGACCAGGGCGAGTTCACCTTCGATATTCCGGGCGATTCCACCGGAGCGCATCAGGTGAAGATCGTCTGCACCGACGCCGCCGGCAACGAGCAGACGGAGGAGATCACCAACTTCTACGTCACCACGAATCTCTTCGTGCGCTACTACAACAATAAGCCGCTGTTCTTCGGCTCCATCGCCGCTGTGGTAGTGATCGCCGGTGTGGTGATCGCTCTGGCCGCCGGCAAGAAAAAGAAGAACGACAAAGAGAAGTAAGACCTGACCCGGCATAAGCCGGCATCAAAGCCTCCGGCCCCGGCCGGAGGCTTTGATGGTTTCGGATGATAAGGAGGAAGGAAAATGCCAGAAAATTTGATCGAGCAATTTGAGGACACGCTGCACCGCTGCGAAAGCGAAGCACTGCGGGACGCTACCCGTCAGGCCATGGAGGGAACCAAGGTCTACCGTGAGGATTTCAGGGCCCAACAGCCGCTCATGCCCCGGTATGAGCAGCGCATCACGGTGGAGGATACCACCACCTTTGCGGCGGCTGCCCGCTTCGGGAATCAATACGGCGTGGCTGTGCTGAACTTTGCCAATCCGGAGGTCCCCGGCGGTGGCGTGAAAAACGGTGCCACGGCGCAGGAGGAGTGCCTCTGCCGCTGCAGCAATCTCTATCCGTGTCTGGCCAATACACCCGGCGTATATGACGACTTCTATCAGTATCATTATGAGCACGGCCGGTATCTCTACTCCGACCGCCTGATCTACACCAAGGGTGTGACCGTATTCAAAAACGAGGATCTGAGCCTGAAGGAGCGGAACCAGTGGTTTCGTGTGGATGTGATCACCTGCGCTGCACCCATCCTATTCATGCTGCCGCATACGAATTCCGCCGTGCTGGGGGATCTGTTCCGTTCCCGTATCCGCAACATCTTCAATGCCGCCATAGATAACGACATTCGGGTGCTGATCCTAGGTGCCTTCGGCTGCGGAGCCTTCAAGAATCCGCCGGAGATCGTGGCGCAGGCCTTTCGGGATGTTCTGCTGGAGGAGCACTATGATACCTGCTTCACAGATATCGTCTTTGCCATCAAAAGCAGCAACGGCAACGATCCCTTTAAGCCGTGTCCGAACCTGATGGCCTTCCAGCTCGCCTTTGACGGTCTCTCTACCGAGGCTGCCAAGCTCCGCTTTTCCGGCCCCATGTGGCTGGTGGACGATGCGCCTACCCCGGAGAAAATACGGCAGGAGGAGCTTTCCCAGTGGAAAACGACAAACCTCTATCGAGGCAAACAATTTTCCGTCCTGGGAGACTCTGTCAGCACACTGGAAAGCTATAATCCGCCGGATCACAGCGTCTTCTACAAAGGCGACGTCTGCAGCCGGACGGGGGTCTATACCATGGCGGATACATGGTGGGGGCAGGTCATCGACTTCTTCGGCGGCGAGCTGCTGGTCAATGACTCCTGGTCCGGCAGTCGGGTGACAAAGCTGCCGGGGCAGCATGAGCTGTTCCCCTCCGGGTGCAGCGACCAGCGGACCAGCCATCTGCATATGCGGGGTGTCCGGCCGGATGTGATTTTGGTTTATCTCGGCACCAATGACTGGGCGAACGCCGTCCGGCCCATGGAGGACGGCGGAGTGACCGACGAGTGGTATTCCGTGTTCGAGACGGCCTACCGGCGGATGCTGCAAAAGCTGCGGGCCAATTATCCGGATGCCGAGCTCTGGTGCTGCACCCTCTGCTCCACTTATATGAGTACCGATCCGGCTTTTGTGTTTCCGGAGAGCGTAGGCGGTATCTCCATCGAGGTATATAACGATATCATCCGCCGCACGGCAGTGCTGGAGGGCGGCAGGCTCATCGATCTGTATGCCTATCACCTGCCCTATGATGCCATCGACGGCTCTCATCCCACTAAGACCGGCATGGAGCGGCTCGCAAAGCTTGTTTTGCGTGAGATGCTGGGCAAAGAGGCCGATGCAATTCTCGATTGCAGGAATGGACAGCATGAATACATGGCTCTTGAAGAAGGTACCGATGAAACCAGATACGTATGCAGATGCTGCGGAAAGTTGCTGACCGTAAAAAACTGGAAGCTGTTGACGCAGAAGGAGCGCCGACCCATACCGGATGACTCGGAATATGTGATGCTGCCGCCGGATACCACGGTGGTCCTGTATTCCGATGTACTCCCCCTTACGATCCCAAGCACAGGTGAAAAGCTGCAGATCAAAAAGCCGATGGTAACGGTAGGCAGAGCGTCTGACAGTGACGTCCGCCTGAGCGCACGGACCGTGGCACGGAGGCAGGCGGCCTTTTTCTATGAGCAGGAAATTTGGTTTGTGCGAGACAATTTTTCTACCAATGGTACGTGGATAAACGGACGTAAGCTCATACCGGGAAAGAAGTATCAGCTTGCGGCCTATGATGAGATCGGTTTTGCAAGGACTGAGAAGGTCATATTTGACCTGCGGAATGAGTCGTACACACCTCCCCGGCAGGAAACGCCGCCGCGTCCAATGGGCGATTTTGCAGGGGAAAAGCGGATAGGGGAGTATGAGGTCATCCGGGCACTTGCCCCGTTGAGCGTAAAGGACGTTTATTTGGCGAAAAGCTCCCGTACGGATAGGCTTGTGGTGCTGAAGCCTTGCCGAAAGGATGATCGTCCCGCCCAAAAGGCCATCCGTGAGCTGCTCCTGAAGGAAGCTGACCTCCTCCGGCAGCTGGATCACCCGGCCATTCCAAAGCTGGTAGAGGTTCTGGAGGATGAGGAGACCCTCTGCGTGGTCCGGGAATATTTTGATGGCGAGACACTTGAGAGCGTCATGGCCAGAGAAGGGACTCAGGATCTGATCCAGGTGGTGGATTGGGCATGGCAGCTATGCGATGTGCTGCGCTATCTGCATGAGAGAAATTATGTCTACCGTGACATGAAGCCGGGAAATATCCTGCTGCGGCCCGATGGCCGTCTGGCGCTGATCGATTTCGGCACGATGCGTGTCTATAAACCCGGCAAAGCGGGGGATACCGTCTGTCTGGGTACACGGGGCTATGCCGCCCCGGAGCAGTTCGGCGGTATGGGACAGACCGATGCCCGGACAGATATCTACGGTCTGGGGGCCACGCTCTATTATTTGGCGACCGGCTGTAACCCCGGCGTGCCGCCCTATGAGATAGACTGCATCCATGCAATGTATATCGACGGCTTCCCGCATCAGTTGGGTGACTTGATCCAAAAGTGTGTGCAGCCCGACCCGGTGAGGCGCTTCCAATCCTGCCGGGAGCTGATGGAGGCACTGGAGGATGCCTCCTTCGACGTTACCACCAATCAGGAGAAGCTGGCTCAGTGGAAGCGGATCCTGCGCCGGGAGGAGCAGAGCTGAAGCTCCCGCTCCCTGTAAAGTAAATCCCTGTTCCTTATCCCTCTCCGGCCCCGGCCGGAGGGGGGCTTTTTTCCCGTCAATCCCGCCGATTCGTGAAAATGTCAGACACGCCCCTACGTTTTTATTGCAATTCTCCGAAAATAATTATATAATGTGAAATACCTATTGGTATGCGAATGGGAAAGGTCTGCAATATGGAAAAGATCCTGTCTGTATTGGAAAATATCAAAGGATACCTGCCTCTGATCCGTCTGGCGGACCTGCTGGACGTGGCCATCGTGGCGTATCTGGTATATAAGCTGCTGTCGCTGGTGAAGAGTACACGGGCCGCCAACATCCTGAAGGGTGTGGCCATCTTTCTGGCGGCGCTGTGGCTGTCCTCGAAGCTGAACCTGCGGGTGGTGAATTACATCCTCAGCCACATGGTGGAGTGGGGCGTGCTGGCCCTGATCATCGTGTTCCAGCCGGAGATCCGCCGGATTTTGGAGCAGCTGGGCAGCAAGAACATCCGCCTGCTGCGGACGCTGGCACCGGAGAAGGAGCTGCCGGAGCTGGAGCGGGCCATCGATCAGACGGTGCTGGCCTGCACGGAGATGTCCCGCACCCGCACGGGCGTGCTCATCGTGTTCGAGCGGAAGATCTTGCTGGACGACGTGGTGCGCTCCGGTACCACGCTGGATGCCTCCGTCTCCAGCGAGCTGCTGAAGAACATCTTTTTCGTCAAGGCGCCCATGCACGACGGCGCCGTCATCATCCGCAACGGGCGGATCCTGGGGGCGGGCTGTATGCTGCCCCTGTCTAAGAATGTGAACCTCAGTCGGGAATTGGGGATGCGCCACCGGGCGGGCATCGGCATGAGCGAGAATTCCGATGCCGTGGTGGTCATCGTCTCGGAGGAGACGGGCTCCATCTCTGTGGCCATCGGTGGGATGCTGAAGCGCCATCTGCAGGCGGAGACCCTGTCCCAGTTGCTGCACAACGAGCTGATGCCCCAGCAGGAGGAACCGGATAGGACCCGCTTCCCGCTGCGGGAACTGCTTCGGACCCGGAGAAAGGGGGAGCAGAACGATGAAGAAGAATGATGCCAGCCGTAAGGCGCTGCGGATCATCGGTTCCATCCTGGTGGCGATCGCTCTGTGGATCTATGTGGATACCGTCACCTCGCCGGAGGTGACGCTGAAGGTGAAAAATGTGCCGGTGGAATTCTCCGGCGAGGATACCACACTGGCAGATCGTGGCCTGATGCTGCTGTCGGGCTATGATACCACCGTGGATCTGGTCATCAAGGGCCCCCGGAACGAGCTGCGTAAGCTGGACCGCAGCAAGATTCGAATCGTGGCCAATACCAGCAATATCAAGGAGGCCGGCAGCCAGACCCTGACCTACGAGGTGGTGTTTCCGGATAACATCCGCAGGGGGAAGCTGACGGTGGATTCTGCCAGCATTTACAGCATCACCGTCACCGTGGGCGAGTTGGACAGCAAGGAAGTACCCATTCAGTGCGAAATTGTGGGCAGTGTGGCTGACGGCTACATGGCCGGGGAGCTGACGCTGGATCCGGAGGTGCTGCTGCTGCGTGGCCAGCGGGACGACCTGCTGAATGTCAGCTACGCCAAGGTGCGGCTGGATATCACCGGAGCTGACAAGACTGTGGTGCAGGCGCTGGAATTTGAGCTGTACGACCACAACGATGTGAAGATCGAGAACAGTGCCATCCGCAGCAGTGAAAAGCTCATCGGCGCCACCATGCCGGTGTCGACGGTGAAGGAGGTGCCTCTGCGGGTGAACTTTGTGGAGGCCGTGGGGGCCACCATGGAGACGGTGGACTACACCATCTCTCCCGCCACGGTGAAGCTGGTGGGCGAGAAGGCCCGACTGGATGAGATCGACAGCATCGTGCTGGATACCCTGTATGTGCAGGATCTGGAGGATTCCCAGAGCCTGACCTATACCATCCCCGTGCCGGAGGATGTGACCATTGCCGACGGCGTGGACACCGCCACCGTGACGGTGGTGGTCCGTGGCGTCACGGAGCGGACGCTGACCGTTTCCCGGTTCACCTTTGAGAATGTGCCGGAGGGCATGACCGCCACGGCAGAGACGGAGTCGCTGAACGTGCGGCTGCGGGGCCTGACAGCGGAGGTGAACGCCCTGACGGCGGAGAACGTCCACATCGTGGCAGACCTGTCCGGACTCACCGGCGCAGGGGTCCATACGGTGCCGGTGACCATCCGCATCGAGGGCTACGAGAATATCGGCATCAAGGGCTCGTATCAGATGGTGGTGGATCTGTCGGTGACTTCGGATGAGCCGGGGCAGCCGTAGACATAGCAAGAGAGGTGTAAGCGACCATGACACAGATCGCAACGGTTGAAAAGATATTGCCCGGCGGCTTCGTGGAGATATCCGTCCCCCGAAAGTCTGCCTGCGGCCACGACTGTGAGGAATGCGCCGGCTGCGGCATGACCGGCGCCGCCATCCACGCACGGGCCAAGGACCCTGTGGGGGTCCGGCCGGGGCAGAAGGTGGTGGTGGAGAGCGCCACCCGGAAGATATTGGGTGTAGTGGCGCTGGTATATCTGCTGCCGGTGGTGGGCTTCCTGCTGGGCTACTTCCTGTCGGAGGGACTGGCGGAGGGCGTCCGCTACGCCATCGCCATCGGCGCAGCGGCGCTGGCCTTCCTGCCCAGCGTGGCCTATGACCGCCACGCCAAAAAGACGGAGGCCCTGACCTACACGGTGGTGCGGGAGTTCTGATGTTCGGCTATGTGCGTCCTGCGGCGGATCGGCTGACTCAGGAGCAGACAGACCTGTTCCGCAGCGCCTACTGCGGCCTGTGCCGCACGCTGGGACGGCGGTACGGCCTGCCGGCCCGGATGATCTTGAACTACGATCTGGCCTTTCTGGCCATTCTGCTGGCCGGCGGCAGCGGCTTTTCCTGCGCTCGCCATCGCTGCCCGGTGCATCCCATCCGGGGCTGCCCCTGCGGGGAAGAAAACCCGGCGCTGGATGCGGCGGCGGACCTCAGCGTCATCCTGACCTGGTGGCAGCTGCGTGACGGCGTGACGGATCACGGCTTCTTCGGGGGCCTGAAATACCGGCTGGCCGCCCTGCTTCTCCGCCGCAGCTACCGCAAGGCCGCCCGCCTGCGGCCGGATTTTGACCGGCTGGTGCAGGGCTGCCTGGGAGAACTGGCGGAGCTGGAGCGGGAGAATTGTCCCTCCATTGACCGCCCGGCGGATACCTTTGCCCGGCTGCTGGCCGGTGCGGCAGAGGAGGAGCCGGATCCTGTCCGGCGGCGGGTGCTGGCGCAGCTGCTGTACCATCTGGGCCGCTGGATATACCTGACGGACGCAGCGGACGATCTGGCCAAGGACCAGCGCAGCGGCAGCTACAATCCGCTGCCCCTGCGATTTTCGGTGCAGGAGGGCAAGCTGACGGAGGAGAGCCGTCAGGAGCTGGCCCAGACCATGGACCGGTCCGTGGAGCGGATGGCGGCGGCCTTCGAGCTGTTGGAGTGCGGCGTATGGCAGCCGGTCATTGAAAGTGTGGTATATGCGGGGCTGTATCAGGTGGGAAACGCCGTTTTGAACGGCACCTTCCATCAGCGGCCCCGGAGAGAGAAATACCCTGAACGAAAGGCAGGACACGGCGATGCGTGATCCCTATCAGGTGCTGGGTGTCCCCAGCACCGCCACAGACGAGGAAGTCAAAAAAGCCTATCGGAATCTGGCCAAAAAGTACCATCCCGATAACTACCACGACGATCCCCTGGCCGATCTGGCGCAGGAGAAGATGAAGGAGATCAACGAGGCCTACGAGGAGATCCAGAACCAGCGCAAGCGCGGCGCCTCCGGCAATGGCTACGGAGCCTACGGCGGCAGCTATGGCGGCTCCTACGGCGGCTACGGCGCCAACAGCTACGGCGGCAGCTATGATCCCGCCATCCAGCGCATCCGTCTGGCCATACGTCAGGGGGACCTGAATCTGGCGGAGGAGCTGCTCAACGCCCGCAGCGACCACAACGCCGAGTGGAACTTCCTGAAGGGAGCCGTCTGCTTCAAGCGGGGCTGGCTGGACGAGGCCAAGCGCTATTATGAGACGGCGGTGCAGATGGACCCCGGCAACCCGGAGTACCGGCAGGCGCTGGCCATGGCGGAGGGCCGCTCCGCCGGCTACCGCCCCGCCGGATACAGCCGTGTCACCACCGACGGCTGCGACGATCCCTGCACCCGCCTGTGCGGTACCATGCTGTGCTGCAATCTGCTGGGCGGCGGTGGCTATTTCTGTTGTATATAAACGGGGACCCCATCCCCTTTGAAGGAGGATAAAGCTGTGGTCAAGAGCATGACCGGCTACGGCCGGGCAAGAGAAACCAGAAATAAGCGGGATATCACCGTGGAGGTGCGTTCCGTCAACAACCGGTATCTGGACTGTACTGTGAAGCTGCCCAGAGCCTATGTATTCGCTGAGGATGCCATCAAGGGCCGTGTCCAGAAGGCGGTGTCACGGGGCAAGGTGGACGTGTTCGTCACCATTGACTCCTCCGCTGCGGACGTGTCCGTGGTGAAGGTGAACGAGCCGCTGGCCCGCAGCTACTATGAGGCGCTGCTGCAGCTGAAGGAGACCTTCGGCCTGTCGGGAGAGGTCACTCCGGCGGAGTTGTCCCGCTGCCCGGACGTCCTCTCCGTCACCAAGGCGGAGGAGGATCTGGAGATGCTGGCCGAGGACATCTGTCAGGTGACGGATGCGGCGCTGGCGGCCTATAACCGGATGCGGAGCGTGGAGGGCGTGAAGCTGGCGGAGGATATCGCCGGCCGGGCCGATACCATCGAGCGCACCGTGGCCCGTGTGGAGGCACAGTCTCCCCAGACGGTGTCGGCCTACCGGGAGCGGCTGGAGAGCAAGATGCGGGAGGTGCTGGCCTCCACCACCATCGACGAGGCCCGCATCCTGACGGAGACAGCCATCTTTGCCGACAAGATCGCCGTGGACGAGGAGACGGTGCGCCTGCACAGCCACCTGTCCCAGCTGCGGGATATGCTGCGGGGGGATGAACCCGTGGGCCGGAAGCTGGATTTCCTCATTCAGGAGATCAATCGGGAGTGCAACACCATCGGCTCCAAGTGCAGCGACCTGACCATTACGCAGGACGTGGTGAACATGAAGGCCGAGGTGGAGAAGATCCGGGAGCAGGTGCAGAACATCGAGTAAGGGAGCGTTCTATGGAGCTGGTAAACATCGGATTCGGCAACCTCATTGCCGCCGGGCGGCTCATCGCTGTGGTAAGCCCGGATTCGGCCCCCATCAAGCGACTCATTCAGGAGACAAGGGACGGCGGGATGCTCATCGACGCCACCTATGGCCGAAAAACGGCGTCGGTGCTCATCATGGACAGCGACCATGTGGTGCTGTCGGCGCTGTCGGCGGAGAAGCTGGCGCCCCGGTTGGGCGTCCGGCTGGAGGATCTGACAGAGGAGGAAGCTTAAGTGCAGAGAAAGGGCAAGACATTCATCGTATCGGGTCCCTCCGGCGTGGGCAAGAGCACCGTGCTGAAGGCGCTGTTTGATCAGCGGACGGACCTGTATTTTTCCATTTCCGCCACCACCCGTGACCCCCGTCCTGGGGAGGTGGACGGTGTCCACTACCACTTCATCCCGGCGGAGGAGTTCCACCGGATGGTGGAGGAGGACGAGTTTCTGGAGTATGCCGAGTACGTAGGCAACTTCTACGGTACGCCCAAGAAGTACGTGGACCGTGCCATGGATGACGGTCGGGACGTCATTCTGGACATCGAGATCCAAGGCGCCAACCAGATCTGTGCCAAGCGGCCGGAGACGGTGCGTATCTTCATCGCTCCCCCCTCATGGGTGGAGCTGGAGCGGCGGCTCACCGCCCGTGGCACCGACAGTCAGGAGGTCATCCAGAGCCGCCTGCTGCGGGCCAAGGTGGAGCTGCAAACCGCCAGCAGTTACGACTATCTGGTCATCAACGATACCGTGGAGCAGGCGGTGACGGAGCTGGCGGCCATTCTGTGCGCCGAGCACTGCCGCCCGGCGGAGCGTCTGGAGCAGCTCCTGCATAAATAAGTCAAATTACAGCCGAAAGGCAGATAAGGAAGGTCGATCATTATGATGCTGTATCCCGCAATGAACAAGCTGGCGGAGTATATCCCCAACCGCTATATGATGGTGAACGTGGTGGCCCGCCGGGCCCGCCAGATCGCCGAGGAGGCCGAAGCCACCGGCCAGCATTTGGACGAGAAGCCGGTGACACTGGCCATCCATGAGGTGGCTGAGGGCAAGTTCGACGCCCACACCATCGACACGGAGATCGAGGAAGACTGAGGGAGGGACCGTCAATGACGCAGATCGCCAAGGTCGCTGTGGCGGCGGCTACCTACGCCATTGACAAGCCCTACGACTATCTGGTGCCGTCGGGTATGGAGCTCTCCGTGGGCTGCCGGGTCACGGTACCCTTCGGGCGGGGCAACCGCACCGCCGAGGGCATGGTGCTTCAGCTGCGGCAGGAGGTGCCTGCCAAGCCCCTGAAGGCCATCCGCAGCCTGCTGGATCAGGAGTCGGTGCTGTCGGAGAAGGAGATACGGCTGGCCCTCTGGATGCGCCAGCGGTACTTCTGCACCTTCTACGATGCCCTGCACACCATCCTCCCGGCGGCGGTGTGGTATCGCTACCGGGAGATCTGGAGCCTCTGCCCCGCGGCAGGGGAGGAGGGCCTTACGGAACGGGAGCAGGCGGTGTGCCGGATGCTCTCCGACGGCCCGCAGGAGCGGGAGACCCTCTGCACCGCACTGGGGGAGGATATCCCGTCGGTGCTGTATCAGATGAAAAAGAAGGGACTGGTTTCCGTGGAGACGGAGACCAGCCGCAAGGTAAAGGACCACATGGTGGAGCTGGCGTCCTTAGCCGCCCCGGCGCAGGAGGTGCTGGAGCGTCTGGAGCGCCGCCGCCGGTCCGCCCCCCGGCAGTATGAAGCTGCGGCGTTTCTGGCCAAGTGCGGCGAGACCACGGTTCACGACCTGTGCTATTTCACCGGCGCTACCCGCCAGACCCTCCGCAGTCTGGAGAAGCAGGGCCTCATCGCCCTCCGCAGCCGGGAGGAGTACCGCATCTCCCCACGGGAGTACGGTGTCCCGGCGGAGGAGATCACCCTGAACCAACAGCAGCAATCGGCCTATGACACCATCCTCCGCCAGACGGAGACGGGCCGGGCCGGGGTGACGCTTTTGCAGGGCGTCACCGGCAGCGGCAAGACGCTGGTGTATATCCGTCTGGCACAGACCCTGCTGGAGCAGGGAAAGTCCGTGATGATCCTGGTGCCGGAGATCGCCCTGACCCCCCAGATGATGGCTCGGTTCACCGCCTACTTCGGCCGAAAGGTGGCGCTGCTGCACAGCGGCCTGCGGCTGACGGAACGGTGGGACCAATATAAGCGCATCCGCCGGGGCGAGGCCACGGTGGTGCTGGGGACCCGCTCGGCGGTATTCGCCCCGCTGGAGCGGCTGGGCCTCATCATACTGGACGAGGAGCAGGAGAGCTCCTACGAATCGGAAAAAGCCCCGTGCTACCACGCACGGGATATTGCCAAATACCGCTGCGTACAGGAGGGAGCCCGTCTGGTGCTGGGCTCCGCCACCCCCACGGTGGAGACGGCCTATTACGCCCGCATGGGGGATTACGGCCTCTGCCGCCTGACGGAGCGCTTCAATCAGCGCCGCCTGCCGCAGGTCATTCTGGCGGATATGCGCCGGGAACTGCGGGACGGCAATTTCAGCTGCATCAGCCGCCCTCTTCGGCAGGAGCTGGAGCGGAATCTGGCGGCGGGGGAGCAGAGCATCCTGTTTCTGAACCGCCGGGGCAGCAGCCGTCAGCTGCTGTGTCCCCAGTGCGGCTATGTTCCCCAGTGTCCCCGGTGCAGCGTCTACCTCACCTACCACTCCGCCAACGGGCGGATGATGTGCCACTACTGCGGCCACTCCCAGCCTGCACCGGATACCTGTCCCGACTGCGGCGGTGCTATGAAGCACATCGGCTTCGGTACACAGAAGGTGGAGGAGGAGCTGACCCGGCTCTTTCCCGGTACGGAGCTTCTGCGGATGGATGCCGATACCGTGGGAGAGGGCCACGAGAAGCTCCTGCGGGAGTTCCAGCGCCGCCGCATTCCCATTCTGCTGGGGACTCAGATGGTGGCCAAGGGACTGGATTTCGCCGGGGTGACGCTGGTGGGCGTGCTGGCGGCGGATCTGTCGCTGTACGTGGATCACTACCGGGCGGCGGAGCGCACCTTCAGCCTGCTGACGCAGGTGGTGGGCCGGGCCGGCCGGGGGGAGAAGGAGGGCCGAGCGGTGATCCAGACCTACACCCCCCGCAACGACGTGATCCTGGCGGCGGCGGAGCAGGACTATGACCGCTTCTACGATGATGAGATCCGTCTGCGGCGTCTGCGGCGTGACCCGCCCTTTGCCGACCACTTTACCCTCACCGTTACCGGCCCGGAGGAGGAGCCGGTGCGCCGGGCCTGTGTCCAGCTGTGCGCCGCCCTGCGGCAGGCGCTGTCGCAGGAGTCGTACCGGGCCATGGAGCCGGAGGTGCTGGGGCCTGCCCCGGCCCCGGTGGTGAAGCTGAACAACCGCTACCGCTACCGGATCACGGTGGTGGGCCAAAACGAAAAACCGCTCCGTCAGCTGCTGGCGGCCTATATGAAGGCCTTCGCCCGCCGCCCGGAGCATCGCAATATGGCGGTCCACACGGACTGCAATCTGATGGATTAGAGGTACGAAGGATATGGCTTTGAGAAAGATCGTATTGCAGGGCGACGAGTGCCTGACCAAGGTGTGCCGCCCGGTGACGGAGTTCAATCAGCGCCTGCACACGCTGATCGATGACATGAAGGAGACGCTGCTGGATTCCGGCGGCGTGGGTCTGGCCGCCCCGCAGGTGGGCGTGCTGCGCCGTGTGTGCGTGGTGATGAACGAGGACGAGGACATCATCGAGCTGGTGAACCCGGAGATCATCGCCGCCGAGGGGGAGCAGACGGGTCTGGAGGGCTGCCTCAGCATCCCCGGCAAGTTCGGCATCGTCACCCGCCCCTATACGGTGCGTGTCCGGGCGCAGGACCGGGACGGCAATTTTTTCGAGGTGGAGGACGAGGAGCTGACCGCCCGCTGCTTCTGCCATGAGATCGAGCATCTGGACGGCCATCTGTTCGTGGAGCACACGGACCATCTGATGACCGAGGAGGAGCTGGAGGAGTATATGAACCGGCAGGAGGAAGACGAGGAATGAGGATCCTGTTTATGGGAACGCCGGACTTCGCCGTGGCCTCTCTGCGCCGGCTGGTGGAGGACGGCCACGAGATATGCGGCGTGTTTACCCAGCCGGATAAGCCCAAGAACCGGGGCCATAAGCTGGCCTTCTCCCCGGTGAAGGAGTATGCTCTTTCACAGGGCCTGACGGTGTACCAGCCCGTCAAGCTGCGGGACGGTACGGCGCTGGAGCTGATCCGCTCTCTGGCTCCGGAGCTGACGGTGGTGGCGGCCTATGGCCGCATCCTGCCGGAGGATATTCTGGCGGCGCCCAAGCTTGGCTCCATCAACGTCCATTCCTCGCTGCTGCCCAAATACCGTGGCGCAGCCCCCATCAACTGGGCCGTCCTGAACGGCGACGCCGTCACCGGCGTCACCATCATGTATATGGCCAAGGAACTGGACGCCGGGGATATCATTTCCGCCGCCGAGACGCCCATCGATCCCGACGAGGACGCTCTGACCCTGACGAACCGTCTGGCGGAGTTGGGAGCCGAGACCCTGTCCCGGACGGTGCAGGCGCTGAACGACGGTACCGCCGGCCGCACCCGACAGGACGAGAGCGCCGTGACCTTCGCGCCCATGCTGAGCCGGGAACTGTCCCCCATGGACTTCACCCGCCCCGCCCGCAGTCTCCACAATCAGGTCCGTGGCCTCCAGCCTTGGCCCTGCGCCGTGACGGAGCTGTCCGGCGCCACGGTGAAGGTGTACCGTACCGCTGTGGGCGGCGCCGTCAAGGCCGCCCCCGGAACGATCGTCCGGGCCGATAAGACCGGCATCGAGATCGCCTGCGGCGACGGTCTGACCCTCCGTATTCTGGAGCTTCAGCCTCAGAACGGCAAGCGCATGGCGGTGGCCAGCTATCTGGCAGGCCACCCGGTGCAGGTGACGGTATGAGCGACGTGAGAAAGCCGGACGCCAGAGAGACCGCTCTGGAGGTCCTGATGCAGGTGGACAGCGCCAACGCATGGTCCGACGGCGGCCTGAAGCGCACCATCGCCAAAAATAAGCTGGACAGCCGGGATGCGGCGCTGGCCACCCGCTTGTGCTACGGGGTGATCCAGAACCGGATGCTGCTGGACTACTATATCGGCTGCTGGTGCAGCCAGCGCCCGGAGCGGCTGGAGTCCGTCATCCGCAACATCCTGCGTCTGGGGGGCTACCAGATCCTGTTTTTGGATAAGGTGCCGCCCCGTGCCGCCGTCAACGAGGCCGTGGAGATGACCAAGCGCCACCGCCGGGAAAAGGCGGCGGGTATGGTCAACGCCATCCTGCGGAAATTTGCCGCCAATCGGGAGGATATGCCGCCCCTGCCCAAGGGCAGCCCGGCGCAGACTCTCTCCCTGCGATACAGCCACCCCCGGTGGCTGGTGGAGCGTCTGCTTTCCCTCATCGGCGAGGAGGAGACGGAGGCGTATCTCCGTATGAACAATCAGGTAGTACCTACTACCATCCAGACAAACCCCCTGAAGGGTACCCCGGAGGAGCTGGAGAAGCTGCTGCGCCAGACCGGCGCACAGGTGGAGCCCCACCCGTGGCTGGCGGGATGCTTTTCCGTCAGCGGCACCGGCGATCTGGAGCAGCTGTCCGCCTTCCGGGAGGGCCGCTTCACCGTGCAGGACGCAGCCGCCCGTCTGGTGGCCACCGTGGCCGCCCCGGCCCAGGAGGATCGGGTGCTGGACGTGTGCGCCGCTCCCGGCGGCAAGTCCTTTGCCATGGCCATGGACCGCCGGGATCGGGGCCAGATTCTCTCCTGCGATGTCCACCCCCACAAGCTGAAGCTCATCGACAGCGGCGCCCAGCGTCTGGGCATCACCAGCATCCGCACGGCGCTGGCCGATGCACGGGAGGAGCACGCCGCATGGCTGGAGCAGGCGGATGTGGTAGTGGCGGACGTCCCCTGTTCGGGCCTCGGCATCATCCGCAAAAAGCCGGATATCCGGTATAAAAACCCCCGTGATCTGGCCCAGCTTCCGGCCATTCAGGGGGATATTCTGGAAAATGCCTGCCGCTATGTGTGTCCCGGTGGCGTGCTGGTGTACTCCACCTGCACGGTGCTGCCGGAGGAAAATCAGGAGATCATCCACGTGTTCCTCTCCCGCCACCCGGAGTTCCGACGGGAGACCTTCACCTTGCCGGGGCCCGTGGGCCTGTGTGACGGGGAGGCGACCCTGTGGCCCCAGCGGCTGGGGACCGACGGCTTTTACATCTGCCGAATGCGGAGGAAAGCATGACTGACATCAAATCCATGACGCTGGAGGAGCTGACCCAGACCCTGCGGGAGATGGGACAGCCCGCCTTCCGGGGCGGTCAGGTCTTTACCTGGCTGCACCGGGGCGTCACCTCCTTTGAAGAGATGAGCGATCTGCCCCGTGCGCTGCGGGAGCAGCTGGCGCAGACGTTCCATATCACCGCCCCCACCGTGGCCCGCAAGCAGGAGTCCCGTCTGGACGGCACCGTCAAGTACCTGTGGGAGCTGGCGGACGGCAACTGCATCGAGACGGTGCTCATGCAGTATCACCACGGCAACACCGTGTGCATCTCCTCTCAGGTGGGCTGCCGCATGGGCTGCGCCTTCTGCGCCAGCACCATCGCCGGAAAGGTCCGTGACCTGACCCCCTCGGAGATGCTGGATCAGGTGCTGTTCACCCAGCTGGATTCCGGCCGGGAGATCTCCAATATCGTGCTGATGGGCATTGGAGAGCCTCTGGACAACATGGATACCGTGCTGCGGTTTCTGACGCTGGTGAACCACCCCAAGGGGCTGAACATCGGGATGCGGCACATCAGCCTGTCCACCTGCGGCGTGATACCGGGCATCCGGCGTCTGGCGGAGCTTCAGCTCCAGCTGACGCTCTCGGTGTCCCTCCACGCCCCGGACAGCGAGACCCGCTCCCGCATCATGCCCGTGAACCGGGCCTATGACGTGGAGGAGCTGTTCGCCGCCTGCCACGATTACTTCCAAAAGACGGGCCGCCGCATCTCCTTTGAGTACGCCATGATCGACGGCGTCAACGACCATGACTGGCAGGCGGACCTCATCGCCCGGCGCATCGCCGGGATGCCGGGCCACGTGAACCTCATCCCCCTGAACGATGTGGTGGAGAGCCCCTTCAAGCCCAGCCGCCGCACAGCGGCATTTCAAAAGAGATTACAGTCCCATGGCGTCACCGCCACCGTGCGGCGGAGCCTTGGCGGCGATATCGACGCCTCCTGCGGTCAGCTGCGCCGCAAGGCCATGGAGGAAGGGAGGAACCTGCAATGAGAGTATGGAGCGTAACGGACCGTGGTCTGGTACGCAGCGAGAATCAGGACGCCTGCGCCGTGCTGACGCCGGACGGCTACACCGTGGCGGTGGTCTGCGACGGCATGGGCGGTACGCAGGGGGGACGGATGGCCAGCGCCATAGCGGTGGAGACCTTCACCCGTGAGCTGAGCCGGAGCCTGCGCCCCGGCATGAGCGCCGGACAGCTGGAGCAGGCGGCGGGCTACGCCGTGGCTCTCTCCAACGATGCCGTCCGGGAGTACGGGCTGGCCCATCCGGGCTTTGAGCGTATGGGGACGACTCTGGTCTCCGCCGTGGTCCGGGACGATCTGGCGCTGGTGAGCAACGTGGGTGACAGCCGGGCCTACCACATCACCCGTGAGGGCATCCGGCAGGTGAGCCGGGACCACTCCGTGGTGGAGGATATGGTGGAAAAGGGCGACCTGACCCGTGACGAGGCCCGGCGCCATCCCCGCCGCAACCTCATCACACGGGCGCTGGGGACGGAGCCCGGTGTGGCGGCGGATGCCTTCCCGCTGAAATGGCAGCAGGGGGACTTCCTGCTGCTGTGCTCCGACGGACTGATAAACACCGTGTCCGATCAGGAGCTTCTCTTCGAGGTGATTCACAGCGAGCCGCTGGACACGTGTCTGGATCGGCTGCTGGCCCTCTCCCGTCAGCGGGGAGCGCCGGATAACGTCACTGCTGTGCTGCTTATGAATATCTGAAGGAGATGACATCTATGGATCAATATATCGGAAAAATGCTGGATAACCGCTATGAGATATTGGAGCTCATCGGCAGCGGCGGCATGGCCAACGTCTACAAGGCCAAGTGCCACCGCCTGAACCGAATGGTGGCGGTGAAGATCCTGAAAAACGATCTGGCGGAGAACGCCGACTTCCGCCGCCGCTTCCGGGACGAGTCTCTGGCGGTGGCCCAGCTGTCCCACGCCAACATCGTGTCGGTGTACGACGTGTCCCGCAGCGGCGACACGGAGTATATCGTCATGGAGCTGGTGGACGGCATCACCCTGAAGCAGTACATGGAGCGCCGCGGCAAGATGGACTGGCGGGAGGCGCTGCACTTCATCACCCAGATCATGCGGGCGCTGAGCCATGCCCACAGCCGGGGCATCATCCACCGGGACATCAAGCCCCAGAACATCATGGTCCTGCGGGACGGCAGCGTCAAGGTGACGGACTTCGGCATCGCCTGTTTGACCAGCGCCAGCCAGACCCTGACGCAGGAGGCGCTGGGCTCCGTCCACTATATCTCCCCGGAGCAGGCCAGAGGTGACCGCATCGACGCCCGCAGCGATATCTACTCCGCCGGCGTGGTGCTCTATGAGATGCTTACCGGCCGTCTGCCCTTCGAGGGGGAGTCCGCCGTGTCCGTGGCCATCCAGCACCTGAGTTCCGTCCCACTGGCCCCCCGTGAGATCGATCCCGATATCCCGGAGGCGCTGGAGCTGATCTGCATGAAGGCCATGTGCGCCAATCTGGAGAAGCGCTACCCCTCGGCGGATGCCATGCTGGAGGATCTGGAGAAGTTCCGCAAGAATAACTCCGTGGACCTTGGCTATATCCGTGCCGATCTGGAGGAGCCGGAGGATCACGAGCCTACGCAGGCCATCCCCACCGCCGCCATTCAGGCCGCCCGCAAGGAGCGCACCCCGGCGGAGGAGAAAAAGCGGGATAAAAAGCTCATCGCCATCGTGGTGGGCGGCTTTGCCGCAGCTCTGCTGGTGGTGTTCCTGCTGTTCAAGTTCGTGTTTGGCGGCATCAACGATAACCCCGCCGCCCAGTCCTATAAGGTTCCCGATGTTCTGGGCAAGACCGTGGAGGAGGCCCAGCAGATGGAGGGCGTCAAGGGCGTGTTCCAGATCGAGGTGGCCGGCAGCAAGGCCGACAGCAACTATCAGCCCGGCCAGATCATCGAGCAGGACCCCAAGTCCGGCCATGTCCGCAAGAATAACCTGAAGATCACCGTCTGGATCTGCGCCAAGGAGGAGACCAACCTCATGGTGAACGTTCTGGGCGAGGATGTGCAGAACGCCAAGGTGGAGCTGACGAACCTGAATCTGAACCTGAACGTCCAGATCCGGGAGGTGTACTCCGACGAGTATGCCGCCGGTAAGGTCATCAGCAGTACCCCCGCCGCCGGTGAGAGCATCAAGAAGGGCGACAGCATCCTGCTGACCGTCAGCAAGGGGCCGGAGACCAAGCCCGTCACCGTGCAGAATTACGCCGGTCTCAGCGTGGACGATGCCGCCCTGCAGGCCGAGAACGCCGGTCTCACCGTGGGCGCTCACCAGTATGAGTACGACGCCACCGTGCCGGAGGGCAGCGTCATCCGCCAGAGCCTCGCTCCCAAAACGGAGGTAGCCCCCGGCACCGAGATCGTCTTTACCGTCAGCAAGGGCCCCGAGCCGTCTCAGACCACGGAGCAGACGGTGACGTTCGATATCCCCGGCGAGTACCTGAATCCGGAGCTGGGTATCCTGAACGTGGAGATCCGTCAGGATACCACCGTCGTCTACTCCACCACGGTGGATACCACGGACCCCGCCGCCGCCCGTTCCGTCAGCCATACCTTCACCGGTGACAAGGGAACCAGCATCACGGTGTACCTGTATATCAACGGCACCGAGGTGGCCTCTCAGGTGGTCAGCTTTTGAGCCGGGGCCGCATTGAAAAGGCCCTCAGCGGCTTCTACTACGTCCGCACACCGGAGGGGCTGCTGCAATGCCGGGCCAGAGGAAAATTCCGCCGGGAGGGCATCAGTCCGCTGGTGGGGGACTGGGTACAGGTCCGTGATCTGGGAGGCGACGAGGGCTTCGTGGAGGCCATCGAGCCCCGGCAGAACCGGTTTGCCCGCCCCGCCGCCGCCAACATCGACCAGCTGGTCATCATCGGCTCACAGGCCATCCCCACCACGGATCCCTACCTCATCGATCGCATTGCCTCCATCGCCGTCCTGAAGGGCTGCCGGGTGCTGCTGTGCCTGAATAAATGCGATTTGGACCCGGCGCAGGAGCTATACGACAGCTATGCCGCCTCCGCCATTCCGGTGCTGCGGGTCAGTGCCGCCACCGGAGAGGGCCTGCCGGAGCTGCGCCGTGCCATGAAGGGAAAGCTGAACGCCCTCACCGGCAACTCCGGCGTGGGCAAGTCCAGCATCCTGAACGCCATGGAGCCGGTGTTCGGCCTGCCGGTGGGGGAGGTCAGCAAGGCCTTGGGCCGTGGCCGCCACACCACCCGCCATGTGGAGATGTTCCCGCTGGACGAGGATACCTACGTTATCGACACGCCGGGCTTCTCCTCCTTCGACACGGAGGAGTTGGATCTGGAGCTGAAGGCCCGCCTGCCGGAGACCTTCCCGGAGTTTGCCCCCTATCTGGGCCAGTGCCGGTTCGTGGGGTGCAGCCATGTGAAGGAAAAGGGCTGCGCCGTGCTGCAGGCGGTGAAGGACGGGAGGATCCCCGCCAGCCGCCACCGCAGCTATGTGCGGCTGTATGACGAGCTGAAGGACCTGCGGGACTGGCAGCACAAATAGAGAACGCTCAGAGAGGGCGGAAGCATCGCTTCCGCCCTCCCTTTGTGCGCCGCCGCTGTCACGCCCGCCCCTCCCGGCATATACTGCCATAGAAGCGAAACGGAGAGGGAGGGACGTCACATGAGACACGGAGACGGCTGCGGGAGATTTCTGGGCATCTGTGCACTGGGGCTGGGACTGGGTATCCTCATTGCCGCCATCTTTCCGGTGGGCGTGCTGATGTTTCTGGTGTCGTTCCTGCTGATCGCCTGTGGGATCGTCTGCTTGAAGGATAGGAGGTAGCTGCTGTGAAGATCGTGGTTTGGAAGTCGCCCCGTCTGCTGCGTGGGGTTCTGCGGATGCTCTTCGGCATCCGGGAATAAACGGCGGAAACGGCTCATAGAGTAGTCCTGTGCAGTAAGAAATTACGGGAGGACGAAAACATGGAGCTGGAACTGCAATATACGGAGCTGTCCTGCTGCGAGGCAGGGGAGAGCGTTACCCTGACGCAGGAGGAGGCGCTGGAGGCGGCGATCCCGGAGTACTGCCCGGAGGTCACCCGCATCGTGGACGCCGTAGGACAGCTGTGCCTGCGGGAATATACGAGCCGGCAGATCAGCGGATCGGTGCTGGTCACGGTGCTCTATACCTCGGAGGAGAGCCCCGGCCTGCGGAGCCTGACGCTGCCGGTGCCGTTTCTGACCCAAGCGGACGACAAGCGCCTCACCGGCTGCGACACCGTCTGCATGGCGGGCCGCCTGCTGCTGACGGAGGCCAGAGCCGTCACCGGCCGAAAGCTGTACCTGCGGGTCATGCCGGAGCTGACTCTCACCGGCTACACCTGCCGCCGCCACCGCATCTGCACCGGCGTAGGGGAGGAGCCTACCCTGCGCCTGCACCGTCAGGAGCAGTCCCTTACCCTGCTGACCTCGGTGACGCAGCGGCAGAGCAGCGTGACTCAGGAGCTCCAGCCTCAGGACTGGGGCGAGCCGCCGGAGGAGCTGCTGGCCCAGCGCATCTGCCCCCGCATCACCGGCAGCCAGCCGGTGGGGAGCCGCCTGCTGGCAAAGGGCGAGGCCCGCATCTGCCTGCTGTACCGCACGCAGGACGGCTCCCTCCACACATGGGAGGACACCCTGCCCTTTTCCTGCCTTCTGGACGGCCTTACCGTTCCGGAGGAGGCGCAGGTCACGGTCACCGGCTCCTGCGGCACGGCCCGGCTCATCCGCAGCGACGGCGCAGCCGCCATCGGGGTGGAGCTGACCCTGAGCCTACTGGTGCGGACCTATGAGACAGTCACCGTCGCCCCGGTGACGGACCTTTACAGCACCCGCTGGGACACCGCTCTCCAGCGCCAGAGCCTGACCTTGACGGAGACCTGGCCCCCGGAGACGGTACAGCCGGAGGTACATCAGGAGCTGGAGAGCCGCCCCTTCCTATATGTGACGGCGGCGGACTGCGGCGCCGTCACCACAGGGCAGGAGGGGGATCATACCACCCTCCGCACCCCCCTGCGGCTGCGGCTGCTGTATCTGGATGAATCCGGCGCACCGGTCACGGCGGAGCGCACCGACGAGGTCGCCGCCCCCGTGCCTGGGGATGTGACCACCGCCCGTGCCGCCTGCCTGTCTCCCAGCCTGCGCCCCTCCGGCACGGGACTGGAGCTGACGGTCCCGGTGGAGCTGACGGTGGAGCGCAGCCGCCGATGCACATGGGACGCCATTACCGCCGCAGAGCTGACGGAGCCGGAGCCGGGACGGCGTCCCTCTCTGGTGCTGTGCCGGCCGAAGAAAGGGGAGAGCCTGTGGGAGCTGGCCAAGCGCTACCGCACGGATGAGCAGGCCATCTGCGCCGCCAACGGATTGGAGCAGGAGACTCCGCTGCCGTCGGGGCTGTTGCTGATCCCCCGTGTAAGATAGCAGAAAAAGAGCGTAGGCGATGCCTGCGCTCTTTTTTCGTAGAAAGCCTTATCCCTGTGCGTACCGGGCCAGAAACTGCCGGGTGCGCTCCTCCTTGGGGTGATCCATCACCATGCGTGGCTCCCCCTGCTCCACGATGACGCCGCCGTCCATGAAGATGACCTGATCCGCCACATCACGGGCAAAGGCCATCTCGTGGGTGACGATGACCATGGTGGTGCGCTGCCGGGCCAGCTGCCGGATGACCTTCAGCACCTCCCCGGTAAGCTCCGGGTCCAGCGCCGAGGTGGGCTCATCGAAGCACAGAATATCCGGCTTCATGGCCAGCGCACGGGCAATGGCCACCCGCTGCTTCTGTCCGCCGGAGAGCTGGTGGGGATAGTGTCCCATCCGATCTCCCAGACCCATCTGTTCCAGCAGGGCTTCGCCCTCCCGGCGGATGGCCTCCGGGGCCTCCCCGGTTCTCTCGGACTTGGCCAGCAGCCGCCGGGCCAGCGTCACATTTTCCAGCGCCGTATATTGGGGAAACAGATTAAAATCCTGAAACACCAGCCCGAAGTGCAGCCGGTTCCGCCGCCGCTCCTGAGGGGACAGGCTCCCGTCCAGCAGATTCCGTCCCCGGACGGCGATGCGGCCGCTGTCCGGTGTTTCCAAAAAGTTCAGGCAGCGCAGCAGCGTGGTCTTTCCGCTGCCGGAGGAACCGATGATGGACAGAGCCTGTCCCTCCTCCAGCGAAAAGCTGATGTCCCGCAGGACCTTGGTACCGCCGAAGCTTTTCTCCAGCTGCGCCACCTCCAGGATCGCCATAGTACCCCCTCCTTACCGAAAATAGCTGAGCCTGCGCTCGATGTACCGGAACAGCAGTGTCAGCAGCCCCACAAAGGCCAGATAGAATACCCCCGTGTAAAACAGGGGCCATGTGATGCCCTGCGCCTTGATGTAGCTCTCACCCACCTTGGTCAGCTCCATGATGGAGATGATGCGGGCCAGCGAGGTGTCCTTCACCAGCGTGATGATCTCATTGGACATAGGCGGCACAATGCGCTTCACCATCTGCAGCAGGGTGATCTTAAAGAAGATCTGCCTGCGGGTGAGGCCCAGTACCTCTCCCGCCTCCCGCTGCCCGGCAGGCACGCCCTCAATGCCGCCCCGGTAGATGACGGAGAAGTAGCAGGCGTAGTTCAGCACGAAGGCCACGGTACACGCCAGCATCCGCTGGCTGCCCCAGATGTTGTGGCCCAGCCAGATGCCGGGGCCGTAGAAAATCAGGATCAGCTGCAGCATCAGGGGCGTTCCCCGGACGATCCACACCAGAACGTTAAAAAACCAGCTGACCGGACGGCACTTGCTCATGGAGCCGAAGGTCACCGCCAGCCCCAGCGGCAGAGAGAATACCAGCGTCAGGGCGAACAGATTCACCACCTCGCGCAGCCCCTCCAGCAGGGACAGTGTCACAGACCAGAACATGGGAAGAACTCCTTACACTCAGATTTCACAGGCCGCCCTTTTCACGGGCCGCCATAAAAAATGCCGCTGCGGCGGACAGCCCCCGCAGCGGCATTCTGGCCGTTATTTACTGACCACGCACCACCACGACCTGTGCGTTCTTGCAGTAGGCGTTGGTGCAGGCCATGGCGCTCATAACGCCGTCGGTGAGGGTCATGCCGTTCCACACCACGTCGATGGCCTTGCTGTCCAGCTCATTGATCTTCTGGCCCCAGTCGATGACCACGAACTGAATTTCCACACCCAGACGCTCCGCCACCAGCTTGGCAAGGTCTGCGTCAAAGCCGATCCACTGGCCATTTTCATCCTTATAGTCCATGGGGGCGAACTCCGTGATGCCCACCACCAGCGTACCCTTCTGCTGGATATAGCTGACGTCACTGTCCTCTCCGGTGGTGAAGGTGTTCTCCTGTTGTGGGACCAGCAGCTCCTCGGTGATGCCGTACTGCTGGGCCAGCTTCTGCATGGTTCCGCTCTGATAGGCATCGCCCAGCACGCAGTTGATGTACTGCGCCAGATCGGAGCCCTTGCGGCAGCCGATGCCGTACTCCTCCTCGGTGAGCCTGTCGGTGTAGGTGAGATCGGGGTAGCTGGTACCCTCACCGATCATGGCCCCGGCCATCAGCAGATCGATGATGGCGGCGTCGGAGGTGCCGGAGGCCACCTCCATCAGGGCGGCGGCCTGATCCTCCAGTGTGGTGACCTTCCAGCCCTTCTCCAGAGCGATCTCTTCACCGGCGGAGCCGCCCTCCACGGCGTAGGTCAGGACCTTTTCGTCGGAGTCCTTGCTTCCGCCGTTGTCCTTTTGGCCGCAGGCGGCCAGCAGGGAGGCGCTGATGGTCAGTGCCAGCGCCAGACACAGAAGCTGCTTGAACTTTTTCATGGGAATATCCTCCTTGATATGGTACACGGATGTGTTGTAACAGATGTATTGTGTTCGTTTTGTGTTTGTTTTGTGTTTGTATTGTGTTAGATGGTGATGCACTGCGTTTGGTCACGTTGGCCTGCATGGTCCGGATCGAGCTGCGATAGGCTGCAATGCACTGTGCCGGGCAGCACAAGCCCTACGCTGAGTGGCATAAGCCCTGCCGCTATTATCGCTTACTTTTCCGGAACTTGCAAGCCCCGCCGCAAATTCCCGCCACCGTTTTCTGCGGCTTTCCGCCTGTCCTTACCACAACCCTACCGGCCCTTCTGCCGATGGCCTATGCCGCCGATTTTCGTAGGTGGTTTTCGACAACCCTCATCGCAGCGCCGTTTCTGTTGCTGGCCTCCGTTGTTGTTTCCGTCGGCAGATTCCAGCCGCCTTCGCCGTCGCCCGATTGGGATTTTCGCAGGTTTCCTCTCTGCGGGCCTTTATCAGGAACCGCCGCCGAGATTTTCACCGGTTCCCTTGGGGCAACGAGGGTGCTATGGAAGCTGCCCCGCCGGAGGCTGCCCCACTTTTGGGGCGCCTGTGCTTTCTATCTGTTATCGATGGTGTCGCTCCATACCAAAACCTCATTTCTGACGAAACCGCATGGATCAAAGCTGTCTCTCTCGTCTTTCTACGGTCTATCGCATGGCACCGGGCAGCCGCTCCCGTAGTGTGCGGTTCCGATTGACCATATGCTCCCGGTCGCTTATTCACAGCGACTGGTCGTCCCGTTGACGATGGATATATTTTAACACTTTAGCGAAGTAGTGTAAAGATGCACATACGTAAAAATAGATGGATAGATGCAGATGAATTTTATGCAGAATAGACATATCCTGCCCGTGCGTCCTAAGAAGAGATGTCTGTTCCCAAAGGGAGATGGTACCCCGGAAGCAACCGGGGCGTCCAGAGGAGAAAAGCGGACGGAAAGCGGCTCCCTTGCAGGTCCATACGATGTCCACAAACTGTCAGGAAAATGGGGGAGGTGTCCAATTTTTGCGTATTTTCTCTAAAAATTCAGAGATTGTTCATTGATAATCCGGGATCGGAATTGTATAATCGGAATTGTATAATAGAAAAAAATTCTGGAGAAGCGAGGAGGTCACAATGGCTTTTGTGGAATTTGAAAAGGTCAGCAAGATCTACCACACCGGAGCGGTGGAGATCCCGGCGCTGCGGGACGCCACCTTTCAGGTGGAGAAGGGGGAGATCTGCGTCATCGTAGGGGCCTCCGGTGCCGGAAAGACCACGCTGCTGAATATTTTGGGGGGGATGGATACCCTCACCGGCGGCACGGTGAAGCTGGATGGCCGGGATATCTCCCGCTACGACCGGCGGCAGCTGACGGAGTACCGACGCCGCGACGTGGGCTTTGTGTTCCAGTTTTATAACCTCATTCAGAACCTCACGGCGCTGGAGAACGTGGAGATCGCCGCCCAGCTCTGCCCCCATCCGCTGGATGCGGCAGAGGTGCTGCGGGAGGTGGGACTGGGGGAGCGGATGAAGAACTTCCCGGCCCAGCTCTCCGGCGGCGAGCAGCAGCGGGTGGCCATTGCACGGGCGCTGGCCAAGAACCCCAAGCTGCTGCTGTGCGACGAGCCAACCGGTGCGCTGGACTATGTTACCGGCAAGAACATTCTGAAGCTGCTGCAGGATACCTGCCGCCGGACGGGAATGACGGTGGTCATCATCACCCACAACTCCGCTCTGACGGCCATGGCGGATCGGGTCATCTCCATCAAGAGCGGCACCATCCAGTCCGTGCGGAAGAACGAACACGTCACCCCTGTGGAAGAGATCGAGTGGTGAGGATATGCTGCTGAAAACTGCTTTTCGGGAGATCAAAACCAGCTTGGGCCGGTATCTGGCCATTCTGGCCATTATTGCGCTGGGTGTGGGCTTTTTTGCCGGACTGCGGGTGACCCGCACCGCTATGATCTCCACCGCCAATCACTATTTGAAGGATCTGGCCATGTTCGATGACCGGATCCTCTCCACTCTGGGCTGGACGGAGGAGGATGTGGATGCCTTCCGGAAGCTGGATGGCGTATCCGCCGCCGAGGGCGCCCGTTCTGCCGACGTGCTGTGCGTGGGGGAGGATGGCTCCGACATGGTGCTGAAGGCCCACTCCCTGACGCAGCAGGTGAACCGCCTGAGCTTACAGGCGGGACGGCTGCCGGAGAAGGCTGACGAGTGCGTGGTGGACGCATGGCGCTACGATGAGAGCGCACTGGGCAGCGTCATCCGGCTGTCGGACAACAACTCCGCCGATACGATGGATACCTTCGCCAGCCGGGAATATACGGTGGTGGGCGTGGCTGCCAGTCCTATGTACGTCAACTATGAGCGGGGCGGCACGGCGCTGGGAAACGGCACCGTGGCGGCGTTTGTCTATCTACTGCCGGAGGGCTTTGCGATGGACTACTACACGGAGATCGACGTGACCCTCACCGGGGCAGATGGCCGCATCTATACGGCGGCCTATGACGATGTCGTGGAGGCCATGGAGCAGCCCCTGAAGGATCTGGCAGCCCAGCGGGCGCAGCTGCGGTACGACTCTCTCCGCAGTGAGGCGCAGGAAAAGCTGGCGGATGCCCAGCAGCAGCTGGACGACGCCCGGAAGCAGCTGGAAACGGGCTGGACGGAATACTACGACGGCCTTGCCCAGTACAAGGACGGACATGCATCCTATATAGAGGGCGCCGGCCAGTACCGGGATGGGCTGGCAGAATACGACAGTGGCCGGGCGGCCTATGAGACGGCCCGGAAGGACTATGAAAACGGCGTGAGCCAATACAATCAGGGGCAGGCCGGCTATGAGGAGGGCCAGCGGCAGTATCAGGCGGCACAGGCGCAGTATCAGGAGGCGCTGGCGCAGTATCAGCTGCTGGAGCAACAGGCGGCGGCCCTGCCGGAGGATAGCCCGGAGCTGCCGGTCCTGCAGGCCAAGCTGGCGGCCATGAAGGAGCAGCTGGACGCCACAGCGGCGCAGCTTTCTCAGAATCAGGCGCAGCTGGAGGCAACGGCGGCGCAGCTGGCCCAGAGCAAGGCCCAGCTGGATGCGGCGGGTGCGGCGCTGGATGACACGGAGCGGCAGCTGACACAGGCGCGGGAGAAGCTGGAGGAGTCGGCCCGGCAGCTGGCGGCGGCCAAGGCCCAGCTGGAGGAGACAGGTCCCAAGCTGGAGAGCGCCCGGCAGGAGCTGGAGGACGGCGAAAGGGAATTGTCCGACCATGAGGGGGAACTGGACGATGCCCGGCAGAAGCTGGAGGATCTGAAAGAGCCGGACACCTATGTGCTGGGCCGGGACACCAACGTGGGCTATGTATGCTTCGAGAGCGACACCAACATTGTGGCGGGAGTTTCCCGTGTGTTCCCGCTGTTCTTCTTCCTGCTGGCGGCGCTGGTGTGCATCACCACCATGACCCGCATGGTGGAGGAGCAGCGCACCCAACTGGGCGTACTGATGGCCATGGGCTATGGCCGGGGGGCCATCCTGTTCAAGTACTTCTTTTACTCCGGCAGCGCTTCGCTGCTGGGGTGCGCCATCGGCTTTGTGGGAGGCTCCTACATCTTTCCCAAGATCCTCTGGCACGCCTATAACATCATGTACGGCTTCGGGATCCCCATTGAATTTGTGCTGGATGGGAAGCTGGCGGCCATCTCCGTAGCCACCTATCTGCTGTGCGCTCTGGGGGCCACCTATCTGGTGTGCCGTGGCTTCTTGCGAGAGGTGCCGGCGGAACTGATCCGGCCCAAGGCCCCCAAGGAGGGCAAGCGGGTGCTGCTGGAGCGCATCACCTTCCTGTGGAAGCGGCTGGGCTTTTTGACCAAGGTATCCCTGCGGAACGTGCTGCGGTACAAGCAGCGGTTCTTCATGATGGTGCTGGGCATCGGCGGCTGCACGGCGCTGCTGCTGACGGGCTTCGGCATCAAGGACTCCATCGCCAATGTGGTGGACTATCAGTTCGAGGAAATTACCCTGTACGATGCGGCGGTGTCCTTCACAGAGGAGATGGATGCGCAGACGCAGCAGGCGTTTTCCCGGCAGGCCGCCGATGTGTCGGCGGTGGTGTTCCTCCACGACGGCTCCGTGACGGTGGAGGCAGGCGGCGGGGCCAAGACGGTGAATCTGCTGGTGCCTCAGAGCAGTCTGGAGGGCATGATGGACCTCCACCGGGGCGGCGAGAAGCTGTCCATGCCCGGAACGGGGGAGACGCTGCTCAACGACGCTCTGGCGGAGGCGCTGGGAGTGTCCGTGGGGGACACCGTGACCCTGCGGGACAGCGACATGAACACCCTGACGGTGACGGTCAGCGGCATCTTTGACAACTATGTATCCAACTACGCCATCGTGTCAGCGGACACCTGCCGGGATCAGTGGGGCAGCGTGCCGCCGGTGAAAACCGCCTTCATCCGGGTGGCGGATAACTCCGACGCAGGTGTCCACGCCGCCTCGGCCCGGATTCTGGATCTGGAGAACGTCTCGGCGGTATCGGTGAATCTGGATACCCGCCAGCGGGTGGGAACCATGATGTCGGTGCTGGATTACATCGTGTGGATGGTGACGGTGTGCGCCGGGGCGCTGGCCTTTATCGTGCTGTATAACCTCACCAACATCAATATCAACGAGCGCATCCGGGAGATCGCCACCATCAAGGTGCTTGGCTTCTATCCCGGAGAGACATCGGCCTATGTGTTCCGGGAGAACAACACCCTGACGTTTTTGGGGATGCTGGTGGGTCTGCCGCTGGGCAAGTGGCTCCACGCCTATGTGATGAGCCAGATCCGCATCGACACCATCGCCTTCGACGTGCGGATCGCATGGCAGAGCGTGGTGTTCTCCATACTGCTGACGGCGGTGTTTGCCGCCATCGTGAACGTGGTGATGTACTTCAAGCTGCGGCGCATCAGCATGGCGGAGTCGCTGAAATCCATCGAATAAGGGAAAAACGTGAAAAAAGCGTCCCTGCTTCCTGTGAAGCAGGGATGCTTTACATATCCGGTTATCAGGGGCTATCAGGGGAGCAGCAGCTGGGCAATCTGCACGGCGTTGGTGGCGGCGCCCTTGCGGACCTGATCGCCGCAGCACCAGATGTTCAGGCCGTTATCGCAGGTCAGATCCTCCCGGATGCGGCCCACGAATACGGTGTCCTGATCGCTGGTGTCCAGCGGCATGGGGTACCGGCGGCTGGACAGATCGTCCACCAGACGGCAGCCGGGGGCGGCGGCGATGAGCTCTCTGGCCCGCCGGACGGAGATCTTCTCACGGGTGCGGACCACCAGCGAGACGCTGTGGCTCCGCACCACCGGCACCCGGACGCAGGTGCAGCTGACCCGCAGGTCCGGCAGATGCATGATCTTGCGGCCCTCGTTCTGCATCTTCATCTCCTCGGAGGTGTAGCCCTCATAGGCCTCACCGCCGATCTGGGGGATGACGTTGTAGGCGATCTGGTACTGGAACACCTGTGGGTGGACGGGCTTGCCCTCCCGCAGCAGCTCCACCTCCTCCATAAGCTCACGGGGACCGCCGGCTCCGGCACCGGACACCGCTTGATAGGAGGAGGCGATGATGCTCTGGATGGGGCTGTCTTGGTTCAGGGCATTGATGGCCACCAACGAGACGATGGTGGTGCAGTTGGGATTGGCGATGATGCCCTTGTGGCGGCGGGCATCCTCCGGGTTGATCTCTGGGATCACCAGCGGCACATTGGGGTCCATGCGGAAGGCACTGGAATTATCCACGAACACGGCACCCGCCTTAACGATGGCCGGGGCGAAACGCTTGGCGATGTCGTTCTCCGCAGCGCCCAGCACGATGTCCATACCCTCGAAGGCACTGTCCTCAGCGGGCTGCACCGTCAGCTCCCGGCCCTGCCAGAGCAGCTTTTGCCCGGCGGAGCGGGGGGAGGCCAGCAGCCGCAGCTCCTCCACGGGAAAGCTGCGCTCGGCCAGTATTTTCATCATTTCACGGCCCACCGCACCGGTGGCGCCCAGAATGGCAACGTTCATAGTTTGGTTCCTCCTTATTTTACAAAGCTGTCGTACAGGACACGGATGGCACGCTCAAAGTCGCTGCCGTCCACGCCAACGATGATATTCAGTTCCTCCGGTCCTTGGGTGATCATGCGGATGTTGATGCCGTTTTCACCCAGCTTGGCGAAGATGCGGCCGGAGGTGCCGGGCTTATAGGCCATTTTCCGGCCTACGGCGGCCACGATGGCCATATTGTCTGTCACATGGATGCTGTCGGGCTTCAGCTCCTTTTGCAGGTCGCCCAGCATGGGATACAGGCACGGAGCCACCTTCTGGGCCGACACCACCAGCGATACCGTGTCGATGCCGGAGGGCAGATAGTCCACGTTGATGCCGTAGCGCTCCAGCACCTCCAGGATCTGCCGCAGGACACCGGCCTGTGAGGACATTCCGTTTTTGGTGATGGTGATGACGGAGAAATCCTTGCGGCCGGCGATGCCGGTGATGAGGTTCTCGTCTGCCAGCTCCGGCTCGTCGAAGCGCTCCCGGATCATGGTGCCGGGGTGGTCGGGCTGGTTGGTGTTGCGGATGTTCAGGGGGATGTTCTTCTCCCGCACCGGGGAGACGGTCCCCTCGTGGAGCACCTGCGCTCCGATATAGCTGAGCTCCCGCAGCTCGGCGTAGGTGATGCGCTCGATGGGGCGGGGGTCCTGCACGATCTTGGGGTCGGCCATGAGGAAGCCGGAGACGTCGGTCCAGTTTTCGTAGACGTCGGCGTCCAGCGCCGCCGCCGCCAGAGCGCCGGTGATGTCGCTGCCGCCGCGGGTGAAGGTCTTGACGCTGCCGTCGGGCATGGCCCCGTAGAAGCCGGGGATCACCACCCGGCGGCCGGAGGCGGTGCGGCGCAGGGCCTCGTAGCTGGCGGGCTGATCCACGGTACCGTCCAGCCGGAAGCGAAGCCAGCAGGTGCTGTCCAGAAAATCGTAGCCCAGATAGTCCGCCATGAGGCGGGCGGCGAAGTACTCGCCCCGGCTCACCAGCTCGTCCTGACTGATGCCACGGTCCATCTTCTCCCGCAGGGCGGCGAACTCCGCCTCCAGCGGTGTGGACAGGTGCAGCTCGTTCCGGATGGAGAGATAGCGGCTGCGGATCATGTCGAACACGGCGTCGCAGCTGACGCCGTATTGCAGGTGGGCGTAGCACAGATACAGCAGGTCCGTCAGTTTGTGGTCGTCCCGACTGCGCTTTCCGGCGGCGCTGACCACCACCACACGGCGGCTGGGGTCAGAGTCCACAATGGCCTTCACCTTGGCAAACTGATGGGCGTCGGCCATAGAGGAGCCGCCGAATTTCAATACCTTTAACATAGGAGAATCGCCTTTCTTTCATGGATGCAGTGCCGTTTGTTCCGCAGCGGACAGAGAATTTATGTCCCCGGAATAAAAACACTTGCTTTTTTGCTGGAGACAGTGTATCATACTGTTTCAGAAAAAGCAAGTGGCAAAAGGAGCGTTTTTATGATCTACCACAGCACGAGGGATGAAAAGCTGACGGCGGCCCCGACCAGAGCCGTTTTAGAGGGCATCGCACCGGACGGAGGACTGTATGTCTGCGATCCGGGGAAGCTGGATTTTGACTGGCAGGGGACCTTGCAGAAGGATACCATGTCCATGGCGGCGGACATTCTGGGTGTGCTGCTGCCGGACTTTCAGGATATGAACGAACTGGTGCGGGCCAGCTATGCCGGAAAATTCGCCAGCGATGACCTGACGCCGCTGGTGCCGGTGGGGGAGCGGTATGTGCTGGAGCTGTACCACGGGCCCACCAGCGCCTTCAAGGACGTGGCCCTGTCGGTGCTGCCCCGGCTGGTGAGCGCCGCCGCCAAGCAGGAGGGGGCCGGAGATGTGGTGATCCTTACCGCCACCTCCGGCGATACCGGTAAGGCGGCGCTGGAGGGTTTCCACGATGTGCCCGGCACCCGGATCATGGTGTTCTATCCCGCCGGGGGCGTGTCGCCGGTGCAGGAGGCACAGATGGTGACGCAGGAGGGCGGCAACGTCCGGGTGTGCGCCATCCGGGGGAACTTCGACGATGCCCAGACCGGCGTGAAGAATGTCTTTGCAGCCTGTAAAGGGAAAGACCTTCACGGTGTGGTGCTATCCTCTGCCAACTCCATCAACATCGGGCGGCTGGCCCCGCAGGTGGTATACTACTTCCGGGCCTATGCCGATCTGGTGCAGGCGGGGCGCATCCGGGTGGGGGAGAAGGTCCACTTCGTGGTGCCTACCGGCAACTTCGGAGATATTCTGGCAGGGTATTTCGCCAAGCGCATGGGGCTGCCGGTGGGGCGGCTGGTGTGCGCCAGCAACGCCAACGATGTGCTGACGGAGTTCATCTCCACCGGTGTATACGACCGGCGGCGGCCCTTCTATAAGACCACGTCGCCCTCCATGGACATTCTGGTGTCCAGCAATCTGGAGCGGCTGCTGTACCTGCTGTCGGAGGGGGACTGCGGCTATGTGGCGGGGCTGATGGAGCAGCTGAACCGGGAGGGACACTATCAGGTGTCGCCCCAGCTGCTGGAGCGCTTGCAGGCGGAGTTCGACTGTGCCTGCTGCGACGATGCCGGGGCGGCGGAGGTCATCCGTCGGCTGTGGCAGGAGCAGCACTATCTCTGCGACCCCCACACGGCGGTGGCGTGGTCGGCGGCAGAGCAGGTGCGGCTGGAGGACGGGGCTCCGGTGATGGTGCTCTCCACGGCATCACCCTACAAGTTCCCGGCGGCGGTGCTGGGGGCGCTGGAGGGCGGCTGCGACGGCGACGAGTTCGCCATGATGGAGCGGCTGCACCGGCTCACCGGCACAGAGGTGCCGAGGAATCTCGCCGGTTTGCAGGGCCGGCCGGTGCGCCATCGGGACGTCATCGACAAGGAGCAGATGCTGGACTATGTGCTGGCAGAGGTCATGAGGAGCTGAAAGGAGCGGACTATGAACATCGTTTGTTTGGATATGGAGGGGGTGCTGGTGCCGGAGATCTGGATCGCCTTCGCTGAGGAGAGCGGTATCCCGGAGCTGCGGCGTACTACCCGTGACGAGCCGGACTATGACAAGCTGATGCGCTGGCGCATCGACACTCTGCGCCAGCATGGACTGGGGCTGACGGACATTCAGAACACCATCCGCCGCATTGACCCGCTGCCGGGAGCCAGAGAGTTTCTGGATCGGCTGCGGACTAAGGCGCAGGTGGTGATCCTCAGCGACACCTTCGAGCAGTTCGGCCTGCCGCTGATGGAGAAGCTCAACTGGCCCACCCTGCTGTGCAACACGCTGGAGGTGGGGGAGGACGGTATGATCTCCGGCTTCCGGATGCGGTGCAGTCACTCCAAGCTCACCACCGTCCGGGCCTTCCAGTCCATGGGCTACGATACCATCGCCTCCGGCGACAGCTACAACGATCTGGAGATGATCCGGGCCAGCAAGGCGGGCTTCCTGTTCCGCACCACGGAGCAGATCAGGGCGGACTATCCCCAGTATCCGGCCTTCGAGGAGTACGATGACCTGCTGGCAGCCATTGAACAGGCACTGTAAAGGGGAAACGCATGACAGAGAGAGCCTCCGCAGGAGGGCGGTTCCGCTGTCAGAATAAGAAAAGGACAGGGCAGGGCCGACATTTTGTCGGCCCTGCCCTATCCTTTATGGCGATTACTGCTCCTGTACCACGGCGATGTCCTCACCGACGGTGCAGATGTGGTATGGGGCATCGGCGGAGACGCCGGTGTCGTGGGTCTCTCCCGTGCGGAGGTTTGTCACCCAGAGGGTTCCGTTCTGCCGGTAGGTGGCATAGGCGGCACCGGCATAGAATTGCAGGCCGTCCTCCTGCCGCTGGGGGATGTAGGCGGCGGCACGGGACACGGTCGGCCGGGCCAGTTCTGTGGCGCAGTCGTATCCATAGACATCCGTCAGGCGGGATTCCTGACTTCCGTCATCCGTGGCTATCACGAGGATATCCGCTCCCAGCCAGCGGGCGGTGAGCATGAGGGAGGCATCCTCTGCTATGCCGCAGGCGACGGCCAGATCCACCACCTGCTGCCCGTCGCAGTAGAAAGCGCCCTGACGATTCGCCTGCTTGGTCAGGAAGATGGCTTGCTGCAAATCCGGGGAGACCTCCAGCTGCCAGATGCCGTAGGGGGTCAGCAGGTCGGGCAGCAGCCACGTCAGTTGGCCGCTCTCCAGCCACGCCAGAGCGTACCGGCCCTGATCCAGCTGCTCCGGGTCACGCAGGCGGCACAGGACGGCGTCCATGGAGCCGGAGATGGGCTCGGCAGACCAATCCTCCTGCTGGTTCTGGAGGAAGATCTGCCCACCATATTGGCACCAGAGGAAGGTGAGCTGTCCCTCCGGCAGGGTACCGGAGAAGGTCTCGGTGGGCAGGGCCTGACCGTCTGCGTAAAATACACCGTCGGTGCAGGTGGGCGCTGCCGGGATCACGGCGGCATTGAAGGGGGTCTCGCCGGTCCAATAGGCGATCTCATCGCCGGTGTTCCCGGGTAAGGCACTGCATCCCGTCAGCAGGATGCACAGTGCACTCAAGAGATAGATGATTCGATGCTTCACGGTGGCCCTCCTTTTCACACGGTATATATGGTAAGATCATTGTATGGTAAAGAAAATGAATTGTCAATAATTTATAATATTTGGAGGATGAGAAATGGAAAATATGCACTTTACACAAAAGTGAGGGACGAATCTATTGACTTTGCCGTGGGGGTATGGTAAAAGTAAGAAAACAGACGGCAGTCGAATGGGCGATGAAGGGAGGCTCTATCATGAAAGCGGGAAGGAACATAGCGGTGCTTGCGGTATCCTTGTTGGCAGTGCTTGTGCTGGTGCTGCTTTGGATAGGCCGGGGCGGCAGAGAACCGGAGAAGACGGAGGTATCCGTGACGGAAAAGCAGGCCATGACCTTCGCAGAGGGTGAAATCCGCCGCATCGCAGGGGAAGGTGGGCCGGACTGCACATGGGACGATACCACGGTGATCCTCCTGGGCAGGCCCCTTTACGGCCCCGACGACCGGTGCAACGGGTATGTGTGCAGGCTGACCACCGGCGGCATGGAGACGGGGTATCTTCAAGTGGATGCGCTGGGCGGGGAGCTTTGCACCGGCGCTTACTCCTTCGACGGTATCCCGGCCTATGAGGGACTGGCCGAGGAGGGCGGCGGGACGGTCTCGGAGAAACGGCTGTACTTTTTCGGCGGCATCTCCTACGGCGTAAGACTGGAGGACGGGAGCTTCCGGCTGATGGGCTCTCCGGAAAGGGTGAGCGCCGAGACGGCGGCGGAGCAGTACCGGCATACGGTGGAGCAGGTGCAGCGCCAACGGGCGGAGTAAGAGATGATGAGCGGCGTATTCTCCGGCAGGAGGGTGCGCCGCTCTATTGACAGCGGTGGTATAATCTATTATGGCTGAAAATATACGAAAACGAGGACAACACTATGGACATTACACAGGGCGCACCCTTCGAGAGCTTTGGGCTGTCGGAGGCGACCATGCGTGCCATACACAACAAGGGATATGAAGTGAGCACCCCCGTACAGGCCGGGTGCATTCCCCCCATGCTGGCGGGGAAGGACGTGATCGCCAAGGCCCCTACCGGCACCGGTAAGACCATGGCCTTCGGCATCCCCATCATCGAGCGCATCGACCCGGAGAGCGAGGCGGTGCAGGCGGTGATCCTGGCTCCCACCCGTGAGCTGGCCATGCAGATCACTGAGGAGATGCGGGAGGTGGCGGTGTGCCACGAGGGGGTGCGGCTGGTGTGCCTGTACGGAGGTCAGCCCATCGGCAAGCAGATCAACGCCCTGAAGCGGCGGCCCCAGATCGTGGTGGCCACGCCGGGGCGGCTCTCCGACCACATGAAGCGGCGGACGGTGGTGCTGAACGAGGTGTCCACCGTGGTGCTGGATGAGGCGGACCGGATGCTGGATATGGGCTTTATCCACGATGTGCGGCGAATATTGGACAAGATCCCCAACCGGAAGAATCTGGGGATGTTCTCCGCCACCATCTCCCGTGAGGTGATGGATATCTCGTGGATCTATCAGCGGGATCCGGAGGAGATCACGGTGCAGGCCACGCAGGAGAATAAGCCCGATATTTTGCAGTATCGCCTCGATGTGGACTCCGACGCCAAGGTGGACGCCATTGCCGCCATCATCAAGAAGCAGGGGCTGGAGCGGGTCATCTGCTTCTGCAACACCAAGGGCTCCACGGAGCGGCTGACGAAGTTTTTGCAGATGCGTGGGCTGGACGCCCAGTGCATCCACGGAGATATCCCCCAGAAGAAGCGGGAGGAGGTCATGGCCCAGTTCCGGGAGGGCAAGCTCCATGTGTTCGTGGCCACGGACGTGGCCAGCCGGGGCATCGACGTGGACGATGTGGACGCCGTCTTCAACTTCGATGTGCCGGAGGAGAATGAGTACTACGTACACCGTATCGGCCGGACGGGGCGGGCCAAGCGCCACGGCGTGGCCTATACGCTGCTGTCGGATTTCCCCAGCCGGATGCGGCTGGACGATATCGCCCGCAACACCCGCAGCCAGATCGTCTCCGCCAAGCTGGAGGAGGACGGCACGGTGGTTCCGCTGGAGAAGTAAGAGGTGGGGCTATGAATATTTGGAAACGGGGCGTTTGCCTGCTGCTGACGCTGGTGATGGCGGCGGCGCTGGCGGGCTGCGGCACCCGGCGGGAGCCACAGACGCTGCGGGTATGCCTGCCGGAGCTGCCGGGGACGCTGGACCCGGCTATGGTCACCACGGACTCCGAGCGCATCGTGGTGAGCCATCTGTATGAGAATCTCATGAAGCTGTCCTCCGACGGGCAGGGCGGCAGCCGGGTGGAGGCCGGGGCTGCCCGGAAATATGCCTGCACCGACAACAGCGACGGTACACAGACCTATACCTTCACCCTGCGGGACATGAAGTGGTCCGACGGGCAGAAGGTGACGGCGGCGGATTTTGTCTACGCATGGCAGCGGCTGGCGGACCCGGCCACGGCCTCCCCCAATGCGGCGCTGCTGGAGATGGTGGCGGGGTATCGGCAGGTTCGCAGCAGCGGCGATGTCAGCAAGCTGCAGGTGTCGGCTCCGGAAGAGAACACCTTTGTGGTGACCCTCAGCAATCGGTGCGCCTACTTTTTAAGCGCCGTGTGTACGGCGGCGGCCACCATGCCGGTACGCAGCGAGCAGCCGAAGGACTGGCAGGCGGATCCCACGGCCCTGTGTACCAACGGGGCCTACCGCATCAGCGAATGGAAGAACGGTCTGCTGACCGCCACGGTACCGGAGAGCTACTACGACCAGCGGCGGCTGCAAATGAGCACGCTGGTGTTCCGGTTCGAGACGGATGCGGCGATGAGGACGGAGCTGCTGAAAAAGAACGAGGTGGATTTCGTACTGGGCCTGTCCCAAGAGGAACTGGCGGATGAGCCGGAGACATGGACACCGGACAGCTATCCTCAGGTGATGACGCTGCTGGTGAACCAGATGGCACAGAGCCTGGCCAGCGAGGAGCTGCGGCAGGCCATGTCGCTGGTCATCGACCGGAACGCCTTGGCGGCGCTGACAGAGAGCCGTCTGGTGACTCTGGCGACCGGACTGATCCCCGGAGGGATACGTAACACCATGGGCGGAGACTTCCGCACGGAGAGCGGCGACCTCATGAACAACGACCCAGAGGCGCTGACGGCTGCCCGTGAGAAGGCGGCGGAGCTGATGCAGCAGGCCGGTCTGACGGACCCCAGCAGTCTGGCGGGATTGGGGCAGGTGACGCTGCTGTACGAGGAGAACGACATCAACGCCAAGCTCGCCCAGCTGCTGCGGGATACGTGGCGGGATCAGCTGGGCCTTGTGGTGACGCTGAAGGGCGTTACCGGCGAGGAGGTACAGCGGGATGTGGCCAGCGGCGAGTTTACCATCGCCATGGTGACGCTGAAAAGCGACCGCAACGACGCCATGGGCCTGCTGCGGCAGTGGGCCAGCGGCAGCAAGGAGGGGGAGTTCTTCTACTCCCACGCCTACGATATGCTGATGGGTGTGGCGGCGGACTGCGGCGAGGTAGAGGTACGGGACGCCTATTTGGAGGATGCCGAGCGTCTGCTGCTGGAGACAGGGTATGTATGCCCCTTGTATTTTACCGGCCAGAGCAGCCGGCTCAGCAGCGCCTACACGGGGCTGCTGACGGACGGCATCGGCGGGTACTACTTCTCCTATGTGGTTCAGCAGAACAACGGATAACAGAATGAAAAAGAGCATCCTGTGAAGGAAATGACCTTCACAGGATGCTCTTTTTCTTGGGAAAATGCCATGGGATGGGGTGTCCTCCCGGGAGGAAAGCCCCGTGGTGGGAGGCGGCAATTACCGGATGCCGGTAACGTGGTAGCCGGCGTCCTCCACGGCCTGACGCAGGGTGTCATCGGACACGTCGGGGGTGCAGGTGACGGCGGCGGACTTGGAGTCCAGATCCACGGTGGCCTCTACGCCGGGCAGGTCATTGAGGGCCTTTTCCACACGGCCGGTGCAGTGGGTGCACATCATGCCGTCGATATGGATGGTCTTGTTCACGGTATTCTCCTCCTTTCCTTGAGACTGGAACACGGCGCTCTCCGGCAGGGGAGCGGTGGGTGCAGGCTGATCGGGAAAGACCGGGGGCTTCCAGCCCCGCAGACGCAGGGCATTGGACACCACGCACACGGAGCTGAGGCTCATGGCGGCGGCGGCCAGCATGGGATTCAGGGTCAGGTGCAGGGCCGGATACAGGACACCGGCGGCCACGGGGATGCCGATGGAGTTATAGAAGAAGGCCCAGAACAGGTTCTGCTTAATGTTCCGCAGCACGGCACGGGAGAGGTCCATGGCAGCGGGGATGTCCAGCAGGCTGCTCTTCATCAGCACCACATCCGCCGACTCGATGGCGATGTCCGTACCGGCGCCGATGGCAAGGCCCACATCGGCCTGCGCCAGCGCCGGGGCATCGTTGACGCCGTCGCCCACCATGGCCACCCGCTGACCCTGCTGCTGGAGCTGGGCCACGCACTTGGCCTTATCCTGCGGCAACACCTGTGCGATGACCTGATCTACGCCGATCTGGCGGGCAATGGCGTTGGCGGTGCGCTGGTTGTCGCCGGTGAGCAGCACCACTCGGCGGCCCATGCGCCGCAGAGCAGCAATGGCCTTGGCACTGTCGGGCTTCACCACATCTGCCACGGCCACGCAACCCAGCAGACGGCCGCTCTCGGCGAAGAACAGGGGCGTTTTGCCGTCCTCGGCCAGCCGGTGAGCGTCGGCCTCCATGGCCGCCAGCGAGACACCGTTCTGCGCCAGATGACCGGCATTGCCGGCCAGCACCGCTTCGCCGGAGAGAGTGGCCTGGATCCCGCCGCCGGGGACGGAGCGGAAGCCGGACACGGGGCAGAGGGGGATGTGGCGGGCTTGAGACTCCTCCACGATGGCGTGGGCCAGCGGGTGCTCCGAGGGCTTTTCCGCCGAGGCGGCCACGCAGAGGAGCTCCTCCTCCGTGACGCCGGGGGCACAGAGGATATCCGTGACACGGGGTTGGCCCATGGTGACGGTGCCGGTCTTATCCAGCACCACCGTCTGCACCTTGTGCAGCAGCTCCAGACTCTCGGCGGACTTGATGAGGATGCCCTGCTGGGCGGCCTGTCCCGTGCCCACCATGATGGCCACGGGGGTGGCCAGACCTAAAGCGCAGGGGCAGGAGATCACCAGCACGGCGATGGCGATGGAGAGGCAGAAGCGGACATCCATGCCCTCCACGAAGGCCCACAGCAGGGCCGCCGTCAGGGAGATGGCCATGACCGCCGGCACGAAGATGCCACTGATGCGGTCTGCTAGCCGGGAGATGGGGGCCTTGGAGGAGGCGGCCTCCTCCATGAGCCGGATGATCTGGGAGAGGGTGGTGTCGCCGCCCACGCGGGTGGCCCGCAGCTCCAGATAACCGGAGCTGGTGACAGTGGCAGAGGTGACGGCGTCGCCGGGGACCTTCTCCACCGGCAGGCTCTCACCGGTGATGGCGGACTCGTCTACGGCGGCGTGGCCGTCGGTGATGACACCGTCCACGGGGATGCGGCCGCCCTGACGGACGATGACGGTGTCACCGGCCACGATCTCCTCCGTGGGGATGGTGAGCTCCTGTCCCTGACGGCGCACCACGGCACTCTCCGGGGCCAGAGCCAGCAGAGCGGAGATGGCACCGGTGGTCTTGCCGCGGGAGCGCTCCTCCAGATACTTGCCCACCGTCACCAGCGTCAGGATCATGCCAGCGGACTCGAAGTACAGGTCCGGCATACCGGATACCTGTCCGGCGGCCAGCAGGCCCATTTCAATGAGGCTGTATACAAGGCCAGCCGCAGCGCCGACGGCTACCAGCGAGTCCATATTGGGGCTAAGCTTCACCAGACGAGAGAAACCTACGGTGAAATAATTGCGGTTGAGAATGAGAATGGGGATCACCAGCGCCAGCTGCAGACAGGCCAGCAGCAGAGGGCGCGTATGCAGCACCTGCGGCAAGGGCAGGCCCATCATGTGGCCCATGCTCAGGTAGAACAGCGGCACCAGAAATACCACCGACCAGATGAGGTGCTTCTTCCGGCGGCGGAGGGCGGCGTCCTGATCCCGGCGCAGCTGGCCCTGATCCGTCTGAGAGGCGGGAGAGGCTCCGTAGCCCGCCGCCTTTACGGCGGCGATGATATCGCCTTCGGTGACCGCCTTCTCGTCGTAGGTGACGGTCATACTACCCAGCATCAGGTTCACCGGGGCGCTCTGCACGCCGCTGAGCCTGGAGACCGCCTTTTCCACATGAGCCGAGCAGGCGGCGCAGGTCATGCCGGTCACGGCAAATTGTTCGGTCATCATCGGCACCCCCTTACTTCATGAGCTTTTGCAGGGTAGTGACCAGCTCGTCAATGACGGCGTCATCCCCCTGACGGATGCCATCGGCCACGCAGGTACGGATGTGGGTGGCCAGCAGCTCCTTGCTGAAGCTGTTGAGGGCGGCGCTGACGGCGGAGACCTGGACCAGGATATCCGGGCAGTAGGCATCCTTTTGCAGCATCTCCCGCAGGCCACGGACCTGTCCCTCGATGCGGTTGAGGCGATGGGTGAGTTTCTTTTGCTCCTCGTCGGAGCGGTGCTTTGTCTTATGGCAGCAGCAGTCCATACAAATACCTCCCTGGGGTATAATTTCATGGTGGCATTATATACCCCCTGTGGGTATTTGTCAACGTTTTTCTTTGGGCTTGAAGAAAATGGCTGCCAGCACGGCAAAGACCACCGCTGCGGCGATGCCGCCGGAGGTAGCGGTGAGGCCGCCGGTGAGGATGCCCAGCGGCCCCTTTTCCGCCACGGCCTTGGCCACGCCCTTGGCAAGACTGTATCCGAAGCCGGTGAGGGGGACGGTGGCGCCGGCGCCGCCCCAGTCCACCAGATACTGATAGACGCCCACCGCCTGCAAAAGCACTCCGGCCACCACATAGCCGGTGAGGATGCGGGCGGGGGTCAGTTGGGTGCGGTCGATGAACAGCTGGCCGGCGGCGCAGAGGACGCCGCCGCAGAGAAATGCGTTCAGGTAATCCAAGGCTTACACTCCTTCCTTTGCGGCGGAAAGTGCCACCGCATGACAGATGCCGGGGATGGACTCCCCCTGAAAGGAGGAGGTGGGGCTCAGCAGCGCCCCGGTGGGGGCGAAGAGCAGGCGCTTCCAGCGGCCCTCCCGCAGGCCCCGGAGCAGGTAGCCGTTGAACACGGCGGCGGAGCATCCGCAGCCGGAGCCTCCGGCGTGCATATCCTGCTTTTCCAGATGGTACAGCAGCAGCCCGCAGTCGGTGTAGTTTTTCGTCATGTCCACACCGTCCTGCCGGAAGAGGTCGGTGACGATCTGTTGACCCAGCAGCCCCAGATCGCCGGTGACGATGAGGTCGTAGTCCTCCGGGCCGGTGGCGGTAGCAGTGAAGTGCGCTCGCAGGGTGTCGTAGGCGGCGGGGGCCATGGCGGCCCCCATGTTGTTGGCATCGGTGATGCCCCAGTCCACGATGCGGCCGCAGGTGACGTGGGTGATATAGGGGCCGTCCCCCTGAGCGCCCAGAATACAGCAGCCGGAGGCGGTGGCCGTCCACTGGGCGGTGGGGGTGCGCTGGCTGCCGTAGGGGACCGGCATCCGGTACTGGCGCTCGGCGGTGCAGTAGTGGGAGGAGGTCATGGCGGCGGCCAGCCGGGCGAAGCCCCCGTCAATGAGCAGCGCCGCCAGAGACAGGCTCTCTCCCATGGTGGAGCAGGCGCCGTACAGCCCGTAGAAGGGAATATGGAAGCTCCGCAGGCCGAAGGAGGTGCCGATGCACTGGTTCAGCAGGTCCCCAGCCAGCACGTAGTCCAGTTCACCGGCGGTGAGGCCACCCTTTTCCAGCGCCCGGCGCAGGACCCGCTCCTGCATGGCGGATTCTCCCTGTTCCCATGTCTTTTTCCCAAAGAAGGTGTCGGGGGATAGCTCGTCGAAATAGTCGGAGAGTGGGCCTTGCCCCTCCATGCGGCCGCCGATGTTGGCGAAGGACACCACGCTGGGAGGATGGGAGAGCTGCACCGTCTGGCGGCCCGCTCGTTTGGTCTGCATAGACTTCACCTCGTGTTTCGTATTTGAGGTAGTTTGCCCCGGTGAGGGAAAAATAAACAAAGAAGGAAGCCCTGCGGCAAAGCCGCAAGGCTTCCTTCCTTTTCAGATGTTCCATCGGAACAGCAGCAGATATGTCGCTGCAAAATCACCGGCCGCCAGATCACGATTACCGGCTGCGAGGTCACTCGTCGGATCTCTCCGGGACGGTTGCCGCTGCTTCAGGCTCCGGCAGCAGATCCGTCATGCTCTTGAGGCTGATGCCCAGCGTGGAGGCATTGTGCAGCAGCGCAGAGGTGGTGGGGGGCAGGATGCCAGCCACGCCCAGAAGAATCAGGCCCAGATTGAAGCCCACAATGAAGCGGTAGTTCCGATGGATGCGATCCATAAGGCTCTGACTGATGCGCCGCAGCGTCACCAGCTGGAACAGATCCTCGGAGGTGATGGTGATATCGGAGATCTCCCGTGCGATGGCGGCGCCGGTGGAGATGGCGATACCGGCATCGGCCTCCGACAGGGCAGGGGAGTCGTTGACGCCGTCACCGATCATGATGACCGTGTGTCCGGCGGCACGCTCCCGGCGGATGAAGTCTGCCTTATCCTCCGGCAGGACCTCGGCGTGGAACTCGTCCACCCCTACCTCCTCCGCCACACAGGCGGCGGTACGGCGGTTGTCGCCGGTCATCATGACCACCTTGCGGATGCCGCAGTCGTGGAGCGCACGGATGGCGTCCTTGGCCTCGGCCCGCAGGGGATCGTGGATACAGATCACCGCCGCCAGCTGCCCGGCCAGACACAAATAGAGGTGGGAGTACTGGGTGGGCAGGGCATCGAACCTCTCCTGCTCCCCGGCGGGGATGGTGCAGCCCTCGTCCTCGAAAACGAAGTGGGCGCTGCCGATGAGGGTCTTTTCGCCGTTTACCATGCTGGAGATGCCGTGGGCCACGATGTACTGCACCTGAGAGTGGTACTCCTCGTGGGACAGGCCCCGGCGCTTGGCCTCCTCCACCACGGCGGTGGCCATGGAGTGGGGATAGTGCTCCTCCAGACACGCCGCCAGACGCAGCATCTCTTGAGCGTCGTGACCCCCGAAGGGGACCACGTCCTGCACCGTGGGGACGGCGTAGGTGAGGGTACCGGTCTTGTCGAACACCACGGTATCCGCCTGGGCCACGGCCTCCAGGAAGCGGCCACCCTTGACGGAGATGTGATAGCTGCTGCACTCCCGCATGGCGGAGAGCACGGCGATGGGCATGGAGAGCTTCAGAGCGCAGGAGAAGTCCACCATCAGCACCGCCAGCATTTTGGTGACGTTCCGGGTCAGCAGGTACGTCAGCACCGTGCCGCCCAGCGTATACGGCACCAGCCGGTCCGCCAGACGGGCGGCCTTGTCCTCGGTGGTGGATTTCAGCTTCTCGGACTCCTCGATCATCCGGACGACGCGGTCGTAGCGGCCGCTGCCCTGCACTTTCTGAACCTCCACCACGCATTGGCCCTCCTCGGCCACTGTTCCGGCGTATACCGGACTGCCGGGGCGCTTGACCACGGGCATGGACTCGCCGGTGATGGAGGCCTGATTCACCATGGCCTCGCCGCTGACCACCTGACCGTCCAGCGGGATAAGGTTGCCGGTGCGGACCAGCATCCGGTCGCCCAGCTGCACGTCACCGATGGGAACCAGTACCTCCGTATCGCCGCTTTGCAGCCATACCTTGTCCACATTCAGGGACATGGCCCTGGCCAGATCGGCCACAGACTTCTTGTGGGTCCACTCCTCCAGAATTTCGCCCAGCCGCAGCATGAACATGACGGAGCCGGCGGTGGAGAAGTCGCCCCGAACCATAGAGACGGTGACGGCGGTGGCGTCCAGCACCGCCACGGAGAGCTTGCCGTGCCACAGGGCCGTCAGCCCCTCCCGGATGTACTTCACGGAGCGGTACAGGGCCATGGCCGTGGTGATGGGGGCGGGGAGGAACAGCTTGGAGAAGATACGGCGCATCACCGTCATGGCCAGCTTGTCCTCGAACTCCCGGTTCAGAGCACGGGAGGTATGTTCCGGCACCAGCTCCATGGCCTCGGCCTTGGCGAAGGAGAAGGAAGCCAGTGCGCCGATCACGGCGCTGCGCTGGCCGGTGTAGCGCACCACGGCATCCTGTGTGCGGTCATAGACCGTGACCTCCGTGACACCGTCTACGCTGCGAAGATAGTATTCCAGCAGATCCGCCTCATGCAGCGACATCCGGGCGCAGTGCAGATGTACCCGCAGGCGGTTGGGGGACTCGTGGAGAATGTTGCATTTCATAGATCAGTTTGAACCTCCAAACGAAAGAAGAACCGCAGAATGCGGCTCTTCCTGTAACGCAGTGCTGAACTTAAGCCTCTTGTGCGGAAGTGTCCTCAATGGTCTCGGCCTCGGCCTCAGCGGCCCGGTGGTCATTGATGGCCTTGGCGTCGGCGTAGATGTCGTCGGCGCCCTCGCGGACAGAGGTGACGGTGTGCATGATGCAGTCCTTGGCCCGCAGAGCGGCGGCGGTGGTGTGGGCATAGACCTTCTTAGCGTCCTTGCTGGTGAGGATCTTCAGGCCGGCCGTGCCGAACAGCAGACCGGCGGCGAACAAACCAATGTGTTTCATGATAAATTGCCTCCTGTAAATTGCGATTGCTGCGCTGAAACAGGCGCAGCTCCTAAGATCGAAGTGCTCCGACCCGTGGGAGAATCATAGCACAACGAGTAGTACAATGCAAGTGTTTTTCATAGAAAAGTGGGGATCATGGGAACAAAAAGCTACACAACCGACGCCCCAAAGGGCATCAGGGCCAGCCGGGCCATTTTGAAGCACTGGAGGCCCACAGGGACCCCGACAATGGTGACGCACCACAGGCATCCCAGAATGACATAGCCCAAGGCCATCTCCATTCCGGAGAGCAGCAGCCAGAGAATGTTCACCAGCAGTGAGAAGCCCCCGCCGCCGTAGACGACCTCCTTGCCGAAGGGGAAAAAGGCCAGAGAGGCGAATTTGAAGCACTGAAGGCCCACAGGGATGCCCACAATGGTGACGCACCACAGGCAGCCTGCCAGCACCCAACTCAGTCCGCCGATAAGGCCGCCGAAGAGAAACCAGAGGATGTTGCCGATCGTTTTCATAGAAATACCTCGCTTGTAGTTGCCTCCCAGGGAGACTGGTTCTATCTTAAACGGAAATTGTGAAGTTTTCAACCACGGCGGGAAATTTTTTCCCGGTGAGAGTCAGGCACCGGCGGAAATATAAACAAATCTACCCTTGCAAAGAGGAGGGATATATGGTAAAATCACCATAGAGTGCAGGCCCGTTGCTGACCGGTGTGAAAAACCGGAGGAGAAAGGGGCGGAGTCCGGCTGCAGCAAGTGGAACGTTCTATGGCTGAATTGGAGGCCATGAAGGATGCGTTGGTCCCCTATATGAACGATTATGGTATCTTTTCTCTGGACGCTGATGAAATACCCAATAAGGTGCGGATCGAGGTCTATGGGCGCTCCCCGGCCTTGGAGCAGCTGCTGGAGAACGATGCGGACAGCTATGAGATCGTGGAAGTGGGCGATATACAGGTAGACGACCTGCTCCTGTCAGCCGAAGAGCATCAGGCTATGCTGGCACAGGGAGAGGCACCGTATAACTGGGAGAGTGAGAGCAGTCAGGTGACCTGAACGGCTGAACAGAAAAACGGGCTGCGGCCCGTGATAGAGAAACTCATATAGCCTTGCGGAAATGGTGCAAGGCGTTTCTACGGAGCCGCCGAAGGCTCTACTATGGGTGCTCTGCCGGAAAAGCGGCGGGGTGCCTATTTTTTGCGGAAAGGAAGGAAACGGATATGGTGCAGGTTTTGAAGGGAAACATCGTGCAGGCCCCGGCGCTGGGGGAGCTGCAGATCACGGAGCAAGGCTATCTGGTGCTGGAGGACGGCGTGATCCGGGGCGTCTATGACCGGCTGCCACTGGAATATGCTACGGCGCCGCTGGTGGATTACGGTCAGGCGCTGGTGATGCAGTCCTTTGCGGATATGCACCTCCACGCCCCCCAATACCCCATGCTGGGCATGGGCATGGACCTGCCGCTGCTGGAGTGGCTGGACACCTACACCTTCCCCACGGAGGCACGGTTTGCCGACACGGACTACGCCCGCCGCATCTATCGCCGTCTGGCCACGGACCTCATCACCAACGGCACCACCCGTGTGTGTATGTTCTCCTCCCTCCACACCGACGCCACGTGGATCCTCATGGAGGAGCTGGAGCGGGCCGGTGTCACCGGCTATGTGGGCAAGGTGAACATGGACCGCAACGGCCTGCCCGGCATCTTGCAGGAGACCACGGAGGAATCTGTCCGGGAGACGCTGCGGTGGCTGGAGGGATGTCATTTCGACCACGTCAAGCCCATTCTGACCCCCCGCTTCACCCCCAGCTGCACTGATGAGCTGATGGCGGCGCTGGGCCGTCTGGCGCAGGAGAAGGGGCTGTATGTCCAGTCTCACCTGTCGGAGAACCTGGGGGAGATCCAGTGGGTAAAGGAGCTGCACCCGGACTGTCAGCAGTACTGGGAGACCTATGATAAGTACGGCCTGTGGAAGGAGCACACCATCATGGCCCACTGCGTACACTCCGACCGGCGGGAGTGCGACGCCATGCGCCGGGCTGGGGTGGTGGTGGCTCACTGCGCCGGTTCCAACATCAATCTGTGCAGCGGCGTGTCGCCGGTGCGGGAGATGCTCCAGCAGGGCATTTGGGTGACGCTGGGGTCCGACATTGCCGGCGGCGCCTGCCTGCCCATGTATAAGGTGGCTACCATGAGCATCCGGGCCTCCAAGATCAAGCGCATCGAGACCGACTGGTCCGAGGAATTCCTGACGGTGCCGGAGGCCTACTATCTGGCTACCAGCTCAGGCCACCGTTATTTCGGGGACGGGGACGGCTTCGCCCCAGGCAATCGGCTCCACGCCATCGTGGTGGATGACGGTGACTTCACGGAGGCCAGCCATCCCCTGACAGTGCGGGAGCGGTTCGAGCGGGCCATATATATGCTCCACCGCCACAACATCACCGCTGTCTGGTCCGACGGTCGCTGCGTGGTGGGGCAGATGCTGCAATAAAGGAAAAATGAAGCAGCAAGCCCTCCGGCCTTGGCCGGAGGGCTTGCTGCCTCAAATGCTGCGTTCCATAGGGAGATAGGCGGAAAAATCATTGGGGTGGACCTCACCGGTGAGGGTGAAGCCGTTCTTGGTCCAGAAGGCCAGGCTCTGAGGATTGCCCTCATCCACCGCCAGCCGCAGCCGGTGATACCCGGCGGCAGACAGCCGGGCCATGCAGTCCCGGAGGATGCGGCTGCCCAGTCCGCAGCCCTGACGGTCATGAGCCGTCATGAACAGGCCGATGAAGGCGGTGTCGGCGGCGGGATAGTTCAAGATCAGATCCATCACGGCAATCAGGCAGTCCCCGTCGTAAAAGCCCACGAACCACTTATCCCCCATAGCTTTTCCCGGCGGCAGGGCGGTCATATCGGTCCGGATGCTCTCCGGCGTGGGCTGCGGCGGGTGATACCGGTAGAACAGGGGATTGCCCTGCATCAGCGCACAGACCTGCGCTGCATCCGCCTCCGTCAGGCGGCGGGCGGGACAGACGGCGTTACTCATGGGGCTGCTCGGCGGCCAGAACGGCCTCCGTATCGGCGTCGCACAGGCGGATCAGCTTCTCCGCCAGAATTTTGGAGAACCCGGCGATGAGTCCGCACTCGATGACCAGCCGCCCCACGGCCCCCTCCTCGTTCCCGGAGGGGGTGCGGATGTCGGTGGCGGCGCTTTGGACCTGCTGGTTGAAGAACAGGGCCAGCTGCCGGAATTTTTCGGAGTAGGCCTCGTATACCGACCGCACGCAGTCCTCGCTGCTGTCGGCGGGCAAAATTTTCTGCACGTCGCTGATGCTGATGCTCTGCTTCATGGTGAGGATCATAATGAGGTAGGCGATGTGTACCCGGTAGTACTTCCGCTTCACCGGAGCAGGCATGATCTTCAGGCGCACATAGTTGTTGATGGCGGAGGAGGTGACGAAGCTCTCCTTGCCGCCGGGGATGGACGGGATGAAGCTGAGATACTGCACCAGCAGCACCACCACCTGATCCATGTAGAGTCCCAGATCGGGGATGAAATCCCAGTCCGGCAGATGGTAATTGGTGATGAACCGGTCCCAGCGCTCCAGCTTATGAATGATGAGTTCCTTATCGTATGACATGGCGCACCTCCTGTGCAGGCGCCGTCGGCGCACCGGCAGCGTGGAAGTCGGCTGTTTTTCTTAACAGCCTTGATATAACTACTATATAATATCAGAAAAACTTGTTATTTGCAAGGGTAAATAGTAGATAACCTGTTGACTTCCAGAATCTAATATGCTATATTAGAAAAAAGGAAGATAGGGGGCTTGCTATTATGCCCAAGCAGGTGTATATTTATGGTGATTCCTTATTGAAGGCCACCATGCCGGATGAGGGGTATCACTATCATTTCCATTACGACGAGGTACTGCAGCGCTATCCGGAGCGCCGGACGCAGGTGGTGAACCGCTCCAAAATGGGAGCCACCATCTCCAAGGGCGAGTCGCTGGTGCAGCACGATCTGGACCGGGGGCTGGAGGCCGACTATGCACTGGTGGCCTACGGCGGCAACGACAGTGACTACGACTGGGCGGCCATCGACGCAGACCCGGCGGGGAACCATCATCCCCGGACAGAGTTGTCTGCCTTTCGGGAGAAGCTCCGTCACACGGTGACCATGCTGCGGGAGAAGGGCATCCAGCCGGTGCTCATGAGTCTGCCGCCCATTGACGCCACCCGGTATCTGGCCTTCATCTGCCGGGACGGACTGCGGAAGGAGCGGATCATGGACTGGCTGGGGGACGTGCAGATGATCTACCGGCATCAGGAGATGTACTCCGATGCGGTGACCCAACTGGCCTATGCCGAAGACCTGCCCCTGATCCCGGTGCGGGAGGAGTTCCTCAACGACCACAAGCTGATGCGGCTCATCGCCGCAGACGGCATCCATTTGACCATGCCCGGCTATGAGCGGCTGTTCGACACACTGGCGGACTGGCTGCGGGTGCGGGTATAAGAAGGAGTAGAAAGCTATGCTGAGAATTTTCACCGATACGGCGGCCAACATCCCGCCCCATTTGCTGGAGCAGTATCACATCACCGCTATGCCTCTGACGTATCTGCTGGATGGCCAACCCACGGAGTTGGTGGGCCACGACTACTACGAGGCCATGCGGAAGGGCGCCGAGGTCAAGACCTCACTGGTGAGCCCGGCCCTGATCCGGGACACCATGGAGAGCGCCCTCAAGGACGGGGACGACGTGCTGTATATTGCCATCTCCGGCGGCATCAGCGGCACCTGCTGGAGCGCCGAGCTCATGGCGGAGGAGCTGCGGGGCGAGTATCCTGACCGCATGATCCGGGTACTGAATACCTGCGGCGCCTCGTTGGGAGAGGGCCTCGTGGTGCTGGAGGCAGCCAAAATGCTGGAAAAGGGCTGTACGGCAGATGAAATCATCCGGCAGGCCGAGGAAAATTGCGGGCGGATGCGCCAGTTCTTCATGGTGGACGACCTGAAGTATCTGCGCCGGGGCGGCCGCATCAGCGCTGCGGCGCAGGTAGCGGGCTCTTTGCTGAAGATCAAGCCCATCCTTCAGTCCGATGAGGAGGGCCACATCATCCAGCACAGCAAGGTTCGTGGTCAGCTGAAGGCCATGGAGACGCTGGCGGAGTTGTACAAGGAGTACGCTGTGGACGGCACCCGGACGGTGGGTATCGCCCATGCTGACTGCCCGGACGGGGCGCTGCGGCTGCAGGCCAAGCTGCGGGATGCCGGTCAGACCGGTGAGATCCTCTCGGTGTGCTATGAGCCGGTCACCGGTGGCCATGTGGGTCCCGGCACGGTGGCGCTGTTCTTCTTCGGCGAGGTCTGGCGCTAAGGCCGGATTTTCTGCGCCGGAGAGGTTGCATCCGGCACAATTATTGGTATAATATAGGCGGCGGGATGTCTTGTCCTGCCGCCTATCTTGTATAAAAGGGGGGGACCTTCCCATGAAGATAAAGGATCTGCTGGAGCGCTCCGGCGTGCAGTTACTATCCGGCGGTTGCGGAGAAGAGGAGATCACGGCGCTGACTTACGACTCCCGGAAGGCGCAGACCGGGAGCCTGTTTTTCTGTCTGCGGGGCGCCCGTTCCAACGGAGAGGACTTTGCGCCGGCGGCCTATGCACAGGGCTGCCGCTGTTTCGTCAGCGAGGGGACGCTGGACGTGCCGGAGGATGCGGACGTGGTGCGGGTATCGGATGCCCGTCAGGCGCTGGCGCAGATCTCGGCGGCGTTTTTCGGCTTTCCCCAGCGGGATGTGACCATCATCGGCGTCACCGGCACCAAGGGCAAGACCACCGTGGCGGAGACGGCCTGCTCCGTCATGAACCGCATGGGCCTGGCCTGCGGCGTCATCGGCTCCAACGGGGCCGCCTACGCCGGGAAGCACATGGGAACCAGCAATACCACACCGGAGAGCTACGAGCTGATGCGGCTGTTTCGGGCCATGCGGGACGAGGGCGTCCGGTATGTGGTGATGGAGGTGTCCTCTCAGGCGCTGGCCCGCCACCGGGTGGACGGCATCACCTTCGATACGGCGGTGTTCACCAACCTCTCCCCGGACCACATCGGCACCGAGGAGCACCCGGACTATGCCCACTACCGGGACAGCAAGAAGCGGCTGTTCGCCCAGTGCCGCCACGGCATCTTCAACGCCGACGACCCGGAGGCGGAGTACATGATGGCGGGCAGTCCCTGCGAAAAGAGCACCTATGCCATTCACCGTCCGGCGGATCTCCGGGCGGAGGGAGTGAACATCCTGAAGGCCGGGGACCTGTTCGGTATGGAGTTCACGGCGGCCGGCACCACCTACCACATTCGGATGCCGGGGGAGTACAACGTCTACAACGCTCTGGCGGTGGTGGCACTGGTGGGGCGTTATACGGACCGCACCTGCGAGTTGGCGGAGGCCCTCAGCTATGTGACGGTGCCGGGCCGGTTCGAGGTGCTGCCGGACGTGATGCCGGGATGTACCGTGGTGCTGGATTTTGCCCATAACTCCATCAGCATGAACGCCCTGCTGCAAACGGCCCGCAGCTACGATCCGGCTCGCATCATCGCCGTGTTCGGCACCGGCGGCCGCACCAGAGTGCGCCGCCACCAGCTGGGGGAGGCAGTGGCCAAGGGGGCCGATTTGGCCATTATTACCACCGACGACCCGGATCGGGACGACCCGGCGGAGGTCATTGCGGACATTGCCACCTGCTTCGGCCCCGGCAGCTGCCCCCATGTGGGTATTGTGGACCGCCGGGAGGCGGTGCGCTATGCGCTGGAGCAGATGCGTCCCGGCGATATGCTGCTGCTGTGCGGCAAGGGCCGGGAGGGATACCAACTGGTGCAGGGGAAGAAGATCCCCTACGACGAAGAGGAGACGGTCCGCTCCTGCGCCCGTGAGCTGCTGGAGTCCCGCCCACAGGCCCTGTGACCGGGATAAGGAAGGCTTCCTACAAGATAAAAAGAGACGGTGCGGCATAAGTTGTCCACGCACAAGGACAACATGAATTGCGTTCAGAGCATATAAATCGGCGGCAATATACCTAATTAGGTATATTGCCGCCGATTTGATCAATAAAGGACTTGCAGCTTTCAGGTTAGCATTTTATCAATTTCGATTCCTTATGGCAGACACACGAATAGCGGTCAACGTGAGAAATGATCGACTTGGATATTTCTAAAAACAGTCTGCTGCCTGCATCCGTCTTCGCATCAGGCCCAGACTTCCTGCAGCACCCGGATGGCGTTACCGCCGATGACCTTGCCAATATCCTCATCGCTGTAGTTGTGCTTTACCAGCCAGCGGATAATGTTCCAGCTGGATTCGGTGGGGTTCTCCAGATACTTCACATAGGGGACCTCTTCATACTCCGCACCGGTCTTGGAGGTAGCGGCGATGGACAGTGCCTGTGCAAAGGCATGATGCACGCCCACGTGATCACCGTACAGGCAATCCACGCCAAAGCCCACATGGTCGATGCCCACCATGTTTTTCACATATTCAAAGTGCTCCATAAAGCTGTCCAGATCGTGGGTCATCTTGGTTTTGGACATAGTGGTGTGGGGAGCGGCCTCAATGCCGACCACGCCGCCCTTGGCAGCAACGGCCTGAATCATCTCGTCGCTGGCCATCCGCTTGGTGTTCCACACGCCTTTTGCCCCCACATGGCTCATAATGATCGGCTTCTTGGAATAGGTGATCGCATCATAAGCAGTCTGAGGGCCGCAGTGGGATACGTCAATGAGCATACCCACCTTGTTCATTCGCTCTACGCACTGCTTGCCGAACATGGTCAGGCCGCCGTCATGGACCTCCTTGCAGCCGTTGCCCAGCGCATTGCTTTCGGAATAGGTCACACCCAGCTGGCGGACGCCCAAGCCGTAGAGAATATCGATGCGGTCTACCTCGTTTTCAATAGGAGCGGCTCCCTCCACCACAAATACCATGGCGATCTTTCCGGCCTTCTTGGCGGCAAAAATGTCATCCACGGTCTTACAATGGATAATAAAATCCTGATGAGCCAGATCGCACAGCCGCATACCCAGATCGTGAATGATGTCGATCCACTTCCAGCCGCCGGGACTGGAGATGATATTCACACCGTCCAGCTGGTTATCGAATACACAATCGATATTTGAATAGGCCAGTGCTTCATAAGCGGTCATCTCCCGGCCGTTGCGCATCACATTGTCGATATTCTGCTTGCTGGTAACGTCCTTCGGGAACAGAGTCGGATGATCATGGACGCTGACATAGGGATATTTTGCCAGCAGCTCCGCCACACGAGCCTCCTGCTCCGGTTCCAGCTCTACTACATGGCGGCCGGCCCAGTCCCAGTCGGCCCACTCAAATTTGGGGAAATCCTTTCCCTCCTCCAGATACTCATATGCTTTGTAGCCTTTATAGGCAGGCTTCATTTTGTACTCCATTGCATGGTTTCCTTTCTGTTTTTAATTAGGACCAGACTTCTCGCAGCACCCGGATGGCATTGCCGCCCAGCACCTTGATAATTTCCTCATCCGTATAACCGTGTTTGATGAGCCATCTGGGAATATTCCAGCTTGCCTCAGTCGGATTTTCCAGATACTTCACAAAGGGAACCTCCTGATAAGGCACCGTGGTTTTGGAAGTATCCCCGGTAGACAGGGCTGCGGCAAAAGCGTGATGCAGACCCACGTGGTCGCCGTACATACAGTCCACGCCGAATCCCACATGGTCGATGCCCACCAGATTCTTTACATATTCGAAGTGCTCCATGTAACTGTCAATATCGTGGGTCATACGGGTCTTTGACATGGTGGTGTGTGGGGCAGCCTCGATACCGACCACACCGCCTTTGGCAGCAATGGCCTGAATCAATTCGTCGCTTGCAAGGCGCTTTGTGTTCCAAACACCCTTCGCTCCGGTATGGCTCATAATAATGGGCTTGGTGGAATGGACCACCGCATCATAAGCGGTCTGAGAACCGCAGTGGGACACATCAATAAGCATACCCACTTTGTTCATTCGCTCCACACATTGCTTGCCGAACATGGTCAGCCCGCCGTCGTGGTCCTCCTTGCAGCCGCTCCCCAATGCATTGCTCTCGGAATAAGTCACACCCAGTTGGCGGACGCCCAATCCATACAGGATGTCAATGCGGTCCACCTCGTTTTCAATGGGAGCAGCTCCCTCGATCACAAACACCATGGCGATCTTGCCCTCTTTTTTTGCGGCAAAGATATCGCCCACGGTTTTACAATGGACAATAAAATCCTGATGGGCCAGGTCACACAGCCGCATCCCCAGATCATGAATGATGTCGATCCACTTCCAACCGTTAGGACTGGAAATAATGTTGGTGCCGTCCATCATATTATCGAAGATACAGTCGATGTTGGAATAGGCCAGCGCCTCATATCCGCAGCGATCCCGGCCAGTCCGCATGGCGTCAAACAGCGGTTCACAGGTGGACATATCCCGTGTGGTAAAGTCCGGATGATCGTGGAGGCTGACGTAGGGCGTCCTTTCCAGCAGTTCCCTGCACCGGATCTCTTCTTCCGGATTCAGGGGCAGGATGTTTCGGCCGGCCCAGTCCCAGTCCGCCCAGTCAATGACCTTAAAATCCCTTCCCGGCTCAAGATACTGATACGCCTCATAGGGGCGATACCCTTTCTTCAGTTGAAATTCCATACAATTTGCTCCTGTTCAGCAGAACGGTCAGGCCCAGACTTCCCGCAGCACCCGGATGGCGTTGCCGCCGATGACCTTGCCGATGTCCTCTTCGCTGTAATTGTGCTTTACCAGCCAGCGGATGATGTTCCAGCTGGCTTCTGTGGGATTCTCCAGACCCCAGACGAAGGGCACTTCCTCGTAAGAGGTATTCGCAGTTTCCGCTGTAGACAGGGCGGCGGCAAAGGCGTGGTGTACGCCCACATGGTCACCGTACAGGCAGTCCACGCCAAAACCAACGTGGTCGATGCCGATCAGGTTCTTCACATACTCGAAGTGCTCCATCACGCTGTCCAAATCATGGGTCATCTTGGTTTTGGACATGGTTGTGTGGGGGGCAGATTCAATACCGACCACGCCGCCCTTGGCACCGATGGCTTTAATGAGATCATCGCCGGCCATACGCTTAATGTCCCATACGCCCTTGGCGCCCACGTGGCTCATGATAATGGGTTTCTTGGAATACATGACCGCGTCATAGGCTGTTTGCTGGCCGCAGTGGGACACATCAATAAGCATACCCACCTTGTTCATCCGCTCCACGCACTGCTTGCCGAACATGGTCAAGCCACCGTCGTGATCCTCCTTCATGCCATTACCCAAAGCGTTGCTCTCAGAATAGGTCACGCCCAACTGACGGACGCCCAGACCGTAGAGGATATCGATGCGATCCACTTCATTTTCAATGGGAGCTGCGCCCTCAATGCAAGGCACCCAGGCGATCTTGCCAGCCTTCTTGGCAGCAAAAATGTCATCAACCGTCTTGCACTGGATCAGAAAATCCTGATGAGCAAGGTCGCACAGCCGCATTCCCAGATCATGAATGATGTCGATCCACTTCCAGCCGCCGGGACTGGAGATGATATTCACACCGTCCATCATATTGTCGAAGATGCAGTCAATATTGGAATAGGACAGTGCTTCATAACCGCAGATAGCGCGGCCCTGCCGCATGGAATCATAAATGTGGTCAATGCTGGACATATCCTTTGGGTAAAATGTAGGGTGATCGTGAAGGCTGATGTAAGGATGCTTCTTCAGGATCTCCTGCACCATGGCTTCCTGATCCGGCTCCAGCTCTACAACATGGCGTCCGGCCCAGTCCCACTGTGCCCATTCGATCTTTGGATAGTCCTTGCCCTCTTCCAGATATTCATAAGCCTTATAACCCTTGTAAGCAGGTTTTTGTACAAAGTTCATCAGTTCAAACACCTTTCTTCATAATCTTTTTTGAAAAGAGGGGGGCTCCCGCAGGAGCCCCCCTCTCTCCATGCAACCATTACATACGAATCAGCAGGGGTGCTTTATTTCGCATGGACGTTGACAAAGTTGGCGCAGGCCAGGAACGCGCTATTGCCGGGGGACAGGTGCCAGCCGGTGAAGTTGGTGGTGTCAGCGGCATAGGTGTTGTTGGGCACGAACAGGTGGCAGCAGGGCAGGTTCTCCACAAACCACGTCTGCCATTGGTTCAGCAGCTCCACACGCTTGTTGTAGTCGGTTTCGCTCTGCATGGCATTGAGCAGATCCTCCTGCTCCTGGCTGTTGAACTCCATGAAGTTCAGAGTCTGGCCGATGCCGAAGATCGTCAGCAGGGTGGTATCCACATCGTCGATGGTTCCCCAGCTGCTGTAGCTGATGTCATACTTGTGGCCCTGAGTCACGTTGGCAGAGAAAGTTGCGGCGTCCACAGGCTGCAGCTTCAATTCCACGCCGGCCTTGGCAAAGTCAGAGGACAGAATGGACATGACGCCGTCCACATTGGCCATCGTGCCCTTGTAGGTAATGGTGAAGCTCAGAGGCTTGCCATCGGCGCTTTCACGGATGCCGTCGCCGTTGGTATCCACATAACCGGCGTTCTCCAAAATGGAGGCGGCGGCAGCGGTATCAAACTCAGGCTGACGGATGTTGGAAGCGGTAAAGTCACTGTAAACGGGGCTGATAGGCGTGTACATCGGCGTTGCAGCGCCGGACATGGCCACGCTTACCAGAGCCTCACGGTCGCAGCTGGCGGCCAGAGCCTTACGAACGTTCACATCCTGCAGCAGTTCGTTGGACTGAGAGAAGGTGAGGAGCGTATAACCAAGGGAGCCAACAGATTCGATCTGATAGTTGGAGTTGCTCTGCAGCTGAGAAATGGAAGATGCGCTGAGGAAGTTGGCACAGACATCGACCTCGCCGTTCTGCAAGGCCAGCACCATAGCATTCTCGTCGGTGTACACGCGGAATACCACTTCATCAATGCAGGCTCCGGCACCGTCATTGGCCTGAGTGAAATAGGGATTGCGCTTCAGAGTGACATACTCGCCGTCCACCCACTCGGAAACATAGTAGGGACCGTAACCAGCGCCGGAGTAAGAATAGGTAGTGGGCTCTTCCACAGAGGACCACTCGCTCTCACGCATCACGGGTATCCAGTTGCCGGCGCCCTTCCAGAAGTTCACGTTTCCGGAAGTCAGAGCAAATTCCACGGTGCGCTCATCCGGGCAGGAGGACTTTTCAAAATCCACCAGACCATAGTAGCTGTCGAAGAAGCCGATGTGATGCTCCACACCGTACTTGGCGGTGAACAGCAGATCCGCAGAAGTGACGGGGGTACCATCATTCCAGTAGAGCTCCTTCAGCTTGATGGTCCAGACGGTGCAGTCCTCGTTGGCCTCGGAGGACTCAGTCAAATAGTCATACTTGTTGCCGTCATCATCAATGGCAACGAGGTTGGGGCAGACCAGATTCATGATGGTTGCAGAATTCAGGTCATTCTGGCACCAGATATTCATGCTCACGGGAGCACTGTTCAGGCCCACCTGTATGGTGCCGCCGGTCTTGGAACCTTCGGCAGTGTCATCATCCGCCGGCTTTCCGCCGCAGGCTGCCAGGGAAAGCACCAGGCAGAGAGACAACACGAGTGCAAGAAATTTTTTCATATTGTTACCTCCAGTAATATTTCATCACAGCTTCACTGCAACGTTTGAAATTGATTGGGCTGACACTCAGCCCTGGGCATTTTTCCGAAGGACACGACCTGCGTAGGTTCTCAGCAGGTCACCGTCTTTCAGTTCGACCTTGCCGTTGCATAGCACCAGATCGCAGCCGGTGGCATTCATCTGCGGTGTTTTGTACTGCATCTGATCCATCTCCGGATACCGGTAGTTGGGCAGATCGATCACGGCGATATCGGCGTAATTGCCTTCCACCAGGCGGCCCCGCTTATAGATGCCGAAGTGATCGGCCACCATGCTGGTATTTCTGCGGACAACCTCTTCATAGGGAACGCCCTTGCCCACATACATCTGGGCGAAGATGGCGAACCCGCCCCGGCGTCGGATCTCGTACCAATCGTAAGGATCCGCAGGATCTCCCATGATGGTGTCACTGCCTACGGAAACATAGGGATTCTTCACGATGGATTCACAGTGGTCGATGAAGTTGCTGGGCACATTGGCGGCGGGTGCGTTGAGCCAGAACACATAGTTCTTCTCATCCCCCAGCAGATCCAGCATGCACTCATCCTCGTCGATGCCCCGCTCCTGCGCAATATCCCGGACAGATCGGTTTTCCAGATGGGGATCATCGGAGTTGACGATATAGACCTTGTCCTTAGGACCGGCAAAGGTATAGTTATCCTTCTTGATCATTGCCCGGCCCTCAGGCGTATGCAGCGCCCTCTTAACACCCTCAATGCCCTGACTGAACAGCTCGTCACTGAGGGCCATGGTGAACAGCAGCATCCGCTCCTTGCCGGTGCAGTGTCCCACACTGCTGGGAATCACATCGATCCGGGCGCGAACGCCGTCTTCTTCGATGGCTTTCAGAGCAATGTCATATGCCTCGGGCACAGCGGAAGCCAGATGGGAGATCTGGATCTTGGCACCGGTGCGGCGGCCCACCTCGCAGAATTCCGCAGTAGACTCGGGAATACCGATCTGGTGGCGGAGATGGGCTGCGGAAACTGCGTCATATCGTTTGATCTGACTGACTACATTGCACAGTTCCTCCATAGAGGCATACCGGCTGGGGACATAGTCCAGACCGAAGGAAATACCCCAGGCGCCCTGATCCATGTTGTGGCGGATGATATTTTCGATTTGTGCCTGCTCCAGCTCGTCCGGCGCCCGGTTATAGGCACCATGCATCACATACTGGCGGATACTGCCGTGGCCCAACAGGGTGACAAAGTTGCAGTTGGTTCCCACCTGTTCCACGGCCTGAGCATACCCCTCAAAATCATGCCAGTCGGGCCAGTCCCGCAGATAGCGCTGATACTGCTTCAGTCCCACAAGGCCGTTTCCCAGATAATAGTCCAATACTTCCTTTTTATGTCCGGGTGTAATGCTGTGGCTGCAATTGCCGTTCACCAGCGTGGTCACGCCCTGACGGATATAGGACTCATAGCGCCCATCGTCAAAGCAATACCATTCCTCGTGAACGTGGGGGTCGATAAGGCCGGGAATCACGTATTTGCCGGCGGCATCGTATACCTCGGCAGCAGGCTCCTGAATATCAGGGGCAATACGGGCTACCTTGTCACCCTTTACCGCAACATCCGCTTTAACAGCAGGTTTTCCGGAGCCATCCACTACCAAGCCGTTTTTAATCAGATAATCATACATACGTTTCTACTCCTTTCTAATCACTCTCTGGATTTAGGGCTGAGACTGTCATTGATGGCCGTTCCCAGCAAATTGAAGCAAACCACATACACGACGATGCACAAGCTGGGCAGCAGCCACCACCACCAGGGATTGGGGGAGCTGATCACGGCGTTCTGCCCCCACGCCCGCTTGAGCATGGTCCCCCAGCTCCAAGTGGTCGGATCACCCAAGCCAAGAAAGCTCAGGCTGGCTTCCGTCAACACGGCGGAGGCCATCACCAGTGTCATATTGACGAACACCGGGCCGGTAGCGTTGATGAGTATGTGTTTGAAGAGGATCCGGGGCTTGGAGAGTCCCAGACAGGTGCAGGCCTCAATATACTGCATCTCCCGGATCTTCATGGTGCTGTTCTTCGTTACACGGGCCAACTGCGGCCAGGAGAAGATACCTAAGATGATCGCCACGTTGGTAATAGAGGTTCCCATTACCGCCGCAATAATGATCATCAGCGGCAGCATGGGCAGCGTCATAAAAATGTCAATGAAGCCGTCGATCACTTCCCGGAGCCAGCCGGTGTTATAGCCGCACAGCAGGCCCACCGGTATGCCGATCACGCCGGCAATGAGCATAGCCATAACGGAAACGTACAGCGAGGTGCGAGCACCCCAGACCAGTTCTGCAAAAATATCCAGACCAATGTTGTCGGTCCCCAGCCAGTGCAGAGCGCTGGGAGCCTGAAGAATATCCTGCGTGTAGCCATCTGGTTTGGCGATCAGCATCGGCCCCACCAGACCGATCAGCAGGATCAGCAAGACGCCGATCATGCCGATCATACCGTTGCGATTACGTACAAAATAATAGAGGAAGCCTTTTCGTTCTTTCATAATCAACCTCCTAGCTTGATTCGGGGATCCAGCCAAGCGACCACAAGGTCAGTGAGAAAGCTCATGATTACCACGGCTACCGCCATCACAAGAAACGCACCCTGAAGCACCGGGTAATCCAGTGCATTCACAGCGTCATAGACCATCCGACCGATGCCCGGCCAGGAGAATACCGTTTCCGTCACCGTGGCGCCGCCTACCATGAATCCGATCTGCATACCGATGACCGTCACCGTGGGGATCAGTGCGTTTTTCAGCGCATGGACACGAAGTACACGCCCCTTGTTATTTCCCTTGGCGTAAGCGGTGCGAATATAGTCCTCATGCAGCACATCGATCATGCTGTTGCGGGTATACAGCACCGCATTGGCAAGGTTGGTGATGGACAGGGCGATGGCGGGAAGGATCAGATGCTTGGCAACATCGCCGTAATAAGACCAGCCGGTGCCCTTGGGCGGCGTATACGCACCGCCGGTAGGCAGCAGCTTCAGCTTAAAGGAAAAAATGTACAACAGTAGGAACGCCATAAATGGAATGAACACAGATATTCCCATCGTCACCAGTACGCTGATGACCCGGTCCGAAAGTTTTCCTTTGTGGGCTGCCGCGTACAAGCCCACGCTGATACCAATCAGAATGACGATCAGCATGACTGCCGCCAAAAGCAGCAGCGTCCAAGGCAGCTTTTCCGCAATATACTGGGAAACCGGAATTCGCTTGGCAAAGCTGCTTCCCAGATTGCCATGAAGCAATTCCTTCATATAGAGGCCGTACTGGGTCAGCTTCGACTGGTCCAGGCCGAACTCCTCGATCAGCGCCTGCTGCGCCTCCTCGGACATCTGGGGACTGACCATCAGATCTACGGGATTGGAGGGCATAGCGCGGACAATAAAGAATACCAGCGTCACGGAGAGCAGGATCGTCAGAATACCCCGCCCGAGACGTTTCAGAAGATAACGAACCATCGATCAACCCTCCTTTGCAAAGTGACAGCGCACGCAGTGATCAGGCCCCACCGTTTTCATGTCCGGCTCCTGCTCGAAACAAATAGGCTTTGCCATGAAGCAGCGTTGGCAGAATCGGCAGCCTGCCGGAGGATCTACTGCGCTGGGAATATCTCCCTCCAGCAGGATCCGCTCCTTGTGGAGCGTGATGCTGGGCTCCGGTACAGCGGAAAGCAGAGCCCGGGTATATGGGTGGATATTGTCCCCCGTCAGTTCACTGTACGGGGCGATCTCCATGACCTTGCCCAAGTACATCACCATGACCCGGTCGCTGATATAGCGAACCACCGCCAAATCGTGGCCAATGAACACATAAGTCAGATGAAACTGCTCCTTCAGACTTTGAAACAGGTTCAAAATCTGCGCCTGTACGGAAACATCCAGTGCGGAAACGGACTCATCGCAAAAAATCAGCTTTGGATTCACCGCCAAGGCCCGGACGATGCCGATACGCTGCCGCTGACCGCCTGAGAACTCATGGGGATATCGGTCGAACACCGCAGGCTGCAGCCCCACGACTTCCAGCAGGTGCTGGATCTTTTCCTTTGCCTCAGCATAACTGGATGCCTGACCGTGAAGCAGCATTGGCTCGGCGATCGCATTGCCGATCTTGATTTTTGGGTTCAGGCTGGCGTAGGGATCCTGAAAGATCATCTGTATTTCGCTGCGCAGGCGACGCTTTTCACCGGCAGATACTTTGAAGTCCGTAATGTCCTCTCCCTGATAAAACACCTGCCCGGAGGTGGAGGGCGTCAGCGCAAGGATCGTTCGGGCCAACGTGGACTTGCCGGAACCGGATTCTCCCACGATTCCCAGCACCTCGCCGGGATAGACTTCGAAACTGACATCCTCTGCGGCGTGTACGTATCTCTGCTTTTCAATCAGCTTTCGCTTTTTCACAGGGAACATCTTCGTCAGATGTTCCGCTTTCAAAATGGGGGTTTCCTTTTTTTCACTCATGGTACGGTTCCTCCCCTTCAAAGTTCATCCAGCATTGAACGATATGGTCTTCTCCCACCCGCTTTACCGGTGGAATTTTGGTGCGGCACTCCTCCGTGCAGTGTTGGCAGCGATCCGCAAACCGACACCCCTCCTTAAAATCATACACAGTAGGCACAGTGCCGGGTATGGTGTAGAGCGGCTTCTTTTCACTGCGCATAGTAGGTACGGAGGCCATCAGTCCCTGGGTGTAGGGATGCAGCGGGTTGTCGAAAATCGCTTTCAGTGTGCCACGCTCAATGGCACGGCCCGCATACATCACCACCACCTCCTCGCAGATATCTGCCACGATCCCCAGATTGTGCGTAATCAGCATCAGACTGCCGGAGGATCCCTTCAGGCGGCGCATGATATCCAGGATCTGCGCCTGGATCGTCACATCCAATGCGGTGGTCGGTTCGTCGGCAATCAGTATGGCGGGATGGTTGATAATGGCCATGGCAATCATTACCCGCTGGCGCATACCGCCGGAAAATTCATGCGGATATTGATCGATCCGGGTCTCTGGATTGGCAATGCCTACATCATTCAGCGCCTCACAGACCTGTTTCCGAATCTCATCTTCCTTCATTTCCGGATGGTGCAGCTTCAGACATTCGCCGATCTGCTTGCCGATCGTCATGACTGGATTCAGCGCTGTCATTGGCTCCTGAAAGATCATTGCGATCTGCTTTCCCCGGATCTTTTCCATCTCCGGCTCAGACTTTTTCAGCAGATCCTCTCCATTGAGCAGGATCTCTCCTCCCTGGACAGAGGCCGCAGCCGGCAGAAGCCGCATCAGAGAAAGGCTGGTCATGCTTTTGCCGCAGCCGGATTCGCCTACGATCCCCAAAGCCTTTCCTTCGTCCAACTGCATATTCAGATGGTCGATCAGGTTATAGACCTTTCCGTCATCGTCCTTAAAACCCATGCTGTAATCCTTGAATTGTACCTGTGTTGACATGGTTGATACCCACCTTTCCTCTGTGCATTTCCACTTCTAAGCGGAATCAATGCATTTCAGCCTCGCACTTGAGGTTTCAAACGCTTTAACACTTTACTGCTTTGCAACACTAAACTTAAAATTAATTTTTGCTATCATAGTTCTTTGACGGCTAAAAATAAATGACATATGTCACGTTCTTTTCGCCGAACTTTTTTGCGGTTTCCCCGGAATTTTTGATGCGGCCGTGCAAACAAAAGGACTTCCCAAAATTTGTTTTTTTCTCAAGGACAAACGTCCGCTTTTTGTTTCTCCAGAGATAATGTTTTGTCATCCCTTTACTTTTTTATAAACCTATGTTATCTTTACTATTACTAAGAAATATGGCTGCACAAGAAGAAAACGATTACTTTTGCACCTTCTAAAGGAATGTTTGCTATGATCCAGTTGAACGATCCTGCGCTGAAACGCGCACTGATAGAAAAACACCATTTTCAAGAGTATTTCTCGCTTGATCTGGAGAAATGCTCTGTCCTGCTGCGTTGTGAGGCAGGAGAAACCCTGTGCCACAGCGGTGAGATCTATCCGGAGATCCAGCTGTTGGCGGATGGGGCACTCATAGCCTCCAGCGTTTCTAAAAGCGGAAAACTGCACTGCGAGCTGCAATATCAGAGTCCTAACATTTTAGGACTTACTTCCGCTCTTTGGAATAAGCCCGCCATTAACACCATTGAAGCGCTGACCCCCTGCCTGTATCTGAGTCTTTCCGTGGATCTATACGGGGAGGCGCTTCACCAAGATACAAAGTTTCTCAACTACGCCTGCTCGTATCTGGCAGAGCATATCAGGAAAAATTTCATTCACTATGAACAGCTGCCAACCAGATTAGCTCAGTTTATTCTGCGGGAGCAAAAAGATGGTTACTTCGGCTACAACACCAGACTTTGCGCTGATGTGCTGGAAACCAGTCAACGGCATCTGCTGCGGACGCTTCGTTCTTTCTGCGATAGAGGTATCTTGGAGCACGTTGGCCGCAGCCGCTACAGGATTTTGGATGTGAGCAAGTTAGAAGCTCAGTAATTGATCGTCTGCCTTGATCCCATCCAGGCTTATTACGATTTCTGATGAATTATCTGTCGGTATAAAATGAAAAACTCCCATACCGGGTTTGCTTTCGCTGGCGCAAGCATAGCGTTTGTATGACAAATGCGCTTGCTGGGGAAATCCCCAGTCACCCATGCCGCCTGCGGGCGGAAACTTCTCGGCAACGTTGCCAGAAGGTGAGGGCGCAGGATCGGGTTCGGCCATATTGCCAAACCCCATCACAGCGGACTGCACGAAAGCGCTGCAGACGATCTTGTCACAAGCAGTAGCCGCCGAAAAACGGGTTTGACAATGCTGCAAAACCCGTTCTCAAAAAACGATGCCTCGCATTCTAAAGTATTTCTTCCCGTGCAAAGCATAAAACATCGGGTTCGGTGCATTCACCGAACCCGATATTACTTTTTGGCAAAGTCGGGCCCCGTGCAGCCTTCTTTCACACCTGCTGGCATCCCTTGCCCGCCGGAGTGGGAGAACACCCGTGTGGGGCGTGAAACGCCACCGGTATTCCACAGAAAGAGAGAGATCCAGCGCCTGCGGGAAACCGGGAACGGATCGGACAGCTTCCTTGATAAAGCAAAGCGGTACACGGATATCACGGAGCTGCCGCCAGAGTTGCTGTGGCCGTTCATTGAGAGGATCGTGGTCCACAAGAAAGAGGTAAAGTGGTCTAAACACGCGCCCCAGACCGTGGAGATTTACTACAACGGCATTGGCTATGTCGGCAGTGGTCAGCAGGATGTGGAAGAAGCACTGGAAGCACCAGAACCCCAGGACGCAGAGAAACCCCGGCAGGCATCGTAAACACGATGACCTGCCGGGGTATCCTGGGGATCGCTTGTTCCCTCTGTGAGGGGGGGACATAGCCGCACCGCCTCTTTCTTATCGTTCCTGTTACTTTGTCAGCGTGGCGACCCACTGGCTGTACTTGGCCAGATTTTCGTCCCGCTCCGCCTCATCCTTACCGATGGTGAGGATGTAGACCTTGATCTTAGGCTCCGTGCCGGAGGGCCGCACCAGAATGGCGGTGTCGTCCGCCAGCTCATACCGCAGCACATTGCTGCCGGAGAGTTCCATAGCAGTCTTTTCACCGGTGCGGCAGTCGATGACGCTGCCGTCGGTGTAGTCCTTACGGCGCAGCACCGCTACCCCGGCGATGTGGGTGGGGGGGTCGGCCCGCAGGGACTTCATCAGTGCCGCCATCTTCTCCAATCCGTCCAGACCCGGCATCACCAGATTGTGGGTCTTTTCGCCGTAGAAGCCGTACTTCCGGTACAGGGCCTCCAGCGCATCGAACAGGGTCATGCCCTGCACGGCATACCATGCCGCCATCTCCGTCAGGATCAGGGAGGCGGTAACGGCGTCCTTATCCCGGACATAGTCGCCCAGCATATAGCCATAGCTCTCTTCATAGCTCATGATCACATGGCCCAGTCCCTGAGACTCCAGCTGGTTCTTTTTCTCCGCCATGAACTTGAAGCCGGTGAAGGTATCGCAGCAGGTGACACCATTGGCCTCGGCCACCTTCCGGGCCATCTCCGTGGTGACGATGGTCTTGAGGAAGTAGGGATGCTCCGGCAGCTTGCCTGCCCGGCGCATGGCCCCGATGAGGTAATCCAGCATCAGAACGCCCGTCTGGTTGCCGGTGACGGGGATGAAGGAGCCATCCCGGCTGCGGACCATGATGCCCACCCGGTCGCTGTCCGGGTCGGTGCCCAGAATGAAGTCGGCGCCCACCTTGTCCGCCAGCTGGATGGCCAGATAGAAGCCCTCCGGATTCTCCGGATTGGGGGAGACCACCGTGGGGAAACTGCCGTCCAGCACCATCTGCTCCGGAACACAGTGCAGATGCTTCACGCCCAGACCCCGCAGAGCCTCCGGCACCAGCTTCCAGCCGCAGCCGTGGAAGGGGGTATAGACCATATGGAAGGTATCGGCCACCTTGGCCATGGACTCCCGGTCGTTGACCATGGCCATGACGTGGGACATGAACCGTTCGTCCGTCTCGGCACCCATGATCTCGATGAGGCCTTGGGCCTTGGCATCGTCAAACTCCATCCGGCGGATGCCGGTGAAAATGTCGATCTGCTCCAGCTCACGGGCAATGGCGGCAGCGTGCTGGGGCGGCAGCTGGGCGCCGTCGGACCAGTAGACCTTATAGCCGTTATACTCCTTGGGATTGTGGCTGGCGGTGACATTGATGCCCGCCTGACAGTCGTATTCCCGCACGGCGAAGCTCAGCTCCGGCGTGGGCCGCAGCGACTCGAAGATACGCCCATGGATGCCGTTGGCGGCGCAGACCTCTGCGGCGGCTCTGGCAAACTCCATAGAGTGGTTGCGGCAGTCCATGCACAGGGCCACGCCCCGGCGCTTGGCCTCATCGCCCTCAGCGCAGATGACGTTGGCAAAGCCCTGAGTGGCCCAGCGGATGACATGGATGTTCATCTGGTGCAGGCCCACCTTCATGGTGCCACGCAGACCGGCGGTACCGAATTCCAGCGGCCCATAGAACCGCTCCCGGATCTCCTTCTCATCGTCCCGGATGCTCTCCAGCTCGGCGTGCTCCTGCTCGTTCAGGGCAGGGGATGCCAGCCACTTTTCATATTCCTGCATATAAGACATGATGGATGCTCCTTTCGGTTTACTCGCCTGCCTCGTTGGGCATGGGCATGGAGGCCAGCAGATTCTGGGCGTCCTCCGCCATGGAGGCCGGGACGTACAATCCCACGCCGAAGCCGGAGAAGCCGTTGATGACCTTTCCGGCGCCGCCCTCCTTGTCGTAGTATTTGAAACATGGGATCCCGTAAGCCGTCAGCAGGGAGATGGTCACGTCTGCGTCGGCAGGGGAATCGAAGGTGTGGGCAAGCAGGACTGCCTGCTCCCGCTCACCGTTTTCGTCAGTGGGCCAAGCGGGGATATTGGGGGAGATACCCCAGTAACTCAGTTCCATGGATAGGCCTCCTTTATATATGTCCTTGTATTATATCACGAATTTTCTTAAAAGGGAAGTGTTTCATTTGTGATATTTTGTTCCGGCGGAGATTTGATACGCCCGATAGATCTGCTCCAGCAGCATGATCCGGGCCAGATGGTGGGGGAAGGTCATGGGGGACATGGACAGCCGCCAGTCCGCCTGCCGCTTCAGGCTCTCGTCCAGCCCCACGCTGCCGCCGATGAGAAAGGTCAGCTGCGTCTTACCGGCCACGGCCAGTTCCTCCATCCGACGGCTCAGCTCCACGCTGGAACAGGGCTTTCCCTCGATGCACAGGGCGATGACTGCCCCGCCCTTGGGGAGCCTTTCCCGGATGGCCGCCGCCTCCGCCGCCAGCGCCCGCTGTACCTCCGCCGGGGAGGGAGACTCCGGCAGACGGCTCTCCGGCAGCTCCACCAACTCCAGCTTGCAGAAGCGCTGGAGCCGCTTGACGTACTCTGCCGCCGCCTCCAGATAGAATTTCTCCTTCAGCTTGCCTACGCACAGCACCGTCACTCGCTGCATACCGCCACCTCCATCCCATAGGGGGGACTGACCTCGTTGCGGGGGGCCACCTCCAGCAGTACCTCCGCCTCCACCGTATTCAGGCGTCGCTGCACCGTGTCCCAAGCCCGCTGGGGAGTGTTGTTCTCCCGGCTCAGGTGGGCCAGAATGATGCACCGTGTGCCGCACCGGGCCATTCGGGCAGCGAACTCCGCCGCCGCATCGTTGGACAGATGCCCCTCGTCCCCCAGGATGCGGGCCTTCAGGGAATAGGGATACGGCCCGCTGCGGAGCCACTCCACGTCGTGGTTGCTCTCCAGCACCAGCGTATCCACCCCCGCCAGAGCGGCTTCCGCCTCCGGGGTCACAAAGCCCGTATCCGTGAGAAAGCCCACGGCGGCGCTGCCGTCCACCCGGTAGTCCACGCTCTGGGCGGCGTCATGGGAGGTGCGGAACACCGTCACCCGGCAGTCTCCCACGGAAAACACCGTCCCCGGCTCCACCGGACGCAGCAGGGGCTCGATGCCGGCAATGCGGTAGGCCAGCTGCCGGGCGGTGCCGGGACTTGTGTAAATGGGGATGCGGTGGTGCTTCACCATGGTCTGTAAGCCGCTGACGTGGTCCGAATGTTCGTGGGTAATGAGTACGCCGTCCACGTCCGCCATGGTCAGCCCCAGCTGCAAAAGCCCCGCCTTGATGCGGCGTGTGGAAATTCCGGCGTCCAGCAGCAGATGCACGCCCCCGTCCGACAGCAGCAGGCAGTTCCCCTCGGAGCCGCTGGCCAGTGTATGTATGGTCATCAATATGTCTTTCCTCGCAATAAACCGACTGCCGCCGCAGACTGCCAACAGCCTGCGGCGGAAAGCTTATGTCCTATCAGCAGATGTGAGCCTCGGTCTCCTCCGGCTCCGGGATCTCCTCCACCCGGATATCGGCGCCCAACTGGCGGAGCTTGCCCACCAGATCCTCGTAGCCACGCTCGATATACTGTACCTGCGTCAGCTCCGTTTCGCCCTGAGCGGCCAGACCGGCGATGACCAGAGCCGCACCGGCCCGTAGATCACAGGCCTGCACCGGCGCACCGGTGAGTTGTGTGACGCCCTCCACCACAGCCACCCGGCCGTCCACTTGGATCTGAGCGCCCATGCGCCGCAGTTCCTCCACATACTTGAAGCGGTTGTTCCATACGCCCTCTGTCACCAGACTGGTGCCTTGGGCCAGACACAGCGCCACCGTGATCTGGGGCTGCATATCCGTGGGGAAGCCGGGGTAGGGGAGGGTCTTGACGTTGGCCCGCTGCAGCGGCCCGCTGCGGCGGATGAGCATGGTGTCGTCCTGCTCCTCCACCGTGACGCCCATTTCCATGAGCTTGGCGGAGATGCAGTCCATGTGCTTGGGAATGATGTTGCGGATCAGCAGCTGTCCGCCTGTGGCGGCCACAGCGGCCATATAGGTACCTGCCTCGATCTGGTCGGGGATGATGCAGTAGGTGCCGCCGCTGAGGCGCTCCACGCCCTTGATGCGGATGGAGTCCGTACCGGCGCCCTTGATGTCGGCGCCCATGGAATTGAGGAAGTTGGCCAGATCCACGATGTGTGGCTCCTTGGCGGCGTTTTCGATGGTGGTGGTGCCGTCGGCCAGCACGGCGGCCATCATGATGTTCATAGTGGCGCCCACGGATACCACATCCATGTAGACGTTGGCGCCGGAGAGCCGGCCGCCCCTGGCTGCGGCATGGACGAAGTTGCCCTCCGTCACCTCGGCGCCCATGGCCCGGAAGCCCTTGACGTGCTGGTCAATGGGCCGCACGCCGAAGTTGCAGCCGCCGGGCATGGCCACGGTGGCCTCACCGAAGCGGCCCAGCAGCGCGCCCAGCAGATAGTAGGACGCCCGGATGCGCCGTGCCATATCATAGGAGGGATGGGTGCTGCGGACGGTGCGGCAGTCGATCTCCACGGCGTGCTGATTCAGCACCCGCACCCGTGCGCCCAGCTCATCCAGAATGGAGAAAAACAGGGTCACGTCGCTGATTTGGGGGATGTTCTCGATGCGGCATACGCCGTCCACCAGCAGGGCGGCAGGGATGATGGCAACGGCGGCGTTCTTGGCACCGCTGATCGTGACCTCACCAAACAGGGGACGGCCACCGTGAATGATATACTTGTTCAAAACAGGCATCCTCTCTTTTTACATATAGCCGGGACAAGGGTAGCTTGCCCGGAGACGGTAAGCTTCATACGGCCGCGGCCGGAAGCGTTTTAACATAAGGATACCCTCGGCTTTTCACGAGGGATACATAACATAGTATACCACAATTTTTTCTAAAAGCAATGACAAAGACATTACAGAGCGAAAAAATCTGACGGAAAATTTCGCTCCGCAATGTCTTTTTTGTTACCGTTTTGTTCTTTTCCCGTCAGCCCAGCCAGCGGAAATGTCCTGTCACCGTCATGCGGGGGATGTCGTTGCGCTCCACCGCCTCGTCGATGGGGTTTCCGTGGTGGATCAGGAAGGGGATACCCTGCCGGTTCCGCCGATCCGAGCACAGCCCGATATGAACCCGATCACCGAACACCACGATATCCCCCGGCTGCCACTGCTGCCCGTCCGACAGGTCGCAGGTCAGCACCTGCGCATGGCGGCGGAAGAAGGTATCTAAGGTGTTGACCCGGCGGAAGTCGATGTTGGGGTCGGGGGTGGTGATGTGGGGATACGCCTCCGGACAGGCGGCGATGTCCGCATCCACCAGCGCCTTCAGGTCATAGCCCGCCGCCTGAAAAGCCTGCCAGATGACGTCGGTGCAGACGCCCAGTCCGTCGTCGGGATAGCCCCCGGCATAGTACTTGCTCTGATAGTGGGGATCCGTGGCGATGTAGGCCCGTGCGCCCAGCACCACATCCGTCCAATCGTCCACGCCGTCGCCGTCGGCGTCGTTGGGGCTTTGCAGGTCCGTCAGCCCCAGCTGCTGGGCGGTATAGGACCGCTGCGGTCCGAAGCGCCACAGGGTATAGCCCGCCGCCAGCACCGGGATCATCAGCAGCCACAGCCACCGAAGGTGCCGCCGTCTGCGGCCTGAGTATCGCTTTTCCATCCGTCATCCCTCCTTGTTGGGGAGAAGTATACCAGACGTCTGGCGAAAAATCCATTACATTTCCGTCACCGACAGCTGCTCCGGGGAAAAGTGCAGCCGGAAGGAATTGCGGTAGAACTCGATGAGCCCCTCCTGCTGGAGCCTGCTCAGCTCACGGGACAGGGCGCTGCGGTTCACCGCCAGATACGCCGCCATCTCCTCACGGGACAGGGAGAGCCGGAAGCAGTCGGATCCCTGACGGCTGCGGCAATCTTGCAAATACAGCAGCACCCGCCGCCGCAGGCTTGGCTCGGAGAGATAGGTGACCCGGTGCCGCATCTGCCAGAACTTCTGGGCCGATTCCCGCAGCAGATTCATCCGCAGCCGGGCATGGCCCTCACAGTGGCGCTCACAACCCTCCATGATCCGCTCCAGCGGCAAAAACAGCACCTCCGCCCCCTCCGGGGAGAGCACCGATACCGGGCTTGCCTCGCCTGCTGCCATGAGCATTTCCCCGAACACGCCCCCGGCGGTGTGGCGGGCCACCAGCTGCATGGCCCCGTCCTCCCGGTACTGTACGGCGTCCACGGCCCCCTGCAGGACGATGCCCGCCTGCAGGACCGTGTCCCCGGCGTGCCAGAGGAACTCCCCCCGGCCATAGCGGCGCACAGAGCCGCCAAGGCACGTCAGCAGATGCCGCAGCTCCTCCGCCTCGATGCCGGAGAAGAGAATGGTTTGTTGTAACAGAGGGATGTCCGGCTGCATAGACGGCTCCTTTCGTTGCACGGGCAACGTAAGCCCAGCGATAGTGTGGTAAAATAGGGAAAAACTTCTGGAGGTATAAACCCATGAACAAGAAAACACTCTGGATCACGGAGACCGCCGTGATGATCGCCCTGCTGGTGGCGCTGCAGTGGGCCACCAAGCCCTTGGGACAGTTCGTCACCGGCTCCTGCGTGAATCTGGTGCTGGGGGTATCGGTGCTGGTGGGTGGCCTGTGGTGCGGCCTGACGGTGGCGCTGGTGAGTCCCTTCTTCGCTTTTCTGCTGGGCATCGGCCCGGCGTTTCTGCCCATTGTCCCCATGGTGGCCGTCGGCAACATGGTGCTGGTGGTTATCCTGCACCTTCTGGCAAGCCCTGACAAAATTGCCGCACGCAGCTATCTGGCCGTGGCTGTAGGAGCCGTGACCAAGTTTCTGGCCCTGTGGCTGCTGATCGTGAAGCTGGTGCTGCCTACACTGGGACTGGCGGAAAAGCAGGTGGCGGCAATCTCTGCCAGCTTCTCTTGGCCCCAGCTGGTGACTGCCGCCATCGGCGGCGTGCTGGCCGTGACCATCGCCCCCCTGATCCGCAAGGCCCTGCGCTCCAAGTAAGAACGTATCAACCGTCTTTTAACGGAAAACAGCCTGCCGGTGTTACCGGCAGGCTGTTTTTTGCTTGCCAAGATCGATGCTTGAAAAATCCTTAGATTTTCGGGCAGCGCTATTACCGCTCCCGCCACATCCGTGGGGAGAGCATCACCAGAATGGGCATCAGCTCCAGCCGCCCCAGCAGCATCAGCAGCGACATGACCACCTTGCTGAACCCGGAGAAGGGGCTGAAATTCCCCGCCGGGCCCAGACGGCCCAGCCCCGGTCCCACGTTGCCGAGACACGTCAGCACGGCGGTAAAGGACTCCGTAAAGCCCAGGTTGTCCCAAGCCAGAAGGGTGGCCCCACCCAGCAGCAGGATCATATATGCCACCATGTAGGCCGCCGCCGAGGAGACCACCCGGTCCTCCACCAGCTGTCCGTCCACGGTGATGACGGAGATATGCTTGGGGTGCAGGATCTTTTTGATCTCCCGGTGCAGCAGCTTTCCCAGCAGCAGGATGCGGGAGACCTTGATGCCACCGGAGGTAGACCCGGCGCAGGCGCCGGTGAACATGAGGATCACCAGCAGCATCTGACCAAAGACCGGCCACTGGGCAAAGTCCGCCGTGGCGAAGCCGGTGGTGGTCACGGTGGACACGGCGTTGAAGACGGAATCCTTCAGCGCCCGACCCAGCGGAACGCTCTGCTGCACCATGAGACTGGCGGCGATAAGGCCGATGGACCCCAACGTCAGCAGGGTATACAGCCGCAGCTCCTCGCTGTGCAGCGCCGCCCGGATGTGTCCCCGCAGGGAGATGAAGATCAAAGAGAAGTTGATGCCCGACAGGAACATGAAGATGGCCACGATCCATGTGATGGCCGGGGAGCCGAAGGCGGCAATGCTGGCGTTGCGGGTGGAGAAGCCACCGGTGGAGATGGTGGAAAAGGAGTGGAGCACAGCCTCGTAAAAGTCCATGCCTGCCAGACACAGGGCCACGATCTCTGCCGCCGTCAGTCCAATGTAGATGCCATAGAGTACCTTGGCGGTGTCACTGACATGGGGCAGCAGTTTGCTCTTGATGGGACCGGGACTCTCGGCCCGCATCAGGTGTACGGCCCCCGCCCCCGTCCGGGGCATCAGGGCCAGAAACAGCACCAGCACACCCATGCCGCCCATCCACTGGGTCAGCGCCCGCCAGAAGAGGATACCCCTTGGCATGGCCTCCACATCCGTCAGGATGGTGGCTCCGGTGGTGGTGAGGCCAGAGGCCGTCTCGAACAGGGCGTCAGCATAGTGGGGGACAGCCCCGCTGAGGACGTAAGGCACCGCCCCGAACAGGCACAGCACGATCCACGCCATGGCCACCACCGCATAGCCGTCCCGGCCCTGCAGACGGTTCTTCCGGGCCGGGATGCGGGTGAGGATCAGCCCGCACAGGCTGCACAGCCCCAGCGTCCACAAAAACGGCTCCCAGCAGGTCTCACCATAGCCTGCGGACACCAGCAGCGGCAGCAGCAGGCACCCGGCTCCCACCCAGAGGGTATAGCCCATGATGTTCAGTATCAAACGAAAGTTCATGTCACTTGTCCTTTGCACATTCCGTAAATATTATAATAGGAAATAGCCGTATCGCAAATGGCCATAAGTATTCAAATTATATTCCCCCGGACTGTCCCTGTCAAGTCCGGCCCGATGCACCCTCCGGAGAGGGGAGGGGACTGCGTGGGACGAAAATTTTTGCACAAAAAACATCGCCGCAGGAGGGCAGGACGCCCGGCCCCCATGAGGTGAAAAGCCATGTTCCATGGAAAAATCTCACAATTCTTGCGGAATTGTATACACTTTCGTGACTTTTTCAGAAAACTAATGATAATTTTTCACTGCAACAAAAGATTTTATCCCATTGACTTTGGCTGTGAATTATGTCATTCTTAACATAATTCAATCATATGCGCCGGAGAATGGGGCGCTATTCTCCGTGCCGACGAAAGGAGTGTCCTGCTTTGAGCAGACTGGATATCAAGACACCCAGCCGGGCCCAGACCGTGGTGGAAGGGCTTTACCGGGATATGGAGCGGCGCATTGCCGCCAGCCCTCCGGGCCTGTGTCCGGTGGATATGTCCCTGTCGTTTCTGCAGCTGTGCCATGCACAGACCTGCGGCAAATGTGTCCCCTGCCGGATCGGGCTGGGGCAACTGACGCTGCTGATCAATCAGGTGCTGGACGGCGAGGCTACCATGGAGACCATCGCCATCATCGAAAAGACCGCCCGCAGCATCGTCAACACCGCCGACTGTGCCATCGGCCGTGACGCCGCCCGTCTGGTGGTTGAGGGGCTGGAGGGCTTCCGGGATGACTACGAGGAGCACGTGAAGCACAACCGCTGTCTGGCGGGCCTGCAAAATCCCGTTCCCTGTGTGGCACTGTGTCCCGCCGGCGTGGATATCCCCGGCTACATGGCGCTGGTAGGGGAGGGTCGCTGCGCTGATGCAGTGCGCCTGATCCGCAAGGACAATCCCTTCCCCACGGCCTGCGCCTATATCTGCGAGCATCCCTGCGAGGCCCGCTGCCGCCGGAATATGGTGGACGATGCCATCAATATCCGTGGCCTGAAGCGCTATGCCGTAGACCACGCCGGGGTGGTACCCCAGCCGGAGTGCGCTCCCGCCACCGGCAAGAAGGTGGCCATCATCGGCGGAGGCCCCAGCGGTCTCAGTTGCGCCTACTACCTGGCCCTTATGGGTCACGGGGTCACGGTGTACGAGGAGCGGGAGCAGCTGGGCGGTATGCTGCGCTACGGCATCCCCAGCTACCGCTTCCCCCGTGAGAAGCTGGACGCCGAGATCGAATCCATTCTGTCTCTTGGCATTGAGGTACATACCGGCGTCACCGTGGGCCGGGATATCTGGCTGGAGAAGCTGGAGCAGGAGTATGACTGCATCTACATCGCCATCGGCGCTCATCAGGATAAAAAGACCGGCATCCCCGGCGAGAACAGTAAGAACGTCATCTCCGCCGTGGAGATGCTGCGCGCCATCGGCGACAACGAGATGCCGGATTTCACCGGCAAGCAGGTGGTGGTCATCGGCGGCGGCAACGTGGCCATGGACGTCACCCGCAGCTCCATCCGACTGGGGGCCGACAAGGTCACCTGCGTCTATCGCCGCCGTCAGGCGGACATGACGGCGCTGCCGGACGAGATCACCGGTGCGCTGGCGGAGGGAGCCGAGCTGATGACGCTGGCCGCTCCCGTCCGCATCGAGGCCGATGAGGACGGCGCCGCCAAGGCCCTGTGGGTCCAGCCCCAGATCATCGGGGAGGTGGACAAGGCAGGGCGTCCCCGTCCCGGCAAGGCGGCGCTGGAGGAGGTCCGCATCCCGGCGGATGTCATCGTGGTGGCCATCGGACAGGGCATCGAGATCCAGGGCTTCGATCAGGCCGGCGTCCCCATCCAGCGGGGTACCTTTGTGGCGGGTCTGTCGGGGCAGGTGCGGGATATGGACAGCGTGTTCGCCGGCGGCGACTGCGTTACCGGCCCTGCTACTGCCATCCGGGCCATTGCCGCCGGCAAGGTGGCAGCCGCCAACATCGACGAGCATCTGGGCTTCCGCCACGAGATCACCGTGGACGTGGAGATCCCCAGCCCCAAGCTGAACAACTCACCCCCCCACGGGCGCATCGATACCACCGAGCGGGAGGCCTGTGAGCGCAAGCACGACTTCGAGGATATCGAGTGCGGCTTGACCCAAGAGGGGGCCTGCGCCGAGGCAGGTCGCTGCCTGCGGTGCGACCACTTCGGCTACGGAATTTTCAGAGGAGGTCGAAACGAAAAATGGTAACATTGACCATCGACAATCGGACCGTTACCGTGCCGGAGGGTACCACCATTCTGGAGGCCGCCCGCACCGCACGCATCGAGATCCCCACCATGTGCTATCTCAAGGAGATCAACGAAATCGGTGCCTGCCGCCTGTGCATCGTGGAGGTGGAGGGTCAGGAGCGCCTGATCCCCTCCTGCAACAACGTGGTGGCCGAGGGCATGGTGATCCATACCCACTCTCCCCGTGTGCGGGAGGCCCGCCGGGTGAATCTTCGGCTGCTTCTGAGCCAGCATGAGATCCGCTGCACCAAGTGTACCCGCAGCGGAAACTGCCGTCTTCAGCAGCTGGCCAACGATTATAATCTGCTGGGGGAGCACTACATCAAGGATTTGCGGAATATCCCCACGGATTTCAGCAACCCCGTGGTGCGGATCGAGAACCGCTGCGTCCGCTGTATGCGCTGCGTCCAGATCTGCGATAAGGTGCAGGGGATGCACGTATGGGACCTGATGGGTACCGGCTCCCACACCACCATCGGCGTGGGGAAGTACCGCACCCTGGGGGAGTCCGACTGCACCTTCTGCGGCCAGTGCGTGGCCCACTGTCCCGTGGGTGGCCTGCAGGAGCACGATGACACCGGCAAGGTGTTCGATGCTCTGGCCGACCCCAATAAGATCACCGTGGTGCAGATGGCCCCCGCCGTCCGGGTGGCCTGGGCAGAGTACTACCATCTGACGCCGGAGTTCGCCTCGGCGGAGCGCATGGTCACCGCCCTGAAGCAGATGGGCTTTGACTACGTGTTTGATACCAATTTTACCGCCGACCTCACCATTATGGAGGAGGGCAGTGAGTTCGTGGACCGCTTTACCCATCGGGAGCGGTACACGTGGCCCATGTTCACCTCCTGCTGTCCCGGCTGGGTGCGGTTCCTGAAGGGCCAGTTCCCGGATTATACCGACAATCTCTCCACTGCCAAGAGTCCCCAGCAGATGTTCGGCGCTCTGGCCAAGAGCTACTTTGCCGAGAAGATCGGTGTGGACCCCAAGCGCATCTTTGTAGTGTCCATCATGCCCTGCACCGCAAAAAAAAGCGAGGCGGCCCTGCCCACCATGCGGACCATCAGCGACGATCCCGACGTGGATGTTGTGCTGACTACCCGTGAGATCGTGCGGATGTTCCGGGGCGAGCAGATCAACCCCGCCACCATGGAGGAGACTCCCTTCGACAGTCCGCTGGGTACCGGTACCGGTGCGGCGGTGATCTTCGGTGCCTCCGGCGGTGTGATGGACGCCGCCCTCCGCAGCGCCTATTATCTGGTCACCGGCTCCAATCCCGACCCTGATGCCTTCAGCGCCATCCGTGGCGTGAAGGGTTGGAAGGAGGCCACCTTCACCATTCCGAAGGTGGGCGACCTCTCCGTGGCGGTGGTCAGCGGCCTCTCCAACGCCCGGCAGCTGATGACCGATCTGGAGGAGGGGAGGGTCCACTACGATTTCGTGGAGGTCATGGCCTGTCCCGGCGGCTGCGCCGGCGGCGGCGGCCAGCCCATCCACGACGGCACGGAGATGGCCGAGGCCCGTGGAAACGTTCTGTGGAGCATCGACAAGAAGTCCCCGGTGCGGTTCTCCCACGAGAACCCGGAGGTCCAGACCCTGTACCGGGAGTATCTGCGTGCCCCCCTCAGTGGCCGTTCGCACCACCTGCTCCATACGGATCACGAGGGCTGGAAAATGCCCAACCAGAAGTAAGACATAAAAAGAGGACTCTGAGCCATCGGCTCAGAGTCCTCTTTTTTATGCAGCGTCAAGCAGCACCGTCATCCACGGGGCTGGAAGGGCTGACCCGTCACCACGTCCAGCCATGTGAACTGTCCGCCCTCCAGCACCATGCAGCTGTGGGGGCTGTTCTCCTTGGGCAGGGCTACGGAGCCGGGATTCAGATAGGTGTAACGGCCGCAGTCCCGGCGCACCGGCACATGGAAATGTCCGCACAGCAGGATATCTCCCTGCCGCAGGGGCGGTGGCGTGTCCGGCCCGTGGATGTGGCCATGGGTGGCGTGGATGGTGAGGCCGTCCAGCACCAACAGGGCGGAGTCGGAGAGAATGGGGAAGTGGAGAACCATCTGGTCCACCTCGGCGTCGCAGTTGCCCCGGACGCACAGCAGCTCATCCGCCATGTCGTTGAGCAGCTTGGCCACGGCGGGCGGCTCATAGCCCTCCGGCAGCGGGTTTCGTGGGCCGTGGTACAGCAGGTCTCCCAGCAGCACCAGCCGCTGGCAGCCGGTATCCCGATAGAGCTCCAGCAGCCGCCGGGTGTAGGCGGCGGAGCCGTGGAGGTCGGAGGCGATCATCAGTTTCATGAGAAAAACTCCTTTCGGTGGAGAATATGTCTCATTCTACCAGCCTTGGAGGAGAAGGGCAAGCTTTTTCTGCCCTTACGCCCGTTCCCGCCGCACAAGACCCAGCAGCAGGCTCACTGCCAGCATCACCGCCGCCACACTGACCCAGCAGAAGCCCATATCGTACAGGGGCAGCTTCCGGCAAAGCTCCGTCACAGCGCCCAGCGACAGCTGTGCGGCATCCAACGCATAGATGACGCTGACGGTTCCGGTGCCCGCCACCACCAGAGAGTAGACCCAACGATTCTTGACCCACAGGCTGTGGGTCAGCCCCAGCAGGATCAGCACAATGGCCACGGGGTAGATGGCGTTGAGAATGGGGATGGAGATGCTGAGGATGGCGTTCAGTCCCAGATTGCACACCAAAAAGGAGAAGCCCGTCATCACCAGCACCCACTGGCGGTAGGAGAGCTTTCCGAAAAGGGTGGAGAAATACTGGGAGATGGAGTTGATAAGCCCCACGCAGGTGGTGAGACAGGCCAGCGTGAAGATGGCCGCCAGCAGCACGGCTCCCGGCGCACCGAACAGTTGGTAGACGATGCACCGCAGGGTCCATGCGCCGTTTTCCTGAATGGCATAGACTCCGGAGCTGCACATCCCCATGTAGGACAGCATGGCATACACCAGCGCCAGAATGGTTCCGGCGAAGATACCTGCCAGAACGGTGTGCCGCATCCGATCCCGCTTTTCCGTCATGCCGAAGGAACCCAATGTGGTGGCAATGACCAATCCGAAGTTCAGGGCGGCGATGGTGTCCATGGTCTGATAGCCCTCGGAAAAGCCCTTCAGGAAGGGGGCAGCGTCATAGGCCGTCTGGGACGGGGCCACGTTCACCTCTCCCCGGAACAGAAAGCAAACGAACAGAAATACCAGCAGCACCAGCAGACTGGGGGTCAGGAAGTGGCCGATGCGGTTCACCAGCTTTCCCGGCGTCATGCACAGCCATAGGGCCACCAGAAAGAACGCCAGCGAGTATACCAGCATCCACACGGTGGTATTGGCGCCCTCCGGCAGATAGGGGGCCACCGCCATCTCAAAGGGAACAGAGGCGGCACGGGGGATGCCAAGACCGGGACCGATAGAGAGATAGATCAGCAGGGTAAAGACGATGGCGAAGCGCTTGCCCACCTGCTGGCCCAGCCGGTCCAGCCCGTCAAAGCGGGCCACGACCACCACCCCCAGCACCGGCAGCACCACCGCTGTGGCCAGAAAGCCCAGCATGGCCGGCAGGGTGTGGCTCCCGGCGTTCTGCCCCAGAAAGGGCGGGAAGATCAGGTTCCCCGCCCCGAAGAACAGGGAAAACAGCATAAAGCTCACCAGCAGCATTTTGTTTCTACTCAGTTTCATGTCGATACTCCTTATTTTCCAAAAATTTCCGCAAAAAAAGACCCGTCCCAAATTTCTTTGAGACGAGTCTTGCTATACAATACCCGCGGTACCACTCAAATTGCACGACGAAAAACGTCCTGCCACTTCAGGCTCTATCAAGCCCTATGCACTCACGTAGCCTGCACGGAGTCTCCTACTGACAGATGTGTTGGGGGACTCGGCTCGGAAGGGATAAGAGTTCTGGCGCTGTCCACCGGGCTTCCACCGTCCCCGGCTCTCTATGCGACGTGCTGCCAGCTCCGTCTTCGTCATCGCTTTTGATGTTCACTTGTCACGGACATCATACCATCCAGCAAAGAACTTGTCAAGAGGGAAAATCTCACGCCGACGCATCGTCCTTCACCGGCCCCTGGCCGTGAAGCTCCCGCCGGATGGCCCGGAAGCGCTGGGGGACCTCCTCCTCCGCCATGCGGATGGGGACGTCCGTGGTGCCGGCGGCCTGCGCCGTCTCGTAAAACCAACACTTGTATTCCACCGTCTCCAGCGTGTGCTGCATCTCCCGGATCTGATCCAGCAGAACCTGCCGCTGGTGGTGGAACATCTGCAGCCGGGTGTCGATGGTGTCGTCTCCCTGCATGGCCAGCTGGATGTATTGCCGGATGTCACGGATGGACATACCGGCCTTTTTCATGCACCCGATGACCTGCAGCCACTCGAAGTCCGACTCCCGGAACATCCGAATGCCACCGGAGGAGCGCTCCACAAAGGGCAGCAGCCCCTCCTTGTCATAGTAGCGCAGCGTGGATGCCGGGATATCCAGCAGCTTTGCCATTTCACCCACGGTATAGACCATTTTCCAATTCCTCCGAAAAAATTTTGCAAAACCCCTTGACTTAAAGTGTACTTTCAGTTTTAGAGTATAGATAAACTTTAAGAGCATCATACAGCGCAGAAGCGCTGCTGTCAAGGCTGCGCTTCTCGGAGCCGGAGAATAAATAATCACAAAAGGAGCGAGGAACATGAACAAACCCTATATCGTGTGCCACATGATGGCCTCCGTGGACGGACGCATCGACTGCGCCATGACGGAGCAGCTGCCGGGCGTGCAGGAGTATTACGCCACGCTGGACGCTCTGGAAGCCCCCACCCGTGTCAGCGGCAGGGTGACGGCGGAGCTGGAGATGGCCCGGCCCGGCGCCTTCCAGAGTGAGCACCATACCCCGCTGGGCCGCACCGCCTTCTCCAAGGCCGCCGAGGCGGAGGGCTACGAGGTGGTGGTCGATACCCACGGCACCCTGCTGTGGGACAGCGTCCCGGAGGGGGAGCGTCCTCTGCTGATTCTGACCTCGGAGCAGGTGAGCCGGGAGTATCTGGCGTATCTGGACCGCAGCCGCATCTCGTGGATCGCCTGCGGCGCTGAGCGCATCGATCTGCCCCGTGCCTGCGACATTCTGGCGCAGGACTTCGGCGTAAAGCGCATGGCGGTGGTGGGCGGCGGCCACGTCAACGCCGGATTTCTGGCGGCCGGCCTGCTGGACGAGGTCAGCGTGCTGGTGGGCGCCGGTGTGGACGGCCGGGGCGGCCAGCCTGCGGTGTTCGACGGACTGCCTGCCCAGCGCCCGGTGACGCCTCTGACGCTTACCGGCGTCAAGACCTATGACAGCGGCGCCGTCTGGCTGCGCTACCGCACCGTACACGACTGAAAGCAGGAGGAAGTCATCATGAAATACGAAACCAAAGAGGCCTTTGAAGCGGCCAATGCCTTCGGCACCGGGTAACCCAACACGGCGTATGCCCGATTCTTTCAGGGGGATTCCTTCCTGAACCCCCTGACGGACCCCAAGAGCGGCCTGTTTGCAGCCAACGTCACCTTTGCGCCGGGCTGCCGCAACAACTGGCACATCCACCATGCCGCCAAGGGCGGCGGACAGCTGCTGCTGTGTACCGCCGGCGAGGGCTGGTATCAGGAGGAGGGCAAGCCCGCTGTTTCCCTCCATGAGGGCAGCCTGGTGATGATCCCGGCAGAGGTGAAGCACTGGCACGGCGCCAAGAAGGACAGCCGGTTCAGCCACATCGCCGTGGAGATCCCCGGCGAGGAGTGCCGCAGCGAGTGGTGCGAGCCGGTCAGCGACGAAGCATACAGCAAACTGTAAGGAGGAGAGCCATATGGCAGTCAAACAGACGGCGGGGCGGGACGCCCTGGGGGAGTTCGCCCCGAAATTCGCAGAGCTCAATGACGATGTCCTGTTCGGTCAGGTATGGAGTCGAGAGGACAAGCTATCCCTGCGGGATCGCTCGCTGGTGACGGTGGTGGCCCTGATGGCGCAGGGCTTGACGGATGAATCCTTCCGCTACCATCTGCTCAGCGCTAAGAAAAACGGTATCACCCGTGAGGAGATCGCAGAGATCGTCACCCATGCGGCCTTTTATTGCGGCTGGCCCAAGGCGTGGGCGGTGTTCCGCATGGCCAAGGGGATCTGGACGGAGGAGGATGCCAAATGATTTTGCAGGAGACCTATACGCTGGCAAACGGTATAGCCATCCCCAAGCTGGGGCTTGGCACATGGTTCATTGACAACAACAAGGCGGCGCAGGCCGTCCGCACGGCGGTGGAGCTGGGCTACCGGCTCATCGATACGGCTCAGGCCTACGGCAACGAGCGGGGCGTGGGCGAGGGCATCCGCACCTGCGGCCTGAAGCGGGAGGAACTGTTCGTGGCCAGTAAGGTGGCGGCGGAGCACAAGACCTATGAGGACGCCGCCCGCTCCATTGACGAGACGCTGGAGAAAATGGGCCTGACGTATCTGGACCAGATGCTCATCCACTCTCCCCAGCCGTGGAGGGAGTTCCGGGCCGAAAAGCGGTATTTTCAGGAGAACAGGGCCGTCTGGCGTGGGCTGGAGGATGCTCAGGCAGCGGGAAAGGTGCGGGTCATCGGCGTCTCCAATTTTCTGCGGGACGATCTGGAGAACCTGCTGACCGGCTGCCGGGTGCGTCCGGCAGTGAACCAGCTGCTGCTGCACATCGCCGGTGCGGATCTGCCCTTGCTGGACTACTGCACCCAGCAGGACATCCGGGTGGAGGCCTATTCCCCCGTCGCCCACGGCGAGGCCCTGAAAAATCCGGCCATCACCGCCATGGCGGAGAAATACGGCGTTTCCGTGCCGCAGCTGTGCATCCGCTATGTCCTGCAGCTGGGAGCGGTGGCCCTGCCCAAGACGGCGGACCCCGGCCATATGCGCTCCAACGCCGCCGTGGACTTTGCCATCTCCCCGGAGGACATGGAGACGCTGCGGAGCATGGAGCACCTGACGGATTACGGCGATTACAATGGATTTCCGGTGTTCAGCGGCAAGCCGTTGGCGTGAAAGGAGAAGAATGATGCGTAAACTGAAAAAATGGAGCTGCCTGCTGCTGGCGCTGCTGATGCTGCCGGCGCTGGCCGCCTGCGGAAAGAAGCAGCAGCCCGACAGCGATGCCTCGCAGAACGAGGTGCAGGACACCGATACCCCACAGGATAGCACCCCCACCGAGGAGCAGACCAAGGTGCTGGTGGTGTATTTCTCCGCCACCGGCAGCACCAAGGCTGTGGCGGGATACATCGCCGAGACACTGGGAGCCGATACCTTTGAGCTGACACCACAGGAGCCCTATCTGGCGGCGGATCTGGACTACAACAACAGCGAGAGCCGTGTCTGCCGGGAGCACGCTGACCCCGCCCTGTAGGATGTGGCCCTCACCTCTACAGCTGTGGAGAGCTGGGAACGATACGACACGGTGTTTGTGGGCTATCCCATCTGGTGGGGCGGCAGCGCATGGCCTGTCAACGGATTTGTGAAGGCAAATGACTTCACAGGGAAGACGGTGATCCCCTTCTGTACCTCCGCCTCCTCCGCCCTCGGCCAGAGCGGGGAGACGCTGGCTCAGCTGGCCGGCACCGGCGACTGGCAGGAGGGCCAGCGCTTCGGCAGCAGCGCCGCCCGGAGCGACGTGGCGGACTGGCTGACGGGGCTGGGCTTCACGGTCTGATAAGCACCCATTTCCGGGAAAAGTGCCTTGCATCCGCCGCCCTCGGCTGATACAATGGGGGAGAGCGGGATGTCCCGCCGCCCGGAGCGATCCCGGAGAAATGTTGAAAGGAGCATACACATGAGCAAAATTCTGGTTGCCTATTTTTCTGCCAGCGGCGAAACGGCCCGTCTGGCCAAGACGCTGGCGGGTGTCATCGGCGGCGATCTCTTCGAAATTCGTCCCCAGACGGCCTACACTGTAGCCGATCTGGACTGGAACAACGCCAGAAGCCGCAGCAGCGTGGAGATGAACGACCCCAAGAGCCGCCCGGCCATGGCGGAGACCCCTCGGTTGACGGGGTATGACACGGTGTTCGTGGGCTTTCCCATCTGGTGGTATCAGGCGCCCCGCATCATCCAGACCTTTCTGGAGAGCGCCGATTTCTCTGGAAAGACCGTGATTCCCTTCGCTACCTCCGGCGGCAGCGGTATGGGCAAGACCGTGGAGCTCCTGCGATCCTCCTGCGCCCCCGATACCCGCTGGAACGAGGGCAAGCGCCTGTCCAGCCATGCCTCCGCACAGGAGGTCTCTGCGTGGACGAAGAGCCTGTCCCTGTAAAGTAGTTTCCCTTGAAAGCCTATCCGCCTGAGCAGATGGGCTTTTTTCTTACCCATCGTTGACGGAACCGGCAAAACACGGTACAATAGCTTCATCTGATCATGTGAAAGGAGCCCGCCGCCATGGAACACACCAACCGCACCATCCGCCCCTTGACCCAGCAGGATCTGGAGGCCTATCTGGACATCTACCTCAACGCCTACCCGGCCTATAAAACGCTGGACGAAGCGTGCCGGGAGCACTACCGGGAGAAGCACCGTCTGGAGCTGCGGGAGGACCGTCAGGTGCAGACGGTGGGCCTGTTTGAAGGGGACGTACTCATTGCCACCATGAAGCTGATCCTCTTTTCCATGAACTGCTTCGGCCGGATGCAGACGGCCTGCGGCCTGATGGCGCTGGAGGTGCACCCCCTCCATAAAAAGCAGGGGGCGGCGCTGGAGATGATCCGCTACTTCGAGGACTACGCCCGTCGCCACGGCGCTCTGCTGACGCTGCTGCTGCCCTTCCAGATCTCCTTTTACCGCCGCATGGGCTATGGCTTTGCGGGGAAGCTCTACGAGTACCATCTGCCCACCGCCGTGCTGCCCAAGCCCGACGGAGAGGCCCGCCGCCATCTGCGCCTGCTGCAGCCGGAGGACTTTGACCGGGTGCTGGCCTGTCACAGCCGCTTCGCCGCCCAAAACCACGGCATGGTGGAGAAGTTCGAGGAGGAGGTTCGGGCAGCCCGCACGGATGTTCAGGTGCGCCGCATCGGCTACTGCGCCGACGACGGGACGCTGCAGGGCTATGTGGCCTATCGCTTTGAGAGCGCCAGCGACACCAACTACACCCGCAACCGCCTGTCGGTGGAGGAACTGGTGTACGACGACGGCGCTGTCCTCCGGGCGCTGCTGGGAGCGCTGAAGCTGCAGGAGGATCTGGCCCAGACGGTGCTCCTCCGCACCGGAGAGGAGGACTTCCACCACCTGCTGGAGGATCCGCAGGACGTCTCCGGCAACTACATCGACTACGGCTTCCTGCAAACCAACGTCTCCGCCATAGGCACCATGTTCAAGATTCTGGACCCGGCGGCCTTCGTGACCGCCACCGCCTATCGCACCCTCCCGCAGGGGACGCTGACAGCGGCCTTCTGCTACCGTGATGAGATGGCCCACCGGGACTGCCGCACGGTGCTGCGCTTCGACGGCGGCCGCTGGTCCGCCCTCCCGGAGGAAGCACTCGCCGAGGTAACGGTGACGTGCCGGCAGGGGGATCTGGCATCCCTGCTGATGGCCTCCTGCGGATTGGAGGGCATGGTGCGGCTGGGAGCCGTCGCCGTCACCGGCCCTTGGCAGCAGCTGGCGCAGCTTCTTCACTACGGCCAGAAGCCGTGGCTGAACTCCGATTATTGATTCCTCCGTTTAGTTTACTCAGCCGTCTGGCTCACCCCGCCGGTTGACGAAAAAGAGAGTGTGTTCCATCCGGAACACACTCTCTTTTCGTATCGGGTATCATTACACGGAGAACAGGATGTCTGCATAGGTGGGATAGGGCCAGTAGTCGGCTCCCACCAGCGGCTCCATGCGGTCGATGATGCTCCGCATCTCCTCCAGCCGGGAGGCCACCTGATCCCGGTAGTACCGGGCGGCGTCGATGCCGGCATCGGCGGCGGGAGCGGCCTCCAGCGCCCGGCTCATAGCCTGGCAGGCGTCCAGCAGGTCGCCGCTGAGGGCGTCCAGCTGCGTCACCAGATAGCTCTCCACCCGGCAGGAGGTGGTCATCTCCGCCTGCCGCTTCCTCACAACGCCCTTGGCCAGATCGCCGGTGTAGCGGGTGACGGCGGGCAGGATGCCCCGCAGGGTCATATCCCGCAGGGTAGCGGCCTCAATGGCCGTGACCTTGCAGTAATTCTCCAGATGGATCTCATACCGGGCGTGCATCTCCTCCGGCGTCAGGATGCCGAAGCGGGAAAACAGCGCCACATTCTTCTCGTCGATGTAGGCGGGCATACAGTCCACGGTGTCCCGCAGATTGCTCAGCCCCCGGCGCTTGGCCTCCTGTACCCAGTCGTCGTCGTAGCCGTTACCGTCGAAGATAATGCGCTGGTGATCCCGGAAGGTATCCCGCAGCAGCTCCTGCAGGGCCTGATGGAAACTCTCCGCCTTCTCCAGCCGGTCGGCAAACTGCTTCAGCTCGTCGGCCATGATGGTGTTGAGCACCACATTGGGGCTGGCGATGGACTGGGAGGAGCCCAACATCCGGAACTCGAACTTGTTGCCGGTAAAGGCCAGCGGGGAGGTGCGGTTGCGGTCGGTGGTATCCTGCGGCAGCTCCGGCAGGGTATCCACGCCGATCTCCAGCTTCTTCTTGGTGATGTCCACATAGGCCGTGCCGTCGATGATGGAGCGGAGGATGGCCGTCAGCTCGTCGCCAAGGAAGATAGACACAATGGCGGGAGGCGCCTCGTTGCCGCCCAACCGGTGGTCGTTGCCGGGATAGGACACGCAGCAGCGCAGCATCTCCTGATACTCGTCCACGCCCTTGATGAAGGCCGCCAGAAACAGCAGGAACTGTGCGTTCTGACTGGGGGTGCGTCCGGGCTTGAGGAGGTTCTCACCGGTATCCGTGGCCAGCGACCAGTTGTCGTGCTTGCCGCTGCCGTTGACCCCGGCAAAGGGCTTTTCGTGGAGCAGGCACACCAGATCGTGGCGGTCGGCCACTTTCTTCAGAAACTCCATGGTCAGCTGATTGTGGTCGCAGGCGCTGTTGGCGTCGGAGTACACCGGGGCGATCTCGTGCTGGGCGGGAGCTACCTCATTGTGCTCCGTCTTGGCCAGCACGCCCACCTGCCACAGCTCCTGATCCAGCTCATGCATGAAGGCCGCCACACGGGGCTTGATGGCACCGTAGTAGTGGTCGTCCAGCTCCTGCCCCTTGGGAGGCTTGGCACCGAACAGCGTGCGGCCGCAGAGCATCAGATCCTCCCGGCGGCGATACATGGCCTTGTCGATGAGGAAATACTCCTGCTCCGGCCCCACCTGAGCGGTAACGTGCTGCACCGTGGTGTTGCCGAACAGCCGCAGGATGCGGATGGCCTGTGTATCCAGCTGCTTCATAGAGCGCAGCAGAGGCGTCTTTTTATCCAGCGTCTCGCCGCCGTAGGAACAGAAGATGGTGGGGATATACAGGGTCTGATCCTTGATGAAGGCATAGGACGTGGGATCCCACGCCGTATAACCACGGGCCTCGAAGGTGGCCCGCAGACCGCCGGAGGGGAAGCTGGAGGCGTCCGCCTCACCCTGTGACAGCTCCTTGCCGGACAGCTCCATCAAAATGGTGCCGGGGACGTTGGGGGCGATGAAGCTGTCGTGCTTCTCGGCGGTAAAGCCCGTCATGGGCTGGAACCAGTGGGTGTAGTGGGTAGCGCCCTTTTCGATGGCCCAGTCCTTCATGGCGGCGGCGATCTCGTCGGCGATGGAGCGATCCAGAGAAGTTCCTTGGATCAGGCACTGCTGCCATGCGTCATAGACCCGTTCCGGCAGACGCTGTCGCATCTGAGCCTGGCTGAATACCATGCTGCCAAAAAGCTCCGGGATGCTTCGTACATTCTTCTCGTTCATGTGGTGCTCCTTTCGCCGCACGCTGCGGCACTAAAGTTTTTACAGAAACAGCTTCAAAAGCTGTGGTGTCACATAGGCCTCCATCACCGCCGCTGCCACCAGCAGGGGGATGATGTGCATGACGAACAGGCGCAGCAGATCCTTCATCAGGGGACCCATAACGCCCTTTTTGTTGTGCCGGACGTAGTCTGTGACCTTGCGGCAGAGATAGATGCCGCTGCTGAGGGCCAGGATCAGGGCCGGCAACTCGAAAACGCCGTGGGGGACGATGCCCGCAAAATACGCCAGCAGGGAGATGCCGTTGTTGACGTACACCCCGGCAAACAGCCCCAGCAGCAGGGAGTTGATGCCGATGGACAGGGCCGGGAGATAGATAAAGGGGATAAAGCCGTAGGCGATGCTGAACACCGTCGCCCGGACGTTGTTGCCGAACAGCGCCAGCACATCCACCCGGCCGGTGGTGTCCATGATTCCCAGCTCCGCCATCTGCTGGGCGAACTGCAGGAACAGCTGGTCTGCCAGATCCGGCAGCAGCAGGCTGACGGCAAAGCCCAGCAGGATCAGTGCGCCGAAGGCGATGGCGGTGATGCGGAGGGAGTAGCGGTACTCCGTGCGGTAAAATCCGTGCAGCCGGGTGCGCTGCTGTTCCAGCCAGTCCATCATGCCCCCAGCATGGCGAGACCGGCGTTCAGGCGGCGCAGCGTCTCATCTTTGCCCAGAATGCGGCAGATCTCCACGGCTCCGCCGGGGGTCACCAGCTTACCGGCGGCGGCGATGCGGACAGGCCACATGAGGGTGGCGTTCTTCACCTCCAGCCGCTGCGCCAGATCAACCAGTGCGTCGTGAATGGCCTCGTCCGTCCACTCCGTCAGGCCCTCCAGCACGGGGATGACCGCCTCCAGCATGGCACGGGAGACGTCGGGGTTGGTCTTGGATTTCTTATTGGTATAGTAGTCCACGGGATACTCCGGCAGGGCATCGAAGAAGTCCACCTTCTCCGGGATGTCCGTGAGCTTCTCGCACCGGGCCTGCAAAAGAGCGGCGATGGCGGCGGTGTCGAATCGGGGATCTGTCACCGTCTGGCGGATGTAGGGCTCGGCGGCCTTGGCGAAGGCCTCCGGGGCCATGCTCCGCAGATAGACGGCGTTGAAGTGATCCAGCTTCTGCCGGTCGAAAATGGCGGGGGATTTGGAGATGCCCGTCATGTCGAAGGCCTTTACCAGATCCGGCAGGGTGAACAGCTCCTGCTCCGCCAACTCCCCCTTGGGGCTCCAGCCCAGCAGGGCCACATAGTTGAGGATGGCCTCGGTGAGATAGCCCTCCGCCTTCAGATCCTCATAGGAGGGATCGCCGTGGCGCTTGGACATCTTGTTCTGAGCGTCCCGCATGACGGGGGAGCAGTGAACATAGGTGGGGACCTCCCAGCCGAAGGCCTCGTACAGCAGGTTATACTTCGGGGCGGAGGCCAGATACTCGCTGCCCCGCACCACATGGGTGATGCCCATCAGGTGGTCGTCGATGACGTTGGCGAAGTTATAGGTGGGCAGACCGTCCCGCTTCAGCAGCACCTGATCGTCCAGCGTGCTGTTGTCCACGGTGATGTCCCCGAAAATGGCGTCGTGGAAGGTGGTGGTTCCGGCGGGGATACGCTGGCGGATGACGTAGGGCAGACCTGCCTCCAGCTTTTCCTGTACCTGCTGGGCCGTCAGCTCCCGGCAGGGATCGGCGGCCCGGTCAAATTCCCCGGAATCCTCCTCAGACTCCGTCTTTTCGCAGAAGCAGTAGTAGGCGCCGCCCTTTTCCACCAGCAGCCGGGCGTACTTTCCGTAGGTGTCCCGGCGCTGGGACTGGATATAGGGGGCCACGGGGCCGCCTACGTCCGGGCCCTCGTCATGGGTCAGGCCGCACTCGGCCATGGTGCGGTAGATGACATCCACAGCGCCCTCCACCTGACGGCTCTGGTCGGTGTCCTCGATCCGCAGGATAAACGTGCCGTCGTGGCTGCGGGCGATGAGCCAGGTGTACAGCGCCGTCCGCAGATTGCCCACGTGCATATAGCCGGTGGGGGAGGGGGCGAACCGGGTGCGGATCTTTCCGTGGGGGATCTTGGCCTCCATTTCCTCGAAATAGCTGTGATCCAGTGTCATGGGCTTGTCCTCCTAATATCGATTCATCACGTTGCAAAAATTTTCACCCATATATTATATTTCACCTCCGGGAAAAGTCAAGAATGTTTGTTGCATTTCTATGGGAATCATGGTACCATCCATAGGATAGACCATATCACTTGAATATGTCTGATATTTTCCCCGCATATCCGGTTGGCTGCTGGTCAGGAGAGCGGGGTAAAACAGGGTGGCCCGGCCACCTGATAAGGAGGAAAAAGCAATGCTGCGAAAGGATCGGGAGCGGGATGCCGCCTTTGCCTGGGAGGTATTCCAGAAGGCTCCCTATGCCACCCTGTCTCTGACGGATGAGGCGGGGAAGCCCTACGCCATCCCCATCTCCCCGGTGGTGGATGAGGCGTACCATGTGGTGTATTTCCACTGCGCCGGTCACGGCGAGAAGTGGGAGCTGCTGGCGAAAAACCCGCCGGTATGCCTGTCGGCAGTCTCCTATGCGGCGGCCATCCCCAACGAGTTCTCCATGGCCTATGCCTCGGCGGTGCTTCATGGCCGTGCGGAGGTGGTCACCGATGAAGCGGAGCAGGTGAAGGCCATGCTGCTGCTGTGTACCGCCTATGACCCCAAGGGCATGGGCCGGTTCAGCGAGTATATGGAAAAATATATGTCGGCCACCCGTGTGGTGAGGATCGTGCCGGAGACGGTGACGGGAAAGAGTTACGCTGCCCCGGAGAAGGAGCCCCACGGCTGCGGCGGCCATCGCTAAAAGAGGGCGGTTGGAAAGCAGACGATCGGGGAACAGCTGTCGGAGAAAGAAATGACGGAAAAGTCAGACAGCTGAGAAAGGGCAGCTGCTGCCCTTCCCGGTAGCCTTGTCGGAAGAAAGAATCGGAGGAGGATCGTTTGGAAGAAGAAAATGCAGTTTTCTGATCAGGACAAATGATCTGGACAAAATTCCAACTGATATAGGACAGATATAGGACGAAATTTCTGTCAGAGATCAGGACAAAAGGAGACGGAAAAGTGGACATTTTATATGCGCTGGAAAAAATTCGAACGCCCTTTTGGAACGGCGTCATGAGTGCCGTGACCCAACTGGGCGGCGAGGTGATCTTCATTGTGGCGGCGGTGGTGGTGTTCTGGTGCGTCAGCAAATGGGAGGGGTACTATCTGATGACCATCGCTTTCTGCGGCACGGTGCTGAACCAGTTCCTGAAGCTGATCTGCCGGGTGCCGAGGCCGTGGGTGCGGGACCCCAACTTTACCATTGTGGAGAGCGCACGGGCGGAGGCCACGGGGTACTCCTTCCCCAGCGGCCATACCCAGAACGCCATAGGGCTCTTCGGCGGCATGGCCCGGTGGGGCGGACGCCGGTGGGTGCGGCTGGAGCTGACGGCACTGGCGCTGGTCATCGCCTTTTCCCGGATGTATCTGGGGGTACATACCCCGGCGGACGTGGGAGTCTCGCTGGTGCTGGCGGCGGCGCTGGTGCTGGGACTGTATCCCCTGATGCGGCGGGCGCAGGAAAAGCCCCGATACATGGGCTATGTGCTGGCTGCCATGCTGGTGGTCAGCGGGGCCTTTGTGGTGTTCGTGGAGGCCTATGGATTTTCGGCGGATACGGATGCGGAGAATCTGGCCAGCGGCATCGGCAATGCATGGAAGATGCTGGGCGCTGTGGCGGGTATGACGTTGGCGTGGCTGCTGGACCGGCGGTATATTCACTTCGAGACGCAGGCAGTCTGGTGGGTGCAGGTGATCAAGGTGGCTGTGGGCATGGCGCTGCTGCTGGCCATCAAGAGCGGCTTGAAGGCTCCGCTGCTGGCACTATTGGGCCATGAGGGGTTGGCCGGCGGCGTGCGGTACTTCCTGCTGGTGCTGGTGGCGGGAGCCGTCTGGCCGCTGGTATTCCGCCCTATGAGTAAGTGGGGAAAAGGGAAAAAGTGAGAAAATAAAACAGATGTAAGGCAGAGTTACCTTACAGCTGTTTTTCTTGTGAAGAAATATATTTCTCGATTACTCCAGAGGTTCGATTGCCCTGAAATGGGCAATTTTGCTGGCGGAACCAATCAAGGGACACGGATCAGAAACCACTGAATTTTATTTCCTTGCGATTTTCGACCCGTAAACGGGAAACTTGTGTTCTGTTTACACAGATTCCCCCTATTAAGGCATCTGCTTGCACAAACTCCTCGATCAAGACTTCTGCTTGCGGCTCACTTGGCTGCTCGCCGATGGAAGGGAAAGCTTTCAGGGAGTACCTTCGCCGGCAGGGCTGGTGGTTTCCGCATCCAAAGAAAAAACATCCCCGGCGCAGCTGTACCGGGGATGTTTTTTTATGGGTGAATAGGGGGAAGGGACGGCTTAGAAGCAGCCCTGCGCCATCATGGCTTCCGCCACCTTCTTGAAGCCTGCGATATTGGCACCGGCCACCAGATCGTAGCCCAGACCGTATTCCTCAGCGGCCTCGGCAGACACCTGATGGATGGTCTTCATCATCTTATGCAGCTGGGCATCCACCTCCTCGGCGGTCCAGACCAGACGCTCGGAGTTCTGCGCCATCTCCAGAGCGGAGACGCCCACGCCGCCGGCATTGACGGCCTTGGAGGGAGCCACGATCATATGCTTCTGGGCCCGCAGGAAGTTCAGAGCGTCGTTGGTGGTGGGCATATTGGCCACCTCGATGTAGTACTTCACGCCGGAGGCTGCGATCTTTTCGGCAGAATCCATGCGGACGTCGTTCTGCATGGCGGAGGGCATATTCACATCCACGTCCGTGGCGCCCCAGTGCTTGGCACCGGCCACGAACTCGCAGCCGAAGTGGTCGGCGTAGGGCTTGCAGTGCATGGGATCCTTGGCACGCATCTCCAGAATGAAGTTCAGCTTCTCCTCGGTGTTGATGCCGTCGGGATCGTGGACATAGCCATCGGGGCCGGACATATAGGTGACCTTGGCACCCAGCTCAGTGGCCTTCTTCATGATGCCCCAAGCCACGTTGCCGTAGCCGGACAGGGCGATGCGCTTGCCCTCGATGGTGTCGCCCTCGTGCTTGAGGACCTCCTGCAGATAGTAGACAGCGCCGTAGCCGGTGGCCTCCGGGCGGATCAGGGAGCCGCCGTAGCTGAGGCCCTTGCCGGTGAGGACGCCGTTCTCCCAAGCACCCTTCAGGCGGCGATACTGGCCGAACAGGTAGCCGATCTCACGGCCGCCCACGCCCATGTCGCCGGCGGGGACGTCCACGTCCGGCCCGATGTAGCGGTACAGAGCCGTCATGAAGCTCTGGCAGAAGCGCATGACCTCGGCGTCGGACTTGCCGGCGGGATCGAAATCGGAGCCGCCCTTGGCGCCGCCGATGGGCAGGCCCGTCAGGCTGTTTTTGAAGGTCTGCTCGAAGCCCAGGAACTTGATGATGCCCTCGTAGACGTTCTTCTGGAACCGCAGGCCGCCCTTGTAGGGGCCGATGGCCCCGTTGAACTGGCAGCGCCAGCCACGGTTGGTATGCCACTGGCCATTGTCGTCGCACCACACCACCCGGAAGGTGAACATACGCTCGGGCTCCACCATACGGCCCAGCAGGTCTACCTTCTCATACTCCGGGTGCTTTTCGATGACCGGCTCGATGGAGGAGAAAACCTCCTCTACGGTCTGCACGAACTCCGGCTCGTTGCCGTGCTTTGTCCGAACGTTTTCCAAAACACTGGCCAGATATGCGTTCATAATTTGTTCCTCCTAAATCCTTGTTCCGTTACTTTCACAGGAAGAATGAACCCTGTTAAGGTCATGATAACACCAATTTCCGGTTCTCGCAAGGGGGTCCGGGGGAAAAGGATGGGAGGGGGTTACTGAAAAATACCGGCGTTTTTTGTGCAAAACATAAAAATAGGCTAAAAAATTATGAGAGTACAAGAAAAAATATTAGAGCAGCGAAAAATTGAGCCGGGTAAAAGGGGAGAACTTTCATAAGCAGAAGTGCAGACGGATATTGACATTTGCCAAATTGCTTATATAATATACTATGGCTTGGCGAGTGCATCCAAGCGGTACTTAAAAACAAAGGCGTGCCGTCCGCCTAAAGGCGGCAGCCGGGGCGTGGCTGCGCCCGGCGGATTGGAGTTTCAAAGATGACCTATTCCATGACTGTGGCGGGCCTGCAGCGGGAACTTCCCATCTGCAAGGTTGCGGATGATCTGTATATCGGTGCGTTCATCTGTTTCGGTGATGCGGAGCTGACGGTGGCCTGCGCCCGTGACCTGCTGAAGCTGGTGGAGAATGAGGAGTACGACTACCTCTTCACCGCCGAGGCCAAGAGCATCCCCCTGATCCACGAAATGGCCCGGCAGTCCGGCGCCAAGAAGTACTTCATCGCCCGGAAGGGCCCCAAGGCCTATATGCCCGATCCCATCCATGTGGAGGATCGCTCCATCACCACCGCCGGGGTGCAGAAGCTGTATCTGGGCCGGGACGACGCCGACATGATCCGTGGCAAGCGCATCGTGCTGATGGACGATGTGATCTCCACCGGCGGCAGTCTCCACGCCATGGAGGAGCTGGTAAAGCTGGCCGGCGGCATTGTGGTGGACCGCATCGCCGTGCTGGCCGAGGGCGACGCCCAGCAGCGCAAGGACATCCAGTATCTGGCTCCGTTGCCGGTGTTCAACGCCGACGGTACGGTGAAGTAAGAATAGCTTGTGAAAAGAGGGAGGACGCTGCGGCGTCCTCCCTCTTTTCAAGGGAAAATGTGATACCCCCCGGAGCCTTCGGCTCCGGGGGGTATCACGCTATGGGGAGGATGAGGAGGTCAGATATAACGCTGACTGGAGACATCGAACACACCACGGGTAGTGATCCGCAGAGAAGGGATCACCGGAAGGGCCATGAAGCTCAGGGTCATGAAGGGGTCGATGCCACGGGAGACGCCCAAACCGAAGGCCTCGTCTTTGGCATCCTCCAGAGCGCTGTTCACCATCACCAGACTGTCGTCGGACATGATGCCGGCGATGGACAGCGTTACCTCGCCCAGCACCTGACCGTTCTCCATGACGGTGATGCCGCCACGGTTCTCCACGATGCGGTTGGCGGCGGCGGCCATATCCTCGTCGGTGGCACCCACCACGATGATGTTGTGGCTGTCGTGGCTGATGGAGGTGGCTACGGCGCCACGCTTCAGGCCGTAGCCCTTGATGTAGCCCAAGCCGATGTGGTGGGTGTTCTTATGCCGCTCGATGACGGCGATCTTCAGAATGTCCTGCTCCGGGTCGGCGTGGTCGGCGTAGCCGGCATCCTGAGTGACGATCTCGCCGGGGATCATGCCGATGACGGCGTGGGGGCGGCCGTCGGAGAAGTCCTCCGCCGTCAGGTGGGCCACATGGAAGGTGTCGTGAGCCCGCTTCACCAGATAGGGGTCGATCTCCGGGGCGGGGAAGTCCCGCAGCTGACCGTCGTACATGAGGACGCCGCGTTTATAGACCATCTCGATCTCGAAGTGTTGGAAGTCGTCGATGATGACGAAGTCGCCCAAATAGCCGGGGGCAATGGCACCACGGTTGTTCAGCAGGAAGTACCGAGCGGCGTTGTGGCAGGCGGCCTTCACGGCAACGATGGGGTCGGCCCCCAGGGAGATAGCCTTTTTGACGATGTAGTCGATGTGGCCCTTTTCCAGCAGGTCGTTGGGGTGCTTGTCGTCGGTGCAGAACATACAGCGATCCACGTACTGGCTGGTGAGCAGGGGCATGAGAGCCTCCAGATTCCGGGCGGCCGTACCCTCACGGATCATGATGTACTGGCCAAGACGCAGCTTATTCATGGCGTCCTCCATATCGGAGCACTCGTGGTCGGAGTAGACGCCGGCGGCGATGTAGGCGTTGAGATCCTTGCCGGAAAGGCCCGGCGCATGGCCGTCGATCTTCTTGTGGTGGGCCTGAGAGGCCACGATCTTCTCCACCACCTGACCGTCGCCGTTGACCACGCCCACATAGTTCATCATCTCCGCCAGTCCCTGCACACGGGGATGGTCATAGAAGGAGTCGATGGCACGGTAATCCAGATTGGCGCCGGACTCGTCCAGCGGCGTGGCGGGGACGCAGGAGGGCAGCATGAAGCGCACGTCCACCGGCAGGTCCTCCGTGGCCTGCAGCATATACTCGATGCCGTCGGTACCCATGACGTTGGCGATCTCATGGGGGTCGGTGATGACGGTGGTGGTGCCGTGGGGCAGCACCGCCTTGGCAAACTCCGTGGGACTCACCAGAGAGCTCTCCAGATGGATGTGAGCGTCGATGAAGCCGGGCAGCACCAGCTTGCCGGACACGTCCACCTCCACCTTGCCGTGGTATTCGCCCATACCTACAATGAGGCCCTCTGCCACGGCGATGTCCCCGTGACACAGCTCATTGGAGAATACGTTGACGTAAGTGGCGTTTTTCAGCACCAGATCCGCCGGAGCCCGGCCCGCCGCCACGTCGATGACGTGGAGCTTCTTATTGAGCTTACGGTTGATCTTGCCGGCATAGCTTTCCTTGACAGACATAAACGGCTCCTTTCTCCCGCCGGGCGGGATGCGCTGGGTGGTATCTCTTTTATTGATTCCTCATATTATCACAGCTTATAAGAGTTGTCCACAAAAATTTTTGTAAATTTTGCATTTTTCTTGACAGAGCCCACAGGAAAGGATACAATATCGATATATGATATCGAATGACGATGCAGGAGGAGAGCTATGACAGGAAAAGCGGGCGCACCGCTGACGGAGGCCATGTTCTATGTGCTGATGGCGCTGCGGCGGGGAGAGCTGTGCGGCACGGAGATCGCCGCATGGACGGAGCGGTGTACGGAGGGGCGGGTCCGTCTGGGACCGGGGACGCTGTATACCATCTTGGGGCGTTTTCTGGAGGAGGACTTCATTCAGGAGACGTCGGTGCAGGGACGGCAGCGGAACTATCGGTTGACGGAGAAGGGGCAGCGGGCGTACCGGAATGAACGGCTGCGTCTGCGGCTGTGTCTGGCGGATGCGGAAAGGGAGGATGCGGGGGAGAGACTATGACGGGAAAACGGAACGAACCACACGGGACAGAGCGGTGCTCTGTCCCGTGTGGTTTTCAGCTTTGCAGCGTGTCGGCAAAGCCCTGCGCAAAGAGACGGGCGGCGTAAAGGGCCTCGTCCAGCGAGTTGCCGGCGGCTCCTACCTCCAGCAGCATGGCGCCGGGGCTGACGAACTGGTTATAGCGGTAGTTCAGCATCGTAATGGGCCGCATGAGGGTAGGATAGTCGGCGCTGAGGTTCTGCTGAATGGCTATGGCCAGCTTCAGATTCTCCTGCCAGCCGTCGTAGGCGTTGCCCATAATAAAACTCATCTGGGCGGCGTGGGGCTCCTCGGCGCTGACCAGCTTGTACTGGTTGCCGTCGGCGTCGGAGACGGCGTCCCGGTGGACATCCAGCACGAACACCAGAGAGGGGTATTTCTCCATGTAATCCTCCACGGAAGCCAGACTGTGGGGGTAGGCGTCGTTGTAGTCCGGCACGTCGTGAAGGGTGCGGTCGTGGAGGACGGAAATGCCACGCTCCGACAGGGCGGCGGCGATCTCGTCGCCTACCCGCACCACGTTGCAGGCATCGTTGTCGGTGCGGAAGCTGCCGGTGGGGGTGTATTCCTGCCCAGCGGGCATGGTGTAGGCCTCGCTGCCGTGGCTGTGGACGATGAGCACCTGCGGGCCGTCATCGGTGAGCTGGGCGGCAAAGCTGCCGTCGGAGAGAGCATCAGCATCCAGCTCCGTACCGGAGGAGTTTTTCAGATATACGCCGTTGACCACGGTGTACCCCTTGGAGGAGGTAGGAGCGGTGGTTTGGGCGGGGACACCGTTGTCGGCAAAGGTCAGGCCGTCGGTGAGGGAGGAAGCTGCGGAGGAGGGCGTATCCGGCGACTCCGGGGCCACAGGCTCCGGCGGATCTCTGGTCACACCGGCGGACAGCAGAGCTGCCACAGTGCTGCGGCCTGCCAGCAGCAGGGGGGACTGGGCCAGCGTCATCACCGTGACGGCGGACAGGGAGTCCAGACCGAAGAAGTCCCCCAGCTCCCAGCGCAGCGCCTGCTGGGGCAGGCGGCTGCCCTGCCGCAGCTGCTGGAGGGCTGCGGCGGCAGAATCGCTCCCGGCGGTGACGGCGGCGGCCCATAGAGTCAGCGCCGCCAGCAGCAGGGACAGGAATCGGCGTATATGGATCTGTTTCATTGGTATCACCTCACAGACAAGCCTATGCGGTGAAGGAGGGAAAGATGCAGGGGAGAAGAATAATTTTTTTCAAAAGTCTTATTGACAAAACGGCACTCTGCGGTGCTGACGCAGCTGTGGCTGGTGTGGGCGGACCTGTTCTTCGGAGCTTTTGCGGTGCTGCTGTCCTTTGGCATGGTGCCGACGGTGTTCGTTCTGCTGATCATCCGGGGTTTCTTCCGGAGGAATCAGGAGCAGCACCGGAAATTTGCCGCTGCGGGAACGTGGCGGGAGGCCATCGCCTGGCGGGAGGGCTTACAGGGCTTCGAAATGATACCGGGGCTTGCCGAGGCTCTTTTTTCTGTACTCGATGGCGGACGTGGGGCAGTAGCAGATACAGGCCATGCAGTGGGTGCAGCCTTTGCCCCAGACGGGCCTGGCGTCCCGGAGGGTGATGCTGTTGGTGGGACAGCGGCGGACGCACTGGCCGCAGCCGGTGCAGGCCTCCGAAACGGTAAAGGCGCTGGATTTGACGAAGCAGGCGTAGAAGATGGGGTTCACCGGGCCGCTCATGAAGCGGTCATAGAGACGATCGTGGGGCGGGGGAAAGGGGCGGCCCTCCCGGACGGCGGCGATAGAACGGTCGATATCCGGCTGGGCCTTGGCCACGATGCGTCGGGCTTCCTCCGCCTGCGGAGCGTCAAACATGGCGATGTAGTTCTCCGGCATGATGATCTGGGCTGTCCCCATGTCCGTCAGGCCCTTGGTCTGACAGAGGGAGCGGTTATACCGGCTGGCGTGGCCGATCTCGCTGCCGCAGGTCATGATGAACCACACCTGCGCTGCGCCGGGGAACTCCGTCTCCAGCAGCCAGTCCCGCACCAGACGGGGGATGCGCCATGCGTAGGTAGGCGTGACGATCACAAGGCGCTCGTCCGCCTCCACGGGGGAGGTGTCGTGGGAGCGGATGCGGTCATTCATGCTCAGCAGCGATTGGTCCAGAGCCTCCGCCATGCGCTGGGCCACATATTTGCTGTTGCCGGTGCCGGAAAAATAGAGGATCATATGAAAACTCCTTCGCAGAATGTTTTTAACATTGTAGCAGTCGGGAGAAAAATGTGCAAGCAAGCGCCTGCACATTTTTTGTTGTCTTTTTGCGGGGGAATCGGTATAATTGAGGGAGGAGGCAGAACCTGTGGAGGTTTGTATGGCAAAGGATGTGTGTTTTCCCTGTGAGGGCGGTTTCATCAATCTCCGTGTCGGAGCGATTATTATGAAAGATGGACGTCAACGACTCCGATACATATGATGCGGCAGTATCCTTTTGCCCAAAACGGATACACATAATTTAGAACAGGAGGTCAGAACCATGATATTTGTTTGCTATCCCAAGTGCAGCACCTGCCAGAAGGCGAAGAAGTGGCTGGATGAGCACCACATCAGTTATGAGCTGCGGGACATCAAGGAGGAGAACCCCGGCTATGAGGAGCTGACTGCGTGGCATCAGCGCAGCGGGCTGCCGCTGAAGAGATTTTTCAACACCAGCGGGCTGCTGTATAAGTCCATGGGGCTGAAGGACAAGCTGCCGGGCATGAGCGAGGAGGAGATGTTGCAGCTTCTGGCCACGGATGGGATGCTGGTGAAGCGACCGCTGCTGGTGGGCAGCGATTTTGTTCTGGTGGGCTTCAAGGAGGCCCAGTGGGCGGAGCAGTTGGGGAAGCTGTAACGGCATAACGATTTTTCCGCATGACAGACGGCGAGGCGCTCCTTGGGATGGACTATGGTGTGGGCGCAGGCGGTGGACGCTGTGGAAGTGCTGCGTTACAATGGGAGAGTATCAGGAAAAGGGTGTGGGCAAGTGCTGAGACCACTCAAATACTTCCAGTCCGTGGTGCGGCTGTGCAGCTTTTCGCAGGCGATAGAGGTATTGTACATTATCAGGACAAAATATCCGACTAAATTAGCATAAAGGAATTTATAGACCCGTTTACGGGTAGTAAGAATCCCAAGGCATAAAGAAAACCCCTTAAGGGGTAGCCCGAGAAGGAAATGCGGTCGGCAGACCTTTCGGGCCCCTTAAGGGGCTTTGTCCGTAATAGGCCCTTATAGGGCCTGGTCAAACCTCCGGCTTAGCCGGAGGTTTTGATTTCTTACAGCAGGCAGCTCCGGCTCACGCCCAGCGGGACGTTGAAGCCCAGCGCCTGATACATGGCCTCGTCACAAGGGGCGCAGCACACGGTCAGGCTGCCCACGCCCCGTTCACGGCACAGTGCCTGAGCGCTGCGGATCAGCTGCCGGGCGATGCCCTGTCTCCGGAATACCGGCTCCACGTACAGATCCTCCAGCACCGCTACCGGCCCGCAGCAGAAGGTGGAGAAGTTCTCTGCCACAGAGCACATCCCCACGGCCCGGCAGCCCCGGTATGCCAGCAGGAAGCGGATATGCCCCTGCTCCACGGCGGCCCGCAGCCGCTCTGTGCTCTCCTCCGTCAGCAGCGGCTCCCCGATCTCCGACAGATAGCCGTTCTCCAGCTTCCGCAGCTGCCAGTCCGCCGGATCCTGCAGCAGCTCCACGGTGATGGACAGCGCCTGCTCCGGAGGGCGCAGCATCAGCGGCTCGCCCCACTCGTCCCGGCCATTGGGCCGGAAGCCCAGACGGCTCCAGAATCGGATGCGCCGGGGGTCGGCGGCGTTCAGCTCCCCATACTGCGCTCCCCGATCCGCTGCCCAATCCAGCAGCAGACGGGCGCAGGCGGTGCCTGTCCCGCCACCCCGGAACTCCGGCAGCACACAGAACTCCATGACGAAGCACTTGCCGTCCTCCGAAGGGTACAGTGCCGTCAGGGCAAAGCCGATATCCCGGCCCTCCCGCCGAAACAGCAGGTAGTAACAGCGATCCCCTTCCCGGTCATGGATCCGCTGTACGGCGGCCCGGTATTGGCTGTCGTCCAGAAAATATGCCCGGTCCTCCTCCGCCGGGTCGGGGAAAACGTCCCGTGCGTGATAGGCGTGTAGCTCCTGCCAGAAGCGCTCCACCTCCTCCGGGGTCACGGCCTCCCGGATGTGAATGGTCTTGTTCATGATGGTTTCCTCCTAAATAAATTGGGAGGGTCAGGAAACGTACACCCTCCGGATACGTCTCATGTTCATAAAGCATCATCCTTTCCTGATACATTGTATATACACATCGCCGCCGCAGCGGGATGGCATACCCTGTTACAGCCGCACCGGCACGGGGGCGTCCAGCGTCACCGTCTCCGGCGTCACCCGGCAGGTGTAGGCCGCCACCTCCACGCCACGGCGTGCCGCCTCCCGCAGGGCCTCGCCAAAGGCTGGGTGAGTGGTGTCGTTGGGGGCAAAGTCCAGCACGTCCGCCATCTGGATCACGAAGAAGGCTGTGGCCCGGTGGCCCTCCTCCACGGCCCGCATCAGCTCATGCAGATGCCGGACACCACGCTCCGTGGGGGCGTCCGGGAACAGGCAGTGGCCCTCCCGCTCCAGCGTCACGCCCTTCACCTCCACCAAGTGCAGCCCCTCCGGCCGCTCCAGACAGAAGTCCAGCCGGGAGTCCCCGTAACGGTACTCCGGGTGGACGGTGATCTCCGGCTCCTGCTGGTGGATCCACTGGGCAAAAATGCGGTTGGGGGCCTGAGCGTCCATGTTGATGAGCCGGTGGCCCTTCTCCACGGCGATGAGGTCCCACGCCGTCCTGCGGGCCGGATTGGTCCCACGCTCCAGATAGACCGTGGCCCCCCGCACCAGCAGCTCCCGGCAGCGGCCTGTGTTCTTCACATGGCACACCACCGTCTCGCCCTCCAGCTCTACATGGGCGATGAACCGGTTGGGCCGCTCCAAAAAGTGCGCCTGCCGCACCTCTCCGTATTGCAAGTGCATCGCCTCCTTTGTCCTATTATAGCACACAAAGATACGTTTGAAAAGGACATTTTATCCATTCATCCGCTCACCAGATACAAATGTCTGCGATTTTTCTTGACGCCCGATCAAAACTGTGTTATACTGGCACGCAATTAAACTGGGGGAATGTATTTATGAAAGCGCAAACCAACCGGCTGACCTTCAGCCAGCAATTCTTCATCGCCACCATGCTGTTCGGCCTGTTCTTCGGGGCAGGAAACCTGATTTTTCCCATTTTTCTGGGCAGTCAGGCCGGGCGCAATGTATGGCCAGCCATCACCGGTCTGCTGATCACCGGCGTAGGCATCCCCCTCCTGGGCGTAGCCGCACAGGGTATCAGCCGCAGCAACGGCCTGCAGGAGATGGCCGGGCGGGTGAGTCCTCGGTACAGCATCTTCTTCACCTGCGCTCTGTACCTGACCATCGGTCCCTTCTTCGCCATTCCCCGCTGCGCCTCCACGTCTTTCACCGTGGGCATCGAGCCGCTGCTGGGTGAGAATGTCAACGCCACGGTGCTGCTGGCGGCGTTCTCCTGCGTGTTCTTCGCCGCCGTGCTGTTCTTTTCTCTGCGCCCCGGCAAGATTTTGACGTGGGTGGGAAAGCTGCTGACGCCGCTGTTCCTGCTGGTGCTGGCCATTCTGGTGGTGACGGCCCTGCTGCATCCCACAGACCGCATTGCCGACGTGACGCCGTCGGCGGCCTATGCTGCGGCTCCCTTCTTCGCCGGTTTTCTGGAGGGCTACAACACCATGGATGCTCTGGCCAGTCTGGCCTTCGGTATCGTGGTCATCAACGTCATCCGGGGGCTGGGCGTCACGGAGCCCGGCGCTATCGCCAAAAATACGGTGCTCTCCGGCATTTTCAGCTGCCTGTTCATGGGCGGCATCTATGTGGCCGTCACCATCGTGGGGACCCGGAGCCACTCCCTTACCGTTTCCTGCACCAACGGCGGCGAGGCCTTCGCTGTCATTGCTGAGCACTATCTGGGGCGGGCCGGGCTGGTGGTGCTGGCCCTGACGGTGATCCTGGCGTGTCTCAAGACCTCCATCGGTCTGGTCACCAGCTGTGCCGAAACCTTCACCGCCATGTTCCCCAATGGGCCGAAATACGGTTTCTGGGCCATCTGCTTCAGTATTTTTTCCCTGCTGGTCACCAACATCGGCCTTAACGCCATCATCGCCATCTCTCTGCCGGTGCTGATGTTCCTGTTCCCACTGGCCATCACTCTGATCCTGCTGGCGCTGCTGGGAAATCTGTACGGCCACGATACCGTGGTGTATCGGTGGGTCACGGGCTTCACGCTGGCGGCCGCCCTCTTCGATTTCGTGAAGGCGCTGCCCAAGGCCATTACGGAGACCCCTGTTGTCTCCGCTGTCATCGGTTTCGCTGACAGCTACCTGCCCTTCTTCGAGCTGGGGTTGGGCTGGATCTGCCCTGCCGCTGTGGGTCTGTTCGTGGGACTGATCTTCCATCGCACACGCCGAAACCGGCCAGCCGCATAAGAAATCGATTTTTCTGCGATCCATTTAGGCTGGCCCAATGCTGGCGCAGCAGCCTTTCTGCATTCACAAAAAGTTTACAATTCCGGACCTTCCGATTTTGCGAATTTTCTCTAAGTAATAATAGAAGGACGATTTCACCCGGGTGAGGTTGCCCCTGGTTCGGTATGGCACGGTATCCGCGCCGACGAATCCACATGGCCTTCGACAGAGTATCTATGAGAGCATGGACACTCTCCGCCATACGGCAATCCGCTCGGAAAATCCTTCCATCTCTGACCGTGCTCCCGGGAGCACGGTCTCTTTTTATGCTAACAGGGAGGAGGTGAAAAAGATAGTTTACAGATGAGGACAAAGGAGGAACGTGGATCACACAACATACCCGCAAGAGCGGTGGAGTGGTTTGCCAAGTCGGCAGAGAGAGGAAACCCCTACGCCCAGTATATGCTGGGCAAGCTGTACCTTGCTGGTAAGGAGGTTCCCCGCGACGAGGAGAAAGCCGCACAAGCCAGCCGACCATGAGGAGCAGTGGCCTGACATGACCATGTAAGCGGCGCAAAACTGGGCCGCAAAACAAAGAATAAAATCCTTCTGGGCGAAAGGTAGAAAGAAACTGAATGAGAAAATCCAAATAGAATTCCTTTGATGAACTCCCGCTGATGCTGACCGTGGAGGATGTGTCCCATGTGCTGGGCATCGGCTTGGCTCATGCCTACGAGGCAGCCCACCGCAGGGATTTCCCCACCATCACCCTGGGCAGCCGCATCATCGTTCCCCGTGACAAATTCATGGAATGGATCGACGAGCAGGCCGCGAAAAAATCTGAGATATTATGATAGATTACAGTGGATAATGCCGGAAAATTCAAGTTCCCGACGTATCTGCGTCGAAAATACGGAAGTTGCACCCGTTAGGGAGGGGTTAGGGATTTTGCGGTCTTCGGCGTTCCTCCGTACCAAGGGCGCAACTGCTACTTTACCGCTCTGACCACAATTGGGATGTGGTCAAGCACACTTCAAAAAATGAACTTATACCGCAGAAAAACCGCCTTTTTAGGCGGTTTTTCTGGGAAAGGTGGTCGGAGTGTAATTATAGGATTTCAGAAAACGCAGATATATCAACGGTTTGCTGGCAGTCGGCAAGAGGTATTTATTCTAAAAATTCAAAATAACGAGAACAACGCCGCCAATAGGACAACGGGCGGCGTTTTGTAAGTCCAATCATCCCCGCCATACCGGCTACATATCCTTTTAAGCCAGATGAAATATACGCATCAACATGTAGGCTATTCTAATTGCTCATAGTAAGTTCAAATTTGAATTCCAGATTTGTTCTTGTATTCAGCGCAATCGGCTGGAAACCTGGCGGGCGTTCCTTCGGCGGATACATAACATTATAGAATACTTGCCGGATGGCACTACCGTCTGGCACAGGAGAGGGGGAAAAATTCTTTGAAAAATAATTGTAAAAATCATACGAGGCGTATTAATACGCTTCGTACCATGTGGCAGAAGCTGCAGGGAATGCCGGACCTGCCTATGAAGCTGGGGTTGCTTGCGCTGTATGTTATCGGCGCGGTATATGTCGGCACCCAGCAGGAGGTGTGGCACACGATGGCAGAGAGCGTTGCTATGCCGCTGCTGGATACCCGGCAAGGCAAGGACCTGATGGGCACCTTCATTGCCGACCTGGTGCTGCAAATTTTGTCCTTCGTAGCGCAGAATGAGCGGGAGTTCATCCGCAAGCGGCAGGCGGAGGGAATCGCGGCGGCCAAAGCCAAGGGCGTCAAGTTCGGCAGACCGCCGATTCCGCTGCCGGATAACTTCTACCTGGTACATAAAGCGTGGCGGGCCAAAAAGCTGACGCTAAAGCAGGCCGCCGCAGCCTGCGGTATGCCCGTGGGAACCTTTTACAGCAAGGCCGTCAAATTTGAAAATACCACCTAATCAAATCACTACAAAAATCTGGAAATGTGTACTTTTATAAATTGCAGAAAATAAGCAAATAAAATATGCAAAAATGGTTGAAATTTTGAGAGTTTGATTGTATAATGGCAACATATTAGGATTCGGATTAAAGTATGTAAAAGTACACATTAAGAAAGTAAAAACAAGGCGGTTTGTAGCAAGGGAAGAGCTGTCATTGCGTAACAAAAAACGAGGGAATCAACTATGACAATACTGGAAAGAATCAAACTGAACTCTGCGAAACATCCGGAAAGAGTTGTAATGCGCACACAATATGGCTTTGGGGAAATGACCATGAAGTGGGGAGAACTAGATGCTTTTTCGGATAAGCTGGCTTATTATCTGACGAAAGAGCTCAGAACAAATAAGCCAATCATTGTATATGGGCATAAGCATCCGATGATGCTTGTATGCTTTTTGGCTTGCGTTAAATCCGGAAGAGCTTACTGCCCGATTGATGTAAATGTGCCGCTATCCAGAACGGAAGCTATTATCCGAGAGGTTGAACCGGAGATTATTCTAACCACTGAGCCGCTGGAAATCGATAGCGATCGAATCAAGGAGCTGCAGGAAATCAATGAAATCATTTCTACAACGGATGGAAAAGCGGATAGTTCAAACTATGTTACCGCAGAAGATGTGTTCTATATTATTTTTACATCCGGCAGCACAGGAACGCCCAAGGGAGTACAGATAACAAGAGATTGTCTGGATAATTTTATCAAATGGGCTCTTTGCTTGGGAAGCGGTACAGCTCAGGAAAAAGTATATACTTTCATGAATCAGGCTCCCTTTTCCTTTGACTTGTCGGTTATGGATCTGTACCTGTGCTTATATACAGGGGGTACGCTTTTTGCCCTTGGGAAAAATGTGCAGGTAGATATGAAGCTTCTATATGAAGCATTGAGACGATCCGGTATCAACAAATGGATTTCTACGCCCTCCTTTGCGGATGTATGTCTCGCTGATCCGATATTCTCCGGAGAGCTTCTTCCCGACCTTACGGACTTTTTGTTTTGCGGAGAAATATTGACGAATAAAACCGTAAGTCGCCTGAAGAAACGTTTTCCCGGAGCAAATGTGGTCAATACATACGGGCCAACAGAATCCACCTGTGCAATTACGGAGATCAATGTGACCGATGAAATCAACGAAAAGTACTCTCCGCTGCCAGTCGGCAAGCCAAAAGACGGAACTTGGATCCGAATATCAGATGAAAACGGCAATGCGGTGGTCGATGGGGAAAAAGGCGAGATTGTCATTATTGGCGATTCCGTGAGTATTGGATATTGGAACAATGCAGAAAAAAACAAGAAATCCTTCGGACGCACAACAGTAAATGGCGTGGAATACAGATTCTACAGAACCGGTGATGAGGGATACATTATAGACGGCATGCTCCACTATTGCGGGCGGATTGACAATCAGGTCAAGCTTCACGGATATAGGATCGAATTGGAGGATATCGAAAGCAACCTGCTTAAAATTCACGGCATCATACAAGCGGTGGTTTTACCTAAGTACAGAGATGGAAAGGTCTCCAGTTTAGTGGCTGGTGTAGTTTTGTCCGAAGCGACAGAGGATGAAAAAACAGCCGCAGAAAGCATCAAGAGCAAGCTTAAAATGACTTTGCCTGAGTACATGATCCCCAAGAAGATCAAATTTCTTTCCAATATCCCTCGCACCAATAATGGAAAGATTGATCGTAAAGCAGTGGGAGGCGTTTTATGAGTTTTTTTGCCGGATGCGATTTCTTCATGGTTTTGTTTATTCTTTTGATCCCAGCGGTCTTGCTGGGATTATCAGAGAAAAAATTAAAATGGTACAGATGGCTCCTATCCCTGTTTTTTATCTGGGAGGTATACGGCTCAACAAAATACAGCTGCTCTATCTGATAGGCTATGTTATTTTTGCCGCATATTTGGTAAAGATCTATTTATACCTTCGAAAAAAATACGGAAGAAATAAGTATATCTATGGCCACGCTGTTTTTCTGAGCCTGCTGCCCTTATTGGTGTATAAAATAGGCGGGCTCAGAGGGTATAGTGTATTCGGATTTTTAGGTATATCCTATATTTGCTTTAAAATCATTCAGGTCGTCATTGAGTGCTATGACGGTGTAATAAAAGAAATAGATGAATTTCAGTTCATAGAATTCCTGATTTTTTTCCCGTGTCTTAGTTCCGGTCCCATTGACAGAAGCAGGCGATTTGCGGAGGATGATAATAAGATCTGGTCCCGCCAGGAATATATTGAATTACTGTGGACGGGCTTGTATAAGATCATCCTCGGTATATTCTATAAAGTCGCCTGTTCGGGTTTTTTCTATTATCTTCTGCAAACTTATTTCGCAGGGAGACACCGGCCTATATACCTGGTTGGGTATGCTTACATTTACGGACTATATTTGTTTTTCGACTTTGCCGGATATAGCGCTATGGCTGTTGGCACCAGTTACCTGCTTGGAATCAAAACGCCGGATAACTTTAATAAACCCTTTTTAAGCGTTGACATTAAAGATTTCTGGAACAGGTGGCACATTACATTATCCTCTTGGTTCAGAGATTTCATTTTTACCCGTTTTATGGTGGACTCCGCCAGAAAAAAGCGCTTTTCAAATCGACTGACCGGAGCGTCTGTGGGATTGATTCTGAATATGCTAATCATGGGCGTATGGCATGGACTGGAGGGACATTATATCCTTTACGGTCTTTACCACGGGATTCTTCTTGCAGTGGTTGAAGTATATCAGAAAAAGTCTAAGTTCTATAAAAAATATAGGAACAATAAATGCTATGTGGTTTGCTCGTGGTTTATCAATCTTAACATTGTTATGCTGGGATTTTTGATCTTCTCCGGGTATTTGACGGAAGTTTGGAATTTAATCCTAACACGATTTTGAAAATGGAGGAATAAAAAATGGAAGAAAAATTGTTGGATATTCTGGCTGAGGTTTGTGACGATGACAGCGTAAAAACAGATCTTGATGGGGAGCTCTTTGATTCGGGGCTGTTGGATTCTTTGGCGTTTGCTGACTTGCTGTTTGCTATCGAGGACAATTTTAATGTAGTCATTGCACCGTCTGAGATTCAGCGAGCGGATATTGATACACCCAATAAAATTATCGCTTTAATTAAGGAGCGTATGTAACCGTGAAGAAGGTATACTTGCTATTGGCCGCTTTAGTTTGTGCATTTGTGTGCATAATCGGGTTGAATTTGCACGCAAAAACACTGCTCGATGACAATATCGAAAAGGCTATATATTATAACAATATTTCCTCAAAAAACTGTTCTGATTATGTGATGGAGAAGGTTCTCGATGAACGCTCTATTGTGGTGTTGGGGTCATCGGAGTTGTCATTTTCAAACAGCCCGGCTTATCCACCGAAGCTGTTTAACTATGGAAATTCGGATTTCAACATGGTGCTGATGGGAAGCGGATACTTTCAGTGTATTCCCCAGGCTATCAATGTAGGCGCCTTATCAAACAACACAAAAAACAATAAAATTGTTTTGATTATTTCACCACAATGGTTTACGCATGACGGTCTGACCTCAGAATCATTCTGCAGCAGATTTGAAGAAACAAATTTTGTCGAGTTTTTGAAAAACGATTCTATCTCGAAGGAAACGAGGATTGCGGTAGCAAACAGAGTAAATGAATTGCTGACTTCGGATCCGACAGCCCTTGCTAGAGTAGAGAAAGACGAGCGGCTGTACATAGATGGCTCATTAAATCTGTTGACGCGTCTGGAGATGGCCGCATACAACTCATTTAGGGCTGAAAAAGCAAAATTTGAAACCGCCCATGCGTTAAAATCCCAGGATCTCCCAATAGAACAAGAACGCTATGTAAAAGCCGAGGACATCAACTGGAATGAATTGATGCTGAAATCGGCAGACCTCGGTGTCGAAAGTTGCACGAACAACACCTTTGGCGTAAATGACGATTATTACACCACCTACATGGCAGATAAAATAGCTTCCCTGAAAGGCAGCTATTCCGGCGCAAGCTATGTGGAGTCTCCGGAATACGATGATTTTCGGTTGTTCCTGGATGTGTGCAAAGAATTAAATATCGAGCCGCTGATTATTAGCGCTCCGGTCAATGGTCGGTGGTATGATTATGCTGAATTCTCAAAAGCGGATCGCAATACGTATTACCAGAATATCCGAGATATATGCCGAGAATATAATGTGAAATTGGCTGATTTCTCGCAGAAGGAATACGAAATTTATTTTCTGCGTGATATCATGCACCTGGGATGGAAAGGCTGGGTATATCTGGATCGTGCAGTATATGAGTTTTACAACAATCAGCCGATCACCGACACTACCACTTATGAAATACTGACGCCGGAAGCAACTGCAGCTTCGGATGGTGCAGAAGTGCAGAATGACGGGTCCTATCGGTTGGCCGGCTATGGACAAACTGATGCGATTACCATCAGTTTGCCTCATGAGCAGACAGAACTGGATCACACAAATAAAGCGGAATATCGTAGCGGTACATATCTGCACACAGGTGAATCCGGCACTTATACGGTGCGAATGGCTTGGGGGGATGTGTATGTGGACAGTATTTATTTCCTGGAAAAGGGAAGTATATACCAAATAAAGTACGATGTTGCTGCAATAAGTAGTACCTGTGCAGTGGTAGATGATTTTACTTTTTCAAAAATAAGTTATTAAATGCGGAGGGTAGAGATGAAAAAGATCCGTGAATTTTTGAAAAATGAAACCATCAGGAATTTCCTGACGATTTTAAAGGTGTTTCTTATGGTGATAGCTTCATATTTGTATTTAATGTACGCTAATTTATCAACAGCTCCGGAATTCATTTATAATCAATTTTAGTAGTTTCGTCCCCTGTGTGCTGATTGATTAGAAATTGTGTGAAGCGGATATTCTCAAAGGAGTTTTGGGCAAGATGTATGAATATAAGACAAGGGTCAGATATACAGATTCCGCCTTCAACGGGGAAATGTCTCTAAGTGCAGTGATTGATTGCTTTCAGAATGTTTTTCACTTTGAATGCGACGATACAGGGGTTGGCACACAAGATCTTATAATGAAGGGCCTGGGATGGTTCATCTACTTTTGGCAAGTCGATATATCCCGTTATCCGAAATGCGGGGAAGAAATAATAGTTGGTACATTTGCGTATGAGGACAGGGGCAGTTCAGAAGAACGGAATTTCTACATTAAGACGGTCCGTGACGATATAATCGTCCGGGCAAACTCTGTCTGGTCTCTGGTTGATCTTGCCAAATTACAGATCATGAGAATACCAAACGAGGTTATGGATCGCAATCGCAAAAGGAATGAAGATAAGCTGGATATGGAATACCTTGGCAGGCGGATTCGATATAGCGGAGAATGCAACATCCGAAAAGTCGGAGAACATATTGTCAGCAGATTAGAACTGGATAGTAATCGTCATCTTAACAATTCAGAATATATCAAGATAGCGCTGGCTACCATAGCCGATTTCAATCCATCTTCGGTTACTCGTCTTTGTATTGAATACAGAAAACAAGCTGTTGAAGGAGATCTCCTAAACATATTTTTGGCAAGAGAGGACGAGATGATAATCGATATTAGATCAGATTCAGGGGAATCCTTTGCTGTAATGAAGTTATTTGTTAAAGGAGGAAATGCCCGGACTATATCCACATGCTGATAGGCAACCCGTCGAAGTACAGTGTATCGCAAATCATGGGGTACCTGAAGTAAAGGAGTAGCCTAATGATATTTGACTGACATGCTAACCTGAAGTATAAGTACGGGTACAGACACTTTGGGGCAAGATTATATTTTGCGGATACGGCGGACCGCAACAAGAAAGCGATAAATGCGCACATACAGGAGGATAAAATGTCTGACCAGATTAGCATAAAGGAATTTATAGGCCCGTTTACGGGTAGTAAGAATCTCAAGGCATAAATAAAAAATCCTTAAGAGGCTTCCGCCCGCAATAGGCCCTTATAGGTCCTCAGGCTGTCAAAAAACTACTCAGTCTCCCTCGTTTCCGCTATAATAAAAAACGCCCCATTCCTTAGTACAAGTATTTTACCATACTTGCCTAACGAATGGGGCGCTATTCATAGCCGGAGGGCTTTTTTATAATATTCTCAATAGAAATGATAAATCCGAACACATTACCCACTTGGATAATGTAGTTCGGATTATCATTCCTTGTGGGAGGACTATAAAAAGATTTTTTCGCTGGTTTTGCATAGGTACTTGAACTCTTACGAAAAATCTTGAGCCTTCAAGGTTGGGGCAGCGGTGAGCCGCTGTCATTCGGTCAGCGGCTGCACCACCTCGATGCCGCCTTTGAATATCACGGTGATTCGTTCTTTTGAGTCCACTACCATGCATTCAAGCAGTTGGCGGACGATTTGGTCATCGTATTCCATCGGACGGTTCTTTATGCCGTCGAGTATCATGTAGATGTCATCGAGTCGGGATTTTGCATTTTCTCGCCGCTGCTCTGCATCGGCTATACTGCCGAGCTGCTGTTGCAAGCGGCTTTTTTCATTCATGAGACGAGTTGCGGTTTCCTCATCAAAGGCTTCCACTGTTTCTGTGGATACACGGTCGAGCATTTTTCGGAATTCTGCGTCGATCTCGGCGATCTGCACCTGAAGGTCAATGCTGTTATCCTCGCTTCTTTCACCCTCCAAGCCCATGCCGATGTGCAGCTTCAGCGTTTGCAGCACCTCAGTGTTTCGGGCTGCCGTTTTCATGATCGCCGCCATCACAGCCCTTTGCAGAATGCTTTCCTCTACGGTGGGTGAGTTTCGGCAGTATTTCTTTCCGAAGTCAAGGCGGTTGATGCATCGCCATACGATTTTTTTCTTGCCGCCCGCCGTCCATGTGCATTCAAGTTATGCCCTTTATTTTTATAAACGGGCAGTGACGGCCTTTCAGTCACTGCCCGTTTGCTATGGGGGTACTTCGGGTTTTCAGTGCTATTTGTTTATGCCGACTCTTTTCTTCTTGCTTGCAATACTGAATACGGTCAAAACACCGCCACTGATGAACAGAACGGCAAACCACAAAGCAAGGTTACTGTTATCGCCGGTCTGCGGGCTTTTTGTCCCATTGCCGGTATTTGTCGCAATGATTCCATATTGACTCAAATGGTTTGTTTCAAATACAATATAACCGTTTTCTACTGCAGCAGATATGGTTTCTTTAATCTCTCCATTCGAAATATAGACAATTTCGTATTTGTCATACCTCTTCAAATTTTCCGGCAGAGCAATTCTGATCTTCATTTTGATGTTGCTGATCTTCACAACATTGTTGTTTCCGTCCAGCACATTGATGTCCGCAACGAATTTCACATTCTTATCTGCCAATTCCTTCTTGACCTCGATGGACTTGATATCCAGCTTGTAATCCTTGCTGACCTCTGTTGCAAATTCGATTTTTTCCTTTGTCTCCCCCGTGCTTTGGAGTTCCTTCACCATGTCCTTACCGGGATTTTCCGGATCTCCGGAGGCTTTCGTCCAGGAGGCGTACAAGGTCACATTTTTATACCGCTCGTAGCCCGACTCTTCTTTAACTAAGGTAAAACAATCAAGATTTTCAGCAAGTCGTGCAAGCTGCTTGGCGTCCTCGGCCTTGCCGTATAAAGCCGTTCTTTTCGCTGTAGGTTGCCGCCAACACCGTATCTCCTCTGTAATCGGAGACATCGGCAGCTTTCATCTGCGGTGCGTGTTCGTAGAGACCGACATATTCCCGCACCGTAGAAATCTCATCTTGAATCCTGCCCATCGCATACCGCATTGCCGACAGCAGGATCAGGCGAAAATCGGAATCGCAGATCGGAGCGAGCAGGTCCTGAGGGAACAGCAGAAACTCCTTGCCATTATTCATGCATACGCGCAGCGGCTGCTGTTCTTCCGTTACCAGATTCAGTAGACTGTTAGCTTGATCTTTCAGCTCATCAATGGTGATCGATTCGTAGTCCTGAAACGGGTTTACTTCATAATTCATCGTTTGACCTCCAATCAGTTTGTCCTCACGATGAGGTGCTGGCATTGTAGCTCTGACTGCCCGGAAGTTCAACCGTTTCTTTTGCAGCTCGAAAAGAAATCCAACAGGGTCGGAATTCGTGCGGATTTATCATTTTCTTGCTTTTCCTGCCCAAATGTGCTACCATTATAAACAACGCTGTCAAGTGTTGGAATAGGCCTTGGCAGTATGGCTGCAATAGACCGAATGCTCTGCCAAGCGGCAGAGCATTTTTTGTATATCGGTACGGAGGAGATATTTATGTCTGTGAGTTATAAAAAACTCTGGAAGCTGCTCATCGATAAGGACATGAAGAAAAAAGATTTGTGTGAAAAAGCAGGTATGTTATCACGGAAAGTCTCGTGAAAGTTTGTGCGGTTCTCGATTGCGAAATTGAGGATATCATTGCGTTTATAATGATTGAGAAGCTTCTAAGTAATGAATGTCAGGAGAGATAGATTATGGCATACACGGAAGATTTTAAGCATATCCTTGCCAAGCGGAATCAAATAAACAATGCCAACCTGTTCGTGTTTAAAAACAATACTCCCCGATCAATGAAGGTGTTCCCGGAGGAAGTAAGCAACGTTCTTCTCGAAAAATACTTTGATACATTAACGGGCATTACTGAAGAAAATGAGTTTGTTGATTTTATCCCGACGACTGTTGAAAGAGGTACATTACAGGTTATTGGAATAGACATTCTTACATTATGGCCGTCAATGCTATCTGCACGTAATGAAATACAAAATATAGATCGAGCAGAGATCACTGTTGACGACTATAGGTGTGATGGAAATACCATTCTAATGGATGTTGAGTTTGATGATGGTGAACATGTATTCCTATTGACTGTTTACCGCAATGTTGCGTCATGGTATAGCAATAATGTGCGTTTCACCAAAAGAGATGCAAAATTCCATGAAGAGAAAGGCGAGATTTTGGCTCTTACTCCTTGGGTGGATGCAGTTATTTCTGACCAACGTTGTTATATAATTAACGAGCAAAACTTTAATAAGATTTTTAAGTTTGATGAGGTGATTAAAAACCAAGTAGCCGCAAGCGAACCTGAGATCCGTAGCATGGATTTTATCGGTGATAGTGATGCCTTTATGATGTTGCTTGGGAAATCTGTTCGCCAAAAAAATGCTATGGCAAAAGTAATCATGCAAAGACGAATCGAGAAGATCAAAAAATTCTCGCCCAAGTATATCCGAGAACAAATTGAACATCAACCCGAACTTTCCTTTATATCGTATACGCCTGATGATAAGATCATCATAGACGAAAAGTCATTCAAAGCTGTCGTGGGCATCCTTTGCGGCAGGATTAACTTGGACTTAATTACTAAGGAACTGAATGGACTGGTAGAGAATGAGTAAAGCTGCAAAATTATCCCTTTCAATCAGTTGCTTTTTGCCGCTGTTTTTTATATTTTGGGCGGAAAATCTGTGCGCAGCCTACTGCTCATTTGCGACAGTTGAAAACGAAAATCTATTTCAGACGTTGTTTAGCCAATCCGAGTGTTTTCGCTTTAATGCCTGCATGTCTTTCGTGTGGTTTGCGTTTTTTTTAATTGGTATAATAGGGATTATTTGCTTTTGCAAAAGCTTTCTAAAAGCCAGAAAGCTATCTAAAGAAACGATTATTTTGACGAAAGCAGAAAATATTACTGCTGACTATTATTTCACGTATTTTTCCCTATTTGTAATATCGTTTTTTGGGGTCGACCCTACCAAACTCAAAGATGTCTTAATCCTTTCTGTCCTAATGGTATTAATCATTTGGGTTTATATGGCAAATGAAATGTACTTTGTAAATCCGGTTTTGAATATAGTCGGCTATAAAGCATTCTCTATTGTGTACCACAAGAGTACTTCTGCCAAAAGGTTAGATGATGATAAATCACTTCAGTCATTTGAAATTAAAGTCTTTTCCAGAGAGCCATTGAACCGAATGACCAGGGAGAAACTCTTTGTGACGTTCAGCCCTCATGATTTTTCTATTTGCTATTCTATTCCGCGGGAAAAGTCGGATTTATGAAATCCATTTTCAAAGGCAAAGGAGCATACGCTCATGTTACACCCCGGTCTTTATGAACAAGTCATCAACAATGCCTTGACGGGCGAGCTTGCGGAGATCCCGGAGGCCCGCAAGTCCGTCGCGCCCATTGACAAGGCGGAGGCCTCCAAGGTGCTGGCGCAGTATCTGGCGGATGTGGTTCAAAAGGGCTTGGATAACGTGCTGGACAACGGCGGGGATATTTCTGCCCAGATCGGGCTGACCAACCAGATCGTTAATCTCATTCAAAATACAACGAAGGAAGCTGACTTTGCCGCGCTTGGCGTTGACCGGCGGGCAGAGCAGCTTCTTGCGCTTTTGCGGGAGACCGACCCACGGTTAGCGGTGGGGAAAACAGCGGCGGACATAGAGCGCCCAGAGACCTCCATCGCACAAAGCTCCCTTTTCACCGGGGCTGTGCATGAGCCGCAGATGTTTACAGAGCTCAAAAAGGAAATCGTCTCGGCCGACCGGATCGACATGCTGGTGTCCTTCATCAAATGGAGCGGCCTGCGGCTCATCATGGATGAACTGCGGGAGTTTACGCAAAACGGCGGCGAGCTCCGCATCATCACCACCTCCTACATGGGCGCAACAGATGTGAAGGCCATTGAGGAGCTTCGAAAGCTGCCCAATACGCACATCAAGGTCAGCTACAACACCAAGACGACCCGCCTCCACGCCAAGGCATATATCTTTTACCGCGAAACCGGCTTCACGACGGCTTATGTTGGCTCGTCCAATCTGTCAAATGCGGCACTGACCAGCGGTCTTGAATGGAACACCAAGGTAACGAAACGCGACTTACCCGAAACTATCGACAAGATCGCCGCTACCTTCGAGTATTACTGGAATGACCGCGAATTTGAATACTACGCGGAGGATCAGCGAGAGCGCTTGGCACGGGCGCTGAAGGCGGAAAAATATTTCGACACCAACAATGCCGACGTCTACACCATGGACATCAACCCCTATTCCTACCAGCAGGAGATTTTGGACAAGCTGGAGGCAGAGCGCACTGTTCGTGGCTATACGCACAATCTGGTGGTGGCGGCCACCGGTACCGGCAAGACGGTCATCTCTGCACTGGATTACAAGCGTTTCCGCAAGCAGAATCCGGATAGACCCTGCCGCCTGCTCTTTGTGGCGCACCGGGAGGAAATCCTCAAGCAGAGCTTGTACACCTTCCGCGCCGTGCTCAAGGACGCAAACTTTGGTGAGCTATTTGTGGGCAACTATAAGCCAGAGAGCATCGACAACCTGTTTCTGTCCATCCAGACCTTCAACTCACAGAGCTTCACGGAAAAGACGAGACCCGATTTTTATGATTACATCATCGTGGACGAATTCCATCATGCCGCCGCGCCGACTTACCAGAAGCTCTTGTCCTACTACCAGCCGCGCATCCTGCTGGGCTTGACCGCTACTCCGGAGCGTATGGACGGCAAGAACATCCTGCCCTACTTCAACAATCGTATCGCCGCTGAGATCCGTTTGCCGGAAGCCATTGACCGAAAGCTCCTGTGCCCGTTCCAGTATTTTGGCGTTACCGATACGGTGGATCTGGATGCGCTTAAATGGTCTGCCGGTGGCTACCAAAAGAGCGAGCTGGAGCACATCTACACGTTCAGCGGGGCTGTTGCCGACCGCCGCGCCGACCATGTGGTGACGGCACTGCTGAAATATGTGACGGACATTGACGAGGTGAAGGGTCTCGGCTTCTGTGTGACGGTAGATCACGCGGAATTTATGTGCCGTTATTTTAACGACCACAACATCCCGTCCATGTGCCTCACCGGGCAATCTTCGGACGAGGAAAGAGCGGCGGCCAAGTGGCGCTTGGTGTCCGGCGAGGTGCGGTTCATCTTCGTCGTGGACATCTACAACGAGGGCGTTGATATTCCAGAAGTCAATACGGTTCTGTTCCTGCGACCCACGGAGTCGTTGACGGTTTTCTTGCAGCAGCTGGGACGCGGTCTGCGTCTATCCGAGGACAAGGAATGCCTGACCGTGCTGGACTTCATCGGTCAGGCGAATCGAAAATACAATTTTGAAGATAAGTTTGCGGCGCTGCTGTCGAATACCACCCGCAGCGTGAGCCGTGAAATTAAAGATGGTTTTGTGTCCGTCCCCAAGGGCTGCTATATCCAGCTGGAGAAGAAGGCGGCCAAATACATTTTGGAGAATATCCGCGCGTCCTATGGCAATACGGCTGGGTTGGTGGCTCGTGCAGCATCTTTTGCGGAGGACAGTGGGCTGGAGCTGGCGCTCAAAAACTTCTTGGATTACTACCATCTCGATCCGCGGGCGATCTACAAGTTTTCCTCCTTCTCTCGCATTTGCGCCAGAGCGGATGCCATCGAGGACTTTTCGGAGCCGCTGGAGGACATCCTGACCAAAGCGTTTGCAAAGCTTGCCGTGATCGACTCCCGACGCTGGATTTCGTTCCTGCTGGACGTCCTTCCTCGTTTGGACAATCTTGATTTTGCAGCGCTTCCGGATGCGGAAAAGCGGATGATGCAGATGTTCTATGTCACCGTCTGGGGCAAGGTGGTGGAGGACTGGGACGACGAAGAGGTGCTTAGTAACCTCTATGCCCTGTCTGACAGCACGGTTCTGCTCGGTGAACTCCTGGAGCTGCTGCGCTATCGCTTCGAGCAGATCGACTTTATCGACGAGCCGGTGGAGTTGGGCTTCGACTGCCCGTTGGATTTGCATTGCACCTATACCCGCGATCAACTGCTGGTAGCGATGGACTTTATGAAACCGGCAACTGTGCGTGAGGGTGTTAAATGGCTGCCGGACAAGCAGTTAGACGTATTCTTTGTAACGCTGAACAAGGCGGATAAGGACTATTCGCCCACCACCATGTACAACGACTACTCCATCAATGAGAGCTTGTTCCATTGGCAGAGCCAGAGCACCACGGCGGAGAATTCGCCCACCGCTCAGCGCTATATCCACCACAAGGAACGCGGCAGCAAGGTGCTGCTGTTTGTCCGTGAGTTTAAGTCAGACCGTGTGACTGGTGGTGCGGAGGCGTACACCTATCTGGGAACGGCGAGCTATGTGAAGCACACAGGCAGCAGGCCGATGAATATCACCTGGCAGCTGGACCGCCCAATCCCGGCGAAGTTCTTGAAGAAGACGAATAAGTTGGTTGTGGGCTGATTAAATTCGCACAGGAACGCCATAACGAACTGGAACAAAAAGACCGTTGTGGATCAGAACCCAATCATTCATATATTCCAGGCGAACATCGAGCCAGCGCCCATCCAGCCAACATGCAAAGCAGTCTCCACAGTGAAGCCCGCCATATAGTGTCCCCGTATCGAATACGATATCTGGCCTATCCTGATTCCAAATTAATCGTCCAATCATAATTGTCGTCTCCTGTAGGAGGAAGGTTCATGAAGTTTTTTGAAGCGGTTCCTGGTGAGCTTTTTTCACCTTTGGCCTCGCCCAACCGCGCACTATACGCAGATGCTCTGGATGTGCTGTACACCGCATACCGTGAAAACCTTAAAATACGCGAAGACACGCTGTATTCTATGCTCCGCAGTAGATTGGAGCAGCAACTGGCGGATGCCACATTTGAAGGGGAAGATATTGATGAGGAGGAGTTGCGGGATATCTCCGGCCGTGCACGCTTTTTGATTCGGAAGCTCTGCGGTAAAGGCTGGTTTGAAAAAGAGCGAGGTGACGATTTTGAGGAGTATATTACCGTCCCAAGTTACAGCAGCCGGCTGCTGGAGCTGTTTCACCAACTCCGGGATGATCGTCCTGCTCGCGGATTTTCCTATGTGTTTGGTACCTACTCTGCTCTGAAGGTCGCCAATGAGAGCGAAAGCGTTTACGATAAGATGGCCGCAATTTACAGTGCCTATGATAACACCAGTGCTCTCATAAATTTGTTGCAAATGGTCTATCACAATGTGAAGCATTATTTTCAGATGCAGATAGATATGCAGGACGTCAATCAGGTATTGGCCTCTCACTTCAACGAGTTTGGACAGAAAGTAGTTGAGGCATACATACGACCGTTGAAAATTAAGGACTCCGTCCCAAAGTATCGCGTTCCAATTCAATCTGTTTTGAGAAGCTGGGCTGAGGATGATGCTCTGCTGCTTGCCATGGCGAACGCAGCTTTGCAGGATAAACGAGGAGATACAGTGGAAAACTGCCGTTCCGATCTGCTGCAAAAGATTTTCTGGATCGACGAGCGATATGACAATATAGAGCATGACTATCTCGATGAAATAGATGCGCAGGTTCGCCGCTATACGAGAGCAGCAACGCAAAAGGTAGAAAACCTGACAAATCGCGATCAAAATGTTCGGGGAAACTTGAATGTACTGCTCACGGCATTGTCGCGCAATCGACGCGACGGTGATTTAGTAGACCGGATACAACCGGTATTTCAGCTTTATGAGCAGTCATTCCTTTCTGAAAAAAGCTTGTGGTATCGAAAGCGCCCCGAAAAACGGACAAAAGCTGCCACGGTTCTTATTCAGGAAACGGCTTCCGATGCAGATGCAGCCGCGCAGGCCGCACAGCTGCTGCGTTCCGAATATGGCCGCGCGGCCATTGCCGCCTATGTGCAGGGATGGTTGGGGGATGCAGATGTTCGCTACTCCAAAGATTTAAACATTAAGGATGATAAATCCTACATCATGAGTTTGCTGGCTGTATTGACCAGCGGAGATTCTGCCGCAGGCCATCAGATCAAAGAACTGGGCGGCTCGTTTCATGAAAATGGCTATTCCATCCCTCAGATGCAAATTCGACGGAAGGAGAAGAAAAATGGATTTTGACTTCATTCGTAGTGCGACCTCCAAGGAATTAGAACAGTTCAAGTCCGTTTGCAACCAGCTTCTTAGCCGGACTTATATTGTGCGAACACTGTTTCGGCCGGGCAAAGGAAGGGTGAATAACCCGGATTATACGTTTTTATCTCTGCATTACGAAGCGGTGCAAGAATATCTTAGTCTGCTGGATTGGGATCTGCGCAAAGATGATTTAAACGGCTATTTCTATGTGATCAATACGGACGAAGCGAACCGCTGCAACCTGAACAAAAAAGAAACAGCCATTCTCCTTGCCCTACGCATGATCTATGAAGAAAATCAGGAACAACTCGGTCTGGAGCAGGATGCCGTTTGTACCGTGCGTGATGTTTTAGAAAAGGTCGTCACGGATTACGCAATCCTTCCAGCAAAGCCCAATATGGACGAAGTGAAGCGTGCGTTGACATTGCTGGAAAATCACTCGATTATTCAGCGGATTGAGGGAAAGTTCAATCAGAGCGGTTGTAAATTTGCCATATTACCGACCGTGTTGGCTGCAGTCTCTAGCGAAAAGCTGAATGATGTTGTGTCTGTACTGCGAAAGGAGGGCGATACCGATGAAGAAACTGAAGAAGATCCTGCTAATTAACTGGCTGTATTTCAGCAAAGAGATCATCGAGGTGGGGGATGTTAATTTCCTGACTGGAAAAAACGGTGCGGGAAAATCCACAGTAATTGATGCCCTTCAAATCGTTCTATTGGGAGAAACAAATGCCCGCAACTTTAATCAGGCTGCCAATGAAAAGTCTCAGCGCACGCTGGACGGTTATTTGCGGGCGGATATGGATGAGAATAACCCATATTCCCGCCGAGGAAAAGATTTCTCCAGCTACATTGCCTGCGAGTTTCAGGACGATGTGGCGGGCAGCAGCTTTGTCACGGGTATCGTTTTTGATTGCCGCAGTGATGGAAGCAGGCAGGATCGCTTTTTCATTTATGTGGGAACGCTGCCTGAGAATTGTTTTGTTGAAAACGGAGAGGCTATGGAGATTCCTGCGCTGCGCCGGTTTTTGAAGCAGAATTACGCTAAGGCAGAGATTTATGACACGCAGAAGGAATATCGCAGGAATATGCTGTCAAGATGGAATGTGCACAACGAGCAAATCCTTCGAATGATGAAAAAGGCGGTATCTTTTCGTCCTATCGTGGATATTCAAAAATTCATTACCGAGAATATCTGCGACATACCAGAAAAGCCTGATATTGAGGCCATGCAGCAGAATATCCGGGATTACAAGCGCCACGAAATGCTGGCACAGCGTCAGGAGGAAAAACTGATCGCTCTGCAAGAGATCAGCAAACTCTATCGTGAAATGAATCAGGCCATCGACCGCTGGCGGGTGCAGTCATTTTTGGCGCTTTGGTCCAAAAAAGAAATGGAACAAGCCCAAATTGACCGATTTGAGCTTGAAAAGAGCGACTGTAACGCGGAATTAGCCACAATCGAAAAGAGCATCACGACGATCTCTGATCGAATCACACAGAAAGAGAACCGCAGGCGCGAACTTGACTTGGCCTGTGCACAGAGCAGTGTGTTTCAGGAGGAAGAAAAACTCCGCAATCGGAAGCAGACGCTGCTGGATGAGAAAAAAAGGCTGACGCAGGATCTCCAAGCCTTGGCAATGGAAATAAAAAGGGAATCCCTTCAGCTGAATGGTCTGTGTGACGCAATCTTGAAACAAAATGCAGAAGAAGTCCTCGTGCCTGTGCAGGAAGCGGCCGAAAGCGTTCTGAAGTCTTATTCGCTTTTTACATCCGGAAGCTATGAGATATTTTCCTATTCAGCGTCACCCTTTGAGATCGCCCAGCAGGCGGCGGCCGAGCTTACTAAGACTATCCGAGATGCGCTGCACAAAGCAGAAAATCGTCTGGCGGAGTTGAAAGAGGAACAGGATCAAAAGCGCACCGTCCTCGCAAATCTCCGAAAGGACATTAAAGACTATCCTCGAGGTCTGCTGCAATTGAAGTCCCGCTTGGAATCTGAGCTGAACAGCCAGATTGGCAGTCCTGTGAGAATAGATATTCTTGCGGATGTCCTGGAGCTTGCGGATGAACATTGGCGGGGAGCTGTGGAGGGATATCTCAATACACAGAAGTTTTATTTGTTGGTTGAGCCGACATATTATAAAAGGGCCTTATTGATCTTTGACAGGATCAAAAAAGAGTTTGGCTTTGCATCCTTTGGGCTGGTGGACATCGGTAAGCTCCGCGAACGAGAAACGATTCGTCCCCGCGACGACAGCCTAGCATGTAAGGTAGAGACGGAAAGTGAATTGGCGCGCAACTATATTGACTATCTGTTGGGGCGCGTCGTATGTTGTGAAAAAGCTGAACAGCTGCGCAATTTCAAAACCGCTATTACAGCAGACGGACTGCTCTACCAGGGGTATGTTGTCCGTTCAATTCAGCGCAAGCTGATGGATGACGCATTTATTGGCCGTCGTTCGATAAACCTGCGTGTGTCTCGCTTGGAAGAGGCGTTAAAGCAGATTGATGAACAGATGTGCTACTGGGATCCTATCCACCAGCTTTTGACGCAGTCAAAAGAGCCGTTATTTACGCACTTTTTTATCCAAAACACCGTGGCAGAAAAGCAAATAGCATATCTACGCGACATGGAGATCACCAAGGAAGTGACTGATATCGAAGATCAGCTTTCAAAACTGGATCTTCTGTGGCTGGACGAACAGCGCCGTACCATTGCTGCGCTCGGGGATGAAATCATAGCGCTGAATAAAGAAAAAGAACAGAAAGGAATTCAGATTGGTCAGCGTAAGGAGCGTATTCGCCAGCTCGACTATGAGGTACTGCCGAATCATTACCAGCAGCTATCTAATATGGAGGATCGCCTGCAAGATGAATTTCCTGTTGAATATCAGGAAAACATTGGCCTTCCCAGATATCAGCAGGAGCTTGACCGACTGAAACGCGCAGATATCGTTCATAAGAACTTCAGCAATCGTTTGGAGCAGAGCGTAAAGGAGCAGGATACTGCTCAGAGAAAACTCTTCAACGCACGCAGGGAGTACACAGATCAGTTTAAGCCCTGTTCCTTCCGCGTGGAAGCTATGGATAATGATGAGTTTGAAGCGGAGCAAAGACTTCTGGAGGAAAGTGAGCTGCCCAAATACCAAGAAAAGATCAAAGCTGCCCGAGAGAGTGCGATGGAACAGTTTCAGAATGATTTTTTGGCCAAATTGAAGTCCAGCATCGACCAAGTGCAGGATCAGGTGAAGAATCTAAATCGCGCACTGCGCCAGGCTCAATTCGGAACGGACAGTTATCAGTTCCGTGTGGAGCGTAATCCGGATTATGTAGAATATTATGACATGATTATGGATCCGGAGCTTATGGAAGGCGATGTAGGGTTGTTCGCACGGCCTTTCCAGGATAAATATGGCCAGCTGATAGAGAAGCTGTTCAGCCAGATCACTACGGCGGATGATACACAGTTAAATGCGAGAAAACAAAGCGAGCTGCAGGAAAATATCCAACGATATACCGATTTTAGGACATATCTGAAGTTTGACCTGGAAACCACAGATCAAAACGGAACAAAGCAGTTGCTTTCTCAGACCTTGAACACAAAGTCCGGCGGTGAAACACAAACTCCGTTTTATATTGCGGTTCTGGCTTCCTTCGCTCAGCTCTACCGTGTGAACGATACATCCAGTTTCGGCAATACCGTCCGGTTGGCAGTGTTTGATGAGGCATTTAACAAAATGGATAGTGACCGAATTATTGAGAGTGTTCGCCTCCTGCGAAGGATGGGCTTGCAGACCATTATTTGTACACCGCCGGATAAGGTTTCGGATATTATGCCGATTGCAGACCGTACGTTACTGGTAAATAAGGACAAATACAGAATGCATATTCTGCCCTTTGGCAAGGAGATCGTACAATGACAGAGCAGGGGATCATTCTAAACCGACTGTTGGATAAGTACGAAAACAGCAAGCATCTCCTTGCTCCCGGAACATCCACCAGAAGAGTTATGCTGAAAGTGGAAAAGAAGGACTTTCCTGAGTATATCTACGAAGATGCTGTGATACGGGATGCTTATAACGAAGCGGCCTCGGAGCTTGAAAAGAAGTATTTGGTGCAGCTCGAGTGGGTGAAAGGCCGTCCGGTACTTTCGGCTATTGTGCTGTGCTTGGATCAGATCCCGCAGTGCTATGCTTCTGCCGAAAGAGTGCATCCCAAGGTGCGGGCAAGTCAGGTTGTTCAGCTGATAGACGGCAGCCTGAAGGACGTCACGATTCCCTGGATGATCGCTTGGAAGGCTAATGTTTGCAGATCGGCTGCAGAGCAGTTGAAAACTCCGGCCTTCTGCAAAACGGACGATACTCCATTGCAGGACCTGCTCTGCGCTTTCCGTGAGTATTCTGCTCTGCCCGGCAGTATAACGATGCGCGCATTCAGCAGCAAGTGCTTTTCCGATACCAAATACTTTGAGCGAAATGTGCGGGATCTGTTTTTGCGGATCGCAAGAAAATACGATGCAGATTTAGCAAATTCCTGCGATGAAAATGAATTGGGGGAAAGAGAACAGCTGGCATACTTGGGTATCTATGCTCGCCCGGAGTTATACGAGCTTGCAGGAAACTGTCTGGTTCGAACAGAACAGGGAACTATCTGTATTGGTGCCGCACCATACGGTTTGGCCTTACCCAGCACTTTGATCGATTCTATTACAGCAATCGACTTGACGGCAATTCAATGCATCACATTCATTGAGAATAAAACCAATTACGATGAATATGTGATGTCCGAAAAACAGCCGGGAGAGTTGGTGATCTATCACGGCGGATTCCTTAGTCCCCAAAAACGAAAGCTGGTTACATTGATCGTTCGTGCGGCATCTAAAGATGTTAAAGCGCGATTTTGGGCAGATATCGATGTGGGTGGCTTCCAAATGTTCGACAACTTGCAGAAGCTAATTTCGTCTGTGCTGCCCATGCGTATGTCAGGTGAACTTGTTGAAAAATTTCACGAACATGGTCTTATGCGCTCCAAAGAATACTTATCTAAATTGGCAGCAGATTTAAAGAGCGGGAGATACTTACTGTTCAAAGATGCTATTGAAAAAATCCTAAGCTATGGCGTTACAATCGAGCAGGAGACGTTTTTGAACTGATTAGGGGAACATATTTGTGTGGGGATTGGACGTGCATCTACCACTAAAATGCGGCTGGTGGGCACAGCTATAATCCAGTGCGAAATGTGCAGGGACAACCCATAAGTCAACAGCTCGCATTCTCAAGGGAAAGGATTGCCTATGGACGCACGAAAGCACTTGATCATCATAAAGGGAAAAGACCAGACAGACTCGGTTGCAAGTTTCCAGTTTCTTGGCGATAAATGCGAGATTGCCTATACCAGTGCGCCCAATAAAAGCTACAGCTTTCAAAGCAGCAATGTGAAGATCCTACCCCTACAAAAGAAGATTGACCCTGCGCAGGTGATTGTCGCCGCAAATGGGCAGACCATAAGCGAAATTGATGAGCTTCTCGACTTCGGTGGGTATTATCGTATTGTCCGCAACGGAAAGAAAGATTTATCATTTCGTAGGAATGAAGTGCAGTTCCAGCAAAATTGTCTGGCGGACGGTAAAAATCTCGAGGCATTTCAATATTTCAAGGAAACTGCTGCAGCAATCAGTTTGGTGACGGAAAACGACATCAACATTCTGAGTATACAGTACAACAAGATCATGCAGGTCAGCGAAGATACTGTACTGGCGAACTATCTTACACCGCAAAAAGAAGTCAAAGCACCCCAGATGCCGGAGGCAGTGATCTATCCGTTTGGCCTGAACCAGAGTCAAAAGC